>Ga0105237_10000120_pt1 | contig 109953 bp, 91 predicted proteins | sample KBSC24metaG_FD_81520 | JGI IMG/M metagenome (GOLD analysis project Ga0105237, IMG submission 81520) | Corn rhizosphere microbial communities from Kellogg Biological Station, Michigan, USA - KBS C2-4 metaG | ecosystem: Host-associated > Plants > Roots > Rhizosphere > Soil | place: Michigan, USA...
CATTAATATCGGCCACTACCCACTCAATTAAGGGTTCGGTAACGAGTAATTCAGGAATTAAAGAGGTCGTTCTTTTCAGTGCACGTACCCTGATGCCCTCACGGGTGAGTTGTTGGATCAGTTCTGCTCCTAAAAATCCAGTAGCGCCGGTAACCAGTATCATTTCATTTCTTTTAGGATGTTCCGGGTATGTTTAAAATTTATTTAAACGTACTCTTATTAATATATGCTCTCAAAAATAGATATTTGATGCCATAGATTATATTACTTTATGTCCTTATCAGATTTTTTTTCTCCTTTAAGCCTTGATAAAATCACGCCCAAGCCGGGGTTTTATACCAGTCAGCTGGGATTAAAGGCCAGTTTTTACACTGATGAATTTCCTGAACTGGAAGAAAATAGCTATGATATTGCCATTATAGGTGTACTGGACGACCGGGCTGCGGTAAACAACAATGGTTGTGCACTTGGTCCGGATTATTTCAGGGCACAATTCTATCTGCTCCATGAAGGTGATTTTACCAGTAGGATTGTTGACTTAGGGAACATAAAAGCCGGTGCCAGTATCTCTGATACCTATATCGCTGTCAAAATGGTGGTAGCCGAACTGATCAAACTTCACATCTTACCCGTCATTATTGGCGGTGGACAAGACCTGACCTATGCGCAATATATGGCTTATGAAGCGCTGGAACAAAAAGTAGATCTTGTGGTGGTCGATAACCGTTTTGACCTGGATGAAGATGATCATGAGGGAATAGAAGCCCGTTCTGATACCTATCTCAACAAGATCTTCTTACATCAGCCGAATTACCTGTTCAACTTTAGCAATATCGGTTATCAGACTTATTTTGTGAATCAGGATAGCCTTAGGGTAATGAACAAGCTTTATTTTGATGTACACCGCTTAGGGGAATTTGCTGAAGACATTAGCCCGGCAGAGCCCATCATCAGAAATGCCAATATGCTCAGCTTTGATATTTCTGCCATCCGGTCTTCTGATGCAGGAGCCAACGCCAATGCGGGTCCAAATGGTTTCTATGGAGAGCAGGCCTGCAGGATCACCAGATATGCCGGTATGAACGATAAACTCAGTTCGATCGGTTTCTATGAATTTAATCCGGCCTTTGACAATAACGGACAAAGCGCAATGCTGCTGGCACAAATGGTTTGGTATTTCGTAGACGGTTATTACAACCGGAAAAAAGATTTTCCTTTAACACCCAAATCGCAGTACCTGATCTACAGAACCAGTCTGAACGAGGGCCCCGGAGAAATGCTTTTTGTAAAAAGTAAAAAATCAGATCGCTGGTGGATGCAGGTTCCTTATCCCAGCGGGGTTTCCAAAAATGAACGTTATCACCTGATCCCATGCCGTTATGAAGATTATAACACCGCAGTAAATGGCGAAGTTCCTGACCTCTGGTGGCGTACCTATCAAAAGTTACTGTAATTTTTGTGTAGTGATTACCAGAAATTTGCAGACAATAATTAGCTTTGATTAACGTTTTAATAAATCGCAAACTATTATCATAAAAATAAACCCACAAATGAAAAAAACCATTTTATCTGCTGCCTTCTTATTGCCATTAGCGGCGATGGCTCAAGACGGATACACCATTAAAGGTAAAGTAGGTGCACTGAATGCACCGGCTAAAGCGTATTTACAATACCGCACTGCAAAGGCCGTAGTGGTCGATTCTGCAGAATTAAAGAACGGTGTTTTTGAATTCAAAGGAAAAGTAACTGCGCCAGCTGAGGCCCGTTTGATTCTGAAACACGATGCAAGCCCTGTAGACCAAAGAAAAGCAGGCGATGTACTTTCTTTCTATGTAGAAAACAAAGTGATCACTGTTAACGCAGCTGATTCTGTAAAAAAAGCAACAGTTAAAGGCTCTTTGGTGAACGACGATAATGCCAAATTAAAAGCTTTGTTAAAATCGCCAAATGACAAGATGAACGCTTTGTCTGCAGAATACTATGCCAAAACAGCTGAGCAACGTCAGGACCCTGCCTACAGGAAATCTATTGAAGAGCGTTCTGATGCAATAGAAAAAGAAATGGCACCGATCAATAAGAAATTCATTGCTGAAAACAGGAATTCTTATATTGCTTTGGTTGCTTTCAGAAACAGTATGGATCTGGACGCCGATGCAAAAGGTACAGAAGCAGATTTCAATAAATTCTCTGCTGCAGTAAAAGCAACAGATTTAGGTAAAAGCATTTCTGAAGAGATCGAATCAGGTAAAAAAACAGCTGTAGGACAAATGGCAATGGATTTTACGCAAAATGACGTGAATGACAAACCTGTTAAACTGTCTGATTTCCGTGGAAAATATGTATTGGTTGATTTCTGGGCTTCATGGTGCGGACCATGCCGCGGGGAAAATCCAAACGTAGTGGCTGCTTACAATAAATTTAAAGATAAAAACTTCACTATTTTAGGCGTATCCCTGGATCAGCCTGGTAAAAAAGATGCCTGGTTACAAGCTATCCAAAAAGATGGCCTGACCTGGACCCAGGTTTCAGATCTTCAGGGCTGGAACAATGCTGCGTCTAAGATGTATGGTGTTCGTGGAATTCCTGCCAATTTCCTGATTGATCCTTCAGGTAAAATTGTTGCTAAAAACGTTAGAGGAGAAGAATTGCATAAGAAACTGGCCGACTTGCTGGGTTCTTCCAAATAAGTAAAATAATGACTTAAATAAAAAAAGCTATCTGATTTCAGATAGCTTTTTTTATTTATACAGGTTTGACAGGACTGCCTGTCCAGGAGGTTCCTGGGGCCAGAACCTCTCCTTTCATGACCAGGGAGAGGGCCTCCAGCTTAACGTCATTGCCAATCTCGCTGTCATATAGAATAATACTGCGCGCGCCTATGCTTGTTCTTGCGCCTATTTTTACCGGACCGACTTTCATCACCCGGTCTTCAAATAAATGCGTCTGCGGTCCGCAATCTTCATTCAGTGCAGCATCATCTCCAATACTGACCATGTCATATTCGGTTACATCGGTGGTGTTCATCCAGACCCGTTTCCCGGTTTTTACCCCAAGCAAACGAAGGGCAAGCGGAAGCCAGGGGGTACCCTTCAGATATTCCAGCAGGAAAGGAACGGATAAAGCCTCGTAAGTTGAAGTAATGGCTTCACTGCGCCAAACCTCCCAGGTCCACATCGGGCTTTGCTTTGCTTTGTATTTTCCTACAAAAAGCCATTTAAAGATCACGGTGATCAGAAAAGCCGGAAGTCCCATAAGGCCAAGGTAATAGAAAGGAAAGAGCAATAGAACTTTCCATAACGGCTTTTGGGTGATCAGATCATGTCCAAGGGCGATAAATAGAATACTGAAACAAATGATGGCTGTTTCTGGTGTAATGATGCGGATAAACTCTGTAATTGTTCTGGCCACTTTTCTTGGAAACGAAGGCGTGGTGGTCAGTTCATCCGGAAAAGGATTGCTTTCCTGGCGACGCGGTAATGCAATGGCAGGAGAGCCGAACCAGTCTTTTGCATCAGAGCCGGCAAGTTGCTGCTGATCTGGTGGTGTAGACAATACTCCGATCAGCATATTTCCCGGCAGGTGATAACCCTGTGGAATAAGGGCGCTGTTTCCAACGAAGCTTTTGCTTTCTATAATGGTTTTATCGAGGATAAGCTGCTGTCCGCGAACATCCGATTCGCCCAGCGTCACCGCATCAGCGACAAAGGCGCCGTCACCTATTTCAAGCAAAGGATGGGTCACATTGCTTGCGGTTGAAATTTCTGTATTCTTACCCACTTTTGCACCCAGTAACCTGAAAAATGGCGCTACGAAAACGGTGGCATAGATCGGATGCATCACAATCAGACTCAAGGACATCAATTGGTCTGCCAGCCATTTACGCACATAGAAACCACTGTAAATAGAATGTTTTCCTGGTTTAATGCCATGCTGGAGCAATCTGGTCACCGCTATGGTTTCAAAAGCATATAAAATGATATAAGAAATGGCCAGGAGGGGCACTGTGATCATATAATTGAAATTATAATCTGGTGCCGCATCATCCATTGCATTTAAAACCAGTATGGTAGGTAACAAGGGCAATAAAATGATGACAGGAAAAAGAATCAGCAATACCGTAAAAATAAAACTGTACAAGCTGCGTTTAGCCGCAGTGACCGGTAAGGGCTGTGGAAGCTCTTCCATGGTTTTGGTTTCTTTAAGCTGGGCCGGACTACCTTTCCAGACTTCACGGGTGTCTATTTTTTGTCCGGACTGCAAGTGGCTCAAATCCTGAAGTTCGCCCCATTCCTCTACGGTGGCATCGGCAGAAATAATGGCGCTGCTGCCAATATAGGCATGGTCTCCAATATGAATGCTGCGGAGTTTCAACCAGCCGTCTTCTACAACCGCATTGTTAAAAACCACCTGTGAACTGATGCTGACGTCATTTCCTATGGTGAGCAGATCTTCTGCACCAATAGTGAGTGAACTGAGCTGTGCGGTGGGGGCCACTTTAACACCAAGCATCCGCAGATAAACCGGATAAATGGGCGTTCCGTTCATAAACTGGGTGGGAATTATGGCCTGTATAGTTTTCACAAACCACCAGCGGAAATAATAACTTCCCCAAAGCGGATAATCCCCGGCACGGATCTTCCCGATGACCAGCCGTTTGGCCAGAATACTCAGGGAAGTGAAAAATGGGGGAATCAGGCAATAAAGTCCTAAAGCAGTAACAATTCCATAGGACAGTTTTTCTGTACTTTCCCGTACATAATAATAGCCCAGATAAGGAACAAATATTTGTATAGCAAACAGTCCATAGATGAGCAACAGGGAAATGCTCTGTGCAAACCAGCAGACGAAGTATCTCCATTGTGGTATTTTGTTAAAGATACTTTGCTTTGGCGGCGCTTGTTGTGGAACCGATTCCCATACCTTGACCAGGCTGCTGAGCGGCCGGTGCGTGTAAACGTCTTTTAATGAGGCATAGGGGATATTACAGTCGTTGCGGAGTTTGGAAATAAAGGCTGCTGCCAAAAGGGAATGTCCACCTAAGTCGGTAAAAAAATCAAGATCAAGGCTAATCTCTCTGCCCGGAAAAATCTTCCTGAGCATGGCGAGCACCCGGTCTGGCAATGGGGCATTTACATCCAGTGTTTCCCCGGAAAGGTCTGCGGGTGTACTTAACATGCCTTCTGGTACTGGAAGCGCTTTCCTGTTCACTTTTCCGCTGGGCATCCGGGGCATTTCTGAGAGGATAGCTATGGTACCCGGAACCATATAAGGTGGCAGGAATTTGGCCAGTTCCAGCCGGATCAGTGCATCGTCTAAATTGATGGTGCCATCTGGAACGAGGTAGCCTACCAGTTGATCCTGGTCATTGCTGTCTTTTTTTACGGCTACAGCAGCGGCGGATACCCCTTGAAGGGCATTTAACCGGCTTTCAATTTCTCCCAGTTCAATCCGGTAGCCCCTGAGTTTGATCTGGTCATCCAGACGGCCAAGAAAGTCAATACTTCCATCGGTATTGATGGTGGCGGCATCGCCGGTACGGTAAATCCGGTTTCCCGGCATCAGGGCCAGCGGCTCTGGTTTATTCAAAAATTTTTCTGCGGTAAGTTCGGGAAGGTTTACATAACCATTAGAGACGCCCGGGCCGGAGATCACCAATTCCCCCCGTTCTCCCAATGGTACAGGGTTATATTGCTCATCTACAACGGCAAGGCCATAATTGGGAATAGGCAATCCTATGGTGATGTTATCACCTGGATGCAATTCAGCCATGGTGGCCGATACAGTTGTTTCGGTAGGTCCGTAACTGTTAAAGAATCTTCGGGAAGGCGTTGCCCATCGGGCCAATACCTGTGGCGTACAAGCCTCTCCTCCGGCATTGATCAGCCTGATGGAGGGGATGGTATCTTCCACAACGGCCAGCAGGCTGGGTACTGCATGCAAGATGGTGATACCCTGTGTACGCAGCGTGTCACTGAGTTCATCAATAGCTTTGGATGTTGTATTGTCTGCTATCCAAAGTGTAGCCCCGGCTAGATAGCTTACCCAGGTTTCCTCACACCACATGTCAAAGGATACAGAAAAACCCTGGTATACTTTGTCCGTTGGCAGGATATTAAAAATATATTGTTCGGCACGGACCAGATGACAGATCTGGCGGTGTGTAATAGGAATTCCTTTAGGTTTTCCGGTGCTGCCGGAGGTATACAGGACATAAGCATCATCATCAGGTCCGGCACCGATACCGTCACTCGCAACTGTAGCCTCTGCATTTTTCTCTGCTCCCCGCGGTGGAACTTCCAACTGTAAACAGCTGGCGTTGATCTGATGCTCACAGAAACAGGCTGATGCACCTACTTCATTCATGACCAGTTCCACCCGTTCTGCAGGCATTTCCCGGTCTAAGGGTACGTAAGCAGCTCCAGCCTTAATGATACCCAGGATAGCCACATGTAATTCCAGGCCACGAGGCCACCAGATGCCTACTTTAGCCCCTTTTCCAATGCCTTGCTGGTTTAAAAACCGGGCAACAGCATCGCTCCACTGATCCAGTTCGGCGTAAGAAAGGGAAATCTGGTTAAAAATCAGCGCTGTGTGCTGCGCATGTTTTTTAGCCGTTTCCCGAAACAAATCTGCCAAGGTTTCCTCGCGAAGAATTTCCGGTTTTAAAGGTCCGGTAACCATACTCACAGGCATCATATCAATATGCGTTCATTTAGATAGAAAAATAGAGAGAGTGGCAGCTGCCTCTATGAAGTACCAAAATACATTATTTTTGTGAAGTGTTTGATGTCTTTTCTAAAGACAGGGGCTAAGTGGCATGTATAGAGCGTTAAATAATAAAAATGTGACCGGAAAGGAGCAGAATAATAGAATTTACATTGATTTCAGCGACTGCAAGGTAGAAGAATCCGAGGTCCGTTTTGAGGCAAAGATGAAGCAGCTGCCTGTCGGTATGAGGGCAGGTCATTTTACTTTCACCGGGTAGATATTGGTTCAGAGTATCCTTGCTGGGTAGCAAGTAGTATTGCGTTTCCTGAAATCGTGCTTAAGAAAAGGTAGGTTTGGGTAAAAGCTTGTTGAAAAAACAATATTTCTCTTCCTAGACTACGCTTTCTGCGCCTCGCTGCGCGAGCTGCTTCGAAAGCTGAGGTTTCCTCCTGAGTAATATTGTTTTTTTTAGGCACTTAGCTGGAGGGGGAGTCCAGGCATGGCGCGTAGGAAGACAGTATAGTCCTGGTTTATATTGGCTCCAGAATTAGTGCCTGATTAGAGCAGAGTAAGTCCGGGTTTTTCCGCAAAAACCCGGACTTACTCCGGACTCAGACCGGACTCACTCTGCTAGGAATATAAACCAAAACATAACTATTTGCATCCTGTGTCTTACCCTATTTGCACCATGTCCGGTCACCGCCCTCCCTCTGCAATTTGCTACGGAAAATTTTCGTACGCTGCGGAAAGACCTCAGAGATCTGCGGCTTCTTCAGCCGTCTGATATCGTTAGTCTTGAAGCAGCTGTACAGAATTTTCCGAACAATTTACCTCCAACACACCTCCTGCACACCTGTTCTGTTCCTGGTAAAACTGGATTGGCTTTAAAAAACAAAACCCGCTGTTTTGGCAGCAGGCTTCGTTTAGAATTTTTTGTATAATTACATCAGATCAAAACCGATGTCTTCCCGGAAGTATTTGCCGTCAAAATAGATACGGGCCGCATCCGCGGTTGCAGATTGCAAAGCTTCAAACTGGCTATCCTGTAAGCTGGTTACTGCCAGTACACGGCCACCATTACTTTTAATGATGCCTCCTTCAGAAAGAGTTCCTGCATGAAAAACAGTCGATTGTCTGACATTATCCAGTCCGCTGATGCTTTTTCCTTTCTCGTAGGTTCCGGGATACCCGCCAGCTACGATCATTACAGTTGCTGCATTTTTAGGACTGATGCGGATTTTTACATCCTTTAATTTTCTTTGAGCTGTGGCCTGGAACAGTTCTACCAGGTCATTTTCTATACGAGGCATAACACTTTCCGTTTCCGGATCGCCCATTCTGCAGTTGTACTCTATGATCATTGGCTTATCGCCTACTTTGAACAAACCAAAGAAAATGAAACCAGTATAGTCTATTTTGTCTTTCTTCAAACCATTAATGGTTGGGATGATGATGGTCTTTTCTACCTCAGACAGGAATTTCTCATCTGCAAATGGAACAGGAGAAACCGAACCCATACCACCGGTATTCAAACCCGTATCACCCTGGCCAATGCGCTTATAGTCTTTGGCCTCCGGTAAGATCACATAATTCTCCCCATCTGTCAATACAAATACAGAAAGTTCGATTCCCGTTAAGAACTCTTCTATAACAACAGTTGTTCCGGCATCGCCGAATTTACCACTCAGCATCAGTTTAAGTTCTTCCTGAGCTTCGGCAAGATTATCAATAATCAAAACCCCTTTTCCAGCGGCCAGCCCGTCAGCTTTTAAAACTACAGGAAAACTATGTGTTTCCAGATAAGCTATTCCGTTTTCCAGTGTTTCCTTGGTGAAAGACTTTGATCCAGGCGTAGGGATGCCGTGGCGTGCCATAAATTGTTTGGAAAAGTCTTTGCTGCCTTCCAGGATTGCGCCTTCTTTTTTTGGACCAATTACGGGAATGGCGGCCAGGCTTTCATCCGCAAGGAAGAAATCATGGATGCCATTGACCAGCGGGTCTTCGGGCCCCACTACAACCATGTCTATTTTTTCCTTCAGGACCAGGTCTTTTACTGCAGGAAAATTGTTCGGACTGATGTTAACGTTTTTTCCGTAAGCAGAAGTTCCGCCATTTCCAGGTGCAATGAAGAGTTGTTCACATTGAACAGACTGGCTCATTTTCCAGGCCAAAGCGCTTTCTCTGCCGCCAGAACCTAATAGTAAGATATTCATCTATGTTGTATAATTTGTGGTTTTCAGCAAATATACCGCTTTAACTAAATTATTATAGTTAAAGTTTTAGATTAAAAGTGCCAGGTGCTGATGCCTATAATTTCCGGATCTTAGAAATAATAGGATTAAGAGATGTAATTTTAGGTGCTGTGCTGACGACTTACTGTAAAAATTAAAAATGATGGATAAAGTATTTATCGAAATGATAAACGAACATCGTGGGATTATTTATAAGGTGTGTCAGCTCTACTGTCAGGACAGGGAATACCAGAAGGATCTTTTTCAGGAAATTGTTTTACAGCTTTGGAAATCCTTTCCCTCCTTTAGAAACGAAGCTAAACGGAGTACCTGGATGTATCGGATCGCATTGAATACAGCCATTACCAGTTTTAGAAAGGAAAAGAAGATCCCGCCGCAAAGGACCATTTCCAGTGCTGAATTTGAGATCCCTGACCTGGGCTCCAATCCGGATGATCATGAACATATGGGTTTGCTAAAGCGAGCTATTGAAAGGCTCAGTCAGATTGAAAAAGCGATTATCCTACTTTATTTAGAAGAAAAAAGCTACCAGGAGATCGGGGAAATTATGGGGATTACTAAAACGAATGCCGGCGTGAAAATTAACCGGATAAAAATAAAGTTGGAAGGTATCATTAAAACTGCAGAAAATGAACTTAGATGAACTGAAAGGCGCATGGAATGCTTACGGCGACCGGGTAAAGACCACGGCAGATATTGAAGAGGGAGCGATTGCCAATATGGTGAGGGAAAAATCTGGCTCTGTGGTTTCCAGGATACAGAAAAGTTATATTTACGGGATTTGTATGGCCGGATTTTATGCGCTCTGTTTTGTTGCGCTTATATTGGGCAATGCTTTCGACTATACCTATTTCCTACAGTTCATCCCACTTTTACTCATGCTGACCTGTTTTATTGTGGTGCTCGTTTTATTACTATATGCCCGTGCCGGACTGAAACGTACCGATCTCTATTTGCAAAGTCCACAGATCTATCTCGATGAGGTCATTAAAGCTTACTGTAAACCTCAACGGCTTTTGTTCTCCTTAGTGGTGCTTATTTTTGTTTCCAGTAGTATCCTGATCCCTTTGACCTTTTTGCCCAGAAAACTGGAACATGAGGATGTTTGGCACAGTTTGGCCCAAGTATTCCTGCCCCTGGTTATTATTGCTGCGGTTTATCTGGCTGCCAAAAGAATGGGCTATCTAAACAAGAAGCAGTGGTACGGTTTTAAGACCAATCTGGAAGAGCTGAACGAGTTAAAACGATTGGCCTCTGAACTAAAAGATTAATTGGTGTGCCGGTTTTTCTTTTACCTCTAAAGAAAGAATGTTAAATAAAGTCATTAGACTAAAGCAAAGTACAGGATATTTTGTAATTTTAGCGCCCGACAACTGCCAATCTGACTTATAGTTTGCTGTGGCTTGGTTGTTGTAATTTGATGATTTTAAAATAAATAAACACAAGCATAAAGAGATGTTAGGATTTTTAACCAAGGTATTTGGAAGCAAATCAGAAAGAGATATTAAAGCCATACAGCCAATCGTCATCAAGATCAATGAGGAATACGCTAAGCTTTCAGCATTATCTAATGATGAATTAAGGAATAAAACAGTCTATTTTAAAGATGTTATTGCCAAAGCATTAGCAGATATAGACGGTAAAATTGGCGGACTTAAAGCAGATGCAGAGCAAGCTGAATTGTCCCTGGCTGAAAAAACAGCTTTGTATGATCAGATCGATGCGTTGATCAAAGACCGGGATAAAGAACTCGAAGTGGTCTTGTCGGATATCCTTCCGCAGGCTTTTGCTGTAGTGAAGGAAACGTCCAGACGTTTCTCAGAGAATCAGTTTCTGGAAGTAACCGCAACCCAGTTTGACCGGGATTATGCGGCAAGAAAGAGTAATGTAAAGATTGAAGGAGATAAAGCCATATGGGCCAACCATTGGGATGCTGCCGGCAATGAGGTGGTGTGGAATATGGTACATTACGATGTACAGCTGATTGGTGGTATTGTGTTACATAGCGGTAAAATTGCGGAGATGGCAACTGGTGAGGGTAAAACCTTAGTAAGTACACTTCCTGCCTATCTGAATGCTTTGGCCGGACAAGGTGTGCATATCGTTACAGTGAATGATTACCTGGCCCGTCGTGACTCGGAGTGGAATGGTCCTTTATTTGAGTTCCATGGTTTAGCGGTGGATTGTATCGACAGGCACGAACCAAACTCTCCGGAACGCAGAAAAGCTTATCTGGCAGATATTACTTATGGTACCAATAATGAATTTGGTTTTGACTACCTGCGTGACAATATGTCGCAGGAACCAGGCCAGCTGGTACAGCGCAAATTGCATTTTGCTATGGTGGATGAGGTCGATTCCGTTTTGATTGATGATGCCCGTACACCATTGATCATTTCAGGACCAGTTCCTTTTGGAGATCAGCACGAGTTTCATGAACTGAAACCGAGGATCGAGCGTCTGGTTAATGCACAAAAGGAATATGTAACCAAAGCTTTAAATGAAGCTAAAAAATTAATCAATGATGGTAAAACCGGAACCGAAGAGGGTGAAGGTGGATTGGCGCTGTTAAGAGCACACCGTGGTTTGCCAAAAAATAAAGCACTGATCAAGTTCTTAAGTGAGGGTAGTGTAAAACAAACCTTGCTGAAAACAGAGAACCATTATATGGCAGATCAGTCTAAGAACATGCCTAAGGTAGACTCTGAATTGTATTTCTATATCGATGAGAAAAACAATCAGGTAGAGCTGACTGAAAAAGGTATCGAACTGATCACGAAATCTGGTGAAGATCCTCATTTCTTTGTTTTGCCTGATGTGGGGACAGAGATTGCTGATATTGAGAAATCAACTTTGAGCAGTGAAGACAAAATTGCCAGGAAAGATGAGCTGATGCGTGATTATTCGATCAAGGCAGAGCGTATCCACTCGGTAAACCAGTTGCTGAAAGCTTATACCTTATTTGAGATCGATGTAGAATACATTATTGATGAAGGTAAAATTAAAATCGTAGATGAGCAGACCGGCCGTATTATGGATGGCCGTCGGTATTCTGATGGTTTGCACCAGGCAATTGAGGCTAAAGAAAATGTAAAGGTAGAAGATGCTTCGCAAACTTATGCGACGGTAACTTTACAGAACTTTTTCCGGATGTACCACAAACTTTGCGGTATGACCGGTACAGCAACTACAGAGGCTGGGGAGTTCTGGTCTATCTACAAACAGGATGTGGTGGAAATTCCAACAAACCGGGTGATCTCCAGAAAAGATCATCAGGATTATGTATACCGCACCATTCGTGAAAAATATAATGCAGTGGCAGAAGAGATTGTTCAGCTTACTCAGGCCGGGCGTCCTGTACTGGTAGGTACCACGTCAGTAGAGATCTCAGAGTTGCTGAGCCGTATGCTGAAATTGCGTGGTATCAAACACAATGTGTTGAATGCAAAAATGCACCAGAAGGAAGCGGATATTGTTGCTGAAGCTGGTCAGGCCGGACAAGTAACCATTGCCACCAACATGGCGGGTCGTGGTACGGATATCAAGCTTGGGCCTGGTGTTAAAGAAGCCGGAGGTCTGGCGATTGTCGGTACCGAGCGTCACGAGTCCCGTCGTGTAGACAGACAGCTGCGCGGCCGTGCCGGACGTCAGGGTGATCCGGGTTCTTCTCAGTTCTTCGTATCCCTTGAAGACAACCTGATGCGTTTGTTTGGTTCCGAAAGAATCTCTAACATCATGGTGAAAATGGGTATTGAAGATGGAGAAGTGATCCAGCACTCTATGATCACCAAATCTATTGAACGTGCGCAGAAAAAAGTGGAGGAAAACAACTTCGGTATTCGTAAGCGTTTGCTGGAATATGACGATGTGATGAACTCTCAGCGTTCTGTGATCTATGCAAAACGCAGAAATGCTTTGTTTGGAGAGCGTTTGGATGTGGACATGAACAATATGGTGTTCGATGTTGCAGAAGATATCGTTACAGAATATAAAGAAGAAGGAAACTACGAAGGGTTTAAACTGGAAGTGATCAAAAACTTCTCTTTAGATACTTCAATTACAGAAGCGGATTTCAGTGCGAGAAATATCCATACTTTAACGGATAAGTTGTTTGAAGAGGCTGCTGCCTTCTACGCCAGAAAATCGGAAGGTATGATCAACCAGGCCATGCCGGTATTGCATCAGGTGTTTGAAGAACGCGGAGAGCATATTGAGCAGATTGTGATTCCGTTTACTGATGGTTTACGTAGCATCCAGGTTCCTGTGAACTTGAAAGCGGCTATTGATAATAATGGACGTGAAGTAACCAAAGCTTTCGAAAAAACAATTGTTTTGGGCTTAATTGATGAGTCGTGGAAAGAGCATTTGCGTGAAATGGATGAGTTGAAACAATCTGTGCAGAATGCGGTATACGAACAAAAAGATCCATTGGTTATCTATAAAATGGAAGCTTTTAACCTGTTTAAAAACATGTTGAATGCGGTTAATAAAGAGGTAGTGAGTTTCTTGTATAAAGGTGGTATTCCTGTGCATCAGGAAGCAGAAGACCTTCGTGCCCCGCAGGCACCAAGGCCTGCACCCAGCCGTTTAAAAATGTCTAAGCCTGAGTTTCAGCAAGGCGGTGGCGAAGCGGTAATGGAAGATACCCGGGAACAAGTGCCTCAGCAACCGGTACGTAAAGAGGTTACCATTGGCAGAAATGAGCCTTGTCCTTGCGGAAGCGGCAAAAAATACAAGAATTGCCATGGTGCAGGATTGTAATTTGTAATAAACATATAGAATGCCGAGTTTTGTAAGAAATTCGGCATTCTTTTTTTATAGCCTTTTCATGAAACCTGTATAAGCCTGCATTAAAAGAGTATTGCTTATGTAAGCTTCAGCACTGTGAAAACCTAATTTAAATGAAAGTAGTTTATACCTGTTTGTTTTGTTTGTTATGTGTTCCTGTATTTGCCCAGAAGAAAGGTGAGGTCATTATTATTAAAGATCCGCTGATTGACAGCATGATCGAGAAGAGACTGGAACTCAGCAAAAAGACAGCTCCTGCGACGATCAAAAGAACCGGACCTGTTGTGGCGCAAATGGGATATAGAGTGCAGGTTTTCTATGGTTCTGACCGAAGAGAGACCTTCCGGGAGCAAGCCAGGTTTAAAAGCCTTTATCCTAAATTAAATACCTATATTACCTACAGGGAACCCAATTATTATCTGAGGGTGGGAGATTTCAGGACACGCCTGGAAGCGCAGCGTCTGATGAATGCGCTCCGGCCTAATTTTCCAACGCTTTTCATTTTCAGAGAAAAAATTAATGCCCCTACTTTAGATTACAGCAATGATGATTAAAGATCAGATACAAGAACAGGCCGCCCATATCTTTGATGAAGTGGTGGCTTCACGCAGACATTTACATGCCAATCCGGAACTCTCTTTTAAGGAATTTGAAACCTCTTTATTTGTACAGCATAAATTGAAATCCTGGGGCATTCCTTTTACAACTATGGCCAATACAGGTGTTGTCGGGATCATTAAAGGAGATTTGCCTTCTGATCAGGTGATCGCACTGCGTGCAGATATGGATGCATTGCCTATTCATGAAGCGAATGACAAACCTTATGTTTCTAAGAATAAGGGGGTAATGCATGCCTGTGGTCATGATGTACATACTTCTTCTTTATTGGGAACGGCTTATATTCTGAACCGCCTTAAAGCAGAGTTTGCCGGAACCATTAAACTGATCTTCCAGCCGGGAGAAGAATTGCTGCCCGGTGGAGCAAGCATTATGATTAAAGAAGGGGTATTGGAAAACCCTAAGCCTGATCATATCATTGGTCAGCACGTGATGCCTTTTATTGATGCCGGAAAAGTGGGCTTCCGTTCGGGAATCTATATGGCTTCTACCGATGAATTGTACGTTACCGTTACTGGAAAAGGTGGCCATGGAGCACAACCTCACCAGAATATAGATCCGGTGTTGATTGCATCTCATATCATTGTAGCCCTGCAGCAGATTGTGAGCAGGAATGCAGATCCGCGTTTGCCTTCGGTACTTTCTTTTGGAAAGGTGATCGCTAACGGGGCAACGAATATTATTCCTAATGAGGTGAAACTGGAGGGAACCTTCAGGACCTTGAACGAGGAATGGCGTGCAGAAGCGAAGCGTTTAATGAAAAAAATGGCCGAAGGGATTGCTGAAAGTATGGGTGGAAGTTGTGAATTTAAGATTATGAATGGCTATCCTTTCCTGGTGAATGAACCGGTACTTACTGATCACGCGCGTGCTTATGCAGAAGATTACCTGGGTAAGGAAAATGTGCTGGACCTGGACATCTGGATGGCTGCGGAAGATTTTGCCTATTATTCACAGGTCACCGATGCTTGTTTTTACAGATTGGGTACAGGTAATGCAGAAAAAGGAACCACCTATTCGGTACACCACCCTAATTTTGATGTGGATGAAGACGCACTAAAGGTTTCAACAGGTTTGATGGCTTATATTGCTTTAAAAGAATTGGGTAATTAATACTGTACGGAGGCGTTGAATAGGGCAGGGATGAAGAGGTTACTTTTATTGAGCATAGGACTGATGGCAATGGTTAAAGCCAATAGCCAGGAGATTAAAAGGTTTAACCCGGATACGATACAAACCATCCAGCTGGATTCTACAGTCAATATTACGGCCAGAAGACTCAGTGTGCAAACCTTTATTGATGCGGTGACCACCGACACCAGTTTCTACAGGGCCTTCCGGGAGATGAAAAAATATGGGTTTATTGCCGAGAACCGCATCTATACGTACGATAAGAAGAACAAGGTGAACGGCAGGATCTACAGGAAGATCAGGCACAATACCCGGGCTCCCCGGCTGGAATATCTGGTCAAACAGGATACAGGAAGGGTGTACAAGAAAAACGGAAAGTATCAGTTGTATACCGTAGAGATGTTTGACTATATCTTCATGAATGCCTATCAGTCTGAATTTTCAGATGAATCTTTTGGAGGGAAGGCTGAAGGATCCAATGCAAGCTATAAGGATAAGCTGAAGACCCTGATCTTTTCGCCGGGAAGACCGGTCAAAGGGCTTCCTTTTATTGGCAGCAAAACCGAAATCTTTACGCCAAATATGAGGCAGTATTATGATTATACTTTCTATAGTGGAACCTACCTCGATTCTATTCCGGTGTACCGGTTCAAGGTTTCCATTAAACCTGATCTGAGCGGCTGGACAAAAGATGGATTGATGATCAAAGAACTGACCACCATTTTCGATAAGCGGAATTTTGAGATTCTTGGCCGGTATGTAGATATGAAATACAGCAATATGTTGTTTGATTTTAATGTACAGATGAATATTGAAATGAGTTATTTTGGTGAAATCAAGCTGCCTTCAAAGATCTCTTACCAGGGCAACTGGAATGTTCCGTTGAAGAAGGAAGAGCGTGCAAGTGTGCTGGTTCTGCAAAAAGACTATCATTTGGGTAAATAACAAAGAAGAGGGATTTTTTATAACTTTATAAGACTAGTACTTTTGCTATGAATAGAAACAAAATCATGGGTTTGGTGACTTTATTGCTGCTTAACTTTACGGCAAAGGCACAATTGAGCTCCAGTCAGGTGGATAGCCTGGTTCGGAAGGCACTGGTTACCTTTGATGTTCCCGGAATAGCTGTAGCTATTGTAAAAGACGGGAAGGTGATTCATAGTAAGGGCTATGGTGTTCGTTCTTTAAATACAAAAGAGCTCGTCAATGAAAACACTTTTTTCGGTATAGCTTCCAACAGTAAGGCCTTTACGGCTGCGGGACTGGGTATTTTGGTGGACGAGGGAAAGTTAAACTGGGATGATAAAGTGGTAGACCTGATTCCTGGATTTAAGTTGTATAATCCTTATGTTACACAGGAGTTTACAATAAGGGATCTGCTGACCCATAGGAGTGGGCTTGGTTTGGGCGCTGGTGATCTGATGATCTTTCCGGATTCCAATCGGGTAACAAAAAACGAATTGATCCATAATTTGCGATACCTGAAGCCTGTATCTGCTTTCAGGACCAAGTTTGATTACGATAATCTATTGTATATTGTTGCGGGAGAGGTATTGGCAAAGGTTTCCGGGATGAGTTGGGAGGAATTTATTGAAAATAGGATCATGAGGCCATTGGGTATGGATCAGAGTGCGGCTTCTTATCCGCGTTTGAAAAATAAAGCAAATTCTATTGATGCACATGCTCCTGTGGATGGAAAGCTCAAGGTGATCAGTAAAGGTTTTCCAGAGATTTCTAATGCGGCAGGAGGTATATGGACCAATGCTGATGAATTGAGTAAGTGGGTTATCATGCAGATGAACGGTGGGAAATATGGCGAAAGTCTGGCTAAAAAATTATTCAGTCCGGAAGTACATGAAGAAATGTGGTCACCACAAACTATTCTGCCCGGAGGTGGTAATTATAGGAACCATTTCAGAAGTTACGGCCTGGGTTGGTTCCTGAGTGATGAAAATGGTTACCTGGAGGTAGAACATACAGGAGGATTAAGTGGAATTGTTTCTCAGGTCACTTTGATTCCGGAAATGAAACTTGGAATCATTGTTCTGACCAACCAGGAGTCCGGTTATGCATTTACTTCTATTACCAATTCCATTAAGGATAGTTATTTTGGAATTAAGAAAAAGGATCGCATTAAGGCCTATAAAGAACTGGAAGAACGGAATGAAGCAGAGGGTAAAAAAGTAACTGAAGTTGTATGGGATGCCATTAAACTACAACAAAAGAAGAACTCGGAAAAGCCGAATTTAAGTCGGTATGAAGGGCTTTTTAGGGATTCCTGGTTTGGTGAGGTGCAGATTCAGCAACGAGAAGGAAAGCTCTGGTTTCAGTCGTTAAACTCTCCTAAATTGGGAGGGGAGATGCTGTTTTATAAAGCAAATACCTTTGTGGTGAAATGGGTGCAAAGAAGTATGAATGCAGATGCGTATGTCATGTTTTCTTTAGATAAAGATGGTAAAGCCACTGGTATGAAGATGGAGGCGATTTCTCCACTTACTGATTTTAGTTATGATTTCCAGGATCTGGATTTCACTAAGAAAGGTCAGAATAAGATTTAAATGAATGACTAAAATAAAGGAATTGATAAATGATTAACCAGGCTACCATAGACAAGATCATGGACACCGCTCGTATTGAGGAGGTGGTTGGTGATTTTGTGGCCTTAAAGAAGCGCGGTACAAGTTTAATTGGCAATTGCCCTTTTCACAATGAGAAAACGCCTTCTTTTAATGTATCCGTAACCAAAGGGATTTATAAATGCTTTGGCTGCGGTAAAGGAGGGGATTCGGTCCATTTTATCATGGACCATGAGAAGTATTCTTACCCGGAGGCTTTAAAATACCTGGCCCAGAAATATAATATAGAGGTTGAAGAAACCGTACAGTCTCCACAAAACCTGGAAGCACAGAATGCAAGGGAAACTTTATATGTGGTTTCGCAGTTTGCGGCGGGTTTCTTTGCCAATGAGCTTTGGACTGGGGCAGATGGAAGGGCCATTGGTTTAAGTTATTTTAAGGAGCGGGGCTTCAGGGAAGACATCATCAAGAAGTTTGAACTGGGTTATTCTCCTGATGTATGGGATGCGCTGACGCTTAAAGCGGTAAACAGCGGGCACAAAGAAGAGTACCTGGAACGTGTGGGTTTATCGATCCGTAACGATAAAGGGAAACTCTATGACAGGTTCAGAGGACGGGTAATGTTCCCCATCCACAACTTTACCGGCCGGATTATTGGCTTTGGCGGACGGACTTTAAAGACCGATAAAAAGGTCCCAAAATATGTCAACTCGCCGGAGAGCGATATTTACCACAAATCCAATGTGCTGTATGGTCTTTTTCATGCTAAAAAGGCCATCCGGGATACGGACAACTGTTACCTGGTAGAAGGGTATGCAGATGTATTGTCTGTACACCAGGCTGGTGTGGAAAACGTTGTGGCTTCTTCTGGAACCTCTTTAACCACAGAACAGATCAGGCTGATCAGTCGGTTCACGCAAAACGTGACCATCTTATATGATGGGGACGCAGCGGGTATAAAGGCTTCCCTGAGGGGATTGGACATGATCCTGGAGGAGGGACTGAATGTAAAAGTGGTCAACTTCCCGGATGGACATGATCCGGATTCTTATATGCACCATGTAGGCTCGGGTGCCTTTAAGGAATATATTGAGAACAACCGCAAGGATTTTATCCTGTATAAGGCCAATACCTTACTTAAGGAAGCTGGAAATGACCCGATTAAAAGAGCGGGCATTATCCGGGATATTGTAGAGAGTATTGCGAAGATCCCGGATGACATCAAGGCTTCTGTTTTTATCCGCGAATGTAGTCATCTGCTCCAGGTAGAGGAAAGAATTTTACTTTCGGAGTTGAACAAAATGCGGGCGGCAAAATTCAAGAAATCCGCTCCTTCAACGCCCTCACCTTCTGCTTCGCCCTATGAGGACGGCCCGCCGGATAATCTTTTTGAAGATGGTGCACCAGGTGTTCCTGCAGAACCGGTAGAAAGCAGAAATGAAACCGACATTCTTCAGGAGCAGGAAATTGTGCGGCTGTTGCTGACCTTTGGTCATGAGCTGGTGAGCTGGGACAATATCGACAACATGTATATTGGTTCTTTTATCATGCAGAATCTGTCTGATGTTACTTTTGAAGATGGTGTATGTGCGAAGATCATAGCGCATTATAAGGACGAAATAGAGAACGGACATTTGCCTGTAGCCAGTCAGTTTATTAAAAACCCGGACAGGGAGATTGTTAATCTGGCGATTACTTTGTCTACTTCACCCTATAGCCTGAGTGAGAACTGGTACAATAAGCACCAGATCTATGTGAGGGATGAAACGGTGAATTTAAAGGCGACGATTCTGAGCGGGATCTTTCACCTGAAGAAAAGAAAGGTAGACCGTATTTTGTTAAACCTGTTGCAGGAGATCAAAAATGAGCAGGATGCAGTGAACCAGGAAATCCTGATGCAGCGTTATTCTTTTATTAAAGGGGTAGAAAGGGAAATCTCCAAGTTCCTGGGGTCTGTAATTTTGAAATAATGGCGAAACACATTGACCTTGGAAAATATGGCGAGGACCTGGCTAAAGATTATCTGGAAAAGAAGGGCTACAAGATTTTAGAGCGGAACTGGGTTTACGGCAGGGCAGAAATAGATTTGATTGCTTTCTGGGAGGGACAGATCATTTTTATAGAGGTGAAGACCAGGCGGTCAGCAGAGCATGGGGAACCAGAGGATTTTGTGGATTGGAAAAAGGAAAAGCAGCTGGAATTTGCTTCACTGGAATATATAGAGCGGAAAAACCACCAGGGGGAGATTCGTTTCGACATCATTGCAATTGTGTTTGAAAATAAAGAACTTTATACGATAAATCATATAGAAGATGCATTTTGGCCAACTTAGGATAAAAAAGAATCTACTCGCTTTTTGCGTGGCGATGGGCGTTACTTTTACTTTCGCTTGTAAACAGGATAAAGGGGCGGCCAGCATAGGCTTTAAGTCGCCTGAACAAGGTAAGGCAGTGGGGCAGGGAGATGATGTTAAAATTGAGCTGGATGTTCCTGCAGGAACGCAGGTTACAGCGGCAACCTATCTGGTAGACGGTAAAGTTGTGGGCTCGAAAAGTAATGCTGAGGCATTTACTTTGCATACGAAAGAGTTGCCTTTAGGTTACAGGCTGGTTTCGGCAGTGGTAGAGCATTCTGGAAGTAAAGACACCCTGACGGTGAATATGGAACTGAAATCAGCCCTAAAGCCTACTGAGTTTGGCTATAAGGTGGTGAATACGTTTCCGCATGATACCACTTCTTATACACAGGGACTGGAATTCCACGATGGTAAATTCCTGGAAAGCACCGGAGAATATGGCTTTTCTACATTAAGGTGGGTAGACCTGCAATCGGGCAAGGCTTTGCAAAAGATCAGTCTGGATAAAAAATATTTTGGAGAAGGCTCTTCCCTGGTGGGAGACAAAGTGATCTTGCTGACCTGGCAGGAAAACACGGGTTTTGTATACGATGCAAAGACCTTTAAACAAACAGGAACCTTTTTGTATCAGAACAGTAGAGAAGGTTGGGGCCTGACTTTCGACGGGAACAGGCTTTTGAAATCAGATGGGACGAATAAGATCTGGTTTTTAAACAAGGAGACTTATCAGGAAGAAGGATTTATTGAGGTTTATGACAATAAAGGACAGGTAGACCAGCTGAACGAACTGGAGTATATTGATGGTAAGTTGTATGCCAACATCTATCAGACAGATAAAATTGCTATAATTAATCCATTAACGGGCGTTGTAGAGAGTTATATTGATTTGACGGGTATTCTTCCGGTAAAGGATAGATTTTCGAATACAGACGTTTTAAATGGTATTGCCTGGGATGCAAAAGGAAAGAGACTCTTTGTGACCGGAAAGAAATTTGATAAACTGTTCCAGATTTCACTGGTGCCGAAGAAATAATCTGCCGTCCCGGCTGTTGCCGGGAGGACAAATTTGTTTTTTGGGTAGGCCTTATTTTTTTGGTTTTTTAGGTTCGCTGATATACCCGTAAAAAGAAATGGGTTGTCTGTTGTTGTTGGTCACACTTAGAGTGGCATAACCGCTCTCCGATACGTCAAGAATCATTTTTTGACTGTCTTTGACGTCTTTAGGAATGATGGTAATGGTCCAGCCGCCTTTTTTCTTTTTGGTATTGGTATAGGTAAAGTCTTTGGTCTTAAATTTAATTCCCGCATCGTCGGGGTTCATGGTTGCGGTATACGCCCGGCCATAATAGGGCAGATAAGCTACTATGCTATCCTTTTTAATGGTCAGATCATATTGAGATCCGCTCAAATTGATATTTCCGGCACCTCCCGGATTGTTCATTCTGTTGAGTACCCGGTTGACATCCATGTTGGCCATTGGCATGGCACTGGTGGCCTGAAAAACGAAATCCTGGTCTTGTACCACCCGTTGGGTAGTCGCTTTATCTGTCTGCGCAATAACCGGTAAGGTCAATGCGATAAGCAAAATGCTTAATATATTTTGAATTCTTTTCATGTTGATAAAGATTATACTATGAATATAGACATTTTTTTGCGTGAATGGTTTAAAATACAAGGCGATAGGTAAACAAAAAAGGCGCCTTTCGGGCGCCCTTTTTAAAGTATTGTGCTGTTAATTGAAATCGGAAGGTTTAAGGTCTGTATTGAGTTTGATCTCTTTTATCGTGATCACAAATTCCTGACCGCCCTGAGGGGTTTGTACAGATTGGACCATTTTAAATGGAAGCAGTACATTGTCTACTTTGCGGTAATCGCTGTATTCAATCGTCTGATTAACGTCTGTTCCGTTTGCTTTTCTTGTTTTTTCTTCTTTTACAAGGTAGCCTGTAGCGATATCATAGTACTCTGTAGTAGCTTGACCAGAAGGGGAGGTAACGATCAGCTTATAAGCGTCGGCTTGTCCAACTTTGGCAGTGCCGGTAACTTCAAGTTTGTTCCCTGCGTAGTTAAGCTGATCAAAAAGGCCTTTTCTGGCTTTCTTTTCTGCGAGCTCTTCAGCACCCAGGTCTTTTTTCTGTCCCATCTGGCTTTGATAACCTGATGTTCCGTTGAAGGCCTCTTTCATGACGATGTTTCCACCCATAGAAACTTCATTGCTTTCCAGGTTTGGCGCCAGTTGTTTGATGTTTAAGGCCAGCTTTTGTCCTTGTATCTCAAAGTCTGCAGTTTGAACAATAGAGTTTACTTTTTTTAATGCAGCTTCCCCACCAATTGCGCTGATGTATTTAGAGAGAATTTCAGCGGCAGATTTGTTGACTGTGGCAGGTGTGGCAGATGCTGTAACAGGTACGGCATATTTGTCAAACGATTTTACTGTAAATCCGCGTTTCTGAAGCGCAGGAACAAACTGATCTGCTTTACCAACGATGATCACACGGGCATCATCATGTCCAAAGTATTTCTTGCTCACTCTAAGGATGTCGTCTGCAGTAACAGCGTTGATCTTTTGCAGATAGGAGCGGTAAAAATCCTTTGGAAGGTTATTGATCAGGATGTTGCTTGCAAAGCTGGCGGTACGTGCAGGGTTTTCCAGTCCAAGGGCAAAGGTTCCGTTATACAGGTTTTTTGCACTTTGAAGTACTTCCTGGCTCACCTTTTCTGTACGCATAATGTTGATTTCCCTTAGGAATTCTACCACAGCGCTGTCTACTTTCTCATTTCTTACTGCTGCATTTGCATTGAAGGCAGACTGGAAACGACCTGAGCCTGTGGAGGAATAGGCGCCGTAGGTAAAGCCATGTTTCTCTCTCAGGTTACGGAACAGCTTGGCATCGGCTCCGCCGCCCAGGATTTCATTGGCCAGTAAAACCGCATGGTAATCCGGGCTGCTCACAGGTAAGTCAATCAGATTGGTTACCGTAATTTCAGCCTGAGCTGCATTGGGTACATCTACTACATCTACTTCCGTTTTTGCCGGATTGTTCACTTTGGCCAGTACAGGGAGGCTGAGGGTGGTGCCTTTCCAGTCTCCAAAAGCTTTAATGGCCAGTGCTTTTGCTGCCTCTGGTTTGATATCGCCTACAAAGGTCAGATAGCCCCTGGAAGGGGTAACCAGCTTTTTATAAAAGGCTTTTACATCGTCTAAAGTGATAGAATTGATGCTTTGTTCGGTCTCAAACTCTCCAAACGGGTGCTTGCTTCCATAAGAAAGTGCGTTAACTACCCTTCCGGATATGGCTTTGGCACTGCGTTCGTTCGATTTTAAGCCAGTAAGGGTTTGCGATTTCAGCTTGTCAAAAGAAGCTTGAGGAAAAGATGGGTTTCTGATGGCGTCGGCCATTAACAAAAACGCGCTGTCGAAATAACGGCTCAGCGCAGAAACACTTCCTCCGCTGGCAGAGGCGGATACTTGCGCGCCAAGCTGATCTACGGCTTCATCAAACTGTGCCTTGGTTTTGGTGCTTGTACCTTCTCCAAGCATGCCGCTCAGCAATCCGGTTACACCTGCTTTTGAGCCTTCTGTGATCGGGCCTGCATCGATGCTGTAGCTGGCAGATACTTTTGGTAATTTATGGTTCTCTACAACTAATATAGTGATACCGTTTGGTAATTTATAGGTTACCGGATCTGTAATGGTAATGATGGGTGCAGGGCCTGGTTTTGGTTTCTGGCTCCTGTCTAATTTTTGCGCTGAGGCTATATGTATGGATATTGCGGCCAGTGCAAATAGGAATATCTTCTTCATGGTCATCTTTAAATGGTTAGAAATTCTATTTTTTAGGTAGGTAATAAAGCACTACACGCTGGTCTTTGTTCAGGTATTTGCGTGCAACATCTCTGATTTCTTCCCGGGTAATGGACTTTACAGTCTCTAACTCTTCATTGATGTCATTGGTGTTTTTGTTGTGAAAAGTATAGCCATTGGCCAGATTTTCAGCAACGCCGATCATCCTTGTGTTTGCACTTACATAGGCGTTTTCAAACTGGTTCTGCAATTTCTTATAATCAGATTCACTGATCAGGTTGGTTTGCAGGTTAAGGATTTCCGCATCCATATCTTTAAGCAGATCGTTTAGCGGTGTGTTGTTGTTTGGAATGGCAAAGGTAATATAAGCGCCATAGTCTTCCAGGGTATAGTTGAAAGCCCCAACTTCAAGCGCGGTTTTTTTCTCATCTACCATTTTCATTCTCAGTCTGGAACTGCCACCACCGGATAAAATGGAGCTGACCATTTCAAGCACCTTATTGTCGCGGCTTTTCATGCCAGGTACACGGTAAGCAGACATGATGGCCGGCAATTGAATGTTTGCATCATATGCGGTATCAATGATCTGTTTGGTGATGGGTTTCAGCTCGAAAGTTTGTTTAATCACTTCAGCGCCTTTCGGAACTTCATCAAAGTATTTCGCAATCAGGGCTTTTGTTTTTTCAGGATCGATGTCTCCTGCAATGGTCAGAACAGCATTGTTTGGAACGTAGTACTTTTTGAAGAAAGCAATGAATTCTCCGAGTTTGGCTGCATCCAGGTGGGCCATTGAACCAATGGGCTGCCAGCTGTACGGATGCCCTTCAAATAAATGGGTGAAGATGTTTTCTGCGAACTTTCCATAAGGTTTGTTGTCAATCCGCATGCGTTTTTCTTCTTTTACCACCTCGTTTTGGGTTTTAACGCCCGCTTCGTCAATTTTTGGATGGAGCATGCGCTCACTTTCCAGCCAAAGACCGAGTTCCAGCTGATTGGAAGGGAATACTTCATAATAGAAGGTCCTGTCCTGGGTGGTATTGGCATTGTTCTGTCCGCCGTTACTGCTTACAATTTTCATGAAATCGCCGCGTTTCATGTTGTCGCTTCCTTCAAACAACAGGTGCTCAAAAAAATGGGCAAAACCCGTTCTATCGGGGTTCTCATCTTTAGACCCGACATGGTACATCACCGATACAGCGACCACAGGTGCTGTTTTGTCTTCATGCAGGATCACATGAAGACCGTTGTTCAGGTCATATTCCGTGTACTTTACCTTTTGTGCAGACGCACTGAGGCAAAGACCGGAAATGGCCAGCGTCAATAAGAGATTTTGTTTCATTGCAAATCAGTCAGTTGTTTTATGATAATTGAGTTTAGTTGGTTATCGCCAGTTTTTGTATTGATTGATCAGTCCGTTGGTTGATGCATCGTGGCTGGATACTTCCTTGTCATCTTTTAACTCAGGCAGGATGCTTTTGGCCAATTGCTTGCCCAATTCCACTCCCCACTGGTCAAAACTGAAAATGTTCCAGATGATGCCTTGTACAAATATTTTGTGTTCATACATGGCGATTAGACTGCCCAGCGTGTAAGGTGTTACACGTTTAAGTAAAATAGAGTTGGTTGGCCTGTTGCCTTCAAAAACTTTGAAAGGGGCGATTTTTTTAATCTCTTCTGCTGATTTGCCTTCTTTTTTTAATTCTTCTTCTACCTGTTCTTTCGTTTTTCCATTCATCAGGGCTTCTGTCTGCGCAAAAAAGTTAGACAATAAGATTGGATGGTGCTGACCAATTGGATTGAGACTTTGTGCTGGTGCAATAAAATCGCAAGGGATCAGACGGGTGCCCTGGTGAATCAACTGATAGAAGGCATGCTGTCCGTTGGTACCTGGTTCGCCCCAGATGATCGGCCCGGTTTCATACGTCACATCATGGCCGTTACGGTCTACATGTTTACCATTGCTTTCCATATCTCCCTGCTGGAAATAGGCCGCAAAGCGGTGCATATACTGATCGTATGGAAGTATGGCTTGTGTTTCGGCATCGAAGAAGTTGATGTACCATACGCCAATAAGGCCAAGTATAACAGGGATATTGTTTTCAAATGGGCTGTGTTCAAAATGCTGATCGGTGGCATGTGCTCCGGCCAGCAGTTGTTTGAAGTTGTCAAAACCGATGCTCAGCACAATTGGAAGTCCGATAGCACTCCAAAGAGAATAACGGCCGCCTACCCAGTCCCAGAATTCGAACATGTTTTCAGTATCGATTCCGAAGCCTTCCACATCTTTTGCATTGGTAGACAGGGCGGCAAAATGCTTTTTAATATCTTCCTGTTTAGCCCCTTTTTCCAGTAACCAGTCTTTTGCTGTGTGGGCATTGGTCATGGTTTCTTGTGTGGTAAAGGTTTTTGAAGCGATCAGGAATAAGGTGGTTTCCGGATTTACAGCTTTGAGCGTTTCTGCAATATGGGTGCCGTCAATGTTGGAAACAAAATGAAGATTCAGATGATTTTTATAGGCTTTTAAAGCTTCGGTGACCATAACGGGTCCAAGGTCTGAACCGCCAATGCCGATGTTAACAACATCCGTGATGGCTTTGCCGGTATAGCCTTTCCATGCGCCTGAAATAATGGCTTCACTGAATTTCTCCATCTTGGCCAATACTTTATTGACGTCCTCCATAACATTTTTGCCATCTACGAGGATGCTTTTGCCGCCTTGATTTCTTAAGGCAATATGAAGTACCGGTCTGTCTTCGGTCTGGTTGATCCTTTCTCCGCTGAACATGGCCTTGATGGCTTCATCCAGTTTACATTCTTTGGCCAACTGAAGCAGCAAGGCTAAAGTGGTGTCGTTGATGCGGTTTTTTGAAAAGTCAAGAAGGATGTCTTCGAATAGTAGAGAAAATTTCTCAAATCGTGCACTATCTTCTGTGAAAAGGTCTTTTAAACTTTTCTCATTGATATCAATAAAGTGATCTGCCAGATATTTATAGGCTTCTGTTTCTGTGAAATTTATTGTTGGTAGCATAATCTTGGTATTTCTGTAAATGTAAGGCTTTATTTTATTTGATAGAATGGAGAAAGCTGGATTTAATTTTGATTATATTTAGATGATAAAACATAACGTATTCACCTAAAAAAAAACTGCTATGTTAGAAAATTTAAAACAACTGGTTACTGAAAGCGCTCAGGATGCTATTGTAAACAATAGTGAGGTTCCCAATGAACATAATGAGGCGGCCATTGAGGCAGCCTCCGGGTCTATTTTTGATACGCTCAAAGATCAGTTGTCTTCTGGAAATATAGGAAGCCTTATTGATGCTTTTAAAGGTGGTAATGTGGCCAATAGTGATGTTGCCCAGCAGGCGACTTCGAGTTTCACGGATAAACTGGCTGGATTGGGTATTAATGCGGAATCGGCTAAAAACATTGCTTCTTCCCTAATACCTGGTATCCTGGATAAATTTGTGAACAAAACCAATGATCCGAACGATAGTTCATTTGATATCAAGGATGTATTGAGCAAAATTTCCGGTCCTGACGGGAAGTTTCAATTGTCTGATCTGACCGACCTTTTTACCAGTAAGGAAGGGGAAACAGGGGGTATCATGGATAAATTAAAAGGGTTGTTTTAACTCATAAAACATCTGATTTGGAAAAGGCTGTCTAAAGATTGTTTAGATAGCCTTTTCTATTTTATATCTTTGGGCTATGACTAAAGAACAAATTCAGGATTTAAGGGACAGAGTAGCGTCGCTGAGGAGGTATCTTTGACGTCGACGACCGACTAGAAGATATCCGTATTGAGCAGGAACTTACCCTGCAGCCAAATTTTTGGGACGATCCTAAAAAGGCGGAAAAACACATTGCAGAAATTAATTCAAAAAAAGTGTGGACCGATGGCTGGCAGAAAGCAAACGCGCTGCTTGAGGACACACAGATCATTTTCGATTTTCTGCAAAGTGGTGATGCTACCGAAGAAGAAATGCAGGAGCAATATGATCTTTGCTTAAAGGCGATAGAAGAGCTTGAGCTAAAAAATATGCTTAAGAATAAGGAAGATCAACTTCCGGCTGTTATGCAGATTACAGCGGGCGCCGGTGGTACAGAAAGTTGTGACTGGGCTTATATGCTCATGCGTATGTATATGATGTGGGGCGAAAAAAACGGCTACAAAATCACCGAACAGGATTACCAGGAGGGAGAGATTGCGGGTGTGAAAACAGTTACGCTTCAATTCTCCGGGGAATTTGCATACGGCTATCTGAAAGGGGAGAATGGTGTGCATCGTCTGGTCAGGATTTCTCCATTTGATTCGAATGCCCGCAGACATACTTCTTTTGCTTCGGTGTATGTTTATCCGCTGGTAGATGATACCATAGAAATAGAGGTTAAGGATTCTGAGATAGAGTTCGAAACTTTCCGTTCCGGTGGTGCAGGCGGACAAAATGTAAACAAAGTTGAAACAGCGGTACGTTTATACCACAAGCCCTCTGGTATCGTGATTAAAAACCAGGAATCAAGGTCACAATTACAGAATAAAGAAAATGCCATTCGTTTGCTGAAATCACAATTGTATGAAGTAGAAATGCGTAAACGTATGGAAGCGACGGCATTGATAGAGGGGAATAAAAAGAAAATAGAATGGGGCTCACAGATCAGGAGCTATGTGCTGGACGACCGGAGAGTGAAAGATCACCGGACAAATTTCCAGTCTTCTAACCCTCAGGCAGTATTGGATGGTGAACTGAATGACTTTTTAAAAGCGTACTTAATGGAATTTTAATCATGAAATATTTAAGCACTTTATGTATGGTTGCTCTGATGTCGGCAAACAGCTTGATGGCACAAAAAGTTGTGCCTCTTTATCCTGGTGCAATACCTGGAGCGAAATCCGTGCCTTCCGATTTTAAGGAGGTTATAACGCCAAGAAAACAAGGTGGTGTAATCATAACCAAAGTATCTGAGCCAACCCTGACCGTTTATCAGGCACCTGAGAATAAGGCAAATGGTACTGCGGTCATTATTTGTCCAGGTGGCGGGTATTCTGGTCTCGCCATTACACATGAAGGTTATGATGTGGCCAAGAAATTTAATGAGATCGGGATTACGGCTTTTGTTTTAAAATACAGGTTACCGGATACGGCTATTATGCTGGATAAGTCATTCGGTCCTTTGCAGGATGTACAGCAGGCGATTTATAAAGTGCGTAATGAGGCAGGAAAATGGAATGTAGATCCGGCTAAGGTTGGGATTATGGGCTTTTCTGCCGGGGGGCATCTGGCCTCCAGTCTTTCTGTACATTATATGGATGTGAAGATTCCGGCTGCGGGTCAGGTGAGCCTCAGACCTGATTTTTCGATACTGATCTATCCTGTTGTTTCTTTTTTGGAATCGCCTCATACAGGCTCACTCAGGAATTTGATTGGAAAGGATGCTTCTATGCAGCAGAAAGAATATTTTTCGAATGAGCGGAGTGTAAATGCAGAAAGCCCTAAAACTTTCCTGGTACAGGCTGCAGATGATAATACGGTTCCGGTAGAAAACAGTATCGTTTATAGCCAGGCCCTGGTCAAAGCGAAGGTTCCGGTAGAAATGCATATTTACCAGGCTGGTGGTCACGGCTTTGGTTTGAATAATCCGACCACTGCCGATCAATGGTTTGACCGCTTGGTAAACTGGTTAAGCATGAATCATTTATTGAAATAGGCTAAACCGGGCTGCTGTTTAAAATTTCCTGCAATTCTTTTAGTTCCTGGACTTTTTCTGCGGAGCCCAGGTTCTCATAGGCTGAAATCAGGTTTCGGATCACTCTTCTAATGATTTCTACATTGCTGCAGGGGGCATAAAATCCCGGCTGCGGCTCCAGGTTGAGTTGTCTTAGAAACTGGTCTACATCGTGTTTTCCAAAGATGGCCCCTTTATTGAAAGCATTGATATAGAACAGAACGCCAAACTCATGTTCTTCCTTCTTGCTTTCGTCTATATAGCCCAGAATGAAGTGTTGAGGCAGGTTTACGCCATATACCGGAATATCCAGTTTCTGGGCTATGGTAGAATAGATAATGGCTAAAGAAATCTGGTTTCCTTTTTTACTCTCCAGTACCTGATTGATATAGGAATTCTGGGGATCATGATGGTTTTTTGTGTTTCCGGAAAAACCATAGATGCTGTAGAAAATGTGGTTCATGAATTTGATCTTCTCGATGGAACTCATTTCATATTGCAATCCCATCCAGATTTCCCTTTTGATTTCTTCTATCTGGAAAATGATCTTTTGTTCGTCCAGATCCGGGTACTGATACCTGTTGATTACAAGTGCCCCTTGCAGCAGGTCGAAGGCACCACTCTGGAACCATAGGTTAAGATCTTCTTTAACGTTGGTGAACTGAATTCTGTGAACAAGATTTTCTATGCGTTCCTGTACGAGCGTGTCAAGTGATTTTTCCCAGGTGCTTTCCAGATAATCGATCACAGCATTCCCGTACTCAAGCAGGCGACGCTCCACGTGTTCATAAACTTCATTGTCCGGGTCATCCAGAAGTTTGATCAATGCACTTATTTCTGTACTATTTTCCATTATATGCAATTCCAATTGTACGTTTGTCTATTTTTGCAGCTATGGTTTTTAATTTTTTTATCGATTACTTAAAGCATCGTTTTACCGCTAAAAGCAGACATGGTACGCACTCTCCGTTTGTTTATAAATTAACAGATGAGGTAATTTACGATTTTAAGTCAAAAAATGATTACAAAAGTATAGAGGAACAGAGAAAAAAACTTTTGAATGACGATGCCGTAATCGAGGTTACAGACTTGGGGGCAGGGTCTCACCTGAATAAAAACAGGAAAAAAAGTATAAAGGAAATTGCAAAAAATGCGCTTAAGAGTCCTCGTCTTGCTCAGCTGATCTATCGTCTGGCCAGGGAACGAAATCCTGAACTGATCATCGAATTGGGTACTTGTCTGGGCATCACAACAGCTTATCTTTCCAGGTCATCACCTGAGGCAAAAGTAATCACCATAGAAGGTTGTCCGCAAACGGCTAAAGTGGCTGCTCAGAACTTTAAGGATTTGAGCTTGAGCCGGGTGGAGCTGGAAGTAGGGAATTTTGATGAAATCCTCCCGGGTCTGATAAACAGGCAGAAAAAACTGGATTTTGTATATGTAGATGGCAACCATCGCAAAGAGGCTACACTGAATTATTTTAAATGGTGCCTCCCCAAAGTGCAGGAAAATTCCTTGCTTATCTTCGATGATATTTACTGGAGTAAGGGCATGAAGGAGGCCTGGGAAGAGATCAAACAACATCCTGATGTTACCGTAACGGTCGATTTATTCTGGATCGGTTTAGTCTATTTCAGAAAAGGACAGGTAAAGGAGCATTTTAAAATCAAATATTGATTAAAAGGCTTCGGCAAGACTGATGTAAAAACCGCTTTGACGTTTTTCGTGCGGTGGTTTTTCTCCGATACCATAGTCCAGCCGTACGCTCAGGCCTTTTGCCGGATCAAAGAAATAGCGTCCGCCACCCCCATAAGTAGGTTTGAAGTATTTGAGGGAAAAATCACCATTGGCAAAAACGCGTCCGGCCCCGGCAAAGGCTACAAGACCAAATCTATTGGTGAAACGGTATCTGAGTTCGGTTTGAGCAGTAATTAGATTTTCGTCCCTGTATCTTCCGCGATAGTAACCGCGCATCATTTCATCATTTCCCAGCTGCGGCAGAAGATAAAATGGGGTGTTCCTGCTTTGAACAGTATGATAGAATCCGTTTACGCCTAAAACAAGTCGGTTGGCCAGGGGCCAGAAATTACTTAGGGTAATTTTGATCTGACTGGTGTTGAATTCATTGCTGGAAAAAAATTGCGGGGCGTACTGGTAGGTAATCCGGCCAAAGAAACCTTTGGTTGGATAGTTGTTGGAATTTCGGGTGTCATAACTTTGAGAGGCACCAATATAGACCAGATCTCCTCCGTTTTTGCCATGGATATTGGGATTGGTGGCAAAAATGCCGCCATTTCCTCTGTCGGTATAGCTGTAATTTTCGTAGCCAATTGAAACACCGGTATAGGTATAAGGGATTAGGCTTTTTTCGGCTTCAAGCAGGATTTTGAATTGTTTTTCCAGCAGCTTGTTCTCATCGGCATGATGTGTTTTATTGCCTATACCATAAAAGTTGAACGGATTCCTTCTGAAAATGAGTTCACCCATGAGGTGAAATTTATTCTGGCGGGTATATATATCATTTCTGAGGGTGAAATTGTACTGTTTCTTGGTAGATACAGAGGTCATCAATGAGAAATTTGAGCTTCGGTTTAGCGTGTCTTTACGGTCCATATACGTAGAGAAAAGACCTCCCAGGCCAAATTCAAAGCCAGTTTCCTGGCTGTATCCTAATACCGGGATGGGCATAAAGCTTGGTCTCCTGGTGGTATCAATTTCATTGGAGAGCATCTTTTTGATGAGTTTCTTTTGTGCGAAGGAAGGGAGGGTTATGGAAAATAAAATGGTGAGCAGTGTAATCTTCTTCATTGCCGCAAAAGTACTAGAACTGACGGAATATTTTAATTTATATTTATATGGAAAAGAATTGCTCTTCGGGATTTGTTCAGATTAATGTAGTAGTTTTGGAGTTTATTTAAGCTTAAATATGCAGTTGAATATCTTAAAAAACAGATACAGTGTTTTGTTTTCTTTTATTATTGTTTTCCTGATCAGTTCTTTTTTAATCAGGACAGGCTTGCTGGTAGCCTCTTTAATGAAAACAGATTTGAGTTTTCTGGCAATTTTGAAAATTTACATTACAGGTACCTTCTTTGATTTAGGAGTTTCCTTTTTTATCGTTGCATCATACGCTTTATACCTGCTTTTATTGCCACAGAAATGGAACAATTCAAAATTTAACCGGATCGCTACCTATATCTGGTTGTTCCTGGTGGTTTTGATTTTTATGTTTTCCTTTTTTGCAGAAATCACTTTCTGGCAGGAATTTGAAAGTCGTTTTAATTTTATTGCAGTTGATTACCTGATTTATACCTATGAGGTGATTAACAATATTAATGAGTCTTACCCTTTGCCTATTTTAATTGGTGGAATTCTCTTGCTGACTTCAGCGGTGATGTTCCTTTTTTATAAAAAGAAGATTTTTACAAACAGCTTTTATTCCAACACGCCTTTCTCTAAACGGTTACTAATTTCAGGATTGCTGATTGGTCTGGCCGTGGTGTATGGTTTTTTTGTCAGCAACAGTCTGGCCGATGGCTCACAGAACCGGTATCAGAATGAACTTTCTAAGGCGGGCGTATATTCTTTCTTTGCGGCATTTAAAAATAACGAGTTAAATTATAATGATTTCTATCCTTTGATAGAAAAGAAGCTGGCTTATCAGGCAATTCGAAAGGAATTGTCTGAACAGGGGAGTACTTATGTGAAAGAAGGGAATTCGGTAAGGAGAAAAATTGATAATGGCAATTCTGCTTACAGGCCAAATGTAATCATGATTACGGTGGAGAGTTTAAGTGCGGAATTTCTGGGAAGTTTTGGAAGTAAGTCTAATCTGACTCCTGTAATGGATGCTCTGGCGAAGGAAAATGTATTGTTTACAAATATGTATGCTACGGGTACCAGAACTGTACGTGGTATGGAGGCTTTGTCTTTGTGCGTGCCACCAACACCTGGAAGCAGCATTGTGCGGCGGCCTGGAAATGAAAAACTGACGACAGTAGGTCGTATTTTTCAGCAGGCCGGCTATAGCCGTACTTTTTTTTACGGGGGTGATGGTTATTTCGATAATATGAACCAGTATTTTGGAAGTAATGGTTTTGATATCGTGGACCGTGGTAAAAAAATCATGGTTGGTGAATCTTATACCACCAAAAGGACCATTATAACAGATGATCAGGTAAAGTTTGAAAATGCCTGGGGGATTAGTGACGAAGATCTTTATGATGCCGTGATCAGAGGATCTGATCAGTACAACAAGGAAGGGAAACCTTTTTATAATTTTGTGATGACGACTTCTAACCATCGTCCCTTTACTTATCCCGCAGGTAAGATTAATATTCCTTCGGGCAGCGGACGTGACGGAGCAGTAAGGTATACAGACTATGCGATCGGTGAATTTTTAAAGAAAGCGAAAACAAAGCCCTGGTTTAAGAATACTGTAATCATTATTGTGGCAGATCACTGTGCAAGCAGTGCCGGGAAGAATGAGATCGACATCAGCAAATACCATATTCCCTGTATTATTGTAAACCTGCAAGGTGCGGCATCTAAGGTGATTGACCAGACTTGCTCCCAGATTGATCTTTATCCGACTTTGTTTAAACTGATGGGCTGGAATTATGAAAGTAACCTGTATGGGAAAAACGTACTGGACCCGGGTTATGATTCCAGGATTGTTCTTGGTACTTATCAGAAACTGGCTTATATGAAAAAAGATAGTTTGGTGATTTTAAGTCCTCAGCAAAAAATAGAGACCTATATATATAATAAGGATACGAATGAACAGCTCCCGGCTAAATTTCCTGAGCCTATTATACAGCAGGCCATTTCCAATTATCAAACCGCTTACGACCTTTTTAAGAACGGTGGATTGCATTGGTGATCTGTACAGAACAGATAAGCTTGTGGGGGTTTAAGATTATTTGTCTATTTTTGCGCTTTATTTAAAAAACAAGATGAGCACAAGAGGACCAATATCGAAATTTATGGAGACGAATTATCTCCACTTTAATTCGGCAGCTATGATGGATGCCGCCAAAGGCTACGAAACCCATTTAGATGAAGGGGGTAAAATGATGATCACCCTGGCTGGTGCAATGAGTACAGCTGAACTGGGTATTTCGCTGGCGGAGATGATCCGTCAGGATAAGGTATCTATTATTTCCTGTACAGGTGCGAACCTTGAAGAGGACATCATGAACCTTGTGGCCCACTCACATTACAAAAGGGTTCCTAATTATCGTGACCTGAGCCCTCAGGACGAATGGGACCTTTTGGAGAATCACTACAACAGGGTTACAGATACTTGTATTCCTGAAGAAGAAGCTTTCCGCAGGCTGCAAAAACACATTCATAAATTATGGAAAGATGCAGATACGGCAGGAGAACGTTATTTCCCGCATGAATTTATGTATAAAATGCTGTTGAGCGGTGATCTTGAACAATATTATGAGATTGATCCGAAAAATTCATGGATGCTGGCTGCAGCAGAGAAAAACCTGCCAATCGTTGTACCGGGATGGGAAGATTCTACTATGGGTAATATCTTCGCCTCTTATGTGATGAAAGGTGAACTGAAAGCAACAACCATGAAAAGTGGTATTGAATATATGGGCTGGCTGGCAGATTGGTATATTGCCAACAGTTCGGGTAAAGGAATCGGGTTCTTCCAGATTGGTGGAGGTATTGCCGGAGATTTCCCGATTTGCGTTGTACCAATGCTTTATCAGGATATGGAGATGGAGAATATTCCTTTCTGGAGTTATTTCTGTCAGATCTCTGATTCTACCACTTCTTATGGCTCTTATTCTGGTGCTGTGCCTAATGAAAAGATTACCTGGGGTAAGCTGGATATTCATACACCTAAATTTATTGTAGAGTCTGATGCAACGATAGTTGCACCATTAATATTTGCATGGATATTAAAAATGTAATTTTAAAATCCAAAATTATCTCTCACATTTAGGGGGAGTGAAAATCAGTGGTTTTTAAAAAAGCTGCTGATTTTCTTCGTTTAGAGCATTTCAGGGCATAGTTTAGAATGATTATAAATTGTATTTCCTGTCATTTATTTGTCATTGATAACTTAATAAACTTTACTTTTGTTCACGTTTTTGATGATAGATCTAAGTTTAAACATCAATTACAACTGTAAGTTTTTTAAAAAATTGTATAAAATACTCATTATGAGGAATATCTCATTGATCATTAGAAGAGTTTGGAAGTCGGCATTCATGTTAACGGCTCTATCTGTTTTAATCGTTTCTGGTACACAGGCACAGGATGCAGCAGAAGGAAGGAAAATTTTTAAGGAAAAATGTACTTCTTGTCACGCTTTAGACCGTGATATGACCGGACCTGCTTTACAAACAATAGTGCCAACGAAAAGTGAGGCATTCTTGTTGAAGTGGATTAACAATGCACCTGCATTTATCGCTTCGGGAGACAAAGAAGCTGTTGAAGCTTCTAAATGGAATCCAAATGCAGAGATGACTGCATTTCCTTCGCTGACTCCGGAGCAAATTAAAAGTATCCTTGCTTATGTAAAAGCAGGTGAGCCTAAAAAAGAAGGTGATAAAGCCGGGCCTGCTGTTCAGGAAGAAGTGTCCAACTTCTCTCTTGCTGGTGTGGTTGCGGTTATCCTGATCTCTATCGTTGTTCTTGTTGTATTGGGTCGCGCAATTAAAATGTTGGAGCGTCTGATTCTGAAGAAACAAGGTATTGAGGTGGTTGAGGAAGAAAAAGTTTCCCTGGCTGCTGGTTTAGGTATCTTATTTAAAAACAAGAAATTCGTTTTCTTCTTTATCCTGTGTCTGGTGATTACACTAGGTTCATTTGGATGGATGGGAATGTGGAATACAGGTGTTCATACAGGTTATCAGCCGGTTCAGCCAATTAAGTTCTCTCACGAACTGCATGCTGGAACGAATCAGATTGACTGCCAGTATTGTCACTCAGGTGCGTTCAAATCTAAAAATGCATCTATACCTTCATTGAATGTTTGTATGAACTGTCACAAACAAGTTCAAGCGAGGGACAAATATGATGGTAACATTTCTCCCGAGATCCAGAAAATCTATAACGCTCTTGGATATGATGCGGACAAGATGACTTACGATAAAACCAAGGAAAAACCTATCGAGTGGGTTCGTGTACACAACCTTCCTGACTTTGCTTATTTCAACCACTCACAACACGTTGTTGTTGCAGAGAAAGCGATCCGTAAAGCAAAAGGTTTAAAACCAAATGAGCCGGTTTGTTTCGCTTGTCACGGTCCTGTGAATACAATGGAAGAAATTTACCAGTATTCTCCTTTGACAATGAAATGGTGTATCAACTGTCATAAAGACACCAAATTGGATGTGAAGGATAATGCATTCTATACGAAGATCATCGAAGCACATGAGAAGATCAAAAAAGGCGAAAAAATTACGCCTGCTGCCCTTGGTGGTTTAGAGTGTGGTAAATGTCACTATTAATAGAGAGTTTAGTTAAAAAAGAACGTTCGATAAACAGTAATAAAGCTTAAATGGAAAGCAATAAAAAATACTGGAAAGGCCTAGAAGAGTATAAAAACACTCCGGATTTTGTTGAAAACAACAAAAACGAATTTGCTGAGCCACTTCCAATAGAAGATGTTTTAAATGAAGCAGGATTAAGTACAGTAACTCCTCGCCGCGACTTTTTAAAGGCGTTAGGTTTTGGTTTAGGTGCGGTAACCCTTGCGGCTTGTCAGCCAACACCAGTTGTAAAATCAATTCCTTATTTAGTAAAACCGGAAGAGGTTGTTCCGGGTATACCTAACTATTATGTGTCCACTTATAACGGACAAAGTATATTGGTAAAAACAAGAGAAGGAAGACCAATTAAGATTGAAGCAAATCCTAATGCCGGTGAATTCAATTGTGGTACTGATGCACAGGCTCAGGCTTCTGTTCTGGATCTTTATGATGTTTCAAAACTTAAAGCACCTGTTTTAAAGAACGATGAAACTACATGGGCCAAGGTAGATGAGTTTGTTAAAGCTGAACTGAATAAGGTTCAGGCTTCAGGCAAAAAGATCCGTATCGTTTCTTCGTCTGTAAACAGCCCTTCAACAAAAGCTGTTGTAGCTGATTTTACTGCAGCTTATCCAAATACAAAACATGTTCAGTATGATGCTGTTTCTTATACCGGTATCATTAAAGCCAACGAAAACAGTTTCGGTAAGGCTGTAATTCCTAAATATAATTTCGATAAAGCGGATCTGATCGTAAGTTTCGGTGCAGATTTCTTAGGTACCTGGATCAGTGGTGAAGAATTTACTGCCCAGTATATCTCTAACAGAAATTATAAAACCTTAGCAAAAGGGAAAATGTCCCGTCACTTCCAGTTTGAGGCTGGAATGAGTTTAACTGGTACAAATGCAGATACGCGTTTGCCAATTAAATTATCTGAAGAAGGACCTGCATTAATTACCTTATATAATACCATCACTGGAAATAATCTCCCTGGTGGATCTTTGCCAAACAATACAAGTGCAGATAAAGCATTGAAATTGGTAGGTAAAGAATTGTTAATGAATAAAGGAAAATCTCTTGTGGTTTCTGGATCGAATGATGTATCTACACAGATCCTTGTCAATGCGATCAATGCGGCTATCGGCAGTTATGGAACAACAATTGATCTTGATAATCCTTGTAAGCGTTATTCAGGAAATGATGCGGAATTTGCAGAACTGATCAATGAAATGAACAGGGGTGAAGTCGCTGCAGTTTTCTTCCTGAACAGCAACCCGGCTTATGATGCAGTTAATACAAAAGCATTTACAGATGCTCTATCTAAAGTAGGATTAAAGGTTTCTTTCTCTGATAGAAAAGATGAGACCTCTACTTTGTGTGATGTGATTGCAACAAATCAGAACTATCTGGAATCATGGGGTGATGCAAATGCTTATGAAGGATATTATTCTGTAATACAACCAACAATTAATCCGGTATTTAATTCCCGTCAGGCAGAGCAAAGTTTATTGGTTTGGTCTAATGGCCCTGTTCAGGAATATTACCAATATGTTCGTAACAACTGGGAGAAGAATATTTTGCCTTCTTTGGGTAAAACCTGGAACGAGTTGTTGCAGACGGGAGCTTTCTCAGCTCCTGCAAAATCTGCAGGTGCTTATAGCTTCAGCCTTTCACTGGCTGCTGTTGCACAATCTATCTCAAACAGCTCTAAAGCTTTAGCTAAAGATATTGAGTTGCAGGTTTATGAAAGTGTACCGATGCGTGATGGTAAACATGCAAATAATGCATTCCTTCTGGAATTACCTGATCCGGTTTCTAAAGTAACCTGGGACAACTATGTAGCTATTGCTCCTAAATTTGCTGAAAAATTAGGTTTCAAAGAATTTGACGTTGTATCTGTTAAAGGTGCAAACGGATATACAATTGAATTGCCTGTATTGATCCAGCCGGGACAAGCTGTAGGAACAGTTTCTATCGCTTTAGGTTACGGCCGTACAAAAGTAGGTAAGGCAGGAGATAATGTGGGTAAGAACGCTTTCCCTTTTGTAAGTTTCACTAACGGAACCTTGCAATATGCAACTACGGTAAGCCTTTCTAAAACAGGTTCAACTTATGAACTTGCTCAAACGCAAACACACTATTCCTTTGAAGGAAGAAATATCATCCGCGAAGCGACTTTTAAAGAGTATGTAAAAGATCCTGCTGCTGGTTCTGGTAACCATGGCGAAAAACATAAATCTTATGATTTATGGGATAAATATGAGAAACCAGGTAACAACTGGGTAATGGCAATCGATCTGAATGCTTGTACCGGTTGCGGTTCTTGTATTGTAGCTTGTAACGTAGAGAACAACATTCCTGTTGTTGGCCGTGACGAGGTTCGCAGAAGAAGAGAAATGCACTGGATCCGTATTGATCGTTATTACAGCTTCGAAGAAGAAGGTAAGAGCGTGACTGAGGAGAAAGAGATTGCTCATATGGAAAATCTTGACAAGGTAACAGTTGTTCACCAGCCAATGCTTTGTCAGCACTGTGACCACGCACCTTGCGAAACAGTTTGTCCGGTACTGGCAACGGTACACTCATCGGATGGCTTGAACCATATGGCCTATAACCGTTGTGTTGGTACACGTTACTGCGCAAACAACTGTCCTTATAAAGTACGTCGTTTCAACTGGTTCAACTACTGGAACGATTCCCGTTTCGATAATTATCTGAACAATGAGTTCACTCAACTGGTGCTTAACCCAGATGTAACTACACGTTCAAGAGGGGTAATGGAGAAATGCTCTATGTGTATCCAACGTATACAGGCAGGTAAACTGAAAGCTAAAATTGAAAAACGTCCGTTGAAAGATGGCGATATTAAAATGGCTTGTCAGCAAGCATGTTCTGCAAATGCAATCATCTTTGGTGATGGTAACGATCCGGAATCGGAAGTTTCTAAAGCATTGCGCAGTGAGCGTACTTACTACGTTCTGGAGGAACTTAACGTTCAGCCAGGTGTTGGATATATGACAAAAATTAGAAATACAGATACAGTACAAGCGTAAGCTGATATTAAAGAAAATATAATATGTCAGGACATAACGAATCAATATTAAGAGAGCCATTAATCACCGGAAATAACATCACGTATGCGAAGATTACGGATGATATTTTAACACCGGTAGAGAATAAGCCGAATAAGGCATGGTGGATAGGCTTTATCGTTTCCGCACTGGGGGCTTTACTTTGGGTTGTAGCAGTAAGCTATACCTTCTGGAATGGTATCGGTGCATGGGGTTTAAATAAAACAGTAGGTTGGGCCTGGGACATCACCGGCTTCGTATGGTGGGTTGGTATTGGTCACGCCGGTACTTTGATCTCGGCTGTATTGTTACTTTTCCGCCAGAACTGGAGGAACTCAATTAACCGTTCTGCAGAGGCGATGACCATTTTCGCGGTTATTTGTGCTGCGACTTATGTAGTATCGCACATGGGTAGGCCGTGGTTGGCGTACTGGGTACTTCCGTTGCCAAATCAGTTCGGATCTTTGTGGGTAAACTTTAACTCGCCGCTGGTATGGGATATGTTTGCAATCTCCACTTATTTCTCTGTATCCTTATTATTCTGGTATACAGGTCTATTACCGGATATCGCGACAATCCGTGACCGTGCAGTAGGTGTTAAACGCAGAGTATATACTATTCTTTCTTTTGGCTGGACAGGTAATGTGAAAACATGGCAGCGTTTTGAGGCGGTTTCGCTGATCTTAGCTGGTATCTCTACGCCACTTGTACTTTCGGTACACACCATTGTATCCATGGACTTTGCAACTTCTGTAATTCCTGGATGGCATACCACAATTTTCCCTCCTTACTTTGTTGCGGGGGCGATCTTCTCTGGTTTTGCGATGGTGTTAACACTTCTGTTGGTTGCACGTAAGGTATTGGGACTGGAGAATTACATCACCATGTTCCACATTGAATCGATGAATAAAATCATCATTCTTACGGGTTCTATCGTTGGTGTGGCTTATTTAACAGAGTTCTTTATCGCTTGGTACTCCGGGTCTGAGTACGAACAATATGCATTTATCAACCGTTCTACTGGTCCTTACTGGTGGGCATACTGGATGATGATGACTTGTAACGTAATCTCTCCGCAGTTATTGTGGTTCAAAAAGATCCGTACCAGCATTCCTGCAACCTGGATTTTATCTATTGTAGTGAACATCGGTATGTGGTTTGAGCGTTTCGTAATTATCGTAACTTCATTGCACCGCGATTATATTCCATCAAGCTGGGCTATGTTCTATCCAACCTGGGTTGACGTGAGTGTGTTCGTTGGATCTATCGGTTTGTTCTTTACCTTGTTCCTGTTGTTCTTAAGGGTATTACCTTCTATTGCAATTGCCGAGGTTAAGTTATTGCTGAAAAGCGCGAGTGAGCAGGCTAAATTGGAGTTGATCAAAGATGGTCACTTAGAAAAAGAACAGGTTAAGGAATATGTTGAGTCCTTAGAGAAGTTCGATAGTGTTAAACAAGAAGAATACGCAAAAATATAACGATGAGTAATATCAAATATATCTTAGGCAGTTTTGGCGATCCTGACGAAATGATGCATGGCATCGAAAAGTTGCAGGAGAATAATATTAAGATACATGATGTATATACCCCAATGCCAATCCACGGTATTGAGGCTAAATTAGGAGTTAAACGTTCCCGGTTGGATATCGCTGCATTTTGTTTTGGAATTACCGGAACAATGACCATGCTTAGCTTTGTTTACTATGCTGCTGCATGGGACTGGCCGGTTAATATAGGTGGAAAGCCTCACTTTGCTTTACCGGATTTTATTCCGATTACTTTTGAGTTGACCATTTTATTCTGTGCTTTTGGTTTAGTGGGTTCTTATTATGCATCTACGCATTTGTTCCCGGGAAGAGCACCAAGGGTAATGGATCTGAGAGCAACTGATGATCGGTTTATTATCGCTATTGATGCTAAGGAAAATGCTGAACACAGCAAAATTGATGGTTTATTAAAGGACGCAGGTGCTTTAGAAGTAAAATATAATGAAAGGAAGTATATTAGCTATGAATAAGACTAAAATAGTATGTGTGGCGTTTTTTGCATTCACCGTAGCTGTGTCTCTTTCATCATGCAGAAATAAACGCAGTACTGGCTTGGAATACGCAAGGAACATGTATGATCCTATTGCTTACAATCCGGATCAACCGAATAAGAACTTTGCAAACGGTCAGACGGCGCAGACGCCTCCGCCAAATACAGATCCGGTAGGATTTGTAAAATATGAATATGCAAATACCAAAGAAGGTTATGAGGCCGCAGGTAAGAACCTGGTGAACCCATTGCCTTTGACAGAAGCGAATCTGGTATCTGGTAAGCATTACTTTACCGTTTTCTGCTCACCTTGTCATGGTGATAAAGGAGATGGAAAAGGACACCTGGTACAGATTGAGAAGTTTTCTGGTGTACCTGCTTATCATGGTGATGCTGCTTCTTCAAGAGGTGGTCTTATGAAAGATCTGTCTGCCGGTAAAATCTATCATACAATTATGTATGGTTTAAACAATATGGGCTCGCATGCTTCACAGCTGTCTCCTGAAGAGAGATGGAAAGTAGTGATGTATGTTCAACAATTACAAAAAATACAATAGAAAAGCAAGAATAAATGGGAACTCATAATTATAATTTAACTGAGCAGTTTGAGTTTACAGGAAAAGCAAAAACTTTGAGTGTAATCGCTATTGTTATTGGTATAGCGGCTATAGCTTTCGGTTTTTCCAATCATGAACTTCATGAAAGGACTTTTGCAAACCTGTTATTAATGGGATATTACTTTGCATGCGTATGTATGTCGGGTGCATTCTTTCTAGCAGTTCAATTTGTTGCACAGGCGGGATGGTCTGCTGCTATTTTACGTGTGCCGCAGGCGATGGCAAAAACTTTGCCTATTGCGGTTGTGATCTTAATCGCTATTGTTGGATTAGGCTTATACACACACAATTTATATCACCACTGGAATGCTCCGGGATTAACGGATAAAGGTGCTGCCAATTATGATAAAATCATTGATGGTAAATCTCCTTTCTTAAACGTACCTTTCTTTATGGCACGTCAGGTGATCTTCCTTGGGGTATACAGCTTCTTCGCTGTATTGCTTTCTAAGCTATCGGCTAACGAAGATTTGGAAGGCGGTTTAAATTCTTACAGAAAGAGTTTTAAGTATTCTTGTATCTTCCTGGTGATCTACGGATTTACTACTCCTATTTTTGCATTTGATACCATCATGTCTCTTGAAGCGCATTGGTTCTCTACTATGTTCGGCTGGTATAATTTTGCCGCAATGTGGGTGAGCAGCTTAGCGACTATGGCGATCATTATTATCCTGTTAAAGAAAGCAGGTTATATGTCATTTGTGAACAATAGCCACTTACACAATTTAGGTCAGTTTATTTTTGGTTTCTCTATCTTCTGGACTTATGTATGGTTTGCTCAGTTCTTGCTGATTTACTATGCCAACATGCCTGAGGAAACGGTTTACTTCTATAAACGATTTGAGTTTTATAAAATCTGGTTCTATTTGAACCTTGCGCTGAACTTTTTATCTCCGGTATTATTGTTAATGGACCGTGATAACAAGAGAAATGAAAATACATTACTGATCGTTTCTATCCTGGTATTGTTGGGACACTGGGTAGATTATTACCAGATGATCATGCCAGGAGCTGTTGAGGAAGGCCAGAATGGATTTGGATTTATTGAAATCGGAACTGCAATTGGTTTTGTTGGATTGTTTACCTTTACGGTTTTAACAGCCCTGAGCAAAAAACCTTTGGTAGCGAAGAACCATCCATTTTTACAGGAAAGTTTAAATCACCATTTGTAATTGGTGGTTATATAGAGTATATAGATTAATAGTATAATGGAAGTACAGCGTACTACTTTTAAGAAAATGAGTTTAAGAAAATTTATAAGTAATAAGACAATGGCGGTTTTAGCAGTTCTTTTAACTGCATTTGCAAACACCAGCGCATTTGCACAGGAAGCTGCTGCCGGTGCTGCCGCTACGGCTGCAGCCAAACCCGTTGATATGGAACCGATCTATAAGTCGGCAATATTTTATGCGCTGCTCTTTTTGCTGCTGTGTTTATTTATAGCCATAGTAGGGAAAGCTTTACGGGTTTATGAACTAACCCGCGAAGCCCAGGATAAGCCAATGGGGATTAACTGGAATGCGATTAACGGTAGCTTGTTTGCCTTATTCTTAATTGTAGGTTTGTACGGTGTATATTGGGAATATACAGTTCATGGTAACATGTTACTGCCTGAAGCGGCCTCAGAGCACGGTAAAAAGATAGACAATATGTTTAATATTACATTAATCATTACAACTATCGTATTTGTTCTGACGCACATTTTCCTTTTTACTTTCTCTTATTTCTACAAACACTCGGGAAAAAGAAAAGCTTACTATTATCCTCACAACAATACCCTGGAGAAAATCTGGACATTTATTCCAGCCCTGGTTTTAACCGTATTGGTATTAATGGGTTTCCTTACATGGAGATCTATCTTCTATAAAGTTGAAGATCCTAATAATAAGCCAATCAATATTGAGATCACTTCTCAGCAATTTGCTTGGACTATTCGTTATGCAGGTAAGGATGGTGTTGTAGGCCGCAAGAACTTTAAATTAATTACGGGTGTCAATGGACTTGGAGTTGACTTTAAAGATAAGAATGCAATGGATGATTTACTGGCTGATGAGATGGTTATCCCGGTAAATAAACCAGTAAAATTAATTCTGACAAGTAAAGACGTTCTGCACAGTTTCTATATGCCTAACTTTAGGGTACAGTTGAATACTGTTCCTGGTATGGCATCTTTCTTCGAATTTACGCCAACGATTACAACTGCAGAGATGCAGGTGAAAACTGGTGATCCAAGTTTTAAATATTTGTTTTACTGCTCGAAAATTTGCGGATCCGGGCACTATAACATGCAAAAGACAGTTAGAGTTATTTCTCAGGAAGAGTATAATGCCTGGATTGCGAAACAACCAACTTACTTAACTAACGATTTGAGGAAGCAGTTTGGTTTACCTTTGGTAGCTGACCCGGCTGCACCGGCGGCTACAGCTGCTGAGCCTGCTGCAAAAGATACTGCTGCAGTGAAAACAAATCAATTGGCTTTAAAAAAATAAAAATACTGGAATAGAGCATTATGTCAACGATAACATTACACGATACACATAACCACGATGATCATGCACATGGTCATCACAAGGAAACATTCTTAACGAAGTATGTTTTTAGCCAGGATCACAAAATGATAGCTAAACAGTTCCTGATAACTGGTATCATCATGGCTGTGATTGCAATGGGCTTGTCTATATTATTCCGTCTTCAGCTGGCCTGGCCAGATAAGAGTTTCCCTATTCTGGAAACATTTTTGGGAAGATGGGCTGAGGGAGGTCGTATCCGGCCGGATTTCTATCTTGCATTGGTAACGATACATGGTACCATCATGGTATTCTTTGTATTGACTGCCGGATTGAGTGGTACCTTTAGTAACTTATTGATCCCATTGCAGATCGGAGCACGGGATATGGCTTCGCCTTTCCTGAACATGCTTTCTTACTGGTTCTTCTTTACGGCCTGTGTGATCATGATGAGTTCTTTCTTCATCCAGACTGGTCCTGCAAGTGCGGGTTGGACGGTTTATCCTCCACTATCTGCCTTACCGAAAGCTATTGATGGTTCTGGATTGGGTATGACACTTTGGTTGGTGAGTATGATCTGCTTTGTAGCCTCTTCACTAATGGGAGGTATCAATTATGTATCTACCGTATTGAACATGCGTACTAAAGGTATGGATCTTTGGAAAATGCCTTTGACCATCTGGGCGTTCTTCCTGACAGCTATTTTAGGTATTTTGTCTTTCCCGGTATTGGTTGCTGGTGTGGTTCTTTTAATTTTTGACAGAAGCTTTGGTACAAGTTTCTATCTTTCTGATATTGTTATTGGTACGCAGGTTCTTCCTAATGAAGGTGGTTCGCCAATCTTATGGCAACACCTATTCTGGTTCCTTGGTCACCCGGAGGTGTATATTGTAATTATGCCGGCTTTGGGTATCTCATCTGAGGTGATCTCTATCAATGCAAGAAAACCAATTTTCGGTTATCATGCAATGATTTACTCTTTGATCGGTATTACCGTGTTATCTTTTATCGTATGGGGTCACCACATGTTTGTAACGGGTATGAACCCTTTATTAGGTGGTGTGTTTATGATTACGACATTGATCATTGCGGTACCATCAGCTGTAAAAACATTTAACTACCTGGCTACCCTGTGGAGAGGTAATATCCGCTTTACGCCAGCGATGCTTTTCGCCATCGGTCTGGTATCTTTCTTTATCTCAGGTGGTTTAACTGGTATCTTCTTAGGAAATGCTTCCCTGGATATTAACTTACATGATACTTATTTCGTTGTTGCTCACTTCCACCTTGTAATGGGATCCGCTGCTATATTTGGTATGCTTGCAGGTGTTTATCACTGGTATCCAAAAATGTTTGGAAGAATGATGAATGCTAAATTAGGCTATCTTCACTTCTGGGTAACATTTATTTGTGCGTACCTGGTATTCTTTCCATTGCACTTCTTAGGTTTGGATGGTGTGCCTCGTCGTTACTATGCATTTACTGAGTTTGAGTTTATGCAGAAATGGGTAACTGTGAACGTTTTTGTAACCTGGTCTGCTATTATCGCAGCGCTGGCACAAGTTGCGTTCCTTTTCAACTTCTTCTATTCTATCTTTAAAGGTAAAAAAGCACCTCAAAATCCTTGGGAAGCCAATACTTTAGAGTGGACTACTCCGGTAGAACATTTACATGGCAACTGGCCAGGTGAAATTCCAACTGTATACCGTTGGCCATATGATTACAGTAAACCAGGTGCTGATGCGGATTTTATTCCTCAGACAGTTCCTTTTTCTCAAACCATGAGCTCGAACATGCCGCATGATTTTGAAGGAAATACTGAAGCTGAACGTATCCAGAATGACTGGAACTTGAAACAACAATCATTAGAGAAATCTAAACAAGACTAATACTAGTTTTGAATATACTATTGGGTATCTGCAGTGAGTAAATACTTACAACAGATACCCTTTTTTTTAAATACAAATTCCATGGTTCCTACATCTGAACGGAGATTCATAAAGCTTAATTTTGCGACCATTATAGTAACCCTATTGGTGGTTTTAGCTGGCGGAATCGTGAGGAGTACCGGATCTGGAATGGGTTGCCCTGACTGGCCCAAATGCTTTGATCAATACATTCCTCCAACATCTGTAAAGCAATTACCTCCGGATTATAAAGAAAAATACGTTGCGCAAAGGGTTAAGAAAAATGAACGCTTTGCTAAAACGCTTGACAAACTGGGAAAGAAGGAATTGGCCGATGCCATCAGACACGATCAGTCAATACTACAGCCGGAGGATTTTAACGTAGCGAATACCTGGACGGAATATCTGAACCGTTTGACGGGTGCAGTTACAGGTTTCTTTCTGATTGGTGTTGCTATTTGTTCTTTTACCTATAAAAAAACTGCTAAGCGGCTCATCTGGTTGAGTGTCCTGAACTTGTTTGTTGTGGTTTTTCAAGCCTGGCTGGGTTCTATTGTCGTTTCTACGAATCTGCTTCAGTGGGTAGTCACTGTTCACATGTTATTGGCTCTGCTCATCCTGGCGATTCTGGTATATACTTACAATTACGCGAAGCAACTTCGGAAAGAAGAGGTGGTGATCATCTCCAAGGTGGTTTGGTTAAAACTGATCATTCTTGCGGCTATAGTTGTGAGTGTGATACAAATTGTTTTGGGTACTGAAGTACGTGAAGCGGTTGATATGATCTCCAAAAATCTATTGAATAATGACCGGGGAAGCTGGGTGAGCAAAACGGGGTCCATATTTGTGTATCACAGAGACATGGCTATTCTGGTTGCTATTTTAAATGTGTTTATTTATAAGATTGTGATGGAGAAATTTGGAGGTAAAGCGACAGAACTTCAGGTTGGTAACTCAATTGTAATTGTTTTAATTATACAGGTGTTAAGTGGTATATTATTATCTAACTTTGCGCTGCCTCCGTATGCTCAGGCAATACATATTTTGTTTTCTACGGTCTTATTTACATTACAGTTTTATTTGTATTTGCTGGTATACCGGACAAGTACGTATAATCAATAAATTAAAATATATAATTTGAAACAGTTTTTATCAGATTTTTCAAAACTCATTAAATTCAGACTTACCTTTCTGGTGGTTTTTTCTGCGTCAATTACTTTTTTGATTGGATCAAAGATGCAGGTTCATCGGGGTGTATTACCTGGTATAGATTGGATGAATTGGTTGATCCTGATTACAGGAGGTTTTTTTGTTACTGGTGCAGCCAATTGTTTTAATGAAATTATAGAAAAGGATCTGGACAAGTTAATGACGCGGACAAAAGACCGTCCAATGCCTGCCGGAAGGATGACCACCGGGCAAGGTTTAGTTTCGGGTTTGGTGATGGGCATGTTTGGTACATGGCTTTTGGGAAAATTAAATCTGGAAACAGGTATGCTTTCCGTCTTTTCAATTTTATTGTATGCTTTTGCTTATACCCCGTTAAAGCGCAAATCTCCAATCGCAGTTTTTGTTGGTGCAATTCCAGGTGCGTTGCCGCCATTGATCGGTTATCTTGCCGCACTAGGTAATACAACTACTTTTTATGCAGCAGATTATGAGATAGCAGTTATTCTGTTCCTGGTTCAGTTTGTTTGGCAATTCCCTCATTTCTGGTCGATCGCCTGGGTTCTTGACGATGATTACAAGAAAGCTGGCTTCAGACTGCTGCCAACAACAAAAAGGGATAAAGCCAGTGCGGGGATCACTTTTTTAAGTACTTTGATTTTAATACCTGTAAGTTTGCTGCCAACCTTCTATGGATTTGGTGGTTACTATATAGCAGGAGTTTCTTTAATAGCTGGATTGGCTTTTGCCTGGCTTGCTTTTAAATTATTCCTGAACCTTGATCTTGCGAGCGCGCGTAAAGTGATGTTCTGCTCGTTTTTTTATCTGCCGGTTGTACAACTGGTTTTATTATTTGATTTTTTAACTAAATAATTTTTTAAATGGTTCATACATTGAAAGAAGAGGATGTAAAGCTGGACTCAAGGCCTAAAAAATTTATTGTTTGGTTATTTGTGGTTTCCTCAACAATTATGTTTGGAGGATGGACAAGCTATTACATAGTTTTTGCGGCTTCTAAAGGCAAAGGTCATGGACTTGTGCTGCCAGATGTTTTTATGTACAGTACAGGCGTACTGGTAGCGAGCAGCATTTGCTTGTTCCTGGCTTCAAGGGCGCTTAGAAACCAGGAACTGAGCAAACAGAAGGTGTTTCTGTGGCTCACTATGCTGTTGGGGCTTACCTTTGGTTATTTACAGTTGGATGCTTGGTCCAGTTTATACCACAGCGGAGCCGTTTTGGTGAACAATAATGCGGCTATCTCTATTATTTACATTGTTTCCGGTTTTCACTTGCTGCACATTTTTTGTGGCTTATGTTTGATTGCCGCAACCTTGTTTGGGGCTTACCGGAATATTTCGCCTGGAAGATTGCAGTTCCGGATGGAGATCTCTTCAATATTTTGGCATTTTATAGATATATTATGGATATATCTGTATGTTTTTTTACTTTTGAACAGTTAGACTTTTTAACAAACTATTACAATTTTTAAAATGGATTCATTATCACAATTAGATCAGGTAAAAACTACTGCGTGGAGCGGCGGCCGTTCACCATGGTCCGTAGAGTATGGAAAAATAATGATGTGGTTTTTCTTGCTTTCTGATGCATTTACATTCTCTTCATTATTGGTGTACTATGGTGCGCAGCGTTTTACTAAATTCACCTGGCCTGATCCTGATTTGGTATTTCAATCAATACCTGGTATTAAGGACAGCGGTGCCCCGCTGGTATTCGTAGGTTTAATGACCTTTATTTTGATCATGAGCTCGGTTACTATGGTATTGGCTGTTGAAGCCGGTCACAGAAGGTCTAAAAAAGAAGTGGTTGGCTGGATGATCGCTACGATCATTGGCGGATTTATGTTCCTGGGCTGTCAGGCTTTGGAATGGACGCACCTGCACCATGAAGGTTTCTGGTGGGGACACATTCCTGCAATTGAAGAACTAAAGCATTTCTTTGACCCATCTGTAGCATCAGTTGCGGCAAACGAAGCAGCAATGAAAGTTTCCGGTCAGCAGTTTGCTAATTTGTTCTTTACCATTACCGGATTCCACGGATTTCACGTATTCTCTGGTGTATTGATCAATTGCATCATTTTGGGTATGACCATCAACGGTACTTTTGAGAGACGCGGACATTACTTAATGATTGAGAAGGTTGGTTTATACTGGCACTTTGTAGATTTAGTTTGGGTATTTGTATTTACCTTCTTTTATTTAGTTTAATCTTTTTATACCATATTTTATGTCAGAACATAATATACATACAACAGAAGAGCATGGACATGAAGAACATGCTGGTCTTGATAAGAAAAAAATATGGCAGGTATTTGGGATCCTGCTGGTTATTACGATCATTGAATTTATCATTGCACTCGTAATTATCCCAGGCCATTATATGTCACAGCATGTAGGTAACTTTGTGTACATTGCTTTAACCTTATTAAAAGCATTTTATATTGTTGCTTATTTCATGCACCTGAAGTATGAAAAACTTGGATTGCAGCTGTCTTTAACAGTTACCTTTATATTTATCCTATACTTCATCACCTTAATGCTGATTGAAGGCGGTTATCTGCACTTGCATATGTCTGCTGCTGCTTAACATGAAGGGTACTTCCATAAAAAAAATATTAATCCTGGTCACCATTTTAGCGGTACCAGGATTTTTATATTATTTACTTACTGAAAAAGGTAAGAACCGCTATAAGCCGCTTCCCATTTTTGGACCTAAAACCGTTGCTTCTACTTTTCATTCTGTGAGAGGAAAGAAAATTCCAGATACGGTATATCATCAGGTAAGCGATTTCAAGCTAATTAATCAGGCAGGAGATACCCTGAGCTGGAAAAGCTATGAGAATAAGATCATCATTCTCAATTTGTTTTACTCATCTGATAATCCGGGTACAAAGCTGACGAATAAACTGATCAAAGATTTTGAAAAGAACTATGGTAAGAACACGGTACTCCGTTTTGTGAGTGTTAGTGTGGATCCAAAGGGAGATACGAAAGCCGTTTTGTCTAAATACGCGGAAGAGCATCATGCAAAGCCAGGAAAATGGGATTTGCTGAGCGGAGACAGCATCCAGGTTTATAATCTGATTAATAAACAATTGTTCATTGATGCTTTCCAGAAGAAAGAAAACGGAAAAAATATTTTTGTTTATAATAATTTGTTTGTCCTTCTGGATCCTCAACATCGCATTCGCGGGTACTATGAGGCGACCAATCAGGAGGCACTGTCTAAACTGGACGATGAAATCAAGGTTCTTATTGTTGAGGAACTCAGGAACAATACGGACGGGAGATAATTAAAGAATACTATGTCAAATAATAGCTCAATTGAAAAGAAATATAGCAGGTGGATTGTCCTCTTATCTGTGGTTATACCGGTCGCAGTGGCTGTTTTATTTTTTGTAAAAATTCCAAATGCAACGCCTCTTCCTGTTTTACCTCCAATTTATGCGACCATTAACGGTATTACTGCCGTTTTGTTGGTTGTAGCGGTTTGGGCAGTAAAGAATGGAAAAATCCAGCTTCATCAAAATCTGATGAAGACCGCAATTGGTTGCTCCTTATTGTTTTTGGTCATGTATATTGCTTATCATATGACTACTCCATCCACTAAATTTGGTGGAGAGGGAAGTATTAAGTATGTGTATTATTTTATTTTGCTTACGCATATTTTGCTTTCTATTGCGATAATACCGTTGGTTTTGATCACTTATGTGAGAGCTCTGGCCGAGCGCTTCGATAAACACAAAAAGATAGCGAAAATTACCTTTCCGCTTTGGTTGTATGTAGCGGTGACAGGCGTTGTTGTTTATCTGATGATCTCTCCTTATTACAATTTTTAGTAAAACGATCTTCATTTTTTGCCCGGGAACAATAGAGAAATCTCTTCTATTGTAATATATTCCTATAATAATCTTCAAAATTGATTCTTAAATGCTATTTTAGGGCTTATAAGTACTTTCTTGTGCTTTGTGAATTTTAGGCGCTTAATCAATTTTAATGGAATTTTCCGAATCAATAGATCTTATCACAACAGGAAAGGATTTGCTGAATCTGATAGAGCAGGACGGCAAAGAAGCCTTTACTGCTTTCTATTCCAGTAATTTTCAGAAATTAATCATCATTTCAGACCGATACGTAAAGAATGTACATGCTGCCGAAGAGATTGTTCAGGATATGTTTGTGAAGATATGGGAAGAGAAGGAACTTCTCCTGAATGTGCATGCTGTAAAACCTTACTTGTACCGTAGTGTTGTTAATGCTTCTATCAATTTTGTAAACAGGCAAAAGAACATTGAGAAGCATCATTTAAAAATTGCGGAAAATTTAAGCACTGAAGACATTGATTTGCTTGATGAACAGAATGAACTTCTTGTTTTGTTGTATAAGGAGATCGAGTTACTACCCGTAAAATGTCAGGAAGTATTTAAATTGAGCCGCCTTGAAGGGTTAAAATACCGTGAGATTGCCGTTCAGTTAAATATTTCCGAAAGAACTGTCGAAAATCATATGGGACATGCGCTACGCACATTGCGTGCCCGGGTACTATTGAAAGCACAACGAAGAGATGGCGTCGCCAGGTTTAAATATTTTTCTCTTTTGATGCTGTTCTTGTACTGAATTCAATTGTTTTAAGAAAATTGAAATTTTTTTAAAAAAGAACTAGGGGTTTTTGAGGGGACTATTTGTCTTCCTTAAAAACACGAGAACTTGCAAGACAATTTGAACCATCAGAATATCATTCTGACCTATCTTAACGATCCGGAAAATGAAACGCTAATTCAACAGGTTAGTGAGTTCAGAGCGCAATCTGAAGAAAATGAGCTTTATTTTAAGCAAATAGAAAAGATATGGAATGCATCTGCCAATTTAAAACCCCTTTATGAGCTTAATTCCTCAGCGTCTGTTCAGAAATTAAGTTCCCGTCTAATCCCCCATACTTTACCGAAGGCTAAACACAATTATTTGTGGCTAAGAATTGCCGCTGCAATCGTACTGGTATCGGCTTTGTCGGTTTGGATTTATTCTGAAAAATTTTCTGTGCAGGAATTGGTAAAAGAAACCACTAACCAGGTAGACTCTGTTGTATTAAGTGATGGATCAAAGATCATGCTGGCTAAAAACAGTGCAATAAAATTTCCAGACCGTTTCAACGGGAAAACAAGAGAGATTTCTTTGCTGAGCGGTGAGGCTTTTTTTAAAGTACACAGAGATCCTAAACATCCATTTCATGTAGCCATTGGCCATTCTAAAGTAAGTGTTTTGGGAACTTCCTTTAACATTCATTATTCTAAAACCAAGATTAATGTATCTGTTAAAACAGGAAAAGTAAGTTTTCTGCCCAACAGCGTAAGCCGCCCATCCATTCTGATTGCCGGGCAGGCTATTTCTTATAATCTCAAGGAAAACACAGTAGAGAAATTGGACGGAGCCAACGCAAACGCCTGGTTAACTAAGGAACTTCATTTTGTGGATATGCCCCTAAACAAAGTCTGTGAAGAGTTGAGCGCTTATTACGGAGTGAAAATAGTCTTGCAGGAAACCATTCACACCGCAAAGAAATTCAATGCGAATTTTAAAGGCAGCAGCCTTGAAGAAGTATTAACTGTACTTAATGAAACCTATAAAATACAAATCAATAAGCGTGATAGCCTGATCACGATTAAAAGTAAATAATAAATCAACTAAACCAATTCAATTACCAATTATGGAGAAAAACTACAAAAGAACCATGCGAAGATTGAAATATGGCTTAACAGTAATGTTTTGCTGTGCAATCTTCTGTGTTTCACTGGCCAGGGCAGAAAATATAAAGCGCACTGGCTTTAAAACGGAAAGACTGGATAATTATTTAAAGAAGATAGAATTAGCCTACCAAGTGAGTTTTGTCTATGATGCCACACAGATCAATAAAGAAATGAGTATTGAGGCACCACAAAAACTGGTGTCTATCAATTCAGATCTCGAGCCGCTAAAAGCTAAAGGAATCAATTACAATATTGTAGGAAAACAGGTGATTTTGAAGAAAGCTCCGGTACCTGCACTGGCGATGCAGGATATCATTGTGAAGGGAATAGTCCGTTCAAAAAGTGCAGCAGGAAAAATTGATCTTCTTCCCGGAGCAAGTATCCGGGAAAAACATGTGGCCAATGGAACTTCCACCAACGGAGAGGGTGAATTTCAAATCAAAGTAAAAGATGGGGCTACGCTTGTTATCACGGCAATTGGCTACAAAACTGAAGAAATTGTTGTTGGAGGAAGAACCTTGATCAATGTAACCCTGGATGAAGATATTGGTCAGCTTAAAGAAGTAACGATCTCAACCGGTTATCAAAACCTGAATAAAAAGTTATTTACCGGTGCTGCAACGCAAGTAAAAGCAATAGATGCGCAGCGGAGTGGTATTCCAGATGTCAGCCGTATGCTGGAAGGCCAGGTGGCTGGTGTTTCTGTACAAAATGTATCGGGTACATTTGGTGCGGCACCTAAACTGCGCATCAGAGGGGCAACCTCATTAAATGGTGACAATAAACCACTTTGGGTGGTAGATGGTATCGTCTTGGAAGATATTGTAAATGTTTCTAATGAACAGTTATCAACCGGGGATGCAAATACGCTGATCGGATCTTCTGTCGCAGGATTGAACTCGGATGATATTGAAAGTTTTGAGATCCTGAGAGATGCTTCTGCCACGGCGATGTATGGAGCAAGGGCAATGAATGGGGTAGTTGTGGTAACGACAAAAAAAGGAAGGAATACCAGTGGTAAACCGACGGTGTCTTATACCGGCAATTTTACCACCTTTTTAAAGCCGAATTACAATCAGTTTGACATCATGAACTCAGGTGATCAGATGCAGGTCTACCTGGACATGCAGAACAAAGGATGGTTGAACCATCCGAAAGTTTCACAATTAGAGAATGGTGGAGTATATCGTAAGATGTACGACCTGATGTATGATTATGATCCGGTAACCGGACAGTTTGCCCTAAGAAATGATGCGCCTTCACGTCTTACATTTTTAAACCGCTATGCCAATGCGAATACGGATTGGTTTGACGTATTGTTCCGGAACTCCCTGATGCAGGATCATTCCTTAAGCATCGCATCGGGTACGGAGAAAGCCAAAATCTATGCTTCAACAAGTTTTCTGAATGATAGCGGATGGACGGTAGGAGATGGCGTGAAACGTTTTACAGGGAATATACGCGGTACTTTCGATCTTTCAGACAGATTGCAGGTGGAACTGATCACCACTGGATCTATCCGTGACCAGCGCAGCCCGGGTACAGTGAATAAAAACGACAACGTAGTGACCGGAAAGGTTCAACGGGATTTTGATATCAATCCCTTCAATTATGCGCTGAATACCAGTCGCACATTGACCCCTTACGATGCAAATGGCAACCGGGAATACTTTATCCAGAATTATACCCCCTTTAATATTTTACAGGAGCTGGAAAACAACTATATAAAAACCACTGTAATTGATATGAAAGTGCAGGCCGGTTTGAATTATAAAATCCTGGATGGACTTAAATATTCATTTGACGGAGCTTACAGATATCTGAAATCAGACCGGGAACATTCTATTACCGAATATTCCAATGCGGCCAATGCTTACCGCGCTTATGGTAGTGCAAATATTATTGAGAACAACAGGTTCTTGTATAAAAACCCGTCCAAACCGGGGTCTCTGCCTTCTATTGTTCTTCCAAATGGCGGATTTTATAATACGACCTATGATGGTTTGGTGAACTATTATATGAGACACTCCCTGGAGTACAACAAAATTTTCAAACAGGATCATTACTTTAATGCCTTTGGTTCGGTAGAGTTAAGATCTATTGACAGACAGAACAGATTCAACAACGGCGTTGGTTATCAGTTTGATAGTGGAGGTATCCCTTTCATTGATCCGGATTATTATAAACAAGCCATAGAAGCGAATACTTATCCATACGGAATGACTTATAAGTATGAGCGTTATTTGTCTTATATGCTTCGCGCCGCTTATTCTTACAAAGGTAAATACAGCATTAACGCAACCGGACGTTATGACGGTTCAAACCTTTTGGGCCAGTCTTCTACGGCAAGATGGCTACCAACCTGGAATATCTCTGGTGCCTGGAACATGCATGAAGAGGATTTTTTCAAACAGCAGAACATTCTGAGCAGGACAACCATCCGGGCTACCTATGGTTTAACCGGAAGTACAGCGAATGCGACCAATTCTACCATGATCCTAAGGAACCAAACCACCAGAAGAGCAGATGCGGTAGATAAAGAATCAGCGATTTATATTGAAAGTCTGGAAAACAGTCAGTTAACCTGGGAAAAACAATATGAAACCAATTTAGGATTTGACCTTGGATTTCTTAGGGACAGGATCACTTTGTCTGTTGATTTATACAAACGTAACGGTTATGATCTGATTGGTCTTTTCCCGACTTCAGGTATTGGCGGGCAGATTTTAAAAAATGCGAATTATGCCGATATGAAGTCCAAAGGGATCGAGCTGACCTTAAATGCTAAAATTATCAATGGAGATAAATTTAAATGGAGTTCGAATTTAAATTTTGGGTATAACAAAAGTGAGATCACCAATCTGGAATATGATCCGATCATCTTTGATCTGGTTACCCCGAATGGAGGACCAAGACTTGGTTATCCGCAAAGGGCATTGTTCTCTATCGTATTTGATGGCTTAGAACACACTACAGGATTACCAACTTTTATCAATGAGAAGGGAGTGGGAAAGAGTCCGGGTATTGATTTTCAAAGTACCAATCTGGCACATTTAAAATATGAAGGCCAGGTAGACCCAAAGCTGACCGGTGGTTTTAACAACAGGTTCAACTACAAGGGCTTTACTTTATCTGCATTGGTAACCTTTAGTATGGGCAACAAAGTGCGTTTAAATCCTAATTTTAGCGATACTTATTCAGATCTTACTGCAACTTCAAATGATTTCCTGAGACGCTGGACGATGCCTGGGGATGAACTTAAAACCAATATTCCTGCTATAGCAGATGCTTTGATTGCCAGTCAGCTAAGCTCATCAAACAATCCGTACAATGCCTATAACTACTCTACTGAGCGCATAGCTGACGGGGGCTTTGCACGTTTAAAACAGGTTATGCTGACGTACCAGTTACCACTATCATGGGCAAAAAGGATTGGAGCAACCAATGCGTCTGTAGGTTTGGTTGGAAATAACGTTTGGCTGATCTATTCTGACAGTCGTCTGAATGGACAAGATCCTGAATTCTTTGGTGCTGGTGGTGTGGCTATGCCAATCCCGCGTCAATATTCATTATCGTTAAAACTTGGATTCTAGAATATAACATCATGAAAAATAAGATATATATATACATCACTTTAACTGCTCTGGGGATCTCTGCATCAGGTTGCAAGAAATTTCTGGAACACACGCCTGATTTGCGTACGCAGTTGAACTCTACAGAAAAGGTAGCGCAATTGCTCACTTCAGCTTATCCTAAAGGAACTTATTTAGATTTCACAGAACTTTCTTCGGACAATGTGGAGGATAAAGGCCCGCGTTCTGATTACCGAACCTTGAGTACTGCAATTTCCTGGGAACGGAATTATTTCTGGCAGGACTTTATTTCCGGTTCTGAAGAAATTTCAGGGACGACAGACTTTTACTGGAGTTCTGCTTACCTGGCTATTGCTTCTGCCAATACGGCTCTGCAATACATAGAAAATAATCCTATTGACGCAAAACTAAGGGCTTATAAAGGTGAAGCTTTGGTGGCCCGGGCTTATGCGCATTTTATGCTGGTGAATCTATATGCGAAGACTTATGTGCCAAACGGAACAAACAGTTCACCTGGTATCCCATTCCTTACTGCTCCGGAGACTGTCGTTTCAGGTAAATACAGCAGGGAGACCGTCGCAGAGACCTATGCTAAGATTGAGAAGGACCTGATTGATGGAATGCCATTAATAGACAATTCGGTTTATAAATCCGCGCCAAAGTATCATTTTACATTGAATGCAGTAAATGCTTTCGCTGCGAGGTTCTATTTGTTTAAAGGTGATTTTGCTAAATCCATTATGTATGCTGGGAAAGTTTTGACCAGTCCTGACCAGATCAAGCCTATGTTAAGACCCTGGAATACGACCTATCAAAATGCAGCTTTTGATGCATTTAACATCATGTTTACGCAATCCTCCCAAAATTCAAATTTATTGATGGGAGAAGCCAATTCCGGATGGGCAAGAAGTCACTATATCAGATATGGTTTTGGAAGAGCAACTGCTGCCGCTACCGTAAGTGCAGCTAATGTAACCGGAGGGGAATTTGCTTATCGGGGTACAGGCCCATTCATTGAACCATTCTTTACGGCTTATAAATTTAAAGAGCTGTTTTTTGAAAGTAAAATCGGTTCAGGTTTTGGAGATCCCTATATCATGGCACCCCTGTTTACTGTTGATGAGTTGTTGATGAACAGGGCAGAAGCTTATGCTTCCAGTAACCAGTTTGACTTAGCCCTGCAGGATATCAATACTTTCCTGAGCACCAGGATAAAAAGCTATAATCCAGCAGCGCATACGGTCACTTTGGCTAGAATTGCCAGTTTTTACAACATCGCAGATCCAAAAGAAGGTTTGATTAAAACCATTCTTGAACTGAAAAGAGCAGAGTTTATTTCTGAAGGGATCAGATGGTTTGATTTAAACAGACATGGTTTAACGATCAGACATTCTATGCTGGATGCGAATGGAAAAACAACTTTTATTGAACTTGGAAAAGATGATCCAAGGAGATTATTTCAATTGCCTGAAGCGGCAGTGAAAGCTGGTTTAACGCTTAATCCTAGATAAGAAAGAAGATGAAAAAGATATTTTTATATGCATTGATATTAGGCACTGGCCTGATGTCCTGCAAGAAAGAAAAAGCATTGGATGTAGATCTCAATAAATCTAATTTGGATAGTTATAAAGATAACGATACAGACAAATGGCTGAAAGCAAACTTCCTGGATGTGTACAATATGGAGGTGATGTATCGCTTTGACCGTTTCCAGATTGACCTTGATAAAGATGCGGTTCCTGTAATCGAAGCAAAGGTTAGGCCGATGATGGAGGCGTTCCGTTCGGTTTACATCACACCGTATCTGAACATTGCCGGGAAAAACTTCTTTATGCCAATTGTGCCTAAGGAAGTGGCTTTGTTTGGAAGTGCTCAATATAGGACCGAAGATCATACCCGGTTATTAGGAACAGCTGATGCAGGAAGACAGATCAATCTATTTGAGGTAAACAATTTTGATCCAAATAATTTTGGTGACTTTCTGGAGAAATTCCATACCATCCATCATGAGTTTACCCATATTCTAAACCAGAATATTCCAGTTCCTCCGGGTTATGAAGAAGTTTCAAATAATTATGTTGGTGCGCAATGGATACAGCGGACAGAAGAAGAAGCACAAAGTCTTGGTTTTATTACGCCTTACGCCAGGATGAATAAAAATGAAGACTTTGCTGAGATGACCTCTACCTTACTGGTTGAAGGACAGGATTATTTTGATGTATACACGAATTCTGCAAGTGCAGATGGAGCGGCGAAATTGAGAGCAAAAGAACGCATTATTGTGGATTACTTTAAAGCTAGTTTTGGCATGGATTTCCGGGCCCTGCAAGCTGAAGTTAAAAAGGCCATAGCCGGATTAACTACTGGATCACTTTTGTCTGCCGCAGATCTTTTTGCCGGAGGCATATATAAAAGTGTAAGTATTGATAAGTCGGCGGCTAACCAATCAGCTGCTTTTACAACTGCTTTTGATACTTCAGTTGCCGCCGCTTCTGCGCCGCAATATGATTCGCCACTTTTGCCGCAGTTCGAACTTGTTTTTGCTGATGCAACAAGAGTAAACAGAACCGATCTGATTCTTAAATTCACTGATGGGGCTTACGTTTATTGGTTTAACTTGAAAGCGACCTATTCAGGAAGTACGATTAAACTGGCCAGATCTGCTCCGGGGACAAGTGCTGCGTATGGAAACGGAACATTTATAGAAGTTCCAATTAAGCCATTACTCGATTATTTTACGACCAAGACATTTAAAATTGACTGGATTGAAAATATAATACCTGGCTCTAAAGATAAACAACTTGGTTTTATAGATACATCAAACAATAAACTTGGTTTTTATGGGGCAGTTAGCCGGTATTAAAAAATATAAATGATGAAAAAGATATTTGTAATCAGTCTTTTTGCAATACTGTTCATGCAGGCCTGTAAAAAGGATCAACAACTTGTTGATGGAAAAAAGCCCGAGGAAAACGTTTCTGAGGCACTAGAGAAATACAGAAATGAGCTGATCAATACCCCAAATGGATGGGTCGCTTATCTGTATACCAACGAAATAGGAGGTGGTTATAGTTTTTATCTGGATTTTAAGAAGGATAACGTTCTTAGTATGAAGGCAGACTATATCTCAGGGTCAAGTCAAAGTACCTATAGGGTAAAACAGGTGATGGCACCCTCTATTATTTTTGACACCTATAATTCCCTGCACTATTAGCAGATCCGGACCCCTCTAAATTTGGAGGTGAAACGGGTGTAGGTTATGGATCTGATTTTGAATTTGAGATCAGATCGCAGGTAGGAGATACGATTAAGCTCGTCGGTAAGAAGCGTCAAACGGAATTTATTTTGGTGAAAGCTACCGCTGCAGATAAAGCCTTTTATACAGATGGGGATCTCGAAGAGTTACAAACTTATTTAAAAGCGAATCCAAACTTATACATTCTTGATGAAAAGGATAATACCAAAAAGATGCAGGTAACTGTAAATACAGATGTTTCCAGCAGGCAGGTTAGTTTAGCTGTTGAAAATAATGGCGCGATTAGCTCCGCGAATGCAGCCTTCTCTTTTTCGCCCTCCGGACTCTTAAATAAAACCTTAACTTTTGGAGGAAATGTATTTACCCACTTTACCTGGGATAAAGCAAACAAGAAGTTGTTTTGGTTAACTTCTACCGGGAAAAAATTTGAAGTATTTGTATCCGATAAGCCAATTATTCCGCTGCACTATTTGATGGGTACGGTTTCGTCTTCGATTAGCATACCAGGAACAACCACCCTTCCAGGTTCCGGCCAGACATTTATTACAGCCTATAACCTGATGAGGTCTAGAATAACAGCTGGTTTTAGTGTTCCAACAATAGGCAGAGACCTAAGTTTCTCTTTTAATGATGCGAACAAAACGTTTACAGTATCATTAATTGTTGTGCAAAATGGAACAAATGCCTTTGCTGCAAATTATACGTATAGCTATACCAAATCTGCTTCCGGTGAGTACAAGTTTACCGGACCTCCGATAGTGGGAGGCGGCGCAGGTACAGCCATACAAAGCATCATGAATTCCTTTATTTTAACCCGTTTAACAGTACAGACTTTCACACTGGAATATTATGTGGATGCTGCTAATGGAAGAACATTGGGTAACATGATCAGTAAAGATCAACCGTCCTTTAATATGACCGGACTCATTCAGTAAAAAATAAAACCGCTCTTTCTTTAAGCCGGACGTTTTCGTCCGGCTTTTTTATTTAATGACCTGTCATCCACAATTATTCCTTCTTCATTAACGTTCTTTACTTATATTTGCCATTATGAAAAGGATCGCATTTGTCTTCGTTTTTATACTGCTATCCACTATTGCAGTGCAACATACAGCCAGCGCGCAATGTGCCATGTGTACCATCAGCGCAGAACAGGGTGTTAAAAATGGCAATACCCAAAGTAAGGGCCTGAACACAGGTGTACTTTATCTGATGGCTATTCCTTATTTGTTAATTGGCGGATTAGGTGTGTTGTGGTATGTGAAATACCGTAAAAAAACGATGACACTGAAACATGATTAAGCCTTCCACCTTCCAGTTTTTAAAAGACGTATCCCTGAACAACAACAGGGAGTGGTTTGCCGAACATAAAGCAGAATATGAGGAAGCCCGGGAAGATGTATTACAATTGGTACAATTGCTGATTCCTGAAATTGCTAAAGCAGATCCACTTTTTTCTGCGGAGACCGATCCAAAAAAATGTGTGCTCCGGATCTATCGTGATGTCAGGTTCAGTAAAAATAAGGACCCTTACAAAACCAATTTCGGGATCTGGTTCTCTGCCCGCACCAAAGGAGGGAACGAACCCGGATATTATCTTCATCTGCAACCCGGAAACTGTTTTATCGCAGGAGGTTACTGGATGCCGGAAGCGCCGCACCTGAAGCTGATCCGCCAGGAAATAGATTATAATATTTCCGATTTTCTGGATATTATACAGGAAAAGAACTTTGCCAAAAACTTCAGATTCAGTATGGAAAATGCCCTGAAAAATGCACCGAAGGGATATGATCCGGCAGATCCTAATATCGCTTACCTGAAACTAAAGAGTTTTGAAGTGATCAAAGAACTTAAAGAGGAGGAATTTTTTAAATCCAATATCGTTGATAAGTTGAAAAATTATTTCGAAACCATTTATCCATTAGTTGCATTTTTACGAAATGCACTGGAACAATAAAGACCAGTCTTTAAAACAATAACCTTTAATTGATAAACCATTAATGAAACACACTTTCTTAGGCTTTGCCTTGATCCTGCTGCTCTCTTCTGTGACCTCCTGTGTCGTTTTATCACCAAAAAAATATAAAGCCCTTCTGGCCAGGGCCGACTCTTTAGATAAAGGATGGCTGGAATCGCAGTACAACGGTCAGACACTGGAAGCAACGCTTGCCAAATTAAGAAAAGACACGGCATCACTTCATGGACAGATTGCTGACCTGCAGGGAAAATATGATGATGTAGACGGTAAATACGCGAAATTACGCAGCAACAGCACCAATGAGATCACCAAGCTTTCCGGAGATCTGAAAGCCCGGGAAAAGCGCTTAAAAGAGGTGGAAGAGATTTTGCGCAAACGTGATGAAGCGACCAACCAGTTGAAAGAAAAGTTGCAGGGTGCCCTGCTTGGCTTTACAAAAAGTGGCTTAAGCGTAGATATCAAAAATGGTAAAGTGTATGTTTCTTTAACCGATAAGCTCCTGTTCCCTTCGGGAAGTATCATTATAGATGAGAAAGGTAAACAGGCATTGGCTCAATTGGCCGGAGTACTTAAACAACAACCGGAAATTAATATTGCAGTAGAAGGACATACCGATTCCCAGAAAATTAATAACCTGGGGCAGATCAAAGACAACTGGGATTTAAGTGTACTGAGGTCAACTTCGGTAGTGCGCTTCCTGACAGAAGTAGAAAAAGTAGAGCCGGTAAGAATGACGGCTACAGGTAAAGGGGAATATCAGCCGCTGGCTCCGAATACTTCTGCAGAGAGCAGGAGCAAGAACAGAAGAATTGAAATCGTGCTTTCTCCTAAACTGGATGAACTGTATAATTTGATCAAACAATAGATACAAACAAAAAGCCCGGATGTTCAAAGACATCCGGGCTTTTTATGTTTTGGCCCTAAATTAAAAAGGACTCTTGAGATCTTTAAAAGCAGGGAGTACTAAATCCTTGTCAGACAATAAAAGCTCTGCTTCCGGTATTTCCCGGCTCCATTCAATATTCAGATCCGGGTCATTCCAGATGACACCTATTTCCGATTCTTTATCGTAATAATTGCTGACTTTATAAGTAAAGATAGTATTGTCTTCCAGTGTCAGAAAACCATGTAAAAAGCCTGGCGGTACCCAGAGTTGTTTATGATTTTCACCACTCAGCTCTATACTATAATGCTGACCGTAGGTAGGGGAGTTTTTCCGTATATCAACCGCTACATCCAGTACTTTTCCCTGTAATACACGTACCAGTTTGCCTTGTGCAAAAGGTGCTTTTTGGGCATGAAGTCCTCTTAACGTTCCTTTTTGTGAAAAGGACTGGTTGTCCTGAACGAAGCTGACATCAACGCCTGCTTCTGCTAAAATTCTGGCATTGTAACTCTCATAAAAGTAGCCGCGGTTGTCTTTCCATACTTTTGGTTCAATCACCAAAAGATCAGCAATAGGTGTCTGTAAAATATTCATAGTTATGCGATGTATTCCATTAAAGTACGGAAAGATACAAATCTATCTTTAAATCTGATGTTCAGTTCTTCATCCAAAGCGGGCTCCTGAAGCTCTTTAAAGGTCAGGTAATCGGCCATATGTCCGGCTGTATACTGGCAGCAAAAAGTAATACCCTCATTTGGTGAATCCACTACGCGGAGTAGCTTATTGGAGATAAAAGCGCCTGTAGCCAGAGCTTTTGGAATGTGCACTTGCTGCATCCAGTCCAGCCATTCGGACGCAGATGCCTCTTCTACAATAAAAGTAACGTTGTATAATAACATGTTGCAAAGATAAGACTATAAGGGCATATTGTCTCCTCTAAGTTTTCTGTAAAATTTTCTGGCCTCAATGGTATACATGCTTCCCGGAAAATCGGAGATGAGTTTCTGGTATAATTTTTTGGCTTCCTCTGGTTGCGCCAGCTGATCCTGGTATAATCCTGCAAGAATAAAAAGTGCGTCATCTGCCCACAAGCTTTCGAGATGTTGGGAGATCAGGTTTTGCAGAACAGGTGCAGCCAGGGCATAATTATGTTTTTTAATATAAATATTGGCTTTGGACATCTGGACATCATCCGAAAGGCTGTTTCCCGGGAATGCAATATTAATGCTGTCCAGCTTAGCAAGGGCTTTCTCCGCTAAATTCCTGAATTGAAGCATTTCTGCATCTGCATACATCTTCAGTGCGCTGCTGTCGGCAGGAGATTGCAGGTTATCGGAGAGGAGTAAACTCAAGTTCAGGGCATCATTGGCAATCAGCTGTGAAGTAGAGGCTTTAAGCACATCAGCCTGAGCTTTTGCATAGGCAAAATTACCCTGATAAAAGGAGAGCTTTGCAGAACGGAACCGGGCTTCATTTCCGATGTCCTGGTTCTCGAATTTTTTAGCCACTTGTTCATAGATCAGAAAAGCTTCCCAGGGTTCGTTGTTCAGGATATAAATATCACCCAGGCTCATTTTGATCCGTCCAGCCTCCATTGGGTTTAAATTAGAAACTTTTAGGGCGTTCTCTAAGGCTTCCTCTGCTTTTGAAGGCGCATTTAAATAATAGGCCTGCAAATTGGCCCATCTTGTCATGGCAAAAAGGGTTTGTGTGGAAGAACCAAATTCTTTGATGAGCGCCTGATACTGATCTGCCAGTTCTGCTATCGCTGTTTTTTCGTAAGCGCCCTGAAGCAGCAACTGGTATTTTGTATCAATCAGCTGGATCCTTGACGGGAGATAATATTCATTCTGAGGCCCCTTTGCCAAAAGATATTCATAAGCCTTTATTGCTGAGGGGTAGGCATCGTTAGAAAGAAAAGTATTGGCCAGGCTAAAAATAGCAGCATCATTTTGTTTGAGCCGCTTATTTTGGGCAACCAACTGCCTCAAAGCCATGTCAAATTCCCTCCGCTGGATGTACTGCCAGGTAAGCAGTTGGGTAAAGGTATCGTTGTCTGGTTCTTTCTGGAGCTTTTTGAGCAGGATGGTCTGAAGGATCAAATAATCGCTGTTGCCGTCAAATACACTGGCCAGGTCTGCTTCAGCCTGTGGTAACATGGCCGGAGAAACAGACAGCGCATTTATATATTCATTAACCAGGCCATCTTTGTCTTTTTTGAAACGGTATAGGTTCAATAGTTCGGGAGCAAATAATTGTTCATTACCAAGAATCTTCCTGCCCTGCAAAAAGGCAGAAATTGCGAGGTCGTAAGCCTGAAAGCGGTAAAAATAGCTGACATAGAAGCGGATCTTGTTTTCTTCTTTGGGAAGGAGGGAGATCACTTCTGCAAATGTTTTTAACGCTTTGTCCTGTTGTCCGCTTTCCTGGTAAACTTTGCCCAGAGAAATCTGGTATCCTAAATGGTCTGGCTGCAGTTTGATCATTCTTTTGGCCAGCTTTTCTGCCTCCGGGTACTTTTTGGTTTTTAGTAAAGTGTTGAGGTAAAGATCAAAATAATTATCTGAGGAATTCTTTTCAAATAATTTTCCCAGCAACAGGGCCGCCTTTTCATATTCCCCCTGTTCATAAGCCTGATAAGCCGCAGCGTCGTCATTAAGGACTTGTGCAAAAAGGCAATTGTACGACACACATAAGAAGATCAGGAGGCCAATACGTTTCATTTGGATGTTCTGTTTTCTGAGCTGGAATTAAACAATCAGGCTAATATACTTTAAATGTTACTTTGAATATAATTTGATGTGTTTCAAAAATGATTAATTTGACATACACAAGAACAATCCAAAGTAACAATATTGGTGTATAGCCTTTTTAGGAATAAGCTGATGTGTACCTTTGTAGGCTGATAACGATATGATAGCAATTAAAAGAAACCTTTGGTTATTTCTTATTCCCCTTTTCTTTGCCTGTAAACAGAAGGGAAAGGAAATTCCTGTGGCGGATTTCTTTAAATCACAAGACAAATCAGGCTTTGGCCTTTCTCCAGATGGTAAAAGTCTGTCTTATTTTAAGCTGGAAGACAACAAGCAAAATATAATCATTGAAGATATAGCCAGCGGAGAAACCAGGCAGATCACCAATCTGACAGACAAAAATGTAAATTACTACACCTGGGTAAGTAACAATGACCTGGTTTATTATAAAAAAGACGATTCAGGGCGGCAGATTGATGTATTTATCATTGATAAAGAAGGCAGAAATGAACGTCAGCTGAATGACAATGAGCGGAGTAAAATGAAAGTGCTCAAAGATCAGTTGATCGACGACAAGTATTTATTGGTTTCTTCCAATAAAAGAGATTCTACAGTGTTCGATGTTTACCGTTTAAATGTGCGGAACGGGGAAATGGAAATGGCCGTTAAAAATCCCGGAAACATCACCAACTGGTACACAGACCCAAAAGCCAGATTGAGATTGGCGACTTCCAGTGATGGTGTCAATGAAACCCTGTTGTACCGGGAAAATGAGAGCCAGGATTTTAAACCTGTGATCACCAATAATTTTAAGACAACACTGACCCCGGTTGCTTTTTCAGAGAACAAACCCAATAGTATTTACGCCATTTCTAATGTCAACAGGGACAAAAATGCCCTGGTAGAATTAGACTGTAAAACGGGAAAGGAAAATAAAGTACTGTTTAGTAATGATACCCTCAATGTGGTAGAAGCCCAGTACTCTGTGAATAAAAAAAGAATGGCTTATGTGGTTTGTGAGACCTGGAAAAGGGAGAAGTTTTATCTGGATGATACTGTTAAGCGGTTTTATCAGAAACTGGATCAACTGCTGCCTAAAACGGAGTCTTATATTGTTGACCGCGACAAGCCGGAAGATTTGTTTGTCATCCGTACTTATACAGACAGAAATCCAGGTTCTTATTATTTATATTTTGCCAATAATGGCAAATTAAGAAAGTTGAGTGATGTGAACCCTTCTATACAAATAGAGGAGATGAATGAGATGAAACCCATTTCTTATCGGTCCAGAGATGGTGTTATGATTAATGGTTATCTGACTTTACCTAAAGATAAAGTAGCAAAAGATCTGCCTTTAATCGTTTTACCGCATAATGGTATCGGGCCAGATACCCGTGACAGCTGGGGTTATAATGCCGAAGTTCAGTTTCTGGCCAGCAGGGGATATGCTGTTTTTCAGTCAAATTACAGAGGCTCTGCGGGATACGGTAAAGAATTCAGGGCAGCAGGATTTAAACAATGGGGTTTAAAGATTAAGGAAGATATAGAGGACGGGGTGAAATGGCTGGTGAAGGAAAAGGTGGTTAACCCTAAAAAAATTGGTATTTACGGCAGTGGCTTCGGAGGTTATATCGCGCTGAACAGTCTGTATTCCAGTCCGGGTATCTACGCCTGCGGCGCCTCTAATTCAGGTATTATTAATTTGTTTGGCTTTTTGAAATCCATTCCGCCTTTCTACAAAGCAAGGCTTCAGATGATCTATGATGTGATTGGCAATCCGGTAACCGATGTAGATTATCTGCGCCAGGCTTCGCCGGTTTTTCATGCAGATAAAATTAAGGTGCCTGTGTTTATTGCGCAAAGCCTTAAAGACAAACGGATCAATTCGGGAGAGGTGATGCAATTTGCCAAAGAGTTGAAAAAGAGAAATGTAAATGTAACTTACTTCGAAAAGCCGAATGGGGATTTTCAGCAAAATACGGGAGCAGACCGGCAAAAATATTATACAGCTCTGGAAAAGTTTTTAGAAGTAAATTTGAAAAGAAAGTAAGACAAGAGGAATGACCTCAGACAAGAAAAGCGGTTACCGTAAAAACTTCTTATTGATCGTTACCTTTATCATTTTGATTTCGGTGCTGTTTGTGCTGTCCCTGTTTCTGGCCTATAATTTCAGTAAAAAGTTTATAGAAAATGAATTTGTTTCTGAAAAGGTAAAGGTACTGGAAGAAAGTATTAAACCTTATAATGATTTCTTCCAGAACAAACTTCCGGAGGTCTCTTACTATAATGGTTATCTGGACTCGGCCACCACTTCTAAATTTGTGGATACCTTGTTGCTGGAATATCCTTTTGTTTCCAGAGTGATCTTTTATGATGCGGAAATTGCGAATCATCCGGTAAGGGACGGGCTCAACACCGGGCATTTTTCTTTTGGTCCGAAGTACATTTACCAGTTTGGAAGCCTGATCCCTCAGGATTCTGTTAAATTGTTCTCAAGAGATCATCCTCATACTTTTAGAAGAGGAGATGACTTCAATGCACTTGGGATTAAAGTGATCTCCTATATAGAGAATTTAGATACGGCCAGGGTACCCACGCAGGATGAGCTCTTTAGCAATTTCAGCATTGTACGCTCCAATAAGATCACTTACATGAATTTCCCCCGGCCGGAAGATCTGAAAGTCTACAAACAGATGCTCCGGAAGAAACTGGATCCTGCACCGGTATACCAGCAGGACATGCTGTCTTTTTACCTTGATCCTTATAAGATCAGGATTATTAATTCCAGACCGAAACTCTATCAGAATGTCCGGATTGAACCACTTACCTACGATCCGCTGGAAACCTCATCTGACTTTCTGGATACAGAGATTACCCTGCCGGGTCCCTTTTCTGATTTCAAACTGTACTTCAGTTCGGCTAAATCTTTTGTAGACCGGGAGATCCTCAGTTATTTCCTGCCTATTGCTTTTATTATCCTGGTTTTTTACGGTATTCTGGTTTTGGTGGCTTTTCTGATCTACAGGAACCTGAATGTTAACCACCGGATGTTTAAACTGCAATATGATTTTGTGAACAACCTGACGCACGAATTCAAAACACCCGTAAGCGTCATAAAGATTGCCGGAAACAACATTAAGAGTGCTGCTTCGTTAACAGATAGGGAGCTGAAAATGTATGGAAGGATCCTGGATGAAGAAGCCGATAAGCTGAACGGATTGATGAACAAGCTGCTGGCCTTTACTCAGATTGAAAATAAAGCCATTCAACTCAACCAGGAAAAAGTAAACATGAGGGATTTTATTGAAAGTACCATAGAGTCCCATCAGTTGAAGCATCCTGACTTTGAATTTACTTTTGAAGTTTCCGGTTTCACCAGTTTTACAACAGATCCGGTTTTGCTGGGCAGTTTGTTTGATAACCTGGCAGAGAATGCCTATAAATATTCTCCTCCTGACCGGAAAAAATTGCATATTACAGCAAGACTGATCAAGAACCGGGTGGTTTTTCGGTTTGCAGACCATGGAATAGGTATTCCTGCCTCCCAGATCGGGGATATTTTTAAGAAGTTCTACAGGATTCAGAACCAGTATAACCAAAATGGAAGCGTCGGGCTTGGCTTGGCTTTCTGTAAGGAACTTGTTAACTTTATGAAAGGTGAGATCAGTGTGAGGAGTAAGGTCAACAAAGGAACAGAGTTTAAAATTGTACTACCATTTAATGATTAAAATACATGTCTAAAGGAATTAAAATACTAATAGTAGAGGATGATGAGAATTTAAGATTCTTAGTTGTACACCGTTTAAAATCTGAAGGATATGAAGTTCTTGAGGTGGGCGATGGTGAGACTGCTGAAAAGACGATCCTGGCAGAAAAGCCTGATATCGTATTGCTGGACTGGATGTTGCCTGGTAAACAAGGCGCAGAGGTTTGTGAAGAAGTGAGAAAACAGGGCTTTGATAACCTGATCATCATGATGACCGCGAAGGCCCAGGATGTAGATAAAATAGATGCCTATAATTTTGGGGCATCAGATTATGTAACAAAGCCTTTTAATATGGATGTACTGGTGGCCATGCTGGACAGTAAAGTGAAATTCCTGCTCAATAATGACCGGTCTGAAATTCATCGCTTTGGCGATATGGAGCACCATCCAAATATCCATACCTTGTACCGTCAGGGACGTAAAATTGAGCTGACCATTCTGGAGAACAGGATATTACTTTATTTCTTACGGAATCCAAATAAGGTGATCAACCGTGATGAGTTGATGCTGGTGGTGTGGGGCTATAATTCTGATGTGAATACCCGTACCCTGGACATGCATATTGTAAGGTTGCGTAAGAAAATAGAAATTAACCCGGATAACCCGCAACTGTTGATTACAGTTCGTGGTGTAGGATATCGTTTTAATGCGGGCTAGTTAAGCCCGCTTTAATTCAAATATGGTGATCTCCGGTAAGATGCCAACCCTGCCAGGATATCCCAGAAAACCATAGCCTACATTGACATACAATTGCTGGTTCTTTTCCTGGTAAAGCCCGGCCCACTCTTTATAAATGTATTGAATAGGGCTCCATTGAAATTCTTTTGTTCTTACGCCAAACTGCATACCATGGGTATGTCCGCTAAACATGGCATCAATTTGAGGGTATTTTTCGAGCACTTCTCCACGCCAGTGTGAGGGATCATGGGAAAGTAACAATTTAACAGGCAGGTCATCTGTATCTTTAACAGCCAGATCCATGCGGCCATATTTAGGAAAACGGCCCATGCCCCAATTCTCAATCCCCAATATTCCAATCTCTTCCCCGTCAACTTTCAGTCTGCGATGTTCGTTCATCAATAAATCCCAGCCCATCACTTTATGGGTTTCAATTACATCTTTAAGGTTTTTTGCCTTGGCTGCAGAAGGACCGCGGCCAAAATGATAATCACCATAATCATGGTTTCCCAATGAAGAATATACACCCAATGGTGCATGAACCTTGCTAAAAATATCCTGATAATCGCGCATTTCAGTGGCCATGTCGTTCACCAGATCGCCGGTAAAAAAAATGAAATCAGGCTTCTCCCCCAACAGCATCTCGACGCCGCCTTTTACGGCTTTATGGTTGTAAAAGCTGCCGGAATGGATATCCGATATTTGCCCCATTTTAATGCCGTCAAATGCCTTTGGCAAATTGGGCAACACGAGTTTTACTCTCTTTATCTTATAATCATAGGCGCCGGAAACAATACCCCAGCTTAAGGAGGTTAAAGGGACTGCTGCTACAACCAAACCTGCTTTAACCAGAAAAGATGAACGGCTGATGGGCTCACCAACAGCAATAGCAGGGGCAGGTACCTGTTCCTTTGGCTTTTGGAGCTTTCGGATCAGCAGGACAACCAGTCTGCGCAAATCGTCAACAACAAGAAAAGGGATCAATACGATTTTGCAGGCCACAGTCAGGAAATAAGCCACCAGGATAATGGCCCGGATGGAAAGAAACAGGTTCATGAAAATGCCGCAGAACACCCCGAGGGTTAGCAAAAGGGTATAAGACCACCAGATCAGCGCAAACCTTTTCCGGCCTGCCGGTTTCCATTTTTTGAATACAGAAAGGATGGCTTTGTAGCAATAATAATCCAGTGCCAGCATCAGCACGGTAATCAGCAGCAATGAAGGTAAACGTCCCATAATTATCTGAAATCTATATCGTCATCATCAAGATCTCCGCTGAATAAGCTGTCAAACATATCAGAAAAGCCAAATCCTCCTTCCAGATAATTTTTATTCAACTGGGAATATTCGGCCAGACCATGAAGCACAAATTCCATTAACAATAGCGTTTGGTTTGCACTAAGTTTAGGGTGAAACTGCTTCACCAGGTCGTTGAGTCCATTTACTTTCATCAACTCCTTCTTGTACTGTGCATCGCTCAAAGCGTCGGAGATGTCTAAGGTGTTGCCCTCAGTAAACCACTCGGTGATGGGTTCGTACACATTTGCTTTTTTACTCTTTTTGGCTTTTTCCGGATCAGGAAAGTAACGGGAAAATAAAGTCTTGATGGATTTTCCGATCAGGATATTGGCCACCTTGGCTGGCCCCTCCAACTCTCCTTCATAGACCAGCTCAATTTTTCCAGTTACGGCCGGGATAATACCCGTAAGGTCTGAAAGTCTTACAAAGGTCTTTTTTTCTCCGTTAATCAGCATTCTCCGCTCCGCTGTACTGATCAGATTCTCATAAGCAGAAATGGTCAAACGCGCAGATACTCCCGATTTTTGATCAATAAATTCACTTTTGCGCGCCTCAAATGCCACTTGTTCTACCAGGTCTTTTACCAGTCCGTCCGCTTCAATCAGTTTGCGCTGTTCTTCTGTGAGTTTAGCTTCCTGGAAAGTGATCTTCCTGGAGATGCCAATACTCTTAGGATAATGGGTCAGGATCTGACTTTCTATCCGGTCTTTTAAAGGCGTAACAATGGAGCCCCTGTTGGTATAATCTTCCGGATTGGCTGTAAAAACAAATTGTACGTCCAGGGGCAGTCTCAGTTTGAAACCCCGGATCTGGATGTCCTTTTCCTGGAGCATATTAAACAGGGCCACCTGGATTCTCGCCTGCAGGTCTGGGAGTTCATTGATGACAAAGATGCTGCGGTGCGCCCTTGGTATCAGTCCAAAATGGATCACACGCTCGTCATTATAGGTCAGTTTCAGTGTAGCAGCTTTAATTGGATCCACATCCCCAACCAGATCGGCTACGGTTACGTCAGGGGTTGCCAGTTTTTCAGTATAGCGTTCTGAGCGGTGTTGCCAGCTGATGGGCGTATTGTCGCCATGAATCGAAATTTCATGTTTCGCATACCAGGAAATCGGGTTCAGCGGATCATCAAAAATTTCACTTCCACTTACATAGGGAATGTATTCATCCAGCAGGTTAACCATTAAACGGGCAATCCGTGTTTTTGCCTGGCCGCGGAGACCGAGCAGTAAAATATTATGACGGGATAAGATAGCGGTTTGAAGTTCCGGGATAACCGTTTCATCATAGCCAAGTATGCCCTCAAATCCAGCATCTTTTTTCTGCAGTTGTTCAATCAGGTTTTTTCTTAATTCGTCCTTAACAGGTAAGGAAATATATTTAGAGGCTTTAAGGTCTCCAAGTGTTTTGATTTGCTTATAGTCCATATATGTCTAAGTTCTTAACGAACTGTTTTTCTTCTGTTTTTAATGTAATCTTCAAATATATATTCCCCAAGGCCATTCAGAGAGCTGTAAAAAGCTCTTCCTCCATTTATTTGGGTGAATTCTCTTACAAATTGTTGTAGATAAGGGTCTTGTGCAATCATAAAAGTGGTAATAGGAATTTTTAACCTCTTGCATTGAGCGGCCATATTCAGTGTTTTTCCAATTACTTTTCGGTCCAGCCCCATACTGTTCTTATAATAACGCCCGTTCTCTTTTAAACAGGTGGGCTTGCCATCGGTAATCATGAAGATCTGCTTGTTGTGCGTTTTTCTTCTTCGAAGAAGATCTGCAGCAAGTTCCAGGCCGGCAAATGTATTGGTGTGATAGGGGCCAACCTGTAAATAAGGAAGGTCTTTTACAGTGATTGGCCAGGCATCATTGCCAAATACCACAATGTCTAAAGTATCCTTTGGGTACCTGGTTTTGATGAGCTCGGCGAGTGCCATGGCTACTTTTTTTGCCGGGGTGATGCGGTCTTCCCCGTAGAGGATCATGGAATGAGAGATGTCGATCATCAGAACTGTAGAGGTTAAAGTTTTGTAATCCTTTTCTTCCACCTCAAGATCCCTTTCTGTAAGGGTGAAATTGCTGATGCCATGATTGATCTGTGCGTTCTGAATAGAAGTGGTCATGTCAATCTGATCCAGGCTATCTCCAAATGCAAATTCTCTGCGGTCTGCATTTTTTTCCTCTCCTATACCTGATATATTGCTGTTGTGGTTTCCCTTTCCTGCTTTTTTTAATTTTCCAAAAATTTCCTCCAGGGCAGATTTACGAATGGTTTGTTCCGTCTTGGCGGTGATCCTGGTTTCGCCGTTTTCATCATTGATGTATCCTTTTTGTTTCAGGTCTTCAATGAAGTCGCCCATGGCATAGTCATTATTGGTGAATTTGTACTGCTTATCCAGTTCATTCATCCAAGACAAAGCTTCGCCGGCATCACCAGCAGTATAATTGAGCAATTGAGTAAATAGTTTCAGTAATTCCTCGAAACCCCCTTTAGGTAAGTCATCGGGTATAAAGTTCGAAAATTGGTAACCCCTCATATCTTCTTATTAACGAATTACCGAAGATAAAAGTTTGAAACTGAACTATTTTAAGGTATTTGTCATTTTTAGGAGCGGAATAATCCGGAAATGGCTTGGTTATAGTCTGGATTTGCCCCGGTTTGCGAAGCTACATAAGCACCAACTCTGCAAGCTCTGTCCAGAATGGTCTCTACAGGATAGCCTTGCAGCATACTACTCACATAGGTGGCCAGAAAAGCGTCACCTGCGCCAACCGTATCTGCAACCTGTACCGGATAGCCCTTATGTTTATAGAGCTTGCCTTCCTGCCATACCATAGCCCCTTTATCGCCCAGTGTTACACAGATGGTGCCGATATGGAAGAGGCGGGAGAGCTGTTTACAGAGTTGTTCCTGGTCTGTACCCTGAAGCTGAAGTTCCTTTTTCAGGTAGTCCAGTTCATCTTCGTTTATTTTAAGAAGATCAGCTGCCTGTAGTAAATGTTTTAAGGTTTCTATCTGAAAATGCGGCGGTCTCAGATTAATGTCCATCACATTGAATTTGCTGTGCTGCAGCAGCTGATAGATCACCGAACGGCTCTTCTGCAGGCGGCAGGTCAGGCTGCAATAGACAAAAGCATCGGCTTGCTTAACGCTTTCTATATTCTCTTCTGTTAGCACAATATCGTCCCAGGCCACGGGTTCAACAATGGTATAGGTGGCTTGTTGCTGTGCATCAAGGCTCACCTGGACGGTACTGGTTGGAAGTACCGGGTGTGTTTGAATAAGTGATACAGGATGATGGTGGTCTTCCAGGAAGCGGACCAGCTCCTTTCCATTCTCATCGTTTCCTACCGCACTGATAAATGCAGTATCTATTCCCTGCTTATGAAGGTTCAGGGATACGTTCATGGAAGAGCCGCCAGCTTTCTTCTGCTCTTTGAACACATCCCATAAAATTTCGCCTATAGAAGTAACCCGGTGTTTCAATTTAATTTATTTTGGCTGATGGTTTTTAAGTGCTCTTTCTGCTCTTTTAACGGCAAGTCTTTCGCGATAGTGTGCATAGGGGGCTTTGAAGGCCATCTTTAATACGCTGTCCAGTCCACCTTTGATAGCCAGGTTAAATACACTTTGCGCTTTCCGGCTTAGAGACGCATCCCAGGCCCGCAGGCTTAAAGAGAAGGAGCCATCCAGGTATTTCATCCAGTGCCACATACCGGTAGGCATAAATAGGGTATCTCCGTGTTCCAGAAATACTTCGTAACCTTCTACACCTTTAAGTGCGGGGAATTTTTCGAAATCAGGGTTGGCTACATCATAATCTTCCAGTGCATAAGTGGCATTTGGAATACAGTACAGTCTTTCTTTCCATTTATTGTCGAAAAGTATGATGTGTTTCCTTCCCCCAAAATGGGTATGGAAAAGGTGAGGCAGGTCAATATCGTAATGCAGGAAGGTTACCGAGTTGGATCCGCCGAAAAACATGGCGGGCATACTTTCTATGAAACCGCCCATCAGGTCTTTGGGGATTACGATATCGTCTACCAGGCCCGGCACGTGTTTAAACAGATTGAAGAAGAAGATTCGTAATTCTGTCGGTTGTGATTTAATGAGGTCCAGGTAGTCTCCAAACTTCATATTGGCCACAGAGGCATTGATCGGTTTGGACGGATCGGCTTTGGAATTGTCCATGAGGCTAACGTTCACATCTCCGGCAATTTGCTTTAGGTAGTCGGTCGTCCACTTTTCCCTTGCCGGCCAGTTTTTAGTTAAACCTTTAATGATCAGTGGACGCCTGGCATCCAGGTAATTCTTTTTAAAATCTTCCGGACTGATGCTTTCAACTGTATCTACCGGCTTTAAAATAAAGCTCATATGATTAAGAAAATAACTTGTGCAGGGGCAAATGTCTAAATTAAATCTTAATAATAATGAATTTTATTTGGGAAGCTTGTTAGAAATTCAATATACTCTTCGGAGACTTACGCTTCTGCGCGTCGCTGCGCGCCTGCTCCGGAGCTGAGGTCTCTTCTGAGTAATATTGAATTTTTCGAAGTGTTTATGTTTTTATTTGTTCTCAAGAGCTCGCGAACTCGGTTTCCTGGGCGCTTAGGGGCTGGGGAGTCCAGCTGGGTGGTTAGGAGTTTATGGATACTTATTTATTCCGGATAGTGGTTGGCCAGGGCTTTATTGGCTCTTTTTACGGCCAGTTCTTCTTTCCAGGTCATATACTTCTCCCTGAAGTTACCTTTCATGAAATCGTCAAATTTGCGTTGAAGGGTTAGGTTGTATAAGCTCTTTGCTTTTACACCCCAGGATTTGTCCCAGGCCCTTAAACTGATGGAGAAGGAACCGTCAAGATACTTCATCCAGTGCCAGTAACCGGTTGGCATGAAAAGGGTATCTCCGTGCTCCAGAAAAGCTTCGATGCCTTTTACCCCCTTCAGACCGGGAAATTTATCGAAGTCTGGCTTTTCGACGTCATAATCTTCCAGGGCATAAGTAGCAAAAGGGATTTGGTAGAGGCGTTCTTTCCATTTGTTTTCGAAAAGGATAACGTGTTTTCTTCCGTTAAAATGGGTGTGGAAAATGTGTGCCAGATCGATATCATAGTGAAGGAAAGTGACCGATCCCTTTCCGCCAAAGAACATATTTGGATAACTGTCCAGGAAACCACCCATCAGGTTTTTGGGGGCAATATAGTCGTCCAGTAATTTAGGGGCATGTTTAATGGGGTCGAAAAGAAATATCCTCAGGTCTGTCGGAGTTTCCTTGATCAGGTCTATATAGTCACCAAATTTCATTTCTGCTGCGGAGGCATTGATCGGTTTGGAGGGGTCGGCTTTGGAGCTGTCATACAGAGGGACAGTTTGGTCGCCAACTACTGATTTCATGTAATCCAGCGTCCATTTTTGATGTGCTGGCCAGTTTTTAGACATGTTTTTGATCACCAGTGGCTTCCTGGTGTTCAAGTAGTTCTTTTCAAAATCTTCTTTAGAAATATGATCTACTGTATCGATTGGTGAAAGATCAAACTGCATGTTAATATAATGTTAAGAGACACAAAATTAGAAAAGTCAGTTTTTTTACCTGAATAGGATTGAAAAACTGATAGTATACTGACACAAACAAGCAGGTTTAGCTGGTGTTCATCTGATACAGGTTATAGGCAAGCTGATGTCAAATGCATACAAAAGTCATACCTCATTTGCAAAATGGGATGTGTTTTGCGAACAAGGTGTGTATCAGGTCTGTGTCAGGAGTTTTTGCAATTCTTAAGTAACTTTTGCCTTGCGAAGGTATTTTGAAAAACGGAGGGGGAACAGTCTTTTAAACAAGACAGCCTTTACTTCCTTGCCGCCAATATAGACCTCTTCTTTTTTTTCATTGATGGCTTTGACCATCTCTTTTGCACATTGTTCTGCTGACATGCCATGTTCCTGCGCATCGTCCATTGTGCCCTGTGGTTGGCCGTTGGCAGTTAAGGCGTTGATGCTCACCTTTGTTCTAATGAAGCCGGGGCAGGCAATCGTTATAAAAATGTTTTTTGTGTCGAGTTCTGCCCTCAGGGAATCGAAATAGCCATGGAGAGCATGTTTGGAGGCAGCATAGGCAGAACGTAATGGTGTTCCGAATTTACCAACCAGGCTACTGATGCATACAATATGGCCCCCGCCTTGCTCGATCATAGAAGGCAAAATGGCTTTGCTCAGTGCTACAGTTCCCCAAAAATTAACTTTCATCAATTTTTCTTCTGTTTCCAGGGACGTTTTCATAGCAAGGCTGCGCTGGCTAATGCCTCCGCTGTTGATCAGCAAGTCAATTTTTCCGAAAATCCGGAGCGCTTCTGCGGCTTTAACATCCAAAGAAGCTGTGTTCTCCAGATCCAGGGAAAGGACATGGATGTTGATGTGGTTCTTGCAGTTGCCTTTTACCCTGAACAACTCATCGCGGTTGCGCGAAGAGATGATGAGCTTGGCACCCGCCTTATGGTATTCATAGACCAGCGCTTCTCCGATTCCTGAAGAAGCACCGGTGATCCAAACAACTTTATTTTTCATGTTCGTCTAATAAAAATAATTCTGATGCAATATGGTCTGCAAATAATTTCCCTTCTGGTGTGAGCAGAATTTTCTGCTCTTGTTGCGTGATCCAGTTCCGTTCCAGAAAAGGTTTGATGTTATATACCGTCTCTTCGTAAAAAGTTTTGCCATAGCTGGCCTTTATTTTTTCCAGATCGATGCCCCACATAGTACGAAGAGCTGTCATGATATACTCATTTAAACGGTCCAGCTGCGTCAGCTCTTCTACAGTTTCGGCAAGCCGGTCTTTATTTAACTGCTCCAGGTATCTGGGATTGTTGGCGATGTTCAAATAACGATTGGTGCCATCAAAGCCATGTGCAGAAGGGCCAATGCCGAGATAAGGGACTCCCCTCCAATAATTGGTATTGTGTACTGCGTATTTTCCCGGGAGGCTGTAATTAGAGATTTCATAATGTTCAAACCCGGCCAGGTCTAGTTTTTGGATGAGGGTTTGAAATTGTTCTGCGCTTTGGTCATCATTTATAGGAACCTGTCTGCCTTTTCTGATGTTAGAGGCGAGAACCGTTTTAGGTTCCACGGTTAAAGAATAGGCAGAAATATGTGGGGTTTGCAGTTCGATCGCTTTGCGGATGTTATGCTCCCATTTCAGATCAGTGAGAATGGGGTAGCCATAAATCAGATCTATACTCAGGTTTTCGAATCCCGCATCCTGACTTCGCTTAATGGAGGTTTCGGCCTCGTTTGCATTGTGTGCCCGGTTCATCCACAAAAGATCTTCGTCAAAGAAGGACTGGGTTCCAATACTGAAACGGTTAACGGGTAGCTGCCTCAGTTCGCTGATCTTTTTTGCGGTGAGGTCATCCGGATTAGTTTCTATGGTGATTTCTGCATCTGAAGCGATGGAATAATGCTGGGTAAGGGTGTGGAATATCCTGGCCAGATAAGGTGTATCCAGTACCGAAGGTGTACCACCGCCAAAATAAATACTGCCTACCTGTTCTGTGATACGTCCCTTTTTTAAAATCAGCTCCTTGCAAATGGCATCTGTCATCTCCTCCGCATATTTTAAGGAGGTAGAGAAATGAAAATCGCAATAAGTACATGCCTTTTTACAAAATGGGATGTGAATATATATACCCGCCATCCTGCAAAGATAGATATCCGTATCTTTGATTGATGCCTGATAGAGAAATTATAATTGAAGACTTTAATATCGGCGAGCTGAACAATGTTTTTATAGCTCGGCACGCTGCTCACCCCGCTGATGCAGATATGTGGGGATATTATGAAGTTAAGCCTTTGGAGCCGGATTTGGGTTATTGTCTGTTTATTTGCAGACCAGGATCTGCAATGACAGCTTATGTTTCGCTCAATATAGAAGGAACAACGTTAAGGATGGGCTGTGATTGTAAAGAACGTGGTATTGGTTTGTGTAGTCATCAGATTCAGGTGCTGTATAGTGTGATTCGCAGAGATGATATCCGGTTGTTTTTTGATCAGGGCTTGAGAAGGGAGAAAATGTTGCAGGTGGCGAAGGATTATGGTTTGGAGCAGGAACCTGATCTGGACCGCTTCTTTCAGGCAGTGTATAACGGCGGATCGGTCGAGATTAAACCCATCTCCAAAGCACTTTTTAAAGTGAATTCGGAAACGACCACTGCACTTGCCGCTAGTTTATTGCCGGCACATCCGGCAGGAATCCGGGGAAAAGAGAAAGGCAGGAGTAAAAGGATTATTGTGTTTAGGAAACACAAATATTACAGGCATCTGTATATTGAATTATACGAAGGGGAGGAGACTCAGCAGGGAAAGGTCAAGAATCCACTGGTTCTGATCAATCCGATGGATCTGATCTGGAAGGCCGAAGATAAGAATGAACTGAAATTCTATACAGCTGTAGCCAAGTTTCAAAATGCTTATGAATCGGAACGGTCTGATTCAGATATTGAGGCTTTAAAGGCACTGGCCAGAAATCCTTTTGGGTTGGATGTGTTTGAGCATAAGGATGGTGCGAAAAGCGTGAGCACCAGTTCGCTGAGCCCGGTGATGCTTAAGGCACTAAATATTGATATTAAAATTTCTGTAGATCAAAGTGATGCTTTTTATCAGGTGGCCGGACAGCTTTATCTGGAAGACAGGTCTTATGACCTGGAAAAATTACAGGTAAAGTTTAACTATTTTCTGGATTACAACAAGACGCTTTATCTGATCGATAACCCGGACTTTTTGAAGATGATCGATTTCTTTAAACAGCATAACAATAAAATTCTGATCCATCAGTCTAAATTTGATGAATTTCAACAAAATATACTTGCCCGTCTGGAAGATAAAATTCATGTTTCCTATTCTTATCTGAAACCGGCTACAGCAAAGCAATTGAAGGAACAGCATTTTGACTTGCCTAATGAACAGCTGATTTATCTGTCTGATGAAGGAGATTATGTTTTATTGACACCTGTATTGAAATATGGTGGTGTAGAGGTTCCGGTATTAAGTAAGAAAACAATTTATTCTATTGATGCCAAGGGTAATCCCTTTACCGTGAAACGGGATGAGCCTTTGGAACTTAGATTGACTTCAGTCTTAATCCGGCAGCACCCTCATTTTGAGGAACAACTGGACCACACCCATTTTTATTTGCACAAGTCCAGGTTTTTGGATAATGGCTGGTTTTTGGATGCATTTGAGGAGTGGAAGCAGGAAGGTATCACGGTACTTGGGTTCAATGAATTGAAAAATAATAAGCTCAGTTCTCATAAGGCAAAAATTGAGATTAAAGTATTGAGCGGCCTCGATTGGTTTGAGACTTCTGCAGATGTTCGTTTTGGAAGTGAAAAGGTTTCTTTAAAATATTTGCACAAATCGATCCGCAATAAGAGCAAATTTGTGCAATTAGGGGATGGTACCCTAGGTATTTTACCGGATGAATGGATAGAGAAATTCGCTGGGTATTTTAATTCCGGAGAGGTGTCGGAAGAGGTGATCCGGACGCCTAAAGTAAATTTTGCAGCCATTTCGGAGATGTATGAGGATGACGTGCTGTCAAAGGAAGTTAAGCTTGAACTTGCGATGTACAATTCCAGGATTTCGGATTTTCATTCCATTACAGAAGTGAATGTTCCTTCAGGCTTTAAAGGCGAATTGAGGGCTTATCAGTTACAGGGTTTAAACTGGTTGAACTTTTTGGATGAATTTGGTTTTGGCGGCTGTCTGGCAGATGATATGGGCTTGGGGAAAACCATTCAGATCATTGCTTTTATATTGCTGCAAAAAGAGCGCGGGCGGCAGGCCAGCCTGATTGTGGTGCCAACAAGCCTTATTTTTAACTGGCAGACGGAGCTTGCCAAATTTGCCCCTTTGTTAAAAGTTCATACGCTTTATGGGGCGGAAAGGAGAAAGGATGCCAGTCCTTTTAACCGGGCAGATGTAGTGATCACTTCTTATGGAACGATGTTGTATGATATTAATTTTATAAAGAAGTTTGAGTTCAATTACGTGTTTCTTGATGAATCTCAATCGGTTAAAAATCCTTCTTCCCAACGTTATCATGCCGCCGCTTTGCTGCGTTCAAGAAGTAAGATCATGATTACCGGAACACCCGTGGAGAACAGTACTTTTGATCTGTATGGTCAGCTTTCGCTGGCCAGTCCTGGTCTTTTAGGCTCCAGACAATATTTTAAGGATCATTATTCCACGCCTATTGATAAATTTAAAGACATCAAAAGATCGCTGGAGCTGCAGAAAAAGGTCAGACCTTTTATTTTGCGCCGGACGAAGAAACAAGTGGCGGAGGAACTCCCGGATAAAACGGAGATGGTCTTGTATTGTGAGATGGGAGAGGAACAGAGAAAAGTATATGATTCTTATAAAGAAGAATATCGTAATTTCCTTTTGACACATAAGGAAGAAGATCTTTCAAAACATAGTATACATGTTTTAAAAGGTTTGACCATATTGAGGCAGATTTGTAATTCGCCTGCTCTGTTGAAAGAAGATGTTTTTTATGGAGAGGCTTCTTCTAAGATTACAGTACTGATGGAGGAGATAGAGCGTAAATCATCCCAGCATAAGATTCTTGTTTTTTCACAGTTTGTAACCATGCTGGATCTGATCAAAAAGGAACTGATACGACGGGATATTTCATTTGAATACCTGACAGGACAATCAAGAAACAGAGCGGAAAAGGTGAACGAATTTCAACAAAATGATGGGGTCAGGGTCTTTTTGATCAGCTTAAAAGCCGGGGGTGTTGGTTTGAATTTAACAGAGGCAGATTATGTGTATCTGGTAGACCCCTGGTGGAACCCGGCTGTGGAAAATCAGGCGATTGACAGGAGTTACCGCATTGGACAAAAGAAAAATGTAATTGCGGTAAGGTTGATTTGTCCGGGAACCATAGAAGAGAAGATCATGAGGTTGCAGGAGCACAAGAAAGACCTGGTCAATGACCTGATCAAAACAGATGCGGCCACCTTGAAGCAACTTTCGAAGAAGGACCTGCTGGAATTGTTTAATTAATAACTTAGTTTTGCAGGATTGAAGACCCTGTTGGTGAAAAGAATGTATAAATATTTAGTGGTTTTTTTCTGTTGTGTACTTGGTTATTTGGACGTAAATGCCCAGGCTGTGCCGCAGCAACCGCTCGATTCTGTAGTTAGGCCAGTGTATAAATACAGGGTGGTGAGAGATTCTGCATTTTATGCAAGACAAAAATTTGTAACGGACTCCATTATTAGGCACAGCTGGCTGGTCCCGGATTCATTGCTGAGCTCTACGCTGCTGATGGATAGTATTATGAAGCTGAAGGTGTACAGCCGGCCAGCTGGCGAACCCTGGTATACGATTTATAATAAAGTGAAAAAAGAAGATTTGTTTAAATCCGGAACGCCTTTGCCCAAAGGACAGGTGTGGATTTTGGGCTTTATTGCGTTTCTGCTGGTCGTTTTTGCGATACTAAGGAATTCTTTTTCCAAACAACTGGATAGTATTGTTCAGTCCTTTTTTAGCAACCGGGTTTTAAATAATTTAAATAAGGAAGATAACCTGTTCACTTCCTGGCCGTTTTTGCTGTTGTTTATACAGTTTGGTTTCACTATTGGAATGTTTTTCTACCTGGTGACACAGTTTTACAACATCTCTTACTGGGGTGGCGGATTCCGGTTCTTTCTGACCATTTCTATACTGATCGTGATTTTATATGCAGTGAAAATTATTCTTTTACGCCTGATGGGGTTCCTGTTTAACATACAAAAGCCGGTACATGAATATATTTCTATATTATATTTAAGTTATTTTAATATTTCTCTAGTATTTATTCCTCTGGTGGTGGCATTTGCCTTATCTCCACTGAGATATGGTCTTTATTACATTGCAATTTCTTTCATTCTGCTGGCTGTAATCTTTGCATTTCAGTTTATTAGAGCAGGTATAAATATTTTATCTCACTATCGGCTTTCAAAAATCTATTTATTTTTGTACTTTTGTGCCCTCGAAATTTGTCCTATTTTGATATTAATCAAGGCAATAGGGTTATAATAAAGCGGTAATTAGATAATGCAAGAAAACAAAGAAGATAGGTTGCGTAAGGTAAAAAGTATATTGATTACTTTACCTAAGCCTGAAACAGAGAAGTCGCCTTATTTTGATTTGGCTAAAAAATTCAATTTAAAGATAGATTTTAGGTCTTTTATCCATGTTGAAGGAGTTCCTGCTCGGGACTTTAGAAAGGATAAGATTAACCTTGCTGATTTTACAGCGGTTGTTTTTACCAGTAGAAATGCCGTAGATCATTTTTTCAGGATTTGTGAGGAAATGAGATATGAAGTTCCTTCTGATCTGAAATATTTCTGTATTTCAGAATCAACGGCCCTGTACCTGCAAAAGTATATTCAGTACCGTAAACGGAAGATATTTTTTGGAAAACAAACAGCAGCAGATCTTGCTGAGGTGTTGAAAAAACATGCTAATGAGAAGTTCCTGTACCCATGTTCTGATGTGGCTACAGAGGATACCATGAAATTTCTTCAAAAGAATGGGTATGATTTCACACCAGCGGTGCTGTTCAGGACAGTTGTGAGTGACTTGTCTGATCTTGCTGAGGTCTTTTACGATGTCATTGCGTTCTTTAGTCCTTCCAGTATCCAGTCTTTGTATACTAATTTCCCTGATTTCGCTCAAAACAATACTCGTATAGCTGCTTTTGGTGTGAATACGCATAAGGCGGTTACAGATAAGGGGCTGATTGTGGATATTGCCGCACCTTCGCCCGAAGCTCCTTCGATGATTATGGCGATTGAAAACTATATTAAAAAATCAAATAAATAAGAATTCGATTCTGCTGAAGCCTTTTTTATAGCTGAATAATTGTTTATATCAATGATTATTGATAAAATTGTTATAAAATTGCTTCAGTAGAATATGAGAAAAATTTACTTTTTTGGTTTTATTGTTGTTGCAGCATTATTTTCCAGTTGCGGAAAAGGCGGTCAGGGCGAACTGGTCGGTGTTTACAACAAGAAATTCAAAAATAATAGAATCCCATTAGGGATGGTTTATATCCCCCCAGGCCGTACGCTCATTGGCATGTCAGATGAGGATATCAACAACACTCAGAGCGCTCCAAGCAGAATGACCTCTTTTAGTGCGTTCTATATGGATCAAACAGAAATTACAAACGCGGAGTACCGTCAGTTTGTAAATTGGGTAAGGGACTCTATTGCCATTACCATGCTTGGTCCAAGTGGAGCCCCTAATTTATTTAAGCCTGTGCCAACTACCCAGGGCGGTGCAACTCTGACCTCCAACAGAGACATTGACTGGAGAAAAGCAGGCGATCTGTGGAAAGGGAAAAACAATGCTTATGCCAGTAAGCTATCAGATCTCTACTATAGCGGTGACGATGCCCTTCCGGGAAGACATGAAATTGATATCCGCAAACTCAAATATTCTTACAGTATTGTTAACCTTGATCTTGCCGTACAGGGAAGAAAGGACAAAACCAAAAACCGTAAGGATTTTATACAGAGTTATGTGGATTCTCCGGACCCAAGTAAACCAAATGAGTTTCCTTCTGTTGCGGTTTATCCGGATACCTTGGTTTGGAAAGTAGATTTTTCTTATTCGCAGAATGACCCGATGGTTAAAACCTATTTTAACCACCCGTCCTACGACAATTATCCTGTGGTAGGGGTAACCTGGGAGCAGGCGAATGCCTTTTGCGTGTGGAGAACCCGGTTCTATCAGTCGGTTGCCGCTTCGAGAAGAATGCCTTTGAATGCAAGACCGGAATACAGGCTGCCAACGGATGCTGAATTTGAATATGCAGCAAGAGGTGGAAATGTGAAAACCAAATATCCTTGGGGAGGCCCTTATGTACGTAATGCCAAAGGCTGTATGCAGGCTAACTTTAAAGTTGGACGTGGAAACTATTCTGATGACGGTGGTTTGTATACGGTGAATGTTAAGTCGTATTTTCCAAATGACTATGGCTTATACAATATGGCGGGTAATGTGGCGGAATGGACAGTGACGGCATACAATCAGTCTGCTGCCCCAATGCTTTCAGACTTCAACCCGAACTTCACGTATGTGGCTAAACCTTCAGATAGCAAATACCTGAAACGTAAAGTTGTTCGTGGTGGATCATGGAAAGATATTGGTTTCTTTTTACAGAACTCTGTCGCTACTTATGAGTACCAGGACCAGGCAAGGTCTTACATTGGTTTCAGATGCGTGGTTTCTTACCCGGGATCTGATATCAATTATAAAAATTAATCATAACAATTAATTATACAAATTATCTCTATCTAAATTCGCATGGCAGCAACACGTAAATTCGACTGGTTACACGTAGCAATTTCCTGGGGTGCAAGTATTGTAATCCTGGGTGCATTATTTAAAATTCTTCATATTGGGGGCGTCCTTGGTAATTATGCCATAGGTATTGGTCTGGGGGTTGAAGCTTGCTTATTCTTTCTTACCGGTTTAAGACAACCACCGGCGGAGCCGGAATGGGAAAGGGTTTATCCTGAATTGAGCGACAGTTACACAGGAGAGTTACCAAAAACTTCATCAAGACCTGTTGCTGCGGTCTCAGCCGGAAATACAGCGGCATTGGATAAAATGCTATCTGATGCTAAAATTGGTCCTGAATTAATTGAAAGCCTGGGCACCGGCCTTCGTACATTTGGGGATAAGGTTGCTGCGATTTCAAATGTTGCTGATGCTTCGGCTGCCACAACGGAATTTACAGGTAAATTAAAGTCGGCTTCTACAGGTTTTGAACAATTGAACACTGCTTTTGGAAAAGCGACAGAACAATTGGCTGAAATGGGCAAGAGCAGTGGCGAGTCCAAAGCTTACCATGAACAGGTAACGGCACTGGCTAAAAATCTTTCTGCTTTAAATGCGGTTTATGAATTGGAATTACAGGATTCAAGTGCGCATTTAAAGTCAATGAATAAATTTTATCAAAATCTTTCTCTGACTATGAACAATTTTAATGAATCTATGGAAGATTCTAAACAGTTCAAGGAAGAAGTGGGCAAACTGGCCAAAAATTTATCTTCACTAAATGCCATTTATGGTAACATGCTGTCTGCAATGAACCAGACCCGTGTTTAATTAGTAGTTTATTTATTAATTAACCAAAACAGACCTATTAAAATGGCCGGAGGAAGAGAAACAACAAGGCAGAAGATGATCAATATCATGTATTTGGTATTGCTTGCTATGCTTGCATTAAACGTGTCGGATACCATATTGAATGCTTTTAAAAATATCAATGATAGTTTAGAATCATCCAAGACGAACGTAAATACAAGTGTAGATCAGCTATTTTCTGCATTTCAGAATACAAAATTAAAAGATGAACCTGCAAGGGCGCAGCCAATTTGGGAAAAAGCCAATAAGGCAAAAACTTATGCAGATGAGCTCAATGCCTATATTGAAAAGTTAAAGCAGCAATTTGTTGCTGAAGGCGGAGGTCTTGATCCGGAAACCGGTGACATCAAAAGAAGAGAGAACCAGGACATTGCCCAGGACATTATGATCAATCATAAAGAAGGCGATAAATTGAAGGATAAGATCAATGAGACAAGAGAAAAGCTGATCAATTTACTGGAACCTGCGGACCGTCATTCGGTTACTTTTACCCTGGAGGCAAAAGATGCGACAAAGAATGTAAACGGTAAAAAGCAGTGGTCGGACATCAATTTCGGTGAAGGTACACCGTTGACTGCGGCAAATACGATTTTAACCAAGATCCAGGCCGATACTAAAAATGCGGAAGCGGAGATTGTGAAAAAGCTATTTGGCAATATGGATAAGGCACAGGTGAATCTTGACCGGTTTGATGCAGTCGCAGTGGCGCCTACTTCTTATGTGATCCAGGGACAGCCTTATACCGCTCAGGTATTCCTTACTGCAAGTGATAGCAGGTCTACACCAGAGATTACAGTAGGTGGAAGCCCATTGGCTGTTAAGGACGGAAAGGCAACTTATACTGGTGGAACTTCTGGTGTCGGTGTATTTAAATGGGTGGGCGTTGTGCGTGTAAAACAAACGGACGGACAGATTAAAGAATACAAAACTCCGGAGCAGAGTTATCAGGTTGCTAAGCCATCTGCAACTGTATCCCCGGATAAAATGAATGTGATCTATGCTGGAATTCCTAACCCCTTTTCTGTTTCAGCTGCAGGTTTTCCTTTAGAGAGCATTAAAGCCAGCATTAGCGGGGGGAGCATAAGTGGTGGCAGCGGAAAATTTACTGTGAATGTTGGAGGTGCGCAGGTTGGGAAAGAACTAAGCATTAACGTAAGCGCAAGTAATGCGGGTAAAACAGTAAACCTGGGTTCCCAGAAGTTCCGAGTAAAAGCTTTGCCTACACCGAGAGCAATGGTTAAAGGAAAATCAGGCGGTAATGTGCCTTTATCCTGGTTAACGGGTTCAAATGAACTGGAAACCCAGCTGGAAGATTTTGTGTTTGATGTAAAATACAGGGTACTCCGTTATTCTGCCACCTTTATTAATCCACGTTCTGATGCGGTAACGATGCAGGGCAGCGGAGCTGGATTTGGCGGAGCAGTTAAAGGTGCACTCAATTCCATTAAACCTGGTGCAACGGTGATCTTTAAAGATATTGTTTGTGAAGGACCGGATGGCAGGCAAAAGGTGTTGGATCCGATAACATTTACCGCAAAATAGCCTGTGAGCATAAAAGAAAATCATACCCAAATGAAAAAGGTTATATATACAGTTGTTCTATTGTTGTTGTGCAGTGCTTCTTTTGCACAGAAAAGCAAGCGTAGAACAACCGCTAAGAAAGCGAAGACGACGGTTTCAAAGCCGGCTCCGGCAGTAGCCCCTTCTGTTGCGGCTACAGATACAACGGCAAAAGTGCAGAAGAAAATGAAGCTGAAGACACCGCCGAGAGATGGCTTCTCTGTAAGAAATGATATTGACAGCAATGTGATGGTACCATATGCAGATGTCCGGGAAGAGGATGTCTACTATGCAAAACGCATTTGGAGAGAGATCGATTTGAGGGATACGGTGAATTCTGTATTGAATTCGGAGAAATCTAAACTCATCGACATTTTGCTGGGAGCTATTGGAAACGAAGAACTGACTGTATATTCTCCAAAAGATACGGCTTCGGGTAAGGTATTGGATGATAACGATTCCTTTAAGATTGCCATGTCACCCCAGGATGCACTTCGTAGTGCCAGAGGGACCAGCGAAGGTGTTGCAGATTCTGTATCGGGTAAACTTACCGGTCCTGTACTGAACCGCCTGAATGCCGATGAGTTTGTTAAATTCAGGATCAAAGAAGATTGGATTTTAGACATTAAACGTTCGGTCTTTGAGCCGAGGATCATTGGTATTGCGCCGATGAAGATGGAGGAGGGAAACTGGAGACCTGTGTTCTGGGTGTACTACGACGATGCCAGGGAATTGCTGAGTAAGCAAAGATTGGTTAACCCGGGTAATGATGCATCTGTGCTGACTTTTGATGATTTCTTTGTAAGAAGACTGTTTGCGAGTTATGTGATAAAGGAAACCAATCCTTCCAATAAGAATATTACAGATATACTGGGGCTTACAGATCCTAAAGATCCGCGAAAGCTGTATGAATCGGAAAGAATTAAGAAATCTATTTCAGACTTCGAACAGAGTCTTTGGGAATACTAAAACAGTATAAAGATTTGCGGCCCCGGTTTTCTGACCGGGGCTTTTTTATTTATTGAAATAGGTTAAAAGGGTTTTGACCTGACTTTTATTCAGTACTTTGGCTAATTCCTGTTCCTCGGCTTCTTTAATCCTTTTAACGGATTTGAAGTGGCGGAGCAGTTTGTCTGCTGTTGTTTTGCCAATGCCCTCTATACTTTCCAGTTCTGTTTTCAGGGTTCCCTGATCCCTTTTCTTTCTGTGAAAGGTAATTCCAAAGCGGTGTGCTTCGTCACGAAGCTGCTGGATCACTTTTAGCGTTTCTGATTTCTTATCGAGATAAAGAGGAAAGCTGTCTCCAGGGTAATACAATTCTTCCAGTCTTTTGGCAATTCCAATTACAGTGACCTGTTTTTCTATACCAAGCTTTTTTAAACTGCTCATGGCAGAGGATAACTGGCCCTTACCGCCGTCAATGATGATGAGTTGAGGCAAAGGTTGTTCTTCTTCCAGCATACGCTTATATCGTCTGTAAACGGCCTCTTCCATAGTGGCGAAATCATTTGGACCTTCAACGGTTTTGACATTGAAGTGCCGGTAGTCCTTTTTAGAGGGTTTGGCATCCCTAAAAACCACAATAGCAGATACTGGGTATTTGCCCTGGAAGTTGGAATTATCAAAACATTCAATATGGTGCGGAAGTCTGGTTAGCCGCAGGTCTTTCTGCATCTGTGTCAGGATGCGCTCAGAGCGGAGGTCGGGATTGAGTTTCTCATATTGGTTGAGTTTCTCTTTTTTGAAAAACAGCACATTTTTTTGTGAAAGCTCCAGCAAACTCTTTTTTTCTCCAAGTTTCGGAACTGTAAATTTTAGCCCTGCATCGCTGAGTTTGATCTCAAAAGGTACGATGATTTCTTTGGAGGTACTGTTGAATTTTGTCCTGAATTCAGTGATGGCCAGCGTCAGTAATTCTTCGTCTGTTTCATCCAACCGTTTCTTGATCTCAATGGTTTGGGTTTGAATAATGCTCCCATTCATAATCTTGAGGTAGTTTACAAATGCATAGCGTTCATCTGATGCAATGCTCACCACATCAATATTGGTAATGGAACTGCTCACTACAGTAGATTTGCTTTGGTATTTCTCCAGTACAAGTAGTTTTTTCTGATACTGATGTGCGTATTCAAAATTGAGCTCCTCAACGGCATTCTTAATGATCTGTTTAACATCTTTGATCACATTACCAATCTTTCCATTAAGAATGTCTTTGATTTCTTCAATGTTCTGATTGTAATCTTCTTCCAGCTGGTAAGCCTGGCACGGGCCTTTACAATTTCCGATCTGGTATTCCAGACAGACTTTAAACTTTCCGCCTTCTATATTTGGCCGGGTTAAAGGAAGGTTACAGGTGCGGAGGGGATAAGTTTCCTTGATCAGGTCCAGAATGGTGTGCATCATGCCTACAGAAGCATAGGGCCCGAAATAAGTGGAGCCGTCCTTTATCATTTTCCGGGTCCAGAAAACCCTGGGAAAAGGCTCCTTTTTAATGATGATCCAGGGATAGGTTTTATCATCCTTCAACATGATGTTGTACCTTGGCTGATGCTTTTTGATCAGGCTGTTTTCGAGCAGCCAGGCATCAATCTCCGTATCGACAATAGTAAAAGTGATTTTCCTGATCCTGGAAACCAAAACTCTTGTTTTTCCATTGAGCTGATTATCCTGTATAAAATAGGATCCTACCCGGTTTCGCAGATCTTTGGCTTTACCGATATAGATCAGGGTACCTTCTGCATCCCAGTACTGGTAAACACCAGGTTTATGGGGGATATCGGCCAGGGCCTTTTTATGGTCAAAAGCACTCATCTGTAATCAGTTTTTGAAAAAAATATACGGTTAGAAACCTAATTTCTCATCCAGTTCGGTTTTGTTTTGGTCTGGCTGCTGATACTGGTTGCAGTCATATACTATGGAAACACCATTTTTAGGAACATCGAAATCGTCTTTTCTGATTTTGAGTTTTGGATTGGCGTATACTCTTTTCAGGAAGCCGGCAAAAATAGGCAAGGCCGTATTTCCCCCTTCACCTTCACGGGTACTGATGAAATGGAAAGCACGGTCTTCACAACCTGTCCATACACCACCAACAAGCTGGGGTGTAATGCCCATAAACCATCCGTCGGAGTTGTTCTGGGTGGTACCCGTTTTACCTCCAACCGGTGTCTTAATGCCGTATTTGTAGCTTAGGCGGGATGCCGTACCATTAAGTACTACACCACGGAGCATACGGGTCATAACATAAGCTACTTCTTCATTTAGTGCCGGATGCACACTTGGATGTTTCTCATATAAAACTATCCCGTTTTTATCTTCAATACGTAGTATATAAGTAGGTTCAGTCCAAAGGCCTTTATTGGCAAAAACACTGTAGGCACCAACCATATCATATACCGAGGCATCAAAGGAGCCCAGGGAAATGGAGGGGTAGGCCGGAACGTCCGAAGTAATTCCCATTTTTTTTGCCAGTGCAGCTACAGCAGTTGGTCCAACCTGTTTCATAAGGTAAGCTGCAATATAGTTTTGAGAGTAGGCAAGGGCTTTTTGCAGGGTAATGGCTCCTGGCAGGGTTCCTGATGACCTAGGAACCCAGGGTTTTCCGCCCGGTACATCAATGCTTACCGGTTCGTTCATCACGGTGTAGCATGGGGAGTAGCCATTGTCAATGGCGACCGCATAGGTAAATGGTTTAGCTGTAGAGCCTACCTGACGTGTACCCATTTTGACCTGATCATATTTGAAATGCTGGTAATTGATCCCGCCAACCCAGGCTTTGACATAACCGGTTTGTGGATCCATCACCATCATTGCATTGCGCAAAAGCATTTTATAATATTTTACGGAGTCAACGGGCTTCATCAGGGTATCGATGTCCCCTTTCCAGGTAAAAATATTCAGGCGGGTAGGGGTATTGAAATCTTTTTTGATCTCTTCTTCACTTTTACCTTCGAGTTGCAGTGCTTTATAACGATCGGATCTTTTAATGCCCTGCTCAATTTGTAACTCTTTATCCTTGAAAGGGTTTTTCCCTTTCCAGCTGGCTGTAAACTGGGCCTGCAGGATTCTCATATACTCTTTCTGAGCTTCTTCAGCATAAACCTGCATGTCATAATTGAGTGTGGTGATTACCCGGAGTCCATCTCTGTCCAGGTCGTAAGGCGTACCATCTGCTTTAAGAATGGAACGGTCCTGGAAAATTTTCTTGATGTCGTTTTTTAATACGGCTCTGAAATAAGGCGCAATTCCATCGTTTACTGTTGCGGCATTAAATTTAAGACCCAGAGGTTTTTCTTTCTCCGTATCGTACTGTTCCTGTGTAAGCAGGTTAGCTTTCACCATCATAGACATTACTGTATTGCGGCGGGCAATGGAACGGTCTGGATTGCGGGTTGGAGAATATCTGGTAATCCCTTTTTGCAAACCAACAAGGGTGGCGGCCTGTGGTACGGTTAACTGATCTGGAGTGGTATTAAAATATACTCTTGCAGCCGATTTAATTCCATATGCCTGGTTTCCAAAATCCACGGTATTCAGGTACATGGTGATGATTTCTTCCTTCGTATAGTTTCTCTCCAGTTTAACGGCAATCACCCATTCCTGAAATTTCTGCATCAGCCGTTTAAAGAAGTTCTTCTGGCGGCCTTCCTCAGAGAATAAGTTCAATGCAAGTTGTTGTGTAATTGTACTTCCTCCTTGTTTTTTTCCAACCAGATTATAAAAGATGATCGTGAAGGTTCTGGTAAAATCGATGCCTGAGTGCTCTTTAAAACGGGTGTCTTCCGTAGAGATCAGGGCGTTGATCACATTTGGAGAAATTTGCGGGTAAGTAACATTGGAACGGTTTTGCACAAAATAGGTCCCGATTACTCTGCCATCGTCTGCGACAATTTCAGTGGCCTGGTTACTTTTAGGGTGCTCTATATCTCTGAATGATGGTAAAGTGCCGAAAACCCCGAAACCAATAGAGATGATGAACAGTGCAAATAATATAATACCACCAATAAGGAGTTTCCAAATGGTCAGATTATATCTCTTGATATCTGTTGAGGTAAGGGTTTGGCTCATTTCAATAATTGTTTTTGTAGAACTCTATGTACTTGTTTAGAAGGTCCTTATTTTTTAATTTATCAAAGTTTTCTTTACTGATGATGAAGGTACTGTACATATTTGCAGGTACTTTCATAATCTGTTTTAGCTGCGGGATAATTCCTTCAGCATATATTTTTGCGTCGTCAAAACTACTAAAGTTCCCGACGTAAATTAGCTGATCATTGTCAAATTCTGTTAAATGATGCTTTAAATTGTCTCCAGTGTAGTTTCCGCGGTTAAATTGACCTATGCCAAAACGAGAAGAACTTAGGGTGAGACTGGCATCTGCAACGTCAATGACAAAGTAATAGGTTTCAGATTTGGCAGAACTAAAGATGCTTTCTGGTTTTTTAAGTGTCGGGTCTGCTGGTTTTGGCTGGGCAGGCTCTGCCGGAGCTACGGGTTGTGGCTTAGGTATTTCAGATTTAACTGGTGCTGGCGTTACTGTTTGGACGACCAGTTGTTCTTTTGGTTGTTGTACCGGTGTACTGGCGATCTGCTGTTCCATAAACCGGGGTTCTCCCAGATCAAAGTCGGTAAGGGCAATTTTTCTTTTTTTGAAGACAGCCAGGTGTTGCTCGATATAGGCCAGGTGGTCTTGCACCAAAGGGGTAATCAGTTTATCATCTGGAAATTTGCTGACGATCTCTTTGAAGGCACTGATCAGACTATCTACATGATTGGTTCTTCCAATGGCTATAGATTTAAGATAGGCAAATTGCGGAGAAAGATAATTGCTCGGGGAAATTTCGTTTAGTGCATTTACATCGGTGATGACCTGAAGGAAGTCTTTCTTTTCGTAAAGGCCAAAGATATTATTATATCGTTTGGTGATTTCTGCTTCCTGTGCGGATTGTCTGACGCTGAAGTTAGGGTCCAGGATCGTCTTTGCATAGACCGTAGACGGAAATTGAGTGAGTACTGTGTTTTTATATCCGGAAGCTTTTGCCGGACTGGATGTCTTATAGCTCAAATAAAGGCCGTAGTTGATGGCGGCCAGATGATTGTTATCTGGAAATCTATGGAGCAGGAGTTCATAAATCTTTGCTGCCTCTTCGTTGTCGTTGAGTTCCTGTTGGTAAAAGTTGGCAATTTCATAATAAGCATCAATGATCTTTTGATTGCTGGCTTTAAGAAGTTCCGGACTCAGGGGAAGTGCTGCAGTATAGGCTTTGATCTTAGCAGAATCACTGACCAGGGTACCCGTTGCATGATCTGGATTGTTTGGCAAACCGGAATTGTCAAGGTTGGCTACGTTTTGTGTATTGGTTTGTGAGGAAGACCGGATACTTTGTCTCCAGTTGTCTTCCAGTTTACGGTTGCCCCATCTCTTCTTAAAATCCATGAAACCGTTACTTACCGCAGTTGTGTTTGCAAAATAGAAAGTATTTACTGCGGTGGCTTTTTTTCCGGAGTTCTGAGCGTTATTCTGGTAAACAGGGAAATTGCTGTTGAGGTTTAAGGCTTGTTCTGCAGGCTTTTTTACCGGGGGTGTTACAAATGCTTCGATTCTGGGTTTACGTTCCGGCTCGGGAAGCTTGGCAATCATCTGTAACGTGTCCTGAAGAGATATGGATTCGTATCGGCTGGTCAGGTACTCCAGGTTCTGATCCTTCTTAAGGATGAGATCGTAACCGGTATAGTTTTTAGGCAGTGTGTTTACTGTACTGTCGTAATAGGCTTTGGCTTTCAGGTAGTTCTTGTATTCTTTAAAATTAAGGTCTGCTATACGAAGGTAGGATAGGCCCTTTTGGTAAGGGTTCCTTGTGCTTGCATTTACAGACTTCATATAATATTTTTCTGCACCCTGATAGTCTTTTTCGTCTGCGTAGCTCTGGGCAATCTGATAGAAGATCTGATCGATATAGTCTGTATTTTTGTCGTCTTTCAATAAGGCAGATAGTTCCTGCTTACGGTTCATGTTTTCTCCGCTCAACAAACCTTTAACCCTGATTCTGCTGAGGTTGGCATTAAAATAGAGTTCGAATGCAGCATTGCTCTTTTGTACCTTGATGTAATCCTTAAGGGATGGATCGTAATTTTTTTCTTCCTCATATAATTGCCCAAGGATATAATGCCATCTGATCTCGTTTCTTTTTACGCTCCCTTCTTTAAGCGCAGACTCGAGGTAGACAATCGCATCTTTGTAGCGGTTAACGGCAATACTCATTTGAGCTAATGTAGCCAGGGGTTCTGCTCTTTTTCTTTTAATGAGTTTGAGGTTTTCTTCCAGTGTGTCCAGGGTGAAACCCGCCTCTCTTAGATTGTTCAGCTGGATCAGACTTCTGGCTTTCCCGTTCAGTGCCTGTACGTAGATGGGTAGATTGTTTTTATAGGTTCTGGTCACGTAGTCAAAATATTCCTGGGCAACAAAATAGTTTCCTTTTAAAAATTGTGCTTTTCCAAGAAGCAGATAGGCATCGTCTATATAGTTGCTGAAACTTTTTTCCGCAATGATCGTTTGTGCTTTATGAATCACTTTGTCCAGTGCCGCACTATTTACAGATCCGCTAAAGGGATCTCTGGCGTTGGGGTCAAATTTTTCGGGCGCAATATAAACAGGTAGGATATCATTGAAATTATCTGCATAATTGTCGCTGAGTTCTGCTTCGTAGTTATCCAATATAACGTTGGCATTATAAAAATAATTATAGCGGGCAGTTAAATTTTGCATGCTTCTGCTTGCGGCAGTATCTTTGGGAGTACCGCAGGAGGCAAGGATGCAGGAGCCTAAACAAATTAATATTATCTTTAGGCTATGAATAGCGTAATTTTTCAAAAGCACTTGTTGAGTTTAATTTCAATTAAAATGTATACAAAAATATTTTATTCAGCAATTAATTCTAATGAATTGGTGTTTTTTATTTGATCAGGTTATGGAAGACTCTAATAAAGATAAAAATGACGGGATAAATAACCTTGTTAAATATTCCGGTATTGGTTTTCAAATGTTGGCGATTATAGGCTTGTTTGCATTTATTGGATATAAAATTGACGCACACCGGCATCATGATATACCTTTATACACAGCAGTCTTCAGTTTGGCAGGTGTAGTTTTATCTTTGTATCAGGTTATAAGACAATTGAATAAGAAAGACTAATAGCTTCTTCAAAGGTATTTTTAATACTTTTGTAAAAATGGAAGAAAAAATAAGCTTAAAAAAATTCACACTTTATTATATCGCCTATAGTCTGATCCTTGCTGGCACGGCAATTTTAGTAGCAACTCTCTTTTCAGGAAAAGATGTCTTAGTCCCCCAATTTTGGCTGATATTTGGCTTTCTTGGTGGGTTAACCTTTATTGCGTATATATTAGTCTATTTGGGGATGAAACGTAACCCTGAAACAGCAATTATGGCTATTATGGGGTCAATAGCCGTGAAAATGTTTTTTTCTTTAGCTTTTGTGCTGATTTACAGCTTGAAAAGCCAAGGAAATGCCTTTATTTTTGTTGCAAATTTTTTTTCTTTATATTTCTTGTTTAGCTTCTTTGAAATATACTGTTTGTTACGTAACTTGCGCCACCAAAATAAATAGTAAAAATCTGCGAGTAAATGGATTGTAGCCACGTTTTTGATTTTAAAGTGAAAAGGTTAATTGTTGTTTTTACGCTTTTTTTAGCGTTTTTCTCCCTCACGTCCCCTGTTTTAGCACAGGCTGACAGTGCTGTTGTTTCTTCCGATACTGTGACTATGGCGGCTCCTCATGCAGAGGTTGTTGAACATGCTGGTAAACATGATGAAGAAAAATTTGAGCCAACAAAAGTAATTATGGAACATATTGCTGATTCGCATATGTGGCATTTGTGGGGACACACCTCACTGCCTCTTCCTGTAATTTTGTATGTAAAAGGTTCTGGACTTGAAGTTTTTTCTTCTGGTAACTTTCATCATGGTGAACATGATTATGTTGGTACACACCATACTTATCGCCTGGTTGAAGACAAGGTTAAGGTTGTTGGAGCTGACGGTAAGGTTGACGAGGCGGTTTCATCTGATGTTATAGATTTGTCTGTGACAAAGAATGTGGCAGCCATGTTTGTTGCAGTATTGGTTATACTTGCTATTTTTATATCCGTAGCAGGTGCTTATAAAAAACGGGTTGGTAAATCGCCAAAAGGTTTACAATCTTTAGTAGAACCAATTATTGTCTTTGTTAGGGACGATATAGCAAGACCTAATATTGGTCATAAATACGCTAAGTTTATGCCTTACCTGTTAACGGTGTTCTTTTTTATATGGATCAATAACATGCTTGGGCTTATTCCTATCTTTCCAGGAGGTGCCAATGTTACGGGTAACATCGCATTGACTTTCGTTCTTTCATTGTTTACAATGATTGTGGTAAATATTAATGGTAACAAAAATTACTGGAAGCATATATTTTTACCGAATGTTCCATTTTGGTTGTGGCCATTGATGGTGATTGTAGAGGTTATTGGTGTAATATCTAAGCCATTTGCGTTGATGATCCGTCTATTCGCAAACATTACTGCTGGTCACATTATTGTGCTGAGCTTAATCTCTTTAATTTTTATCTTTAGAACAATTGCTATTGCACCGGTATCCATTGCATTCGTATTGTTTATGGATGTATTAGAATTGCTCGTTGCATTTTTACAAGCTTTTATATTTACGCTGCTTACCGCTTTATTTATTGGTATGGCAGTAGAGGAACATCATTAATTAGAAACTATTTTTTACAAATTATATATAAATTAAATTAGTTATGGTAGGTTCAATCGCGGCAATAGGTGCCGGTTTAGCAGTTATTGGTGCCGGTATCGGTATCGGTCAGGTTGGTGGAAAAGCAATGGAAGGTATTGCTCGTCAGCCAGAAGCTGCATCAAAAATTCAAACTGCAATGATTATCGCTGCTGCCCTTATTGAGGGTGCTGCTTTATTCGGTGTGGTTGTTGCATTATTAGGAAACAATCCTGCATAATTCAACCCGAAAATTAAAGGCAGATATTTGGCGTTTGGCTTCTTATCTGCCTTAATATAGAAGAATAAGTTTAAAACATTATATAAAAATGGAATTAGTAACCCCGAGTATTGGATTAGTTTTTTGGACAGTAATCGCATTTGTTTGCTTATTAATATTACTTAAGAAGTTTGCGTGGAAACCCATACTAACAGCTATTCACGACCGTGAGCAAAGTATTGATGAAGCTTTGAATAAGGCAGAATTGGCGAAAGTAGAAATGGCACGTTTAACCACTCAAAATGAAGAGTTGTTAAAATCTGCACGCGCAGAGCGTGACCATATCTTAAAAGAAGCCAAAACTTTAAAAGACAGTATCATTAATGAAGCTAAAACTCAGGCACATACTGAGGGTGCAAAATTAATCGAGAAAGCAAAAATTGAAATTGAAAATCAAAAGAAAGCTGCTTTATTCGAATTGAAAAGCCAGGTGTCTACTTTATCTATTGATATTGCTGAGCGTGTATTGCGTGCACAATTGGAAGATAAAGCAAAACAAGAGGATTTGGTTGCAAATCTTTTAAAAGATGTTGAATTAAACTAATTGAGATTGTCAGTTAGCTAAAGAAGATTAGAATGTCAGAAAATAAAGCAGCATCGAGATACGCCAAATCAATCATAGACCTTTCCATAGAGAACAATGCTCTGGAGAGTTTAAAGAATGATATGGTTTTGGTAGAGCAGGTGATTGATCAGAATCCTGAACTGGAGGCTATCCTTAAAAATCCAATTGTTCCCCAGGATAAAAAAATAGGAATCCTTGAAGGTTTGTTTGCCGGTAAGGTAGATAAGATCACCATTTCATTTATGAAACTGATGGTTAATAAAGGCCGTTCTGCCCTTTTATTTGGAGCATCAAAAGAAGTGATTGCTCAATACAATTCCATTAAAGGAATCGTGACAGCGGATGTTACTTCTGCAACTCCACTTACGGAGAGCAGCAGGGCTGAGATCATTGCGATTGTGAAAAAGGAGATTGGTGCGAATGAAGTTCTGATCAAAGAAAAGATCAATGCCAATCTGATCGGTGGTTTTGTACTGAAAGTTGGAGATAAGCAGTTTGATGCCAGTATCTCTAATGGCTTAAATAAATTAAAAAAGGAATTTGCCCAGGGTGTGGTATAATTCAAATAAATAAAAGATAATATATTACTGATTTACAATAGAAAATATAAATTATGGTAGAGGTAAGACCAGACGAAGTATCGGCAATTATCAGGCAACAATTGTCGGGCTTTAAATCAGAAGCTGAACTTGAAGAAGTTGGTACCGTATTACAAGTGGGTGATGGTATTGCCCGTGTATATGGTTTAACAAAAGTTCAATCAGGTGAGCTTGTTGAATTTGATAGCGGTTTGCAAGGTATTGTATTGAACCTTGAAGAAGATAATGTTGGTGTGGTTTTATTAGGCCCTTCCGACAATATCAAAGAAGGTGATACAATCAAAAGAACCAAAAAGATTGCCTCTATTAAAGTAGGTGAAGGTATGCTGGGTCGTGTTGTAAACACACTGGGCGAGCCTATCGACGGAAAAGGACCTATCATAGGTGAAACCTTCGAAATGCCTATCGAGCGTAAAGCACCTGGTGTAATCTATCGTCAGCCGGTTAACGAGCCTTTACAAACTGGTATCAAAGCGATTGATGCGATGATCCCGATTGGTCGTGGTCAGCGTGAGTTGGTGATCGGTGACCGTCAGACTGGTAAGAGTGCGGTTTGTATCGATACCATTATCAACCAAAAAGAATTCTATGAGGCAGGAAATCCTGTTTTATGTATATATGTTGCTTGCGGGCAAAAAGCAAGTACAGTAGCAAACGTTGTACGTACTCTTGAAGAAAATGGTGCAATGGCTTATACAGTTGTTGTTTCGGCTTCTGCTGCTGATCCTGCTCCACTTCAGTTCTATGCGCCTTTCTCTGGTGCTGCGATTGGTGAGTATTTCCGTGATACAGGTCGTCCTGCGTTAATCGTTTATGATGATTTGTCTAAACAAGCTGTAGCTTACCGTGAGGTTTCTTTGTTACTTCGTCGTCCACCAGGCCGTGAGGCTTATCCTGGAGACGTGTTCTATCTGCACAGTCGTTTGTTAGAGCGTGCTGCAAAGATCAACGCGAATGATGATATTGCACAAGCCATGAACGATTTGCCTGAGTCGTTAAAAGGTAAAGTAAAAGGTGGTGGTTCTTTAACTGCACTTCCAATTATCGAAACTCAGGCTGGTGACGTTTCTGCTTATATCCCAACCAACGTAATTTCAATTACTGATGGTCAGATCTTCTTAGAATCTAACTTGTTTAACGCAGGGGTTCGTCCGGCGATTAACGTAGGTATCTCGGTATCTCGTGTGGGTGGTAACGCTCAGATCAAGTCTATGAAGAAAGTTGCTGGTACATTGAAATTAGATCAGGCACAATATCGTGAATTGGAGGCTTTCTCTAAATTCGGATCTGACCTGGATGCGGCAACTAAATCTGTTTTGGATAAAGGTGCCCGTAACGTGGAAATCCTTAAACAAGGACAGTTCTCTCCAATGACTGTAGAGAAACAAGTTGCTATTATCTATATTGGTACTAAAAACTTAATGCGTACAGTTCCTGTAAACAAGATCAGAGAATTTGAAGCAGAATTTTTACAACAGCTGGAGCAACGTCATGCAGATACTTTAAAAGCTTTAAAAGCGGGTAAACTGGATGATCAGATCACTGGTGTATTAGAAACAGTAGCTAAGGAATTAGCAGGTAAATACTAAAATTGCGCTGCAGAAGATAAAAAAGAATGGCTAATTTAAAAGAAGTAAGAATACGCATATCATCGGTACAGTCTACACAGCAGATCACCAAAGCCATGAAAATGGTTTCGGCTGCAAAGCTGAAGCGTGCGACCAATGCTATTATACAATTACGTCCCTATGCTACAAAGCTAAAAGAGATCTTAGGAAATCTTTCAGCTAGTCTGGAAGGATCTTCGTCGCCTTTTATACAGGAACGTGAGCCTAACAAAGTTTTAATTGTTGTGGTATCTTCTAACCGTGGTCTTGCGGGAGCTTTTAACATGAATGTGATTAAAGCCACCAATAACCTGATCGCAGAGAAGTACAGTGAGCAATACAAGAACGGCAATGTGAGCATCGTTGCTATTGGTAAGAAATCTCAGGATTTTTACGAAAAGCGTGGCTATAACGTTATTGGTAATAACAATGATGTCTATTCTGCCTTAACCTTTGAGAATGTAACTAAAATTACAGATTCCATTATGAATGGTTTCAAAAAAGGGGAGTACGACAGAGTAGAGGTGATCTATAACCGCTTTAAAAATGCTGCTGTTCAATTTGTAACTACAGAACAATTATTACCGCTTCCTAAGGCTGATGCAACTGAGGTGAAAGCTTCAAATGTAGATTATATCCTGGAGCCTTCTCAAGAAGAAATTGTAGCACAATTGATTCCTAAGTCAATTAAGATCCAGCTGTACAAAGCTGTACTTGATTCACATGCTTCTGAACATGGTGCTCGTATGACTTCTATGGATAAAGCAACAGAAAATGCCGGTGACCTGCTGAAAGCCTTAAAACTTTCTTACAACCAGGCCCGTCAGGCTGCTATTACAACAGAGCTTACGGAGATCGTGAGTGGTGCGGCTGCATTAAACGGATAAGTTTAACCGACTATATTATTAAGCCCTTATCGATCTGATAAGGGCTTTTTTGTTTTAATTATAGTCTACTGGCTGATATTGGCTAATTTTGAAAAAATAAAATAAATAGATGAAAAGACAATTGATTTCTATAACCGCGCTCTTCTTATTGCCGCTGGCCTTGCTGGCCCAGCAAAATCCTGCTGGGGGTGCCCGTGATTATACCACGTCAATTTTATGGCAGCAGCGTTCCGGCGAATACCGGGCACTTGCTTTCCAGGCTTATAATTTTGCCCGTTTGTCTCTTTTGGAGCAAATGAAAATTGCCGATACGACAAAGAAGAATTGTGTGGTTGTTGATATAGATGAGACGGTACTGGATAATTCTCCTTTTCAAGGTACAGAATTAAAACGTGGCATCAGCTATAACGCAGCTGACTGGTCAAACTGGACAAGTAAGGGAGCTGCAGACACCGTTCCTGGAGCATTGGGTTTTCTAAAGTATGCGGCATCTAAAAATGTAGAGGTATTTTATATCACCAACCGGGAGGTAACAGAGCACAATGGAACGCTTAAAAATCTGCAGGATCATGGTTTTCCTTATGCTGATGAGGCACATCTGGTATTGAAAAGCAATACCTCTGATAAGGAACCACGCAGACAAAAGGTATTGGAAACTTATAATATACTCTTGCTTTGCGGAGACAATCTGAGCGATTTTTCGAATGTGTTTTACCGTGAGAATAAAGATACGAAAGAAGAAGTTGATCGCGATCAGCAACTATTTGGAACGAAATATATTGTATTGCCTAATCCAATGTATGGTGATTGGGAGAAACCGTTTTACAAAGGAAAAGACCTTAAAGAGAGTGACCGTTCCAGGCAAAGGATGGAAGGATTAAAAACTTATTAAGGAATGTGCTTTATTTTAATGAATTAATCTTTATTTTTGTGCATTAAATAAAACTTAACATGGAGCAAACACCAAAACACAATACAGAAAGCATGAAAACAGCGAACCAGACATCAATATATCAATTGTTGGTGGTGGGTATCATTGTCAGTATCCTAGGCGTATACCTTTGTTTTGCTGGTGATTCTTCAACTTTATCCATCATTTCATGGGTAATCTTATTTGTAGGTGCATTTATCTGCTGCAAAGCAGTATTTAAAATATTAGCTGCCTAAGCATATCAGGCAATTTTCAGCAAGAAGTCCTCATTGGTTTACATACCAGTGAGGACTTCTTGTTTTCAGACGTTTGCAGTCCCGATCAGGTAAAGGTTACTTTTTCTATACTCCTGGTATTAAGGGGAAATCTAACCTTTATAATTATGAAAAAGTATTTGTTTTTTGCAGTGATCAGCATAGCCATTTGGAGCTGTAACAGCAGTAATAAAATGAAATCAGCGGATACAACTGCAGCCATAGACGAAAGTGTAGCTGATAGCACAGCAATTGATAAGATCATAAAAACTGCCGACATGCGTTTCAGGGTGAAAGATGTTCAGGAGGTAAAAGAGAAACTTAGTAATTCCATAAAAGAAGAAGGTGGTATGGTTGTGGAATTTACCGTTCAGAGCAATATCATACGCACAGAAAAAGCCAAATATTCAGCAGATTCTCTCCTGGAACTCACTTCTTATAGGAAAGAAGGTCAGGTTGTTGCTAAAGTCCCTTCAGATAAGCTCGACGATTTTACCAATAAGGTGGTTAAAATGGCCGTATTTGTTGATCAGCAATCGCTAAAACTAGACGATCAGAGCATGAATTATCTATCAAATGCTTTAAAAAGTAAGAATAGGGTGGAAGCTGTTCAACAGTTGAATAAACATGCAAATAAAAAAAGTAATAATGTTGAAACGGCATTAGAAATTAAAGATGATTATGTGGATAAAAAGATCCAGAATCAGGTGATTGACAGTCGGGTAAAGTACAGTACGATTACCTTAAATTTTTATCAGGACAATACAGTGCAGAAGCTGGTGGTAGGTAATGATGACTTATATGATTACCGGCCTGCATTCCTTAACCGGTTTTGGTTGGGTATCCAGAATGGATGGGTAATATTTAAGGAGTTTATTTTGATTCTGACCAATTTATGGGTGCTGATTCTTTTGGCTGGGGCCGGATATTTCGTATTCAGACATTACCGCAGGAAGAGAAAAATGATTAATGCTTAGTTTAGCAGGAAGCCAGGTTTAAAATACCCAATAAGTGGAATACTTATTGGGTATTTTATTTTACTCTTTTTTTATTGTCCTGAACAAAAGAGGCCCATCCTGAATAAGATTTAGCTTTGCCACTTCCACCGCTAGGCACCCTTTGAAAAGAGTGGCAGACAGCGACGGCCAACCCATCTGTCGCATCCAGGAATTCTGGTGTTTCTTTGAAATTTAAGAGTCTTTGCAGCATTGCAGCCACCTGTTCTTTACCAGAACTTCCATTCCCCGTAATGGATTGCTTGATCTTCCTGGGCGCGTATTCTGTAACCGGAATATTTCTGGATAGCGCCGCTGCCATGGCAACACCCTGGGCCCGGCCTAATTTTAACATAACTTGTATATTCTTTCCATAAAACGGAGCCTCAATAGCTAACACGTCAGGTTTATATTCATCTATTAAATGAATAGTTTTCTCGAAGATACGCTGGAGCTTTAAGAAATGGTCATCAAGGTGTTCCATACGCACAATACCCATTGTAACCAGCTCCATTTTGCTGCCCTTTTCCAGAATCGCCCCGTAACCCATTACAGCCGTTCCGGGATCAATCCCCAGGATAACCCTTTCCTTTTTTTCCACCAACATAAAACAATATTAAGCATATTTGCAGAGAGTAAAATAAAAAGTTTGACATCGAAGTATAAAAAGATATTCTCCTACCTCATTAAAATTGCAATTGTTGTTTTTGCATTTTGGTTCATTTATATTAAGCTGACCACCAATAATGACCTGAAAAGTTTTGGCCGGTTGATCAAGGGTATGCCTGAACACCAAATGGAAATTATCCTGTCTGTAGTGGTGCTGCTTATGCTGGTAAATTGGGGTCTTGAGGCTTTAAAATGGAAAAGACTAGTGAGCAGCATTGAAAAAATCAGTCTTTGGAAAGCAATAGAATCTGTGTTCTGTGGCCTGACCTGGGCTGTATTTACCCCCAACAGGATTGGAGAATATGGAGGGCGGGTCTTTTTTCTCTCCCCCAAAAGAAGGATCATTGGGGTAGTGGCCATGGCAGTGGGAAATATTGGTCAGCTGGTACTAACCAATGTTTTTGGTTCTATAGCCATTTGTGCATTTATTTATAAATTTAATCTTCTTGATTACCGTCTTTTTCTTGCCCTTTGTGCCTTAGCAGGTACTTTTAGTTTATTTTTCCTGGTCTTCTTCTTTAACATCAGGTGGCTGAATGGCATTTTACAGTCTATTCGTTTTACAAGAAAATATAAAAGATTTTATAAAGTGCTTGCCCGGTATAAAAAACTGGAGCTTTTAAGGATCCTGATGTTCTGTCTTGCCCGTTACCTGGTCTTCAGCACCCAATACTTTGTGATGTTCTTTTGGTTGATCCCTGGTTTGCATTATGCGGATATCATGATGATGGTTTGTATACTCTTCTTTGTTCAGTCTTCCTTACCCTCACTTGATCTCTTTGACATCGGAATAAGAAGCGTTACGGCACTTTTTTTCTTTAAGTATATCACAGATCAAAATACAGCGGTTGTAGCCTGCACCGCGAGCATTTGGCTTATAAATATTATAATTCCTGCTATATTAGGCTCTTATTTCGTTTTTAAACTCAATTTTTTTGGAAATACTCAACGTACCTAATTATTTTTCTGCTATTCTGACCATCAATTATGTCCTGGTTGTTGTAACTTTTATCAGGGGCTGGCATAAATTAATGCCTTACAAAGCCTCCACAAAGAAATGTACTACCCCGGTATCTGTTATTGTTGCTGCGCGGAATGAAGCGGGAAGTATATCTTACACCATAGAAGATTTGCTCGCGCAGGATTACGATAAGGCCTTGCTGGAGATTATTTTTATAGACGACCATTCAACAGACAATACGGTAGAGATCATTACTGGTTACAAGGACGTAAAACTGATCATTCTGAATGAAGATAAGGCTTTAAATTCCTATAAGAAAAAGGCCATACAAACAGCAATAAGCGGAGCAACAGGAAAACTGATTGTGACGACCGATGCGGATTGCAGGATGGGGCCAAACTGGTTAAAAACAATTGTGAGCTATTATGAAGAGCATGATTACAAGATGATCTCCTCACCAGTGGTCTATTTCAAAGAGCAGAGCTTTTTTGAGCGTGCACAGGCGCTCGAATTTCTCTATCTGATCGGCCTTGGCGCCTCCACAATTGGAAATGGAAAACCGTCTACCTGTAACGGTGCAAATCTGGCTTATGAAAGGGATGCATTTTATGAGGTGGGTGGATTTAAGGGGATAGATGATCTGGCTTCTGGCGATGATGAATTGCTCCTCCATAAAATGGCTGCCAGGTACGGAAAGAAAATTGGGTTCCTTAGAAATTATGATGCTATGGTCTATACTTTTGCAAAGCCCAATATGTCGGAATTTATCCAGCAAAGGAAACGTTGGGCTTCAAAGAGTACCCGTTATAAAAATAAATCGATCATTGTGCTTGGTGTATTTGTCTGGTTGTTTAACCTGAGCATCCTGGCCAATGGTGTTGCCGGACTGTTTATTGGTCTGTTTTTTAAAGTCGCTCTGGTACAGTTGCTGATTAAAATTGTTTTTGAATTTTTGTTTCTTTGGGATGTGACCAGATTTGCAAAAAGAAGAGAATTACTTGCCCTTATGCCTGCACTAAGTCTGATGCATATCATCTATATTATTTTTATTGGCGTTGCCGGTAATTCCGGGAAATACAATTGGAAGGGAAGAATGGTGAAATGAGTAAACACAGTCCTTCAGGAAAGATCTGGGTAAAATTCAAAAGGAACAAACTGGCCTTTTGCGGATTATTCTTTTTAGGACTGCTGATCCTTCTTGGTATTTTGGGTTACCTGGTTACACCAGACCAAAGCCCGATGGCCAATACCATGCATTTGCAGCTGAGCAATAAAAAACCGGGGAGGACTTTTCATTTCCTGATCATCAGCAAAAAGACAGATGTGAAAAAAGTAAACCTTCTGGAAAAAATGCTGTATGGACAACCGGCAGATTTTATGAGTATACCGGTGACCACGTACCGCCAGGAGGGTAATCAGGTGTATGCACGAGAATATATTGGTGACGATGAACGTGCAGAAGAAACCATTTATCCATTGGTTCAGGGAAATAACCATTATACACAGACTTTCTGGCTGGGCACGGACCTCTATGGCCGAGATCTTTTAAGCAGGTTAATCCTGGGGATCCGGGTTTCGCTGTCGGTGGGCCTGGTCGCAGTATTAATTTCTCTTTGCATTGGGCTTAGTCTTGGAGCCCTGGCCGGGTATTTTGGTGGTAAGATAGATGCGCTCATCAGCTGGTTCATGAATGTGATTTGGTCGCTACCTTCGCTGTTATTGGTTATTGCTATATCTTTTGCCTTAGGAAAGGGATTCTGGCAAATCTTTATTGCCGTCGGCTTATCAACATGGGTTGATGTGGCTCGATTGGTTAGGGGACAAGTGCTCGCTTTAAAAGAAGTTGAATTTGTGGAGGCATCCAAAGCCTTGGGATTCTCTACATCCAGAACGATTATGAAACACATTTTGCCCAATATTGCCGGACCGATCCTGGTGGTGGCTTCTGCTAATTTCGCTTCGGCGATCTTACTGGAATCGGGACTTAGTTTTTTGGGCTTTGGCGCGCAGGCACCCATGCCGAGCTGGGGCGGGATGATTAAAGAACATTACGGTTATATCATTATGGACGCGGCCTACCTTGCTGTTTTGCCCGGACTTGCTATCATGCTGACGGTATATGCCTTCAACTTGCTGGCTATAGGCCTAAGAGACGCTTTTGATGTAAAGTCAGAAAATGTAACAGTCTAATTTAAACGCTAAATCGTTAACTTTACAGGATGTTATTGAATTGTTATCAGGAAGAATTATTGGAAGCTGGCTGTGATGAAGCCGGAAGAGGTTGTCTGGCAGGGCCTGTATTTGCTGCCGCTGTGATTTTACCCAAAGATTTTGTGGCCGGTGAGCTAACAGATTCCAAAATGCTGAAGCATTCACAGCGGGAGCGGTTGAGGCACATTATAGAAAAGCAGGCTCTGGCCTGGGCTGTGGCTTCTGTAGATAATGAAGAAATAGACCGTATTAATATACTAAATGCTTCTTTTCTTGCCATGCACAGGGCCATCGAAAAGTTAAGTATTGCACCAAAGTATTTAAGTATCGATGGGAACAGGTTTAAAGCTTACCCTGAGATTCCGCATAGTTGCATCATCAAAGGGGATGGGAAATATCTAAATATTGCCGCCGCCTCTATATTGGCTAAAACCTACAGAGATGAATATATGGTTAAAATAGGGGAGGAATATCCTTTATATCAATGGCATCAGAATAAAGGATATCCTACAATTGCTCATCGTACGGCTTCTTTGGAACTGGGCTTAACGCCATACCACCGTAAAAGCTTTACGGTAAGTCATCCACAACTGGATTTATTTGCCCTTTAAGGCAATATTTTCCTTCTGAAATTGGGAAAAATCTACTTTCTGTGACAGAATTAGTCCACTTAATTTAGTATTTTCACACTGTTGAAA
>Ga0105237_10000122_pt1 | contig 108419 bp, 95 predicted proteins | sample KBSC24metaG_FD_81520 | JGI IMG/M metagenome (GOLD analysis project Ga0105237, IMG submission 81520) | Corn rhizosphere microbial communities from Kellogg Biological Station, Michigan, USA - KBS C2-4 metaG | ecosystem: Host-associated > Plants > Roots > Rhizosphere > Soil | place: Michigan, USA...
CTGATGACCGACGCATCCGCGATCGAAGGCGGCTTTGCCGATCTCGTCCTCGAAGGCCAGCAGGTCTTCCGCGCCACGATGGATGCGTTGGCCAACCCCGGCACCATCTGCCCGCTCGGCGCGCTGGCCCAGCCGCCCGCGCCATTGACGCCCGAACTCGCCGCGCTGGCGCTGACCGTGCTGGATCATGACTCACCCGTCTGGCTCGACCCGACGCTCGCTGCCGCGCCAATCGTCGCCGACTGGCTGCGCTTCCACACCGGCGCCCCGATCGTCGCCGATCCGGCCGAGGCAATGTTCGCGCTCGCCGCCAACGCAGCCACGATGCCACCGCTCGAAAAATTCGCGATGGGCACCGACGAGTATCCGGACCGCTCGACTACGCTAATCGTCGCCACTGACAGTCTCACGGGCGGCGCGCCGCTGATCCTGCGCGGCCCGGGCATCGAAGCCACGGCAACGTTCGCGCTCAGCGTGCAGATCACGAACTTTCACGCGCAATGGGCGGACAATCGCGCGAAATTTCCGCGCGGCGTGGATGTGATTTTCGTCGCCGGCGGTCAGGTCGCCGGCCTGCCGCGCACCACCCGGATCGGGGAGGCCTGACATGTACGTAGCCGTCAAAGGTGGCGAAGCCGCCATCGCCAACGCTCACCGCCTGTTGGCCGACCGCCGCCGCGGCGACCGCAGCGTGCCTGCCCTCCGGCTGGATCAGATCATCGAGCAGCTCGGCCTCGCCGTCGATCGCTGCATGGGCGAAGGCTCGCTCTACGACAAGGAACTGGCGGCCCTCGCCATCATCCAGGCGCGCGGCGACCTGATCGAGGCAATCTTCCTCGTCCGCGCCTATCGCACCACCCTGCCGCGCTTTGGCTATTCGACCCCCGTCGATACCGGCAAGATGTTGATCGAGCGTCGTATTTCGGCGACCTTCAAGGATTTGCCGGGCGGCCAATTGCTTGGCCCGACCTTCGACTACACGCATCGCCTGCTCGACCCGACGATCGCCGAAAACGGCGCCGTTGCCGAAGGCGAACGCCGCGACGCCGACGCCGAACAGGCACCGCGCGTCACCGATCTGCTGGCCGGCGAAGGCCTGATCGAGCCCGATGGCGTGGCCGAAAACGGCGAGGTCGGCGATCTCACCCGCTCGCCACTCGAGTTTCCCCTCGACCGCGACTTGCGCCTGCAGGCCCTCGCCCGCGGCGATGAGGGTTTTCTCCTCGGCCTCGCTTATTCCACCCAGCGCGGCTACGCCCGCTCGCACCCCTTCGTCGGCGAAATCCGCATCGGCGAGGTGGATGTCGAGCTCGATATTCCCGAACTCGGCTTCGCTGTGAACCTCGGCCGCATCAAGGTCACCGAGTGCCAGATGGTCAACCAGTTCAAGGGCTCGGCCAAGGCCCCGCCGCAGTTCACCCGCGGCTATGGCCTCGTTTTCGGCCAGGCCGAACGCAAGGCCATGTCGATGGCGCTCTGTGACCGTGCCCTGCGCGCCAGAGAATTCGGCGAAGACCTCGCCGGCATCGCCCAAGACGAGGAGTTCGTCATCTCACACCTCGACAACGTGCAATCGACCGGCTTCGTCGAGCATCTGAAACTACCGCACTACGTCGATTTCCAGGCCGAACTCGGCCTCGTCCGCCGCATGCGCGCTGAATATGAGGCGAAGCAGGCCGAAGGCGACGAACCTCTTCAGGAGGCCGCAGAATGACCGCCGCCATCGCCCACTACAACTTCGCCTATCTCGACGAGCAGACCAAGCGGATGATCCGTCGAGCGATCCTCAAGGCCATCGCCATTCCCGGCTATCAGGTGCCGTTTGCCAGCCGCGAAATGCCGATGCCTTATGGCTGGGGCACTGGCGGCGTGCAGGTTACGGCGTCGATCATCGGCCCGGACGATCAGCTGAAAGTCATTGACCAGGGCGCCGACGACACCACCAATGCTGTGTCGATCCGCGCCTTCTTCGCCAAGGTCGCCAACGTCGCGACGACCACGCACACGAGCGAAGCAACAATCATCCAGACGCGCCACCGCATCCCCGAGGAGACGCTGAAGACCGGCCAGATCCTCGTCTATCAGGTGCCGATCCCCGAACCCCTCCGCTTCCTCGAGCCGCGCGAAACCGAGACGAGGAAGATGCACGCGCTCGAGGAATACGGCCTCATGCACGTAAAGCTTTACGAGGATATCGCGCGCCACGGCCGCATCGCCACGACCTACGCCTATCCCGTGAAGGTCGAGGGCCGCTATGTCATGGACCCTTCGCCGACGCCAAAATTCGACAACCCGAAAATGCATCGCTCTCAGGCGCTGCAACTGTTCGGCGCGGGTCGCGAAAAGCGCATCTACGCGGTGCCACCATTTACCGATGTCGTGAGCCTCGATTTCGAGGACCACCCGTTCGAGATCCAGCACTTCGATGAACCCTGCGCGCTCTGCGGCGCCGAGGGCGTCTATCTCGACGAAGTGATTTTGGACGACCACGGCGGCCACATGTTCGTCTGCTCGGATACCGACTTCTGCGAGGACCGGCGCAATCACGGCCATCGCGGCAAGCTCGCCGGCCATCCGCTGGAGGCGGCAGAATGAGTATAGTTGATACCGACGAACCCCTCCTCAAGGTCCAAAACCTCAGCAAGTATTTCGGCAGCCGCGTCGGCTGCGCCGATGTGAGTTTTGAGCTCTGGCCCGGCGAAGTGCTGGCCGTCGTCGGTGAAAGCGGCTCAGGTAAGACGACGCTGCTCAACTGCGTCTCGACTCGGCTCGAAGCCTCCGCGGGCACGGCCGAATACCGCATGCGCGACGAAAAATTTCGTAGCCTCTTCGACCTCTCCGAGGCCGAGCGGCGTTTCCTCATGCGCACCGACTGGGGCTTCGTCCACCAGAACCCGGCCGACGGGCTGCGCATGACGGTGTCGGCCGGCGCCAATGTCGGCGAGCGCATGATGGCGACCGGCGACCGGCACTATGGCCACATCCGCTCGACCGCCATTGAATGGCTCGGCCGCGTCGAAATCGCCGAGGACCGCATCGACGATCAGCCTCGCGCTTTCTCGGGCGGCATGCGCCAGCGCCTGCAGATCGCCCGCAACCTCGTGACGCACCCTCGGCTCGTCTTCATGGATGAGCCGACCGGCGGCCTCGACGTTTCCGTGCAGGCGCGCCTGCTTGATCTGCTGCGCGGCCTCGTCACCGATCTCGGCCTCGCCGCGATCGTCGTCACGCACGACCTTGCCGTGGCCCGCCTCCTCTCGCACCGCATGATGGTGATGAAGGACGGCCGCGTCATCGAGCACGGCCTCACCGACCGCGTCCTCGACGACCCGCGCGAAGCCTATACCCAATTGCTCGTTTCCTCGATTTTGCAGGTGTGATGATGGCCCCTCTCGTCGTCCGAAACGTCGGCAAATCTTTCACCATGCATCTGCGCGACGGGTTGGTTCTCCCAGTTGTCGATGCCGTCAATTTCGAGGTCAATGCCGGCGAGTGTGTTGTGCTCGGCGGCCCTTCCGGCGCCGGCAAGAGTTCGCTGCTCAAAATGGTCTATGGCAACTATGCCGTCGATCGGGGCGAAATCCTCGTCGCCCATAATGGCGAAACCGTCGACCTCGCCAGCGCCGATCCGCGCACCATCATCGCGCTCCGCCGCGACTCGATCGGCTATGTCAGCCAGTTCCTCCGCACGGTGCCGCGCGTCGCGGCGGTCGATGTGGTGGCCGAGCCGCTGATTGTCAGAGGCGCCGACAAGGACGTTGCCGCGTCCCGCGCAAGAGAACTGCTGGCCCGGCTCAATCTGCCCGAGCGGCTCTGGTCGCTGCCGCCGGCGACCTTCTCGGGCGGCGAGCAGCAGCGCGTCAACATCGCCCGCGGCTTCATCACCGAGCATCCGGTGCTGCTGCTCGATGAGCCGACCGCCTCTCTCGATGCCACCAACCGCGCCGTCGTCGTCGCCATGATCGCCGAAAAGAAGGCGTCCGGCGTCGCCCTCCTCGGCATCTTCCACGATGACGACGTTCGCGCCGAAGTGGCCGACCGTATCGTCGACGTGACTCAATTTGCACCGGGAAGGTTGGCCGCATGACCCGCCTATCCGACGCGCCGTACATCCACCCCACGGCCCGTGTCAGCAACTCGACGCTCGGCCGCTATACCGAAATTGGCGCCGGCTGCCACGTCGCGCATTCGACCCTCGGCGACTACTCATATTGCGTCGAGAACACCCAGATCGCCTACGCGACGATCGGCAAGTTCGCCAACATCGCCGCGCACGTTCGCATCTATGCCTCGATGCATCCGATGGACCGCGCCTCGCTGCACCACTTCTCCTACCGCTCGTCCTGGTATTTTGACGGCGAGACCGACGACCAGGCGTTCTTCGACTGGCGCGCCTCGACTCCCATCACGATCGGCCACGACACCTGGATAGGTCATGGCGCCATCATCATGCCGGGCGTCAACATCGGCACCGGCGCGATCGTCGGTTCGGGCGCCGTCGTCACCAAGGATGTCGCCGATTTCGCCATCGCCGTCGGTGTGCCGGCCAAGACCATCCGCCAGCGCTTTCCCGGCGATATCGCCGCCCGGATGCTGAAACTTGCCTGGTGGGATTGGCCGCACGACCAGTTGCGCACGGGTCTGCAGGATTTCCGCAAAATGTCGGCCGAGCAATTCCTCAATAAATACGAGGACAACGCCCGTCATATGACAGAACAATCCACCGTCACCGAACCGTCATCGCACTGACATTTCGGCTTTAAGCGCCGGCAATAGGGTTCACTTCCAGTTAAGGCTGACCGGAGCCCCGCCGATGCTGGAATTAGTCAATATCTCGCGCCGCTTCGGCGACAAGACGGCGGTCGGCAACGTCTCGCTAAAAATCCCGGCGGGTCAGATGGTCGGCGTCATCGGCCGCTCCGGCGCGGGCAAGTCGACCCTTCTGCGCATGATCAACCGCCTCGTCGATCCGAGCGAGGGCGTAATCGCTCTCGGCGATCTCGACGTAACCGGCCTCAAGGGTGCGGCGCTCCGCGCCTGGCGCGCCGATTGCGCCATGATTTTCCAGCAGTTCAACCTCGTGCCGCGGCTCGACGTGCTGACCAACGTCCTGCTTGGCCGGCTCAATTCGCGCTCGACGCTCAAGAGCCTGTTCAACGTCTTCAGTCACGACGAACGGCTCGAGGCCATTCAGGCGCTCGACCGGCTCGATATCGCGCCCGCCGCCCTGCAGCGCGCCGGCACACTCTCAGGTGGTCAGCAGCAGCGCGTCGCCATCGCCCGCGCTCTGATGCAACGGCCGAAGATCATTCTCGCCGACGAGCCCATCGCCTCGCTCGATCCGCGCAACGCCCAGATCGTCATGGACTCGCTGAAAGTCATCAACGAGCAGCAGGGCATTACCGTCATCACCAACCTCCACACCCTCGATACGGCGCGGCACTATTGCGAGCGCATCATCGGCATGGCCGGCGGCCGCGTGGTATTCGACGGCGCACCGCATGCCCTGACGGCGGACGCCGCGCGAGAGATTTACGGCGCCGACGGCCTTAAGGAAGCGTTCTCCGAGGCCATCACTTCGACCAGCCTGCCCGGCCGCCGCATCGCCGCCGAACTGAGGCCGGCCGAGAGCGCCTTCGCCGCGAGCTGATTTTTCCGAGTTTTCCCGTTCTACCCGCGAGGCGGCGACGCCTTTCGGACGATCACCCACACCGCAAACTGGAGACGATCAATGTTGAAGAAAATCCTGCTTGGGGCCGTCACGCTCCTCGCCATGGGCGTCAATGCCTACGCCGCCGACCTCAAGGAATTCCGCATCGGCATCCTTGGCGGCGAAAACGAAGCCGACCGCCTGCGCAACCAGCAGTGCCTCGCCGATCATCTCAAGACCGAGTTCGGTTTCGACAAGGTCTCGCTGTTCCCGGCCGCCGACTATGACGGCGTGATCCAGGGCCTCCTCGGCGGCACGCTCGATTTCGCCGAGCTCGGCGCCTCCGGCTATGCCGCGGTCTATATCAAGGACCCGAAGGCCGTGACCCCGATCCTCACCACGCAGCAGACCGACGGTTCGACCGGCTACTACTCGATCGGCCTCGCGCTGAAGTCCTCGGGCATCACCTCGATCAAGGACGCCAAGGGCAAGACGCTCGGCTACGCCGATCCAGATTCGACCTCGGGCTACCTCGTGCCGTTCACCATGATCCCGAAAGAGACTGGGATGGCGAACGACAAGTATTTCGCCAAGACCCAGTTCAACGGCGGCCATGAGAACAACCTCCTCGCCGCCTATGACGGCAAGGTCGACATCGCCGTGGACGATTCCTCGGGCCTCGGCGACTTCAAGGACGGCTTCACCTCGGGCACCTTCCGCAAGGAAGTCGACAAGGGCGCCGTCGATCCCTCCAAGCTCGTTGAAGTGTGGCGCTCGCCGCTGATCCCGAACGGTCCGCTGGTGGTCCGCTCCGCGCTCGGCGACGAATGGGCGACCAAGCTCGCGGCGTTCTTCACCAAGCTGCCGACGCTCGACAAGAAGTGCTTCGAATCCGTCGAAGGCGGCGACTTCAAGGGCTACGTGCCGGTGAAGCCCGACTTCTACAACGCGGTCATCGACATCCGCAAAGCCACCATCGGCGGCTAAGGAATTTGGAAGGGCGGTGCCGACGGCGCCGCCCTTTCCACATCCAGACCATCAGATCATGACCATGCTCGCCGAGCCGACCCCGTCGGACGCCGCCCGCCAGGTGACCGCAGCCTGGAAGCAGCTGTCGCGGACGCGCCGCCTCTATTCCTGGCTCGGCTTCGGCCTGCTGTTCCTCGCCCTTTGCGGCTCGCTCTGGTTTGCCGACGATTCCAATGCCGGCCACTTCTTCGACCGCCTGCCGCACCTCTTCGACTTCGTCTCGTGGCTGATCCCCAGCGACTGGAACGACGTCTGGCGCGCTTTACTCGATATCGCCTCGCCGCACGACAACGGCACTGAGCAGTTCAACTTCCCCCTCGGTCGCGTCTATGTCTGGGGCGATTTCTACATTCCCGAATACGTCGAGTTGATGATCATCACCATCAACGTGGCGCTGGTCTCGACCATCATCGGCTTTTGCGGCGCGATGTGCCTCTGCTTCATCGCCGCGCGCAACATGACGCCATTCCATTGGCTGCGCGTCATCGTGAAACGGGTGATGGAGTTCCTCCGCGCCTTCCCCGAGATCGTCATCGCCGGCCTCTTCGCCGCGATCCTCTCGATCGGCCCCCTGGCGGCGATCATCGCCATCAGCCTTCACTGCATCGGCGCGCTCGGGAAGCTCTTCTACGAGGTCATCGAAAACATCGACATGAAGCCCGATGAGGGCCTCAAGGCGGTCGGTGCCAACTGGATTACCCGCGTCCGCTTCGGCGGCCTGCCACAGGTAATGCCCAATTTCATGAGCTACGTTCTGCTGCGCCTCGAGATCAATGTCCGCGCCTCGACCATTATCGGCGCGGTCGGCGGCGGCGGTATCGGGCAGGAACTGAAGCTCTCCATTTCGCGCGGCTTCGGCGCCAAGACCCTGGCGCTCGTCCTGCTGCTGTTCGTTACCATCTACGCCGTCGACCAGTTCTCCGCGTGGCTACGCCGCCGGCTGGTGGGCGAGCAGGCCTTCCTGCTGCAGGGAGTCGGCAAATGAGTGCCCCCGCCCTGTCCTATGAAGAACGCTTTCCCGAGGTCTTCCACATCCCGCTGTGGAAACGCTTCGGCCCGATCCTGCTGCTTGGCGGGCTGGTGCTCTACCTCATCTACGCGGTCTGGTTCTTCGACCTCGTCAACGTCGTCCGCACCGCGCATTGGGAACGCACCGGCATCTATCTGAGCCAGTGGATCAGCTACGACGTACAACCGGAATTCCGCATCGAGGACGATGGCATCACCCCGAAATATCCGCGCTTTTCACCGCTCGGCGACGACCCACACCCGGATTGGGTAATCGCCAACGCCGACGGCACGCTGACGGTTCAGGTCGATGGACCGGGCGGCGAAGTAACCTTCAGCAAGACCGACGCCACCGTCATCAAGGGCAGCGAGACGGCGCATGTAAAGCTTGGCGGCGACGCCCCTCATCTCGTTGGGCCAGTGCTCCCCTGGCTGGCGCCCAATGACGATGGCGACGTGGTCGCCGATTTCGGGTTTGCCGGTCAGGTCCGGCTCGAGAACGACCGGGTGAAGGTGTTCAAGCGCTTCCTCGGCTGGCCGAATTTCATCTTCGATACGAGTTCGCCCTTCTTCGGCAAATCGGCAGGTGAGAACATCGCGCTGATCCTTGCCGGACCCGATCTCGTCGAGGGCACGCCGAACTTTGCGCTCGCCGCCGACAATTTCTGGAACAACGCCGAATGGCAGCATGGCGACGTGCTGACAAAACTGCTGCAAACGCTGGTGATGGCCTTCCTCGGTACGCTGCTCGGCGCGATCGTCGGCCTGCCGCTCGCCTTCCTGGCGGCCCGCAACATCACTCCCAATGGTCTACTCAACCAGGGCCTAAAACGCTTCTTCGATTTCCTGCGTTCGGTCGATATGCTGATCTGGGCGCTGTTCTTCACCCGCGCCTTCGGCCCCGGCCCGCTCGCCGGCAGCGCGGCGATCTTCCTCACCGAGACTGGCACGCTCGGGAAAATCTATTCGGAAGGCCTCGAAAACATCGACGACAAGGAGCGCGAGGGCATCACTTCGACCGGCGCCCATCCCCTCACAGTGCAACGCTTCGGTGTCATGCCGCAGATTGTGCCGGTGCTGGTCAGCCAGACGCTCTACCAGTGGGAATCCAACACCCGGGGCGCGACCATCATCGGCGCCGTTGGGGCGGGCGGTATCGGCCTAAAACTCTGGGAGGCGATGGAAACCAACGCCAACTGGGCCAACGTCGCCTATATGGTGCTGCTCATCCTCATTGTCGTGATGTGCTTTGACGCCTGCTCCAACGCCATCCGCTCCCGGCTGATCGGACGGCCGCAGTGAGGGTGGGGCTCCGTCTCCGTCATGTCACAGATGACCGCTAAGGGCTCCGTTCAATCAATGGAAGCGAGTCGGGTCATGGCCGGTACGTCCGAACAGGTCTTTTCCAACGCGCGGATCGTGCTTGGCGATCAGGTTGTCGATGGCCACCTCGTCCTGCGCGACGGCCTCATCGCCGAAGTGGCCGAAGGCCCAGCCACTGGCGACGATTTCGACGGCGATTTTCTGCTGCCGGGCCTCGTCGAGCTCCACACCGACCACCTTGAGAGTCACTATAAGCCGCGCCCCGGCGTGCGCTGGAACGCACTCGCCGCGCTGCAGGCCCACGATGCGCAGGTTGCGAGTTCCGGCATCACCACGGTCTTCGACGCGGTTCGCATCGGCATCGACGACGAAGGCGAGATGAACGCCGACGACATGTTCAAGCTCGCCGAAGCGATCAAGCTCGGCGTCGCCGGCGACCGGCTGCGTGCCGACCATCTCATCCACCTGCGCTGCGAGGTCTCGGCGCCCGACTGCATGAGCTCGTTCGAGCGCCAGCGCAGCGACGGCCTCGTGCGGATGGCTTCGCTCATGGACCATTCGCCCGGGCAGCGGCAATTTCCGACGATCGAGGCCTATCGCCACTACTATCTGCGCAACAACAAGATGACCGAGGCCGAGCTCGACGTGTACTCGGCCCGTCGCATCCGCAATTCGGAACTGCACGCCGAGCCCAACCGCGCGGCGATCTCCGCCTTCTGCCGCGACCACGCCATTACCCTCGCCAGCCACGACGACGCCACTGCCGATCACGTGGCCCGCGCCCGTCAGCAGGGCATCCGCGTCGCCGAGTTCCCCACCACGATGGAGGCTGCCGAAGCGTCGCGTGCGGCGGGTCTTTCCGTGCTGATGGGCGCCCCCAACATCGTCCGCGGCGGCTCGCATACCGGCAACGTCTCGGCCCGCTCGCTGGCCGACGCCGGCCTGCTCGACATACTGTCGTCGGACTACATTCCGTTCAGCCTGATGCACGCGACGTTCGCCCTCGGCGAAGCCAACGACGGCGCCGCGCTGCCCGAGGCAGTCGCGCTGGTGACCAAGCACCCAGCAGAAGCCGCCGGCCTCGATGACCGCGGCGAGATCGCCATCGGCAAGCGCGCCGACCTCGTCCGCGTCACTCTCGCCGACGGCGTGCCGATCGTCCGCGCCGCGTGGCGTGAGGGCCGGCGCATCGTTTGAGCGACCAGTTCAGCGGTAGCGGATCTGGTTCCAGCGGTGGCCGAGCAGCGACAGGATGATGATCAGGCCGTAGAAGAACTGCACATAGAAGCCTGAGAGCCCGACGCCGACCACGCCTGTCTGGATGAACGACACCGTCAGGCTGCCGATGGCACTGCCCAGAATGGTGCCGACACCGCCCCAGGGCGCCGTTCCACCGACGAAAACCGAGGCCAGCACCGGCAGCAGATAGCCATCGCCGGCTGTCGGCCACCAGGTGAAGTTGATCAGGATGGCGAAGACGCCGGCAAAGGCCGAGCCGAGCCCCACAAATACATAGGTCTGGAGCCGCACCCGCTTGATGTTGATGCCCATCTGCTGGGCGGCATCCGGATTGTCGCCGGTGACGTGCACGCGCGCCCCGAACCGGTGCCGGTTGTAGAGAAATGCGCAAATCACGATGAACACCAGCGCCCACAAAAACTGCGCCGGAATGCCAAAGATATCGCCGGCAAAAATCTTGTACACGGCCGTCTGCGGCAGCGTCACCATGGCGATCGATTTGCCCTGGGTCTGGATCAGGATCAGCCCGCGCAGCATGAAGTTCATACCGAGAGTCGCGATGAGCGAGGAGAGGTTGGCGTAGACCACCAGCCACCCGACGATGAACCCGAGCAGCAGCCCCACAACCACTGCCGCAGCGATGCCGAGGAACGGATCGTAGCCCGCCTGGATGACCAGCGCGAAAGCCCAACCGGCCATACCCATCGTCGCCGGAAACGACAGATCGATCTCGCCCACCGTGACGACGAATACCAGCGGCACCACCGCGAACAACACCACCGGCAGGCCCTGCAGCACCGCGCGATAAATGCTCCACTGCGAGAACACCGTGGGATTGCCGATGAAAAACAGCAGCAGCATCACGACGAAAACCGCCAGCGATCCGATCGCCGGCCGGTTGTCGCGAAGGAACCGGCGGAACGGCGACTGATCAGCGTGCCGGCCTTCGGCGAGACGCCGGGCAGCGCTGGCATCGAGCGCTTTTGCGGTGGCCTTGGCGCCTTCGTTGGCAGCGTCGCTCATGACGGCACTCCTTGCGCAAACAGTTCCGCACCCGCCTCGGCGGGATGGGCAATGTCTTCCATGAATTTGATCAGCGCTTCGGCCGAGCCAAGCTCGGCCTTGGTGATCTGCAGCGCCACACGCCCGCGATCAAGCACCACAAATCGCTCGGCGATGTCGTAAACGTGGTGGATGTTGTGGCCGATGAACAGCACCGCCCTCCCCGCCGCCCGCGCTTGGCGGACGAAGTGAAAGACCTTCGCCGTCTCGGTCAGAGACAACGCCGTCGTCGGTTCGTCGAGAATGATGAGTTCGCTCTGGTTGTAGATGGCGCGGGCGATAGCGACGCCCTGCCGTTCGCCGCCCGACAGCTGGCCGACGATCGAATTGGGTGAGAACACTTTTGAGGTGAAGCCGATCTCCTTCATCAGCTTCCTCGCCTCTTCATGCTGCTCGGCAACCTTGAGGAAGCCGAGCGCGCCGGTAAGCTCGCGTCCCATGAAAATGTTGCGCGTGATGGTCTGCTGCACGGCTAGCGCGCGATCCTGAAACACCGTCTCGATGCCGGCCTCGCGCGACTTCGCCGCGCTCCAGTTGCTGACGGGCTGGCCATGGACGAGAATCTGCCCGCTGGTCGGCCTGACCGCTCCGGCCAAAATCTTGATCAGCGTCGACTTGCCGGCGCCGTTGTCGCCGACAAGGCCAACCACCTCGGCCTTGTCGACGTGAAGGTCGACGCCGCCGAGGGCATACACCTGCCCGTAGGACTTGCGGACATCTTTGAGTTCGATGATGCGATCGGTCATTGCCCAAATCTCCTCACGGAAAAATGGGTCCGGCCAGACCGGCCGGACCCAGTCAGGGAGGATTAGCGCAGCGCCTGCGTGGCGAGATCGGCGACCTGCTTGTAGTTGTCGGGGGTCACGAACCCGGCGCCGGTATCGACGTTGATGGGCGCCAGGCCGTAGACGACCTGCTCGCAGAGGCTGAGGATCGGCAGATATCCCTGCTGGAACGGCTGCTGGTCGGCCGTCAGCTGCACCCAGCCATCCTTGAACGCCTGTACCACCTGCGGGCTCGTATCGAAGCCGACATTGATGATGTCGCCCGGCTTCTTGCCGGCCGCCTGCATATAGATCGGCACGTTGCCGAGCGGCTGCCCGCCCGGATAGACGATGATCTTAACCGTCGGGTTGGCGGCAATGGCGGCGGTGAAGAGCGGAATGTCGAGGTTGGGGTCGGCAGCGTCGCCCTGGATCGACTGCAGCTTCACGACCTTCACGCCGATCTTTTCGAACGCGTCGACCGTGCCGAGCTCGCGCTGGCTCCGCTCGACCTGCTGCCAACCGCCCATGACGATCGCCACATCCCCGGACTTCAGCCCGAAGCGGCGGATCGACTCTTGCCCGAGGGCTTCACCCTGCGCCTTCTGCTGCGCGCCGACATAAGCGCCGCCGAACTTGGCGACGACGTCATCGACCGGCACGTTCTGGTAGATCATCTTGATGCCGGCTTTGCTGGCTTCCTCGGCCAGCGGCATGATCGCCGCGTTGCCGGGATGGCCCATCATGGCGATACCGTCGGGCTTGGCCGCGACCGCTTCACGCAGCTGCTGGGTCATTTTCTCCTGATCCCAGTCGGAGAACACGTACGAAACCTGCGCTCCAAGATCATGCGCCGCCTGCACGGCGCCGTTGTAGACGATGGTGCCGAACGCATCGCCTTCGGCGCCACCGACGAAGAAGCGGATTTTGACGTTGCTGCACCACTTGTCGCGCAGCGCATCGGCCTGCGCCGAAGTCGAGCCGATGGCGATCGCTGCCAGAGCCACGGTCGCCAGGAGAGGCAACCGCAAAGCTTTTACTGCCTTCATAGTCGTTTCCTCCTCAATTGAACCGCCGGCGGCGGCCCTTCCCTCTGGCCGAACTCGGGAAGCGTGGTTCCCACGTCTTTCCCGTCTCGTGCCAATCAGACCTGGAACAGCGTGACCGATCCTCCTCGGCCGAACTCACGCCGCGTTGCCCCTCCTTGCCGGGCCTACTTGATTGCCCCGACCACCACGCCGCGCGTCAGCGTGCGCTGGAAAATCAGGAAAAAGATAATTGTGGGCGCGATGCCGAGCAGCGATGCCGCCGCCTGCATCGTCGGATCGGAAAGGTTCTGCCCGCGCGTCAGGCCCATCGCCACCGACACCGTCTGGTTGTTGTTGGAAACAAGCATCACCAATGGGATCAGGAACTCGTTCCAGGTCCAGATGAAAAAGAACGTGCCGACGACCATCAGCGTGGGCCTCAGCACCGGCACCACAACCATCCAAAGCACCTGCCAGCGCGTCGCGCCGTCGATCTCGGCCGCCTCGATGATCTCGCGCGGGAAGACACCGAGTACCGACGAGAGCAGGTAGGTGCCGAAGGCGCTCTGGAGCACCGCGAACACGATGATCACGGAAAGCTGCGAGTCATAGAGACCGGTTGCCTTGGCCATGTAGTAGAGCGGGTAAACGATCGATTCCTGCGGTACCATGATGCCGAGGAGCAGGATGATCAGGATGGCGCGGGAACCCCGCACCTTGCCGATGCCAATCGCGAAGGCGTTGAGCAGGCTCAGCAGCACGCCGAAGACTGCAACGGCGGCGCTGATCGTGACGCTGTTGATGAGTTTGCGGGTAAAATCGGACAGGTTCCAGAACTTGATGAGAGCGCTGAAGTCGAGCGCGGTTGGAATCGAGAGCGGCCCGTTCTGCGCATAGTCGACGCCGCTCTTGACCGCGTTGACGAGCGCGAGAAGGAACGGGAACAGCGTGCCCAGGATCAGCACGATCACGAGCGCCAGGACCACCCAGCGGAAGGGGCTGCGACGCTTGCCACGACGGGGTGACGCGGTAGAGCGGGCGGCGCTGTCGCCAATGCTGAGGGTAGCTTCGGCCATGACTGTTACGTCGCCTCCTGCCGGCTCTGGAAGCGCAGGAAGATCACCGCGAGTGCGACGGTGATGACCGTCTGCACGACGGCGATCGCCGCGGCGTAACCAACCCGCTGCGTCGTGAAGAAGTGGTAGTAAGTCAGATAGGACGGCACGAGCGTGGCGTTGTCCGGCCCACCCGCCGTCAGCACGAAGACCGGCGCGAAGACCTTCAACGCCGCAATCATGGTGGTGAGGACGACGACGAAAATCTCGGGCGCCAGCATCGGTACGGTGATCGCAAAGAGCCGCTGCCACCAGCCCGCCCCGTCGAGCTGGGCCGCTTCATAGAGCGAGGGATCGATGCGCGACAGGCCCGCCATGAACACGACGAGGCAATAGCCCACCTGGATCCAGACGATGACGAGGGACACCGCAGCCAGCGCCCAGGTCGCATCGCCGATCCAGTTCTGCGCGAGACCGCCAAGGCCGATCGCCTTGAGCACAATATTGGCGACGCCAATGGGGCTCAGAATCCAGCCCCATAGAACGCCGGCGGTGGTGACAGGCAGAATCTGCGGCAGATAGAAGCCCGCACGCAGCAGGCTCGAAATCTGCTCGCCGAACTGCTCGCGAATGTAGTCGAAGAGCAGCGCCGCCAGCACCAGCCCGATCAGCACCGGAATGATCGTCATCGAGATGATGAAGAGCAGCGTGTGGATCATCGATCCCCAGAACTGATCGTCCTGGAGCAGGCGCTGGTAGTTCTGCAGGCCCGCCCAGCGCGGCAAGCCAACGCCCTTCCAGACCGTAAAGCTGAGGACGAAATTGGCGATCTGCGGGCCGAGCACGATGACGATGAAGCCCAGCGCACCCGGGATAAGGTAGAGATAATACCCGCGTTGCTGCGTCGGCGCCGCGCCGTACCCTACCGCCATTCATCCCCTCCCGCCCGAAAGTGGCGTGCCGCCCCCTCCCCGGGCGCGGCACGCAGATGCTCGTACTTACTGGTTGGCCTGCGCGTCGTCGTAGACCTTCTTGATCTGATCGACGAACTGCTGCGGGGTCAGCGTCCCCTGGAACAGGCCCGTGTCCTTCTGGTTGAGGACGTCATAGTAGCCCGGCACCGGCCAGTCGGGGTAGAAACCGAGGCCGTTCTTGTCGGCGATCTGCTTGAACACCGCGGCAGCGTTCTTGCCGACCGGGTTGGTGATCGTCGAGGGATCGGCCGCGATCGCCACGCCGCCGTCATTGGCAAGCTCGGTCTGGTACTTCGGCGAGAGCGTCAGGCTGATCCAGTCAGCCGCGAGGTCGGGGTTCTTGGAGCCCTTGGGAACGACCCAGAGATTGCCCGTCGAGCCGACCGAGTACTTCGTCGTCGGGATCACGAACTGGCCCCACTTGAAGTCCTTGATGGTCGACGCAAAGCTGCCGAGATTCCAAGTGCCCGAGACGTACATCGGCGCCTTGCCCGAAGTGAACAGCAGGGCCGCGTCGGGGTCCTTCATGCCGGTCGAGTCTTTGCTGATGTAGCCCTTGTTGACCCAGTCGAGCAGCGTCTGCGCGGCATAGAGATACGGTGCCCCATCGAGCGGCGCCTTGAGGCCCTGGTAGTTCTGGATCCAGGTGTCGTCAGCCTTGGTATAGGCGAGCGAGGCAAGCAGATGCTGGCCGCTGGTGTCGACGGCGCCAAGAGCGAGCGGGGTAACGCCCTGCTTCTTGAAGGCGTCCATATCGGCAACCCACTCGTCGAGCGTGGTCGGCGCCTTCAGCCCGGCCTTCTCGAACATATCCATGTTGTAAAAGCACGAGACGTACTCGCCATAGACCGAAATGCCCCAGACATGGCCCGAACCGTAGATGCCCTTGTCGTCATATTTGCTGAGCACGAGGTCGCCCTCGTTGAGGATCTTGTCCCAGCCTTGCTTCGTCACGTAGTCGTCGAGATTGGTCAGCAGGCCCTGGCTGGCGACGAGGCCGGCGGTGGCGTTGCCCTTGTTGTATTCGAGCACGTCGGGGGCCTGATCCGAATTGAGGATCATGCTGCCCGAGGCTTGCAACTGGGCGAAAGTCTTCTGCTGGAAGTTGACGGTGACGTCGGGGTGCGCCGTCTTGAATTCGTCGAGCGCCTTGGTCCAGGCGATGCCTTCCGAGCTGGCGGGGTCTTCGAACCACCAGATGTTGAATGTCTTCTGCTGGGCTTGCGCGGCGCCCGTCAGCAACATCGCCGACGCGCTGAACGCAAGGGCGAGCCTGGATAGTTTGTGCATTGGTTAGGTCCTCCCACTTCCTGTTATGGTTCGTGTAACGAGGCTCCTCATCAGGAACCTCGCCCTGTCGTCACGCCGCTTCGTCGATGAACTCGCCGCCGCGGCAATCCTTCAGATAGTTGAGCGCCCTGACCTGCCCGGTCATTTCGAGCGCGTTGCGATAGACGGGGTCGTGCCAGCCTTCGATATCGATCGAGCCCGACCAGCCGGCGAGCCGAAGCTCGGAGATGACGTCGACCCAGTTGCTGTCGCCGAAACCCGGCGTGCGCATGAACACGAACTTCTCCTTGCCGAAGATGCCGTGCTCGCGGATCACCTCGTGCCGCACCGTCGCGTCCTTGCCGTGCACGTGGAAGAATTTGTGCGCCCACTTCCTGATCTGCGGCAGCGGATCGATGAGATAGACGAGCTGGTGGCAAGGCTCCCATTCGAGCCCGATATTGTCGCTCGGCAGCGCATTGAAGATCAGCTCCCAGGCATCGGGGTTGTGCGCGATGTTCCAGTCGCCCGAAGCCCAGTTGCCCTCCATGGCGCAATTCTCGAAGGCGATTTTGACTCCCTTGTCGGCGGCGCGCTTCGAGAGGTCGCCCCAGATCTCTTTGTAGCGCGGCAGGCTGTCCTCGATCGGCTTACCGCGCACCCGGCCGGTGAACCCGGCGACGCAGGTCGCACCGAAATGGTGGGCGTTGTCGATCGCATCTTTCCAGGCGGCGAGCGTCGAGAGGTCGGCATCGCGTTCTTCGAGCGGATTGCCGAAGACCCCGATCGTCGAGATGGTGATGTCGCGATTGCCGATCGCATCGAGCGAGCGCTTGCCGAGTTCGGCGAGGTTTTGGCCGTTCGTCGTCTGCCAGAAAAACGGCTCAAAGCTCTCAAAGCCGAGATCGGCAATCTGCGCGATACGCTGGTCGGCGCCGGGCTCGGAGGCCTTGATCATCGTGCCGATGCGGATGGATTTGGCGGGGTCGGTCAATTCAAAAATCCTCAGGCTGTAATTTCGACGCGGGTTTTGGTCTTGGCGCTCTCGATGGCGGCAAACACCATCGCGAGGCTCTTGATGTTGTCGCTGGAAACCGTCTCGGGCTGACGACCGGCTTTGATCGCGCTGATGAAGTCGGCGATCACGCTGGCATGGCCGAGTGTTTCCTCGGGCTTCGCAGCCGCAACTTCGAGCGGCGCGAGATCGCGGAAGAAGCCGGTATCGCCGGCGACGACATGCGCCTCGAATTTATCGGCGCCATCCCAGAGCAGCGTGCCCTTGCTGCCGACGATGCGCCAGGACGAATCCCAGCTCGTATTGGCGCCCTCGGCGCTCCACGAGCCGCGATAGTTGAAGATCACATTGTCCGAAAATTCGAAGATGGCGTTAGCGACCGAACCGTGCGCGTACCACGAGCTCTTGGGGTTGGCTTCGAGGCAATAGACGGCGAGCGGCACCTTGCCGGACATGAAGCGCGCGGCATCGAGCGTGTGGATCGCCATATCGACGAGCAGCACGTCCTGCATCTGCTCGCGAAAGCCGCCGAAATGCGCGCCGACGAAGAAGTCGCAATGGATAGCGTTGAGCGTACCGAGCGCGCCGCTCGCAATGGTTGCTCGGATGCGCCGAATGCCTTCATTGAAGCGGCGGTTCTGCACCACCGCATGAACTTTGCCGGCCTTCGCCGCGAGGGCAACGAGGTCGCGCGCCTCCGCCATCGAGGCGGCCATCGGCTTTTCGGTCAGCACATGGCAGCCGTGGCGAAGACCCGTCGCGACCAGGTCATGTCGCGCTGCCGGAATGACCACGTCAAACAAGAGGTCAGGCTTGAGCTCGGTCAGCGCCGCGTCGAGATCGGTCCCGACGTAAACGCCATTGAGCCCCGACTCTGCCGCACGTACCTCAGCCATGTGCAAGTCGATGTCGACGAGGCCGACCACCTCGATCTCCGAAGCAAGGAACGGCGTCTCGGCAATGGCCTTGAGCCAGCCTTTCGACATGGAGCCGCATCCGGCCAACACGGCGCGATAAACCAAGCTAACCCTCCCCGTGGAGCTACCGCTGAGACCAGCGCCTCCACGCCGTCTCTAGCCCCGTAAACGTTTACGATGCTATATTCGGGGGCAAATCCGTGTCAATAGGCCATGTATCGGGCCGGCGCGCAGCAGCGCGATTCCGGCCCGGCGTTTGGGGGAAATATGAGGGGAATCAGGCACCTCGCCGAGCACCTCGACATTTCGATCGGCACTGTTTCGCGCGCCCTCAACGGCCGCCCCGACGTCAACCCCGAGACGCGCAAGCGCGTACTCGAAGCCGCCGAGGCGCTCGGCTATGTGCCCAACCAATCGGGTCGCGCGCTGCGTCAGGGAACCACCAACGCCGTTGGGTTCATGATCGAACTCAACCCCGAGACGGCGAGCACCGACCCGTTTTTCCTCGGCGTGTTCGACGGCGTGCAGAGCGTGCTGCAACGCCACGGGCTCGACCTCATCATCCTGCCCTGTCCGACGAGCGAAGATCCCCTGCCCTATCTCCAGCGCTTCGTCGCCCGGCGCGCGGTCGACGCGATGATCCTTTCGGCAACGCAGCGGATCGATCCGCGCATCGAAATGTTGCAGCGCGCCGGCCTGCCCTTCATCACCTTGGGGCGCAGCAGCTCGGGCAAGGACTACGCCTGGATCGATCTCGACTTCGAGGGTGTCGTCAACTCGGCCATCGACCGGCTGGTCGCGGGCGGTCACCGCCGCATCGCCATGACCCTGCCGCTCAACGAAATCAATCTCGGCTATGTCTGTCACAACGCCTACCGGGCCGCGCTCAAGCGCCATCGCATCCCTTATGACGGTGACCTCATCGTGCGCGCCGGCTGGAGCGACCAGGGTGGCTACGATGTGGCCGATCGGCTGACCCAATTGCCCGAGCCGCCGACCGCCGTGCTCCTCGTCTATGAAATGATGGCGATCGGTCTCTATCGGCGGCTGCAGGAACTCGGCATCGTACCGGGCCGCGACCTGGCGGTAGTTGCCTTCCAGGACCGGGCAAACATCCGCATGCTGTCGCCGCCGCTGAACGCCTTCCACCTGTCGCTGCACGATCTTGGCGTCGGCGTCGGCGAAGCGGTGCTGGCGCAGATGCCGGCCTTCGCCGAGACCTATCCGCAGGGCCTCGTGCAAAAGCGCTGGCCACTGACCCTGATCGAAGGCACGACCAATGCGTTCATCGCGCCGACGCGGGCTGCCCGCGCCGCGAGCCGCCCGGCTCAGCCCGCCGCGGTCGCCGTTTCAAGGCCGAGATAGCTCATCAGTTCCCGCGCCGCGACACTGCCGGCGCGGTTGGCGCCGATCGTCGAGGCTGAGGGACCATAGCCGACGAGATGAATGCGCGGATCCTTGGCGACCTGCGTCGCGAGCCCGCCCGTCATCACAATGCCACCGCCGGGTTCGCGGAGCAGCAGCGGCCCAAGATGATCGAGCGAACTGCGGAACCCGGTACACCAGAGGATGACATCGACGGCGAGCTCCGTGCCGTCCGGCCACCGCACGCCGGTCTCGGTGATCTCCGAAAACATCGGCCGCCGGTTGAGCACGCCGCGCGCTTCCATCGCTTCGACCGCAGGCGAGCGCGGCAGACCGGTGACGGAAACCACTGACATCGGCGGCAGGCCTTTTCGCACCCGCTCCTCGACCATTTTCACCGCCGCACGTCCCGCCTCTTGGTCAAACGGGCCTTCGCGAAATTCCGGCGGCCGCCGCGTCACCCATGTGGTCGTCGTGACGCGCGAAATCTCATCCAGTAACTGGATCGCCGAGATGCCGCCGCCGACCACCAGCACATGCTTGCCGACGAATTCGTCAGCAGTCCGATAGTCGTGGGTATGAAGCTGCCGGCCGCGAAATTTATCCTTCCCCGGATAGTCGGGAATGTAGGGGCTTTCCCACGTCCCCGTCGCGTTGATCAGCCCGCGCGCCGAGTAAAGGCCGCGATCGGTCTCGACCCGAAGGCGACCGCCGCGATCGCACACCACCTGTACTTTTACTGGCCGATGCACCGGCAGGCTAAAAGCCTTTTCGTAGGCCGCAAAATATTGCGGCACGGCGACCGCCGCCTCCACCTGATCCTGCGTCGTATCGATGGCATCGACAAAACTCATGCCCGGCAGATCGTGGATACGGTTGACGGTGCTCAGCGTCAGCGACGGCCAGCGAAACTGCCATGCCCCGCCCGGCTGCGGCGATTGGTCGAGCACGACAAAGCCGCGCTCGCGCCCAAGACCCCGCTTTGCCAGATGATAGGCTGAGGAAAGCCCCGCCTGCCCCGCGCCGATCACCACGATGTCGACTTTCAGCGCAACGCGCGCCCCGGCTGGCAAAACCTCGCCACCCCCGGCACCGCCAGGGCTCACAACGAAATCCTCAAAGGTTCATCCCGTACCAGATACCACCATCGCTTTCGACGATCCGCGTAAAGCCGATGTGGTCGTAAAAGCCGATGGCACGATAGTTGGTGCTGCTGACGCCCAGATGCACCCCCTTTACGCGGGCATTTCGCAACGAACCGAGCTCGGCCTCGATCAGCTTGCGGCCCCAGCCGCCGGACTGCGCGGGCGGCAACAGGTTGATGTGGAGGTGCGCCGGATAGCGATCGAAAAACGCACTTTCGGCCGGAACCGGATTGCGGATGTAGTCGAGCACCTTGCTGTCGAGCGGCTGCTCGCTCTTGCGCTGGCCATATTTGACCTGCAACTCCGGCCACCAGCTCTTGGCCAGCTTCCGCTCGTAGGCGACGGTATCCGCAGCGCCGACGACGAACCCGACCGCCACGCCGCCGTCATCGACCACGAAACAATGCGCCGGCTCGAAGTCGAGATAGGGCACCGACCAGATCAGCCCCGGATAATCTGGATCGCTGTAGAGGACCGTCGCATCACCGCCCGAATCCGCCGTCTTGAGGCAAATCTCGAACAGGGCCTGCCGGTCTTGTGGCTGGCCGGGGCGAACGAATAGCGGGCTGGTCAACGACTTTTCTCTCTTGCTGATAGCGTGCGGCGGCCACGCGCGGCGATGCGGTTTTCAGTTTTCCGCAAGACGCTAGCCGCCCCGGGCGGCCAAGTAAAATACTTCCCGATCCATTATCTGATCGTCATATCCGTCACATTCGCTCACAAATATGATTGACTCGTGATCATTTGAATGGAAGCGTTGAGCACATCGGGTTCGGGCAGTGGCGTTCGTCAGCCGGAGATGCGATGGGGATGCAGAGCAAGGGCGTGAAGGTCGAGCGTCTCGACGCTATCCGCAGCCATCTTTACGCCAACGGCTTTTCGACCATTCAGACGCTGTCCGAAGCCGTCGGCGCGTCCCTTGCCACCATCCGCCGTGATCTCCAGGCGCTCGATGACGAAGGCGCCATCGACCGCGTCCATGGGGGCGCCCGGATCGCCGAAGGTTCGTCGGTTGAAGTCGCGTTTCAGGAACGTGCGAAGCATAACCTAGCCGCCAAGCGGGCGCTGGCAGCCGCGGCCTATGAGCTGCTCGTCCCACACACGACGGTGTTCCTCGACGCCGGCACAACCGTGCTGCAGCTTGCCCGGCTGATCCGCGTCAACCCGCTACCGCTCCGGATCTTCACCAACGGCCTGCCGGTGGCGCAGGAATTCCTCAACGTCCCGAACCTCCACGTATCCCTGCTCGGCGGCCAGCTCCGTAGCGAGAATGCCTCGGTCGTTGGCCCGCAGGCCGAGGCCATGCTCGACACGCTCTGGTTCGATCAGCTTTTCCTCGGCGTCAGCGCCATTGGCGACGACGGCGCGATCTACAGCGTCGACAGCGCCGAGGCGAGCCTCAACGCGCATATGCTGCCCCGCTCGGCGCAAAGCTTCGTCGTCGCCGATTCCTCGAAATTCGGCACCATGGCGACCTATCGGGTCGCCCCGCTCGGCTCGGCAACGCGCATCATCACCGATTCAAACCTCTCAGCCGAATGGCGCGGCCGGCTGAAAGAGTCCGGCATCGCCGCAACCATCGTCGAACCAGGCAGCACGCCATGAGCGATCCGGTGATCCTCGGCGTTGATGGGGGTGGCAGCAAAACGCTGATCGCCGTCGCCGATGCCTCGGGAACGCTCATTCGCATGGCGCGTGGCGACGGGATCAACCCGCTCGACAACCGCCGCTGGCGCGAGGACTTCGAGACCCAGTTCCGTGCCTTCGGCACCGTCCAAAACCTCGCTGGTGCGGCGGTGTCGCTGCCCTCTTACGGCGAGGTCGAGGAAATTTCGGCCGCCCAGCGCGCCGCGACCGCGGGTGTTCTCGGCCCCGTCCCGCAGCGTGTGCTCAATGACGTCGATGCCGCACATATCGGCGCCTTCGCCGGCGGCCCCGGCATCCTCATCCTCTCCGGCACCGGCTCGATGGCATGGGCTCGCGATGCAGCCGGCAACTCTTTCCGCGTCGGCGGCTGGGGCGACCTCATCGGCGATGAAGGCAGCAGCCACTGGATCGGCATGCAAATCCTCGGACTCGTCACCCGCGCCCTCGACGGGCGGGCGGAAATGACCGGCCTCGTCGATGCGGTCTTCGATTTCCTCCAGCTCAACCGGGCCGAACCGATGAACAGCATCGAAGGCTGGGTTGCCCATCTCGGCCACGCCCGCTCGGAGATTGCAGCGCTTGCCCCCATCGCGAGCCGTCTGGCGGAGGCAAAAGACGTCGGCGCACTGCGCATCGTCGACGAGGCGGCAGAACACCTGGCCGCGCATGTCACGACCATCGCTCGCCAGCACAACCTGCCGCTTGACTGGAGTTTTGCCGGCGGCACTTTCGCTAGCCGCGTGCTGCTCGATGCCGTGGCAAAGAAAATCGGCACCCCACCTCAGCGGCCGGTGCTGCCGCCGATCGGTGGCGCATTGCTGTGCGCCGCCAAAGACCTCGACTGGCCCGTGGACGAAGCTTGGATCGGACGGCTTGCCGCCTCGATCGCAAAACACGCCTCGCCCGCGCAAGCGATGACTGAAGACCAGCTTCAACCACAACCATAAACTCGGGAGTAAAGGGACATGCGTGGACTATTTCTGACATCAGTCGCCTTCGCGGCGCTGGCTCTTGCCGTTCCGGCCCTGGCCGACGATGCGAAGCCGCTCGCCGGCAAATCCATTACCGTGCTGCTGCCCTCGCCGCAGGGTGCGACGATCGCCGCCGACTTCGAGAAAGACACCGGCATTCACGTCGATCTCCAGACGCTGAGCTGGGACGACATTCGGCCAAAACTGGTGACTGCACTGCTCGCCGGCACTGCACCCGCCGACGTCACCGAGTTCGACTGGTCGTGGACTGGTCAGTTCAACGCGGCCGGCTGGTATCTGCCGCTGCAGGATGTGATCGACAAGGACACCGTCGCCGATATCGGCGTGGCCAAGATTTTCACGGTCGACGGCAACCTGCTCGGCATCCCCTACACCAACGACTTCCGCGTCATGCTGGTGAACAAGAAGCAGTTCAACGATGCCGGCATCACGACAATGCCGACGACGCTCGACGAGCTCATCGCCGACGCCAAGCAGATCAAGGCCAAGGGCATCGTGCAGTATCCAATCGGCCTACCGCTGTCGCCGACCGAAGGCGCTTCGACGAGCTGGTACCTGCTGACCAAGGCCGAGGGCGGCGATCTCTTCGACAAGGACTGGAAACCGCTGTTCACGACGCCCGATTCCGCGGGTTACAAGGCGATGGCCCTCGAGCTGCAGATGCTCAAGGACGGCCTCGTCGATCCGGCCTCGACGGGTCTCAAAGACAGCCAGATCAACGACACGATGTTCGCCAAAGGGCTGACCTCGATCATGATCTCCGGCGAGCCCGGCCGCCTCGGCCAGTTTGCCGATCCGAAGCAATCGACCGTCGCCGGTCAGGTCGCGGCAATTGTCGTTCCGACCGCCAGCGGCACGACCCGCAGTTATGGCCTGCCCGAAGCGCTCGGCATCCCGAAAGTGTCGCAGAACCAGGATGCGGCGATCGCTTTCGTAAAGTGGTTCACCACCAAGCAGTTCCAGGAAGCGAACTATGCCAACGGCGTGTTGCCGACCCGCACGTCGGCCCTGGCCGACCTCGCCGCCGCGGGCACGCTGCTGAGCGGCGACGCTCTGGTGGCGCAGTCGAAGACCGTTGAACCCTTGTTCGCCCAAGGCACGCCGACCTGGTACCCGCAGTTCTCGAGCGCGGTGAACACGGCGATCAATGCCGTTGCCAAGGGCCAGATCACCGTCGACGTGGCGATGAAGAACATCGCCGACGCCACCCAGAAGGCAATGACGCAGTGACAACCGTCGCCGCCATGGCGTCTGAGCGCAAACGCAGCATCGGTGGCAACTCCGATGCTTTCCTCGGCGTGCTTCTCATCACGCCGATCGTGCTCGTCATGGCGGCGCTGGTTTTCTTTCCGCTCATCGATACGATGTGGGACAGCCTCCACCGTATCAACCCGATGCAGCCGGGCACGCCCTTCATCGGGCTCGCCAAGTACACCAACATGCTCTCCGACGGCGACGTCAACGCGTCGTGGATCAACACCCTGATTTACGTCGTGATCGCCGTGGCTGTCGAAACCGTCGCCGGCGTCGCCGGTGCCGCACTGATCAACCAAGTCAAGGTCGGCCGGCAATGGGTGCTCGCCGCCGTCATCCTGCCCTGGGCCCTCCCCGGCGTCGTCAATGCCACGATCTGGCTCTGGATTTATCAGCCGGGCGCTGGCCTGCTGAACGGCATCCTCACCGCCTTCGGCCTGCCATTCGAGAACCACGTCTGGTTCAACGACCGGACCAGCGCCATCGCCGCCGTGGTCACCGTCCACATCTGGCGCATGCTGCCGCTAACCATCGTGATCGTGCTGGCCGCCATGCAGTCAATCCCCAACGAGCTCTATGAGGCCGCGAAGATCGACGGGGCCAGTCGCACCTCGATGTTCGGCTCGATCACGCTGCCGCTGATCCGCAGCGCCATCGCCATCGCCATGACCAATGGCACGGTTGCGGCCTTCAACTTCTTCGACGAGGCATGGGTGCTGGCAGGCCCGAGCCTCGATACGCGGCCCATCCTCATCCAGATTTATCTCGAGGCGTTCCAGAACCTCCATTTCTCCTACGGCATGGCGCTGTCGCTCGTGGTGACGATCGTCTCGCTGCTGGTCTCGCTGGTCTATGTCGTCCGTGTCTACCGCAACACTAGGCTCGACTGATGCAGCAACAGAGCCTCGCCTTCCGCATCATGATCTGGCTCGGCGTCGCGGTGCTGCTCGTCTGGTCGCTCGGGCCGATTTACTGGACACTCGCCAGCGCCATTACCCCGACAGTGGATTTCTCCAGCCGGCCAATCCACTTCGTCCCGATCCACTTCACGCTGGATCATTTTGAGCGCCTGCTCGGCATAAATGTCGATCGCATCGGCGGCGTCGAAGTCTGGGCGCAGTTCCGCGCGGCCCTCTTCAACAGCATCGTCGCAGCATTGGCTTCGACCATCGTTTGCGTGGCGATCGCCGCGCTCGGCGGTTACGCTTTCACCCGCCTATCGTTCCCCGGCCGGCGCGTGATTTTCATCGCCGTCGTCGCCACGCTGGCGATCCCCGGTTATGCCGTGTTGATCCCGCTCTACCGGCTGATGACCAGCCTCCACATGGTCGACACCTTCCTTGGCGTGACACTGATCTATGTCTCGGCCTTCCTGCCACTGTCGCTCTGGCTGCTCAAAAGCGTCTTCGAGTCGCTGCCGATTTCGATCGAGGAAGCGGCCCAGCTCGACGGCGCAAGCCGGCTCTACATCCTCTTCCGCATCGTGCTGCCGCTCGCCGCGCCGGGCCTGACTGCGGCTGCGATCCTGACCTTCCTCGGGGCATGGGGCCAATACGCGGTACCGCTGATCTTCTCGCCGACGCAGACCAAGCCACTGACGGTGCTGATCCCCGAATTCGCGACCAAGAATTTCATCGACTACGGACTGATCACCGCCGCCGGATCGATCGCCATTATCATCCCGGCGCTCGTCGTGATTTTTCTCAATCGCTATCTCATCAGCGGATTGCTGGCCGGCTCGGCCAAATAGCACCCGAACAATTAACGGAGGAGAGCCTTATGGGCATCACCGAACAGACGATTTTCGAGCAGTTTCCCTACTGGCGTAAGGCCATCGGCGTGGAGGCCGCCCCGCAGGACGCCCCGGTAACGGCCTTCATCGGCTGCGGCACGTCCTATAATCTTGCGCTGTCGCTCGCCGCACTCTCCAACGCGGCTGGCCGGCCAGCGATCGCGGTACCAGGCGGCGAATGGCTGAACCGGCCCGGCAGCTATTGGCCGGACTGGGCGAAAGCCCATGTCGTTGCGCTGTCGCGCAGCGGCGAAACCACCGAGACCGTCGCCGCGGCCCGCGCCAGCCGCGCCGCCGGCGCTTTCGTCACCGCCATCACGTGCGAAGCCGGCAGCGATCTCACCAAAAATTGCGACCGTCTGCTCTTCGCTGAAACCCATCCGGCCGAGGGTATCGTCATGACCTCGTCGGCGAGTCTCATGCTGCTGCTCGGTGTCCAACTGCTTGGCTACAAGGTCGATCCTGCTGTGATCGATGTCGCCACGGGCCTGCTGAAATCGCTCGACGCAAAACTGCCGGCGCTGCTCGCCGGCCGCTCACACTTTGTCTTCCTCGGCAGTGGGCCCCTTTATGGCATCGGCCTGGAAGGGGCCTTGAAGCTCATGGAGATGAGCCAGATTTTCACCCAGGCTTTTCACCCGCTCGAATACCGCCACGGGCCGATTAGCCTCGTCGACGAGCGCACCGTTGCTATTGTGCTCTACGGCAACGCGCAGGCGTCGGCGGAGACGACGCTGACGCGCGAACTGCAGCAGAAGGGCGCTCGCGTCATCGGCTTCGGCGGTCTCGGCGACCTGAGCCTGCCGGTCACCCTCGACCCGGCGACCGTCGGCCTCGCCTGCCTGCCCGCACTGCAACTGCTCGGCGAACGCGCCGCCCAGTCCCGCAACATCGACACGGTCGCCCCGCGTCATCTGACCAAAGTGGTGACGCTAGCCTAACCCAGCTGCGCGCCAAACCGCACCAGCACCGTGCGGATTTCGAGCGGCTGTAAATCGACAGGCAACGTCGTTCCCTCGAACGGCAGCGGCGCCAGCGGATGCTCGATCGGATCAGCCGCCATAGCCGCACGAGGCGGGACGCTGAAGTTCACCACCGCCTTCGTTGCCGAGCGCGAGAGGTTTTGCAGCCGAAGCACGATCCAGCCCTGCTCCTCGCCCGGCTTACTGGTGACGAGCACCGGCAGTGCCGGATCGACGCTGAAGAAGCTGTCGCTGCGCTTGCCCGTCGGCGCGATATCGCGCAGGGCAATCGGTAGCGTCGCCGCCTCGGCGGCAAACCGGCTCGCCGCACCTGCATCCGCCGGCCCTTCGTGCGTTGTGAGCCGATAGCGCAGCGGAATGCGCCCGCTCTGGCTCGATTTGAAATTCACCAGCCAGTGATTGTTGAGCGCCCACGACATGATCGTCGGCCCCTCCGGCTGGAGCGTCCGGTTCCATTTGCCCGTCGTGATGCCGCCAAGATGCACCAGCGGCGCGTCTAGCGGCACAACGGTTACGCCACGCCTCGCATCGCTGACATCTACCCAGCGGCCGGCCGGATACCAGTCCTTGGCCGCGCCATCGAGCTGATCATCGTTCGGCACGGCAGGAATACCGTTGAGATCGAGCAGGAAATTCGCTGCATCGAGCTTAAACGGAAAGGCGATGAAGACGGCCTCGGCCTTGTCGTGTTCGAGCTTGTCGATCGACCAATCGACACTCAGACTCTTGGTGTCCGCGTCAAGCGAGTAGCTCACCGTTGCCGCCGAAACGCCCGGCGCCTCGATCGTCACGGTGATCGAGGCGCGGCCCTGATCGATCGTGGCATCGCCCAGCGTCACCTGCGTCGCCACCTCGCGGCGCCAGGGCGTATCCTTGTGGCCGGTAAAAAACTCCGGCTTGTCGAAACTGATGTCGGCAATGGCCAGCCGATCGTCCGGCGAGTCGACGGTTTCGTAGACATATTGCCCCGACTGCCAGCCCTGATAGCTGCCGGCGAAATCATGGTTCTGCGCCTTGTCGAAGAGCTCGGCGATGGCCCCCGTCGCGGGATCAATCGTGACGCGGTAGTGGCTGTTCTCGATGGTGCTGCCCGACGCCTTAAGATCCGGTGCGGGGACGCCCGCCTTGAGATCAAGGAACGTGTAGCCCATGGGCGGCAACGTGCCAACCACGCGCCGGATCGGTGGATAAGGCCGCGGACCGCCCCATGAACTGCGGCGGTTGAAGAACGTGTCGAGCACGCCAACTGGCGCCGCGCCGCCGCGCGGCTCAGGCTCCTCGACGATGACGCGCCGCTCCCACGGCAGCGTATTGATCACCAGCAGCTCGTCGATGCCCGAGGCCTTGAACGCCTCGGCTGGATCGAGATTGCCAAGGTTGAAAATCCCCTCCGGCCCCTTGCTGCCGAGCGGCGCGCCGAGGGCATTGGCGGCCCGAGCCACGGCGTTGTGGCCCTCCATCGCGGCGGTATAGGCGTAGCCGGCCTTGCGGTTCCACTGCGCCTGCGAAAACAGAGAATGCGGCGCCTCGACAGAGGAGTAGGCCCCCCACGTGTGCTCATCGAACAGCGTCATGGATTCGTGGATGTCGGCGGCGCGGCGCGCGTCCCACTTCCGCGGACCCATGGCGCGGAGCCAGCTCTCGACCGCCTCACTCATGCCGACAAGCTCATGCGCCTGCCGGTTGATGCCGACTTCGTAGGCGCTCGAACCGACGCCGTCGGCCCAGTGATCGGTCCAGTCGCCGCGCTGCGTTTGGATGACATTTGCGTAGCGTTTGTGAAGCAAACGGCCGAAATCGGAAACGGTAATGAACTCCATCTTCCAGTTCGTGCGCTCGTCGTTCCAGCGGCGGACGAAATCGGGCATGCGCTGATCCGGCGGGCCGTTGTCGACGCGCACCGGATGGGTAGATTCGCAGTAGAGAAAATCGAACGGGTAGGTTTCGTCGTTCTCCAGTTCCTCGACCCAGCGCGGCAACAGCCGGTCGACCAGATCCCAGTTGCCAAGCGCTGCCTGCGACCGGCCGAAGAGATAATGGTAGCCGTTCCACGCCAGCACTTTTTTGCCGCTCGGCCCCTGCCAGTTGAACGCGCCCGGGAACGGCTTTGGGCGAGCCCCGCGGATCGGATTGATCGCGGCGGTGTAGAAGCCAATGCCGAGATCATGCAGCAGGTCGGCATAAAGCCACGAGACGCCGTTGACGTCGGCCTGCATCGCGGCTTCGACCTTGAAACCGAACTCGTCCCGGATCGTCCTGAGCGGATAGAGCGACCGGTGCATCTGCTCGATATTGAGCAGAGGCGTCAGGTTGTACTGCATGCCGGCGATGTCGATGCGGCCCTGCTCATGCCAGAACCGGAAACGCTCGATCTCGGCTTTGCTCGCCTGCCGCAGCCAGCGAAGGAATGGGCCCGTGGTCTCGACCGTCCATCGATACTTTGCCTCGGCCGGGTAATCGTCCGTCGCCTCGATGACATCGAGCGCCTGAACGACGAACTCCCCATGCTGCCTGAGCGCCAGCTCCTGATAATCGGTGAAGCCAATATCGGTATGGGCATGGTTGGCGATGTAGATCGTTTTGATTTTTGGCATGTGTTTCCTCCCGCTAGTGACGGCGATTCCATCGTCTCCCTCCCCCTTGAGGGAAGGGATCAAGGGTGGGGGTCGATCTAGTTGCACAGTGCTGGTGGATGGACCCCCACCCGGCTGCCGCCACCCTCCCCTCAAGGGGAGGGGAATTTGCGGCTCCTCCTCCTAAAAACCGCGAGCTAGTCACTCCGGATAAACCGCCACCCGCGTCCACGCGCGTGGCCCTACGCTGAACTTCACCTCGCCGCCACTCACCGGCAAAGCCGCACCGGCCTTGCCCGAAAGCGATGTCCAGGTCGCACGCTTCGGCACCAGTTCACCTGCACCAATCTTTGCCTCGATCGCCTCGTCGCCCGGATTGAGCAGTGTCAGCGCCACGCCCTGCCCTTCGGGCTCCATTCGCGTCAGCAGCAGCGATCCAAGCTCGGTCTTCAGCAGTGAACCCGCCCCCGACTTCATCGGCCCGCGTTCGGCGTAAAGATGCGCCGCCAGCGGCTGCGCCCGCGCTATCGCAGCCTGGGCCGAAGCGCCAAGCAATTGCCTGTTTCCCGGCAACAGCCAAAAATTGAAGCGGATCCGCGCGCCCTGATCGGCCTGGAAATTCGTCGACCAATAGTTGTTGGTGAGCCAGGCGATGAGCGTCGGCCGCTCGCGGACCACTCGCCCATCCGGATCGCCGAAGCGGCCGAACGTATAGCCGCCGATCTGCCAGAGCGGCGCATCCGGACAGGCGACCGTCAGCTCGCGGCTCGCATCGGCAATGCGGATGAAACGCTGCGTCGTGATGTAGTGCCGGCTGGCATAAGGCAGTTGCTCGTCGTCGAGCTTTACCACCGCCCCGCCAGTCTCGTAATCGACATCCCAGTTGGCACCGAGCGCCGAAGGCAGTGGCAGATAGAGCGCATGCGGATCAGCAAGCGGCTGCTTGGTGACAACAGCCTCGATTCCCAAGGCCGGATCGTGCGGCAGCAGGCGATAGATCACATCGACCTTGTCGCCATTCGGCAGGTCGAAAGACTGCGTGATCTGCGCGCTGCCGCGCTCGATCGTTTCTATAGTGCCCGTCAGCCGCCCGCTGTCCCGCGCGGCCTTCCAGTCGGTATGCCAGGCCTTGTGCCAATCGGGCGATTCGAGCTCGACGACGTCGAACATGTCGGTCCGGATGCCGGAGGCGACCTTCTCCAGCACCGGCACGCCGAATTTCTGGTCTGTCATCGCCGCGCCGGCATACTCAGCGCCATCCAGCTTAAGCGAATTGAGCCCACCGGCCTTGTCGAGCGTCACGCTGATGCGCCCGTTCGACAGCACGCCGTCCTTCGCCGAGAGCTTTTCCGTACCGTTCGGCACAACGCCGGCGGCCGACATCGTCACGTAGGAAAGTGCGGGCACCGCGACCGGCGCGGTCCAATAGGCCCGATTGTCCGAAAGGTCGGACATCACCACGTCCTGGCGCTGGATACGGTGTGACGTCGGGCCGGAGGGTACCAGATCCTCGAGCCCGAAACCGCGCTTCGGATCAGGCGCTCCAGCCATTGGCGGCAGGTAGGGCAGCCGCAACGATTGCGTCACGGTGAACGGGTGCGGATTCCACACCAGCAGTCGCGGCTCATCGCCGCCGGCCTCGATCGCCAGCGCCTCGAGACCATCGCGGCGCAACATGCGGGCCACGCTCGCGCCCTCGGCCGCCGTGGCGAGTTTCAGCAGTTGCTGGGTGCGCGTCTCCGGCGAGAACGGATTGCTGATCGAGCGGTCGGCGCCCCAGGTGTGCTCGGCATAGAGCGCGAGACCATCACGGGCCTTGGCATGCAACATCTCGCGGCGCGGCAACTCATCGCCGGCGGGCCAGGCCTCGAGGCCCAGCGCCGCGTCGAGATCGCGTTGGCCGCGCAGCATCTGCGCCGTCTCGTGCGCCGTGCTGCCGGCGCCAAAATTCCACCAGTCGGTCCAGTCGCCGCGCAGCGTCGGCAGCGTGTCTTTGGGCTGTGCCCGCACCCGATCGAAGAACTCGGAGATCGTGCCGATGCGAAGCTTCACGCCACCGGTCCCGGCATTGCCCTCGTTGAAGCGGCGGACGAAATCCGGAATCTGCGCCTCGGGCGAGGCGTTGTCGTGATAGCGGATATTCGTCAGCTGCATCATCAGGAACGGATGCGGATAGCCGCCATCCTCCCAGCGCTTGGTCCACTTGGGGACTCGCTGGCGCGCCTCGTCCATATCGAGCGGAATGCGGAGGCTCCGGTCGCTGGTGACGCCGTAGATGAAGCCGTTATACGCGGTGATCGACCGGCCGCCCGGCGCTTGCCAGTTGAACGCCCGCGGCCAGGGTTTCAGGGCATGACCGTAGTGCTCGTTGATGGCCATCGAGATGCCGGTGATGCCGTGATCGAGCAACGCATCGACGACGCCCCAGGGCAGGCCGTTGACGTCGGTGTTCATTGCCGAGCGGACGGTGACGCCGACTTCCTCGCGCAAAAATTTCAGCGGCTTCAGCACGTCAATGACCATCGAATGGTCCATCAGCGGCGTCATATGCCAACCCATGCCGGCGACGTCGAACTGCCCGCGCTTCACGGCCGCAAGAAAGCGATCGCGGTCGGCGTTGGTCGCGTGCTTCCACCAGTCGACGGTGATACCGGTGACCTCGCAGGTCCAACGGAATTTTGCATCGTCCGGATAGTCGGCGGTACGCTCGGCGATATCCAGCGCTTCGTCGATAAATCGCCGGTGCAGCTCCATCACCACCGGCTGCGGGTGCGTGTAGCCGATGTCGGTGTGAGAGTGATGGACGAAGAGGATTTCGTTGATCATGGACTTGGCTCGTGAACGCGAGGTGATGGTTTCAGACGGAAGGGAAAACGGCGAACGCGACTGCCATCGGTGTGCCGACAGCGAGTTGCTGTACAGGCTCGCCGAGCTTGTCACCGGCCACCGGAAACACCGTGATACGGTCGGCATCCTGATTGGCGACAAGCAGGAAGCGGCCATCGGGTGAAAATGCGAAATCGCGCGGCGTTGCACCGCCTGCCGGCCAGCGGCCGCTCTGCGACAGCTTGCCGGTGATGGGATCGACGGCAAGGCCGATAATCTCGTCGCACTGGCGTAGCTCGACGAACAGGTTTTTGCCGTCGGCCGTCAGCACAATGCCGGAGGGCTGCACGACAGCGTCGCTCGTCGTTTCAATCGCGAACGAGTCGACAAGCGACAGCGCGCCGGTCCGCGGATCGACATCGAGCGACAGCACGGTGGCGATCAGCTCGCTGACCATGAACAGCCGGCGCCCCTCGGCCTGAAACACCAGATGGCGCGGCCCGAGGCCGGGCGGCACGGGAAAGTCGACGGCGCTTTGGCGGACCAGGCTGCCCTGCGCCCCGATGGCATAAACGACGATCTTGTCGATGCCGAGATCGGCCACATAAGCGAAGCGGCCATCCGGCGAGATCACCACGCAATGGCCATGCGACCGCGTCTGCCGCGACGCATTGGGGCCGCGGCCATCATGCCGGACGCTGGCCGAAGCGGACTCGAGCCATCCCTGGTTGCCGACCGGGAAAAGCGCCACAGCGCCGTCGGGCGAGCCGAGCGCGCCCTCGGCATTGTAGTTGGCGACGAGCAGAAACCGGCCATCCGGCGAGAGGCTCGCGTGACAGCCGGTTTGTCCGCCCGTGGGCTGCCGGTTGAGTTGCGTCAGCGTCCCATCGGCGCCGATCGCAAAGCTCTCCACCCAGCTCTGGTCCGTGCCGGCCACTTCGCAGACGGCGTAAAGCCGGCGGCGTGGCGCATCGACCACCAGCCAGTTTGCATCGTCGATCCCGGGGAACTCCGCCACCGGCTCGAGCTGTCCCGCGGCTGCATCGAAAACGAAGGTCGTGATGCCGCGTCCATTGGCCTCGCCATAGTTTGGCGCCGCGCGCGTAAGGCTGCCTGAGAACGCATAGATCGGCATGACGCAACTCCCTCGGCGCCAATAGGCGCTTGATTCTTCTTGGCTATTCCCGCCGGTTTCGGCGTCGCTCAAAGCACATTGACACCACTAGTATGGTAGCTCTACATTTTGTTGGCAAGAGGAGAAACAAGCCTATGGCGGGTGAGCAGAACGCGGTCTTGGTGACCGGTGCAGCGATGGGTATTGGCCGGGCAGTCGCCGAGGTTCTGGCCCGCGAAGGCCGGCCGCTGATGCTGTTCGACCGCGATGCGGCGGCACTGCAAAAGACCGCCGCCGAGATCGGTGGCAACATCGCCACCGCCGTCGGGTCTGTCGCTTCGCTGCCCGATTGTCAGGCCGCTGTGCGCCTCGCCGTGAACCGCTTCGGCGGCCTCGCGGGCGTCTCTCACAATGCCGGCATTCAACGCTACGGTGATGTCGTCACCACGACACCCGAGCTTTGGGCCGAAGTGATGGCGGTCAACCTCACCGGCGGTTTCAACGTCGCCAAGGCGGCGATGCCGGAACTGCGCAGGAGCAAAGGCGTCATCGTCTTCACGGCTTCCGTGCAGGGCATGGCGGCGCAGAAGGGCGCGCTCGCCTATGTCGTCGCCAAGCACGGCCTCATCGGTCTCGTCACCGGCATGGCAATGGATGAAGCCGAGAACGGCGTCCGCGTGCTCGGCGTCGCGCCGGGCTCGGTCCAAACGCCCATGCTGCAATGGGCTATCGACCAGGATCCGAACCCCGCTGCGCTCAATCGCGAGATCGACGCCATGCATCCCCTCGGCCGGCGCGCCCGACCGGACGAGGTCGCTAACGTCATCGCCTTCCTCCTTTCCGACAAGGCGTCGTTCATGACCGGCGAGACCGTCCGCGTCGACGGCGGCCTGATGTCGCGCATCCCCGGTGCGCCTAAAGCAGAAGAAAAATGAAGATCGTCGATATCAACGCTACCACCATTGCCCTGCCGCTCGAGGCACCGCTGCGCCACGCGGCCGGCGCCCATTGGGGCCGCTTCATCCGCACAATCGTCGAGGTGGTGACCGACGAAGGCGTTTCCGGCTGGGGCGAGCTTGGTGGCGGCGGCGAAACCGCCGAGAATACCGTCCGAAGCCTCCTGCCCTACTTGAAGGGCCACGATCCGCTGCAGCTCGAGCAGCTCCGCTGGAAGATCATGAACCCGGTGGCGAGCCTCTACAACGCCCGCATGCAGGTGCACGCGGCGCTCGAAATGGCCTGCATGGATGCCGCCGGCAAATTTCTGAACGTCCGCGCCTGCGATCTGATCGGCGGCGCATTGCGCGAGAGCATCCCATTCGCGAGCTATCTCTTCTACCGCTACGCCGACAAGAAGAATGGCTTTGGCGATGAGTTCTCCGCCGAAGCGTTGGTTGCCGAGGCCAAGCGGCAGAAGCAGTTGCACGGCTTCAAGACGCACAAGTTAAAAGGCGGCGTCTTCGCCCCTGAGCACGATGTTGACGTGTTTTCGGCGATCGCCGATGCCCTCCCCGGCGACCGCTTTAGGCTCGACCCGAACAGCGTCTGGTCGGTCGAAGATTCGATCTGGGTTGCTTCGCAGATCGGCCATATCCGCAACGACTATTTCGAGGACCCGTGCTTCGGCCTCGAAGGTATGCGGCGCCTGCGCGAACGCATTTCCATCCCCACTGCGACAAACACCGTCGTCGTGAACTTCGAGCAGCTTGCCTCCTGCATCAAGCACGATGCGGTCGACGTGATCCTGCTCGACACGACGTTCTGGGGTGGGCTGCGCCAGGCCTACAAGGCCGGCCAGGTGCTGGAAACCTTCCAGTTCGGCGCCAGCGTCCATTCGTCGGGCGAAGCCGGCGTTCAGCTCGCCTCGATGCTGCATCTCGGCGCAGCGCTGCCCAACATGAGCTTTGCCGCCGACGCGCACTACCATCACCTGCTCGACGACATCATCGTCGGCGGCAAGATGAAGTATGTCGACGGCGAGATCGCACTGCCCAAAGGCCCCGGCCTCGGCGTCGAAGTCGACCGCGAAAAACTCGCCCACTATGCCGCTTATTTCAAGGAAGTCGGCGGCTACACCTACGACCGCGATCCGCAGCGGCCGGACTGGTATTCGATCCAGCCCGAGATGCGCTACGCCGATCCGGCGCGGCACTAGGAGGGACCGCGCTTGGCAACCGTTTCCCTCCGCGACATCGTCAAAATTTACGGCGAATTCGTCGCTATCAAGGGCGTCGACCTCGATATCGAGGACGGCACGTTCGTGGTGTTCGTGGGCCCCTCCGGCTGCGGCAAATCCACCATTTTGCGGATGATCGCCGGGCTCGAAACCATCTCTTACGGCGAGCTCAAAATCGGCGGCAAGGTCGTCAACGACCTGCCCTCGCGCGATCGCGGCATCGCCATGGTGTTTCAGAGCTACGCGCTCTACCCGCACATGTCGGTCAACGACAATCTGAGCTTTGGGCTCAAGATGGGCGGCGTCGCAAAACCCGAGATCGAGCGCCGCCGCGGCGAGGCGGCGAAAATGCTCGGCCTCGATCCTTATCTCGATCGCCGCCCCTCGCAGCTTTCCGGCGGCCAGCGCCAGCGCGTCGCCATCGGCAGGGCCATGGTCCGCGAGCCCGAGGTTTTTCTCTTCGACGAGCCGCTCAGCAACCTCGACGCAAAACTGCGCAACCAGACCCGCATCGAGATCAAGCGGCTGCAGCGCCAGCTCGGCGCGACGGTGATCTTTGTCACCCACGACCAGGTCGAGGCGATGACCCTGGCGGACAAGATCGTCGTTTTGAACGATGGCAAGATCGCTCAGATCGGCACGCCGCTCGAAGTGTTCGAGCGGCCGCAGAACCAGTTCGTCGCCGGCTTCATCGGCGCACCGGCGATGAACTTCCTTGATGGGCTTGTCACCGGCGGCCCGTCGAGCGCCGCCATCACCCTGACCGGCGGTTTGTCGCTGCCAGTCGACGCCAATCGCTTCAATCTGCCGCCAGCCGGCACTGCGGTAACCCTCGGCATCCGCCCGGAGGACATCGTACCCGAGGGGCACGGCACCAAACCGGAGATCGGCGCCGATTTCGAAGCGCCGGTCGGTTTCGCCGAAATGCTCGGCAATGAAAGCCTGCTGTTCACGGAGCTCGGCGGAATCGAGATCGTCGCCCGCATGCAGCATCCGCGGCAGCTCGCCGCCAACGAGGTGGTTCGTTTCCGCATCGATGGCAGCCGCGTCCACGTCTTCGACAAGCAAACGCAGAATTCGGTCCTGCGCTGAGGCGCCGGCCGGACAACGACGAATAACTACAACCACAAACGGGAGAGAGACATGTCGTTCTTCAAGACTATGACTGCCGCCGGTCTTGCGGCTGCCACCCTGTTCTCGGTTGGCATAGCAATGGCCGCCGACCTCAGCCTCTATTCGGACAAGACCCCCTGGGATGCCGGCATGACGGCCGCAGCCGACATCGCCAGCAAGGCCTCCGGCCAGACCATCAAGCTGCAGGACATCACCCCCTCGGACAAGTACCAGGCGTTCATGCAGACATCGATCGCCAGCAACAACGTGCCGGCCTTCTTCACCTGGTGGAACGGCCAGCAGCTCAACGATCTGGTCGCGACCGGCGCTGCCGCCGATCTCTCGACCTATTGGGATCAGGCCATCAAGGACGGCAATTTCTCGGCCGGCCAGAAGGACCTCGTCAGCGTCAACGGGAAGCCTTACGGCGTGCTGCTCAACGTCGCCAACTGGGTCGTCTTCTACAACACCAAGGCCTTTGAGAAGGCTGGCATCGCCGCCCCGCCAAAGACCTGGGACGAGCTGATGGCCGACTGCGACAAGCTGAAGGCCGCTGGCTACGTGCCGTTCAATGCCCCCGCTTCCGGCGGCTGGATGCCGTTCATCTGGTTCTCCCAGCTCGTGCTTGGCACCAACCCGGATGCCTTCGTCGGCCTGACCTCGAACAAGACCCCGTACAATGGCCCCGAAGTGCACAAGGCCTTCCAGATCTGGGGCGACATGTACAAGAAGGGCTACTTCACCGACCCGCGCGAACAGGACGACAGCAAGTTCTTCGCCAACAATTCCGCGGCTATGTTCCTCATCGGTGACTGGCACTCGGGTCAGTTCGCCACGATGGGCATGAAACCGGGCGTCGATTTCAAGACCTTCCTGATGCCCTCGGTGACGCCCGATGTGCCGCAATCGGTTATCGTCGAGGCCTCGCCGATCGTCGTTTCGAAGGCTGCCCTCGATGCCAACCCCGATCTCGGCAAGGCGGTCGCCGCCCTGATGAGCCCGGATGTGTCGAATGCTCTCGGCTCGACCGTGCAGGTCTATAACGGCAATCTCAAGGGCACGCCGCCGAACGACATCATCAAGGCCGACAACGAGCTCGTCGCCGCCGCCAAGCCGCGGGCGCTCGTCCGCTGGTGGGAAGCGGTGCCCTCGCAGATCCAGGGCGACCTCGTCGCGCAGATGGGCTCGTTCATGCTGAACCCCTCGCCCGACAACGCCGAGAAGGTGATGACCCAGATGCAGCAGATCAACGCTGACTACTGGGCGAGCAAGTAGCAAACCGAACCTCGGTCACGCCCGCCAATCGCGGTGGGCGTGACCGCCTCGTTCAAAGGCAAGCCATGGCCACTACCGCCTCATTGCTGCTGAGCCCCGACATCCTCAAGGATGCACGTCGCCGTGAACGGCGGGTGGCCTGGCGGCAGACACGCACGGCGTGGCTCTTCATTGCCCCAGCGGTCGTCATGGTCGGCGTGTTCCTGCTGCTGCCGGTGCTGGTGAACGTCATCCTGAGCTTCACCAAATGGCAAAAATTCACCGGCCTCGATAAGTTCGCCGGCTTCTCCAACTATCAGCGCCTGTTTGCCGTCCCCTACTTTTCCGAGGCGCTCTACAACACCGCATTCTGGGTCGTCGGTGCCATCGTGCTGCCACTCGCCGTAGCGCTGACGCTGGCGCTGCTGCTCCGCAACATCGCCTTCCAGGAAACCTTCAAGAGCCTCTATTTCCTGCCCAAGGTGCTGGCTCCTACGGCCGTCGGCGCCGTTTGGTACTACGTCTATGCGCCGCACGGCGTGATCAACTCGATCGTCGCCGGCGTCACCGGCCACCCCTTCGATTTCGGCTGGATTTACGACGACAACACGGTGACGCCGTCCGTCATCGTCACCTTCGTCTGGCAGACCGTGGGCATCACCATGGTGCTGCTGCTGCTCGGGCTCGCGGCGATCCCGAAAGACCCGATCGAGGCTGCCCGCGTCGATGGTGCCTCATCGGGTCAAATCTTCCGCCACATCGTCTGGCCACTGCTGCTGCCGACGGTGCTGGTTGTGACCATTCTCAACGTCGCCGCGGGCTTCACCACCTTCGATCTGCTCTGGGTGATGGCCAGTGACTATCCCGGCAAACGCACGCTCTCGCTCGCCGTCTACATGTACTACGAGTCCTTCTCGAACGGCGGCTGGGCCTATGGCTCGGCCATCGCCGTGGTGCTCGGCATCATGGTCATCGCCGTGAGTGCGGCCCTCGCCTGGCTGCAGTCGCGCGTCGAAAAGAGCATCAGGTAGCCCAATGCCGGTAGATCTTTCCAACCCCGCCTTCGTACAAAAGCTTATCGCCGAGGAGCGCCATCGCACCCGGCCGCCCGGCCGTTGGATTCTGCTGCCGATCATCCTGGTGACGATCGCCTACCTGATCCCGTTTTATTATCTCTTCGTCACGGTGTTCAAAACCACGCCTGAATACGCCCAGAAAGGCGTGCTCGAACTGCCGTCGTCGCTGGCGCCATTCATCGACAATGTCGTGCAGGCCTGGACCATCGCCCACCTTGATCAGGCCGGCTTCAGCTCCTTCACCTATGCCCTCTGCAGCGGTGCGCTGGCGGTGGCCATTGCGGCTGCGGCAGCCTTTGGCATGACCCGGCTGAACCTGATCGGCGCCAATGGCTGGTTCATGGTGATCTTCACCGGCACGCTGTTCCCCTTCCAGATGTATCTGGTGCCGCTGCTCTTCGGTTATCAGCGCCTCGGCATCATCAATACGTGGCTGGGCATGCTGCTGCTCTACACGGCGGTCTGCATTCCGTTCCCGCTTCTGGTGCTGCGGAACTCGTTCTCCGGCATCAGCCGCGAGATCGATGAAGCCGCGCGTATCGAGGGAGCGAGCGAATGGCGCGTCTTCATTTCGATGATTTTACCGAATGCACGCGGCCCGCTCATCGCGCTGTTCCTGCTGCAGTTCACCTTCATCTGGAACGACCTGCTGTTCTCTTCGATCCTCGCCAACGGCATCGGCGTCCGCTCGGTGATGGTGGCGCTGCAATCGCTGCAGGGCACCTACTCGACGCTCGGGCCCAACGTCGTTATTACCGCGACCCTCATTTCGAGCGTACCCACGGTGCTGCTCTTCATCATCCTCAGAAAATACTTCATGGCCGGGCTGCAGCTCGGCACCAAATGACGGCGGCCTGAATATGCAAAAGGCAAAGGCGATACCAGCAATGACGGCGGAGGCCGGAAGCGATCGCCCTTACACCTACCGGCAGGACTCGGGCTCGATCGCGACGCAGGTCTATGACCACCTGATGACCCGCATTCTCGATATGCAGCTAAAGCCGTTCCAGGAGCTGTCCGAGGCGCGCCTCGCTGCCGAGTTCGGTGTGTCCCGCACGCCGGTGCGTGAGGCCTTTGCCCGGCTGGCCCGGCGCGGCCTCGTCGATATCTACCCGCAGCGCGGCACCCTGGTGTCGCCGCTGAGCGAAGGATTGATGGCGAAATCGCGCTTCATCCGCGAGGCGCTGGAGCGGCCTCTGGCGCGCCTCGCCGCCGAAAAGCTGACGCTCGAAATCGAAGCGCTGATGGAGCGCGAGGTGGCGCTGCAGCACACCTTCGCCAAGCTCAACGACGACCGCAGTTTTCTACAGTCCGACGACCGCTTCCACGCCCTCATCGCCCGCGCCGCCGGCTTCGAAACGATCTGGGACGATGTGCGCGAAGCAAAGTTTCACATGGACCGCGTTCGCCGCCTGTCGCTGCTTAGCCAGGAGCACATGTTCTTCATCGTCGGCGAGCACGAGGAAATTTTTGGCCGCTTAAGAGACCACGACGCCGACGGCGCCGAAGAGAGCATCAAGGTGCACCTGACCTCGGTGGTGCGCGAACTCGACCTGATCCGCGACGCCCACCCCGAATATTTTGCCGACGAGCGCTAGGCGTCGGCTGAAAACGATGTGCGGCGAGGGATGCCTCCCCCACCGCACGAGTGACCGCAAGCCGGAGAACCGGCGGCCACCGGGAGCTCTATCTGATGCTACGAGATCGGGCCGTTCCCCTCCCCCGGCTTGCCGGGTAGCGTGTTCGGGAACACTTCGTAGTTCTGCTGCTTGTCCTTGGGCACGAAGACGCGCTCGCGCATGATCGAGTCGACGTCCCAGTTGAACATGAAGATCGGTGCACCGGGCGGAACGTTGGCGAAGCGCTTGTTGATGATCTCGGCGCCCGGATATTGCGTCAGCCCGATGCCGTTGACGTTCTCGGTGTAGAGCTTCTGGTACTGCTTCATCAGCCCGATGCGCTCGGCGGTATCCTGCGAGGCGATGAACTTGTCGACCACATCCACCATCTGCTGCTCGTAGGGCAGTAGATCGAGCTTGCCGTCCGATCCCGCCCGGTGCTGGAGGCTCGTCGCCGGTCCTGTCGGCGCCAGCGCGGAAGTTCCCTGCACCACCGAGATCAATTCCGAACCGTTGCGGACGATCGTCCAGTCGAATTTGCCCGACTCCTGGGTCGAGTCCTTCTGCGTGCTTGCCATGATCTGCGGAACGACCTTGATACCGATCCGCGCCATTTGCGCCACAAGGCCATCAGCGAGGCTCTTGTCCGTCTGGTAGTCAGCCGTCGCAAGCATGGTGACCTGGACATCCTGCCCGCCGACACCGGGCGTATCCTTGGGAAAGTTGACGATGCCGTCGCCGTCGGTGTCGACGAGGCCGGCTTTGGCCAGCTCCGCTTTGGCCGAGTCGACCGAGAACGGATAATAGACCGTCGACGCCTTGTCGTAGTAGGCCGTGCCGGCATAAAGCCCGCCCGGATAGATCGCGGTGAACGGCCCCTTGACCAGCGAATTGCCGAGCGCCTGCCGGTCGATGCCGTAGGTGACCGCCTTGCGGAAATCGAGGTTGCGATTGAGCTCGCGCACCGCCTTGGCGCGGGCATCCGGATTACCCCAGTCGTTGTCCGACAGGTTCGGGTAGAGCGTATAGCCGATGGTGCGCGCACCGAAGGCGAGGCGGGCGGGCGCGTTCGGATCGGCCGCGTGTTTCAGCGACTCGACGAAGTTTTCCGCCTGTTCGAGTTCCGACATATCGGCGTTACCGGCAACCGCCTGCACGTCGCGATCCGCCCAGGTCGAGAGCTTGTATTGAACCTCGTTGAGGTAGGGAAGCTGGTTGCCCTGCTCATCGACCTTCCAGAAATAGGGGTTCCGCCGCATCACGATGATGTCGTCCGGCCGATAGGCGACCGGCACCCACGCGCCCATTGTCGGCATGTTGAGATAAGTCGCCGGGAAGGCATTGGTGAACTGGTCGTAGGTGTTCTTGGAGAACGCCGGATGCATCGGCCTGAGGATATGCGCCGGTCCCGGACAGAACGTGCCATACGCCATGGCGTAGAGATATTGCTTGGGAAACGCCTCCTTGAACGTCCACTGCACGGTGTGGTCGTCGAGCGCTTTGAGCGTCGTGCCGTCGCCGAACATTTCGGGCGTCGCGGCGTTGAGCGGATGGACGCTGCGATCGAGCAGGTTGTACTGCCAGTAGAACATCACGTCGTCGGAGGTGAACGGCACGCCGTCCGACCATTTAGCGCCTTCGATGAGGTGCATGGTGAGCTGGTGGCCATCCGCCGACCAGTCCCAGCTTGTCGCGAGGTTGGGCAGCGGCTCAAGCTCGGAGGCTTTGATCTCGAACAGCGGTCCGGTGCGGGTCAGGCATTCCTGCAGCCCGATATCGACGCCGCCCCAGCCCTGGTTCTGCCCGGCCCAGTAGTTCCACCCCTCCGGCCGTCCGCCGATGACGTGCCGCATCACGTCACCGTAGACGCCGATGCCGTCCGGCATGTTCGAGGTCTTGTAGACCAGCGGCTCTTTGGGCAGCCGATCCTTGACCGGCGGCAGCTTGCCCTTGTCGACGAAGTTCTGCGTCACCCAGTCCGGCTCGTGATAGGCCGGCAGCGCCCTGAAATCGAAGATGTCCTTGACGCCGACAAAATTCGGCGACGCCTGCGCCGCGAACGGCGGCGGATCGGGTGGCGTCGTCGGCGGCACCAGCGTCTGCGCCATGATTGCCGTTGCCGATACGCCGATCAGCAGCCCTGCCCCGCAAAGGGCCGTCATCGTTCTGTGCATGTTTCCTCCTCTATGCGTTGGCGGCCCTCCCTCCGGACAAGCCGCTACCATTCACGGCCATCGGTCCGACAGCCGCGCTCCATCCCGTTGATCGTGTTTTTGCCGACCCCGCCTGGGGTCAGAGCATATCGTTGAGGCTCCAGTGATTGCCCCAGCGGGCGTCGATCTCGTCCTCGACATTCTGGAAACGGATGTCGGTCGAGAGGCGGATGCGGTTCTGCGCATCCACATTGGTCGTCGAGGCGTGGATCATATACGGGCTGTGCAGCATCACATCGCCGGCCTCATAGTCGGCGATCAGCCAGCGCGTGTTGAACCGGTCGGCCATGTCCGGCAGGTCTTTTGAGACCCAGCCGCCCTCGGTCATGTTCTTGTTGTAGGCGTCGATCTTCTCTTCGGGCGTCAGGTTTTCAGCGTGGTGCGAAAACTCCTTCTCCATCGCCACCCCGATCGCATGCGACCCTTCGAGATAGACAAGACCACCCATTTCGACCGGTACGTCGCCAATCGGAATCCAGGACGTCACGATCCGGCTCGTGCCGCCGCGCAGATAGACGAGGTCGTAGTGCGCGGGCGTTGCTGTTGGGGTGTTGGGCTGCGTGTAGCGCATGATCTTGCGCTTATGGAGATAGGACAGCCCGTTGAGGAACTCATCCATGAACCGCGACAGCCGCGGCTGCACGCAAAAGCCTTCATAGGCAGTCGACCGAACGAGCGCCATCAGCCGCCGATCGGCGAGGCTTTTGTCCACCTCCCCACTGCCGGAAATGCCCTGCTGCGGATCGAGGCCAGCCGCCGTCAGGCCCGAGTCGGCCAAATGCTCGAAAACATAGCCGCGAAACGCCATGACCGCGGCCGGATCGAGAAACCCCTTGAGCCAGAGATAGCCGTGCTCGGCATACCGCGCCCTGAGCTCTGCCATCGGCGTAGTCGCCGGTGTCGGTGTCAGCCGGCCCATCCGATTAGCGGCGACGGACAGCGTCTTGCCATTCGCTTTGAGGGTCGGCGCCGATAGCGGAGCAACATCGAGGCGGGCAGTGGCGGCAGACATTTCGTTCACTCGGCATGGATCATCGATTGCTCGATACTGCTACTGTGCCTACGATCAGGCCATGGAGAAATCCACGTTCTGGACAATTCGATCATGATCACGTCGACGGCCATCTACCGGTCGATGCGCCCTGCCGCCCTGTCGGTGGTCGCGTTCGGCCGCCAGAGCGTGACCTCGATGATCGAGGATCGGCGCCTCCCGGTCTTCGCCGCGGTGCTCGTCGAGGCCGGTCACGGCACGCTGACGACGGAACTGAGCGGCCCCCGGCCGGTGACGGCGCCAAGCTTGTTCTGGCTGCTCCGCGATGTGCGCCATACCTATGGGCCGCTTGCGGGCAGCAGTTGGGACGAGCGCTGGATACTCTTTGGCGGCGCGCTGGCCGACGAGTTCGTTGCCACCGAGTTGATCGATCCTGCCGAGCCTGTCGTCGAGCTGCGCGAAGCCAGCGATATTCCCCTGCTGTTCGGCGCGGTGCAGACCGAACTTGGGATGCGCTCACGCATCGGGGATGCTGCAGCCGCCGCGTCTCTTCATCGCCTGGTGACGCGCGCGGCGATCGAGGCGGCGCTTGGCGCACCGGCGCGGCAACGCGACAGCGTCGAACTGGTCGCCGCACTTCGCGATCAGGCATTCCAGAATCTCGACCTCGCCGCCTTTGCGGCAAAGTTCGATATTTCGCCCGCCACGCTGCGTCGAAAATTCCTCGCGGCCACCGGCTTGCCACCAAAAGCGTTCCAGCTCCGGCTGCGGCTCGATCGCGCCAAGGAGCTGCTGGCGACCAACAACCATTCGATCGAGCGCGTCGCCGAAACAGTCGGCTTCGACGATTCCTTCTACTTCGCCCGGCTGTTCCAGCACCGCGAAAACTGTACGCCGAGCGAGTTTCGCCGCCGCAACCAGCGCCGCTAAAGCCTGCCTAAAACGTCCCCCGTTCGCACGACGCGGGACCTCTCGCTCCCGTGATCATGGTCGGCCCAGCGCTCGATCCCGAGCTGCTGTCGCAATTAATTTGGAGATTATCGTGCGTAAACTTTCATGGGCCCACGCCCTCGCCCTGTTACCCCTGCTGGCTGTCGGCACCGCTTCCGCCGCAGGCATGAGCGACATGAGCAACCCGCTCGCCGACCATGTGAAGGCCGCCAATGCGCGCTTCGCCGACGTCGCCGCCGCGGTGGCCGAGGGCTACTCGCCGATCGCCTGCGCCGATGGCGCCGATGGCGGTTCGATGGGTATCCACTACGTCAACATGGCCTATCTCAAGGACAACGTCATCGATCTGACCAAGCCCGAGGCGGTGATGTATGAGCCGATGCCGGGCGGCAAGCTTGAACTGATGGGCGTCGAATACATCACCTTCAAAGGCCCGGCCGCACTCGAAGGCCACCTCTTCAGCTTCGCCGGCGCGCCCAACCGCTACGGCCTCGATCCCTACTACGAGCTGCATGTGTGGGCCTGGAAGGCCAACTCCATGGGCTCGTTCGCTGACATGAATCCCGATGTGAGCTGCGCTGCCGTGACCGGGGATGTGAAGTAGCCCGAAGCCTGCTTAATATGTCCCTTCCGAGCCTCGTTGCCCGGAAGGGATTTTCGCCTGGGACCCGTGACGGGACTCTGGCCCGCCCTTCATGCCCCTGACCCGATCGTTTCCAGTTTCGTTCCAGATTTGGAAAGCCAAGCTCCGAATGACGGCAAACGCGCAACGCCATTAGTCGACTAATGCTATAGACTAACGATAGCTTGTGACAGCACCAGACGGCCTCGCAGGGCCATCTCAGGGAGACTGACATGAGTTCAAAGCAGCGGCAGCTTCATCTCGGCGCCTTCATCATGGCCACCGGCCACCATATCGCCGCCTGGCGTCACCCGGATTCCGATGCCGACGCCGGTCACAACATCGACCATTATCGCGGGCTGGCGCAGACCGCCGAGCGTGGACTTTTCGACCTCGTCTTCGTTGCCGACAGCCCCGGTGGCTGGGATGGCGAGCGCGATGTCGAGACCCGGAGCCGTGTCTCTCACGCGGCGCATTTCGAGCCGGTGACGCTGTGGTCAGCGCTGTCGCAGGTGACGCAGAACATCGGCTTCGTGGCGACCGCGTCGACCACCTACGAAGACCCCTATCTCCTCGCCCGCAAATTCCTGTCGCTGGATCACATCAGCAAAGGCCGCGCCGCCTGGAACGTCGTGACCACCGGCGCCGATGTCTCCAAGAACTTTTCCATTCCCGGTCATCCGGCACACGCCGACCGCTATGTCCGCGCCGAGGAAGTCGTCGACCTGGTCCTCGACCTCTGGGACTCCTACGAAGACGATGCGCTGATCCGCGACAAGGCGAGCGGCATTTTCCTCGACCCCGAAAAAGTGCATCGCATCAATCATCAGGGGAAGATTTTCACTGTCGCCGGGCCGCTCAACGTGGCGCGGTCGCCGCAGGGCCGCCCGGTCGTCGTGCAGGCCGGCGCGTCCGAGCCCGGCCGCGACCTCGCCGCCCGCACCGCCGAAGCCATCTTTACCGCGAACCAGACTCTGGCCGACGCGCAATCCTTCTACGGCGATCTCAAGGGCCGCCTCGGTAAATTCGGCCGCCGCCCTGAAGAACTGGTGATCATGCCCGGCATCTTCCCCATCCTCGGCGGCACTGAGGCCGAGGCGCAGGAAAACTACGAGTTCATCCAGTCACTGATCCATCCCACCGTCGCCTGGAGCATCCTCAAACAGTACTATGTCGGCGTCGATCTCTCGGGTTATTCGCTCGATGACATCGCCCCGCCGCTGCCGACCAGCACCGAACTCAACAAGAGCCGTCTGAAGCTGGTCTCCGACCTCGCAGCTCGTGGCCTGACGCTGCGCCAGCTTTACCTCTCGCTCGCTACCGCCCGCGGCCATCGCACCGTCGTTGGCACACCCGAGCAGGTAGCAGATGCGATCGAGGATTGGTTCAGCAACGGCGCCGCCGACGGTTTCAACATCATGCCGCCGATCCTGCCGACCGGCCTCACCGATTTCGTCGATCAGGTCGTGCCGATCCTGCAGCGCCGCGGCCTCTTCCGCACCGCCTATGAAGGCCCGACGCTGCGCGAAAATCTCGGGCTTGCCCGCCCGGTCAACCGCTTCGTCGCCCGCGCCGCCGAGCGCACCGAAAAGACCGCCTGACCGGCAAACTCTTCGATCCCCATCACCGTGGCCGCTTGGCCTCTCTGGAGACCTTTATGCTCAACCGCAGACAACTCTTTCCGCTCTTTGCCGGAGCGGCGGCAGCGCTCGCGCTTCCCGGTCTTGCCCGCGCCGCCAAGGAGCCGGCGACCCAGTTCCGCATCGGCTGGCAGAAGGGCGGCGTGCTGTCGCTCGCCAAGCAGCAGGGCGCCATCGAAAAGCGCCTCGCCGACCGCGGCATCGCCGTGAGCTGGGATGAATTTACCTCCGGCCCGCCGCTGCTAGAAGCGCTCGGCGCCGGGGCGCTCGATTTCGGTTCGACCGGCGACGTACCGCCGCTCTTCGCCCAGGCGGCCGGCGGCGACCTCGCTTATGTCGCGGCGGTCGGTGGTGGCGCGGATGGCTCGGCGATCCTCGTGCGCAAGGACTCGCCGATCAACACGCTCGCCGATCTCAAGGGCAAGAAGGTCGCCTTCAAGCGCGGCAGCAGCGCCCACAATTTTATCGTCAAGGCGCTCGAAAAGGGCGGCGTCGGGCTCGACGAGGTCACCCAGCTCGATCTCGCGCCGACCGATGCGGCGCCCGCCTTCGCGAGTGGCCAGATCGATGCGTGGGCCATCTGGGACCCCTACTATGCCATCGCTGTTCAGGACCCGGGCACGCGCGTGCTCGCAACGAGCGACGGCATCGTCAGCGCGTGGAGCTATCTCCTCGCCGGTGGCGCCTATTCCAAGGCCAACCCGCATGTCGTGGCCGACGTGATCGATGAGCTCAAAAAGGTCGGCACCTGGTCGCAAAGTCATCTCGACGAAACCATCAAGGCCATCTCGGCGGCAACGGGTGTGCCAGAAGCCATCCAGCGGATCGTGCTCACCCGCAAGGACTCCGACCTCGGCAATATCCATCCGATCACCGCCGAAGCCCTAACCTATCAGCAGGGGCTCGCGGACGAGTTCTACAAGCTCAAGATCGTCCCCAAACAGCTGACCATCAAAGACATCGTCTGGACCCCGCCGGCCGCGTAAGCGCGCGGGCCGGTCCGACAGCATGGAGAGCTCGAAGATGACAATCACCGCGGACCTGCCTCTTTCGCCCTCCCGCCTCGGCGCCCCACGAACCGGCGTCGCTGCACCGTGGCGGGCCGATCGGCTGAAACCGTTGCTGCCGTTCGTCGTGCCCGTCGCCATCGTGGTCGTCTGGCAGTTGGCCTCGAGCTTCGGCTGGATTTCGAGCCGGCTGATGCCCGCCCCTGTCGATGTGGTCCGCGCCTTCTGGGACAAGGCCTTGTCCGGTGAGCTGCTCGCCGACATCGAAGCCAGCGCGGCGCGGGCCTTGGCCGGGCTCGCCGTCGGCGGCGGCATCGGCTTCGCGCTCGGCCTCGCCAACGGTATGTCGAAGCTTTCCCACGCGCTGACCGACACGACGCTGCAAATGATCCGCACTGTCCCGCATCTGGCGCTCATCCCGCTCGTCATCATCTGGTTCGGCATCGGCGAGGAAGCAAAGCTCTTCCTCACCGCGCTCGGTGTGTTCTTCCCAATCTACCTCAACACCTCGCACGGGGTGCGCTCGGTCGATCCGCAACTGATCGAAATGGGCCGGGTCTACGGCATGAATCGCTGGACGCTGTTCCGCCGCGTCATCCTGCCCGGCGCCCTGCCCTCGATCTTCGTCGGCTTGCGCTTTTCGCTGGGTATTATGTGGCTGACCCTGATCATCGCCGAAAGCATGGCCGCCTCGAGCGGCATCGGCCAGATGGCCAACAATGCCCGCGAGTTCATGCAGACCGACGTCGTCGTGCTGGCGCTCGTCATCTACGCCCTGCTCGGCAAGCTCGCCGATATCGTCGCAAAACTCCTCGAGCGGGCAACGCTGCAATGGCATCCCGCCTATCAGAAACCGGCGGAAGGCTGAGACAATGGCCAATGCTTCGACGCCAATTCGCCGCTACACGGCCAGCGGCCGGGAGATAGAGCCCGAGTTCAACCACGCTCCCACCCGGCCGGCTGCACCTCGCGGCGACGGCATCGCTATCCGCATCCGCGGACTCGAAAAGAGCTTTGGCGCGACGCCGGTGCTGAAAGGCATCGACCTCGACATCGCCGCCGGCTCGTTCGTTGCCATCGTTGGCAAAAGCGGCTGCGGCAAGAGCACGCTGCTCCGCCTGCTCACCGGCCTCGATGAGCCAAGCGCCGGCAGCATCGATTTTGGCGATGCGTCAAGCGGAGTCCAAAAGTCGAACTCCCGCATCGTTTTCCAGGAGCCACGTCTGCTGCCGTGGGAGAAGATCGTCGACAATGTCGCGGTTGGCCTCGGCGGTCGTCGCGATGACGGCGCGGCACTAGCAGCGCTTGCCGATGTACAGCTCTCCGAAAAAGCCAAGGAATGGCCGTCGCGCCTCTCGGGCGGGCAGCGGCAGCGTGTGTCGCTGGCCCGCGCGCTGGTCAGCCGCCCGGATTTTCTGGCGCTAGACGAACCGCTCGGCGCGCTCGACGCCCTCACCCGCATCACCATGCAAAAGCTGCTGGAGCGCGTCTGGCGGGATCAGGGGTTTACCGCCCTGCTGGTGACCCACGACGTGGCCGAGGCGGTCGCCCTTGCCGACCGCGTGATCGTGCTCGACGGCGGACGCATCGCGCTCGATCTCGATATCCCCGAGCAGCGCCCGCGCGAAAAGGGAACGGCGGAAATCGCCCGTCACGAGGCCAGGCTTCTCGCTGCGATCTTCGCCGGCGAGGGCTGAAGCGGCGCCCGGCAGCAGTAGCGCGGGGGCTAGGCGCGAACCTGCCGGGCTTCGCCCGCGATCGGCACGACCAGCCGGGACAGGCGGCGACCGAGCTGGATCAGCGGCTTCTCCATCACCTCGAACAGCACCGCGCTGAGCACCACGATTCCGGCGATCGCCGCGAGTTCGACGGGCAGGCTCTGGTTTCTGAAGAGCTCGCTGGTCGCCAACTCCTGCCAGAGATAGATCGCGTACGAGATGCGGCCGAGATAGCCGAGCACGCGATTGCTGAGTACCTCGCGCGCCGCGCCGCCCGCCCAGCCCGAAAAGAGCACTATCATCGGCACCGTGACGATGAATGTCAGCGGATAATAGTCGGCAAGGATCGGCACCGGCAGGGTGAACGGCGTAACGAGGATCGCGATGGCCGCCAGGACGAAACCGAAATTGGCGTAGCGTGCGAACGCCGCGGCGATGACCGCCTCGTATCTGGCCGCGAGGCATCCGGCCGTGAACAGCGCGTAGGTGAGGACAAAGCTGAACCAGCCGATATAGCTCACCGGAAAAATCAGTGGCGCGAGGCAGAATGCCAGAACGATGATGAGGTGCGGCACGAACGGCCGCTTGCGCAGGATGACGAGCGAAATCAGGATCGGGAACAGCAGATAGAACTGCTCTTCGAATGCCAGGCTCCAGGTGTGCCCGGCGAGCCAGGCACACTGACCCAGCGGCCCGATATTGCAGACGTAGAGGAAGGCCGGCACAGCGTTGTTGATATGGAAGTCGACCAGCCCGAACGCCCCAAGGATGAGGCACACGACGAGATAGAGCACGAGCGGCGGAATGATGCGGAACGTCCGGCGGACATAGAACGCCGGCAGCGAAAACGCCGAAGTCCTGTCGATCTCGGCCAGCGCGCCCCGGGTGATGACGAAGCCGCTGATGAAAAAGAAGATCAAAACACCGATCTGACCGGCAGGCATCCACCGTCCAAGCATTTTCAGCCATGCCGGATCGTGCCGGAAACCGATAAGGTGGCTCTGGATCACGACAAAAACCGCAATCGCCCGCCATCCATCGAGGAAGGCAAGGCGGCCCTTATCCTCCGGGGCAGCCGCTGTCGTGATATCGCCGGGCATCATTTCCATCTTTTCGCCGGTGCGACCTAGCCCAGATCAAGCGCCGCGCGTCAATCGCGGCGGAAAATCGGACCGGCACCCGGACTTTGCCGAAACAATCGGCCAAAGCATGGCGGGATGTATTTCCGGCACTGCCAATCAGTACGTCTGCCGGAGATGTCCGACCCTGAGCCCTTTCGCCAGCGCCCTGATATTCGCCTTGCCGCTGAACCGCGGCGTGAAGGTCAGCCGGGTTTCGCGGCCCGGCAGCAGGGTCACGGCGTTATCGCTGAAATAGCCGGCAATGTCGGGCGTGGTTGCCGTAACGAACAGGGCGGCCCGATCGGCCGTGAGCGTCAGAACCGGAACGCCGTCCTCGGACGACCACGCCGCCGTTACCTCTGCCTGCGGCAGCTCGTAGTATTTGTAGGCGCGTGGGAAAAAGTCGTTCTCGCCGAGCAGCTTGCCATCTTCATCTGTCCACGAGAAGAACAGGAACTCGCCCTCATTCAGCTTTTTCGCCGGAAGGCGGACGATGTCGACGGCCGCATCCGGCCTGAGGCGAGCGCGCTTCGAATGCACCACACGCGTCTCGCCAGACACGCTCACCGCCAGAATCTCGACGCCGATTTCAGCCTTCCCGCCGGTATCGTTGATGCCGCGGAAGACGATGTCGCCCGTCGCCTTGTCGGGCACCGCGACGACGTTGAGCGGCAGGAAGAACCGCTTCGCCATATAGTGCAGCAGCTTCCACTGCCCGCCATATTCGAGGCTTGCCCAGCTCGCCACCGGCCACGTGTCGTTAAGCTGCCAGTAGAGCGTGCCCATGCAGCGTGGCTTGGTCGAGCGCCAGTATTCGATCGCTGTCTTGATCGCGAGCCCCTGCTGGATTTGCGACAGGAACACCATCGCATCAAAATCCTTGGGGAAGCGGAAGTAGCGCGTCATGGTTTCCAGGATGCGGGCGTTGCCGCCGTCGTTGCGCTGGTGCGTCTCCATCACCGGCGATGAGGGGTTGCGGTCGGCTGGTTCGGTGAAGCTCTCGATGACGTTCATCGAGGTAAAACTCTGGAAGCCGAACTCGGAGGCGAAGCGCGGGTTCACGTCGCGGTAGTGCTCGAACGGCTTTGCTTCGTGCCAGACACTCCAGAAGTGCATGTCGCCGCGCGTATCGGCATGCCAGCCATCGGAAAAATCCATGTAGCCGAGCGACGGCGAAGAGGGCCAGAAGCGGCGGCTTTCATCTTCTTCCGCGACGATGTCCGCCAGCATCGAATTGAGCCGGTCGTAATTGGCGACGAAGCGGTCGCGATTAGCCTTCGTTTCCGGATACCAGGTGAGCGAGCCGATCACCTCGTTATCCCCGCACCAGAGCGCGATAGAAGCATGATGCTGTAGCCGCCTGACCTGCTGGGTGATCTCGGTGCGAACGCTGGCAAGAAACGGCCCATCAGAAGGATACGGCATGCAAGAAAACATGAAGTCGTGCCAGATCAGCAGACCGAGCTCGTCACAAAGATCGTAGAAGAAATCCGGCTCGTACTGCCCGCCGCCCCAGACGCGGATCATGTTCATATTGACCGCCCGCGCACTTTCCAGCGCATCGCGGATCGCGGCCGGTGTAATGCGCGACGGCATCGCATCGTTCGGGATCCAGTTGGCGCCGAACGCCGAAATGTCCCGGCCGTTGACGCGCACCTTGAACGAATGGTCGATCTCATCTTTCTCGATGATCCATTCGAGCTGCCTCAACCCGATGCGGCGGTGCGTCTGTTCACCATCGACGATGGTCTCGAGCAGATAAAGCGGTTGCTCGCCCTGCCCATTCGGCCACCAGAGTTTTGGATTTCTTACGGTGACGTTGTGCGTGAACAGATTTTCGCCCGGCGCGACGACGACCTTGTCGGTGATCACCTGCCCGTCGATGCGATGTTCGATCTCTGCCGTACCGTGATCGAACGCGAAGAGCCGCGTCTTGATCGACAGCTCAACCGAATTTTTCGCATGCGCCTGCTCGACCTGAACGCTCTCCTGCCGGACCAGGCGCGACCGGCGCAACGCCATACGACCATAGATGCCGATCGGCATCAGGCAGATGCCCCAGTCCCACCCCGCATGGCATGCCGCCTTGCGGATAAAGTTCATGTGGACGCCCGTTAAACCGTTCGTCTTGTAATTGTTGGTGAAGGGGATCGGAAAGGGATGCGCCGCATAGCGCGCCTTGGCGATATCCGCCGCCACGGCAAACTCGATGCGAAGTGTGTTCTCGCCCTCATGCACCTTGCCGGACACATCGATGTCGTTACGGATGAAGGCGTTGTCGGTCTCGGCAATCACCTCGCCGTTGAGGCTGATGGCCGCGATGCAGTCGACATATTCGAGCGTCAGCGTCAGGTAGCCATCGATGTCCGCCGCGCTGGCGTCGAACTTCCGCTCGACCGCCCAGGCGGTCTCGTTGACCCACATCACCGCCTTTTCGTTGTTCCCGAAATAGGGATCGGGGATCTCTCCCGCTTCGAGCAACGCGGTATGCACATCGCCCGGCAGCGTAATGCCCCAGCGGCCTTTTCGCGACGGCGACGTCAGCCCAAAAGCCCCGTCCAGCGGCAGCTCGGAGTAGTGGGCTGGCATCTTGGATGCGGCAACGCCGCGCCGGCTCGGCATATCAGTCTCCCTCAAAGATCCATTCGGCGGCGAGGGCCGAAAATTAGCTACAACCGAGCGCCCGTTGCCGCATCGAACACCGACGCGGCTTCCAGCCGCCAGCGCAGCGGCACCTTGTCGCCCGGCCCAGCCTTGCTGTCGCGATCGACCCGCGCGACGGCCGGCTGGCCACCGATCCTGCCATTGAGATAGACGTCCGCGCCGGTCGGCTCGGCATAGTCAACCTCAAGGACGCAATGAGCATTCTCAACCGTCGCAAGCTGAGCGTTTTCAGCCCGAATGCCAAGCTCCGCCTCGACGGCAGCAGAAGGAATCGAACCGAGAATTGCGGGGGGCACCTCGAGCACCGCACCCTCCATCTCAAACCGCGCCCGCCGTTCGAACGGCACGAGTTTGCCGCGCAGCAGATTGATCGCCGGCGTGCCGATGAAGGTCGCGGCGAACCGGTTGGCCGGCCGGTCGTAAAGATCCATCGGCGTGCCGATCTGCACGATCTCGCCCTTGTCGAGCAGCACGACCTTGCTCGCGAGCGTCATAGCCTCGTGCTGGTCGTGCGTGACATAGACCGTCGTCGTGCCGAGCCGCTGATGCAGGTGCTTGAGCTCGGCCCGCGTCTCCTGCCGCAGCTTCGCGTCGAGATTGCTAAGCGGCTCGTCGAACAGGAAGAGGTCGGGTTCACGTACCAGGCACCGGCCGATAGCAACCCGCTGACGCTGTCCGCCCGAGAGCTCGGCCGGGCGGCGGTTCAGCAGATGGTCGAGTTGCAGCGCCGTGGCGGCTTCGAGCACCCGGCGATCACGCTCGGCTTTCGGCACATGCTTGATCTCCATGCCAAAGGAGATGTTCTTGGCAACGCTCAGATGCGGATAGAGCGCATAGGATTGAAACACCATCGCGACCTTGCGGTCCTTGGGGTCGAGGTCGGTGACGCGGCGATCGTTGATAAAAATCTCGCCCTCATGGTCCTCGGTGAGGCCGGTGATCAGCCGCAGCAGCGTCGATTTCCCGCAGCCCGATGGCCCGAGCAAAACGACGAATTCGCCGGCCTCCGCTTCGAAGCTGACGTCGTTGAGCGCAACGAACGACCCGAACGCCTTGATGAGGTGTTCGACCTTGAGGAATGCCATCTTTATCCCTTCACCGAGCCCTGCGTGATACCTGCATAAATGTAGCGCTGCAGGAAGAAGAAGCCGACGATCGTTGGCGCGATCACGAGGATTACCGCCGCCATTATCACCGCCTGGCTGATCGTCGCGGTGACCCCTGAGAAGTTGTAGAGCATCATCGATACCGTGCTCTCGGACGGCTTTGACGCGTAGAGGTAAGGCAGCACGAAGTCGTTGTAGATGTAGACACAGCGCAGGATCACCACCGTCGCGATCGCCGGCGCCAGCATCGGTAGGATCAGCCGGAAGAAAATCTGGAAGTAATTGGCGCCCTCGATCCGCGCGCTGTCGTCGACCTCCGTCGAGATCGAGCGGATGAACTGGATGAAGATCAGCAGCGACACGATATCGGCGCCTGAATAAAGCACGACCAGCGCCCAGCGGGTGTTGGCGAGTCCCAAAAACTGCAGCACCTGAAAGGTCGAGACCGGCGTGAGGATGCTCGGCACGGCGACCAGCGCCGCATAGGCGCCGAGCAGCAGTTTTCGGCCCGGAAAGCGAAAGCGGTTGAGCACAAAAGCCACCATCGCCCCGAACATGACGAGCAGTGCTACCGCGCACACCATCACCATGATTGTGTTGGCGAAGGCCCAGCCGATCGGCAGCCCGGATTGCGGGAACAGCACCTGCTTGTAGTTATCGAAATTGAGCCAGTCCGCCGGCGGCGAGCTCTTGCTCGAATTGAGGTATTCGAGCGGCGTCTTGAACGAGCCGGCCAGGACGCTCCAGAGCGGCACGACGACGGTCAGCGACGCGAAGATCAGCGTCGCATACTGGAACGCCCGGATCGCAAGTTTGAGCGGCGTAAGTTTGCGGCGCCTAGCCATCGGACGCCCCCGCGATCGGCCGGTCGAAATATCGCTGCAACGCCTGCGTGACGAGATAGAGCACGAGGACGATCAGCAGCATGAACACCGCCATGGCGGCCGCCGTGCCCGCCCGATGGAACTGAAAGCCGGTCTGCACCATCTGGATGGCGAAGGTCGACGTTTTGCCTGCGCCGTTGGTGATGAGCTGCGGGATCTCGAATACTTCGAGCGACCCCACCACCGAGAGGGCAAGCTGCAAAAACAGCACATTGCGGATACTCGGAAAGGTGATGCGCCAGAACGACTGCCAGTCGTTCGCCCCCTCAAGCCTCGCGGCATCGTACTGGTCTTGCGGGATCGCCTGCAGCGCCCCGAAGGTCACCACCAGGTTGAAGCCGAGATAGCGCCAGACGCTCGCCGCCGCGAGCGAGAAATTGGTGTAGTTCTGCTTGGCGTCGAGCCAGGGGATTTTGAAGCCGACCCCGAAGACATTCTGCAGCAGCTCGTTAAGTGTCCCGTCGAGCTGGAGGAAGTGCCGGAAGACCAGCGCTGCGGCCACCGTGTTGAGCACGAACGGCAAGAACAGGATGGTCCGGAAGATGCGGGATCCCGGCAGCTTCATGTCGAGGATCACCGCGAACCAGGTCGCGAGCACGATCTGCACCAGGCTGCCGAAGAGGTAATAGAGGCTGTTGACGATCGGCAGCATCAGCGTGCTGTCGCGGGTCAGCAGGTCCGAATAGTTGCGGACGCCGATGAACCGGGCGCGCATCCAGTTGATGCCGTTGAAATCACTGAGGCTGATCCAGATGAGCTGCAGCACCGGATAAATGTTGAGGAGAATGAGGCTGACCAGCGGCACGAACAGGAACGTGACGATCACCAGCCGCCGCTGCGCCTCGGGGCTGTAGCTTGGCCGGCGTTGTCGCCCGCGTATACCGATATCGCCTGCAGTCAATGCCCCGCCCTCACCCTTACGCTCAACACCGATGCGGCGCAGCCGGGCCGCATCGTCAATGCCGATCGCGGCTTTACTGCGTGCGGGAAATCGCGTCGGCCCAGGAGGCGTTCAGCTTGTCGATCGCCGCATTGTAGTCATCGGCGTTGATGGTGTTCTGCAGGCCTTTGCCGCCACCAAAGTTGATCAGGTTGATGGCGTTGGTATAGGCTGGCGTCTGCGACGTCTGGGCGATGATATTCGGCTTGTAGCTCTGGAACTCGCCAAGCTGCGGCAAGGTCGGCGCCAGCTTCTTGTAGCCCGGAATGAACCCGGCGTTCTGCGAGCAATCCGTCTTGGTCAGCAGGAACGCGAGCCACGCCTTGGCCGTCGGAATGTTCTGCGAGTTCTTGGCGACCGACACGCCATAGTCGTGACCCGAATTGACGCTGTAGGGTCCGCCACTCTCGTCATAGGGCAGCGGGAAGAAGCCGATATTGCTGGCATCGGGCGGAATGCCCGCCTTGACGCTGCCTTCCTGCACGATCTGGTTGATCGACCAGTTGCCGAGGAACCACATCGCCGCCTTGCCCGAGGCCATCCAGCCCTTGGAATCTTCCCAGTTGTTGGTGGTGAGATCGGGCTCGACCAGCTTGTCGGTGATCAGCTTATGCAGCACCGCAAACGACTTGCCATAGGGTTTGTCGGCGGAGAACGGCGCCGAGTCCTTGAGCGTCTTGTTGAGGAAATCGCCGTCGCCCGAAATCGCCACCGCGAGGCCATCGTAAACCGTCAACGGCCAGCCTTGCGAGAAATTCGTCTCGACCGGAATGATTCCCGCGTCCTTGAGCTTGTGGGCATCGGCGAGGAACTCACTCCAGGTTTTGGGCACCGCCGTGATGCCCACCTTCTTGAACGCCGCCTTGTTGTAGACGATGCCTTCGACATTGACGCCGAAGGTGAAGGCATAGGGCTTGCCACCCTGCACCCAGGCATCGCCATAGTTGAAATCGGCCTGCAGATTGAGGTCGTCGAGCGGCGCGAAGAAGTCCGACAACTGGTCGGCGGGGACACTCGCGGGCGTATCAAGCACATCACCATAGTCGCCGGTCGCGAGGCGGGTGCCCATGGTATCTTCGTAGGTCGCGATGCCCTGCACGTCCACATCGGCGTTGGGATAGAGCTTCTTGAAATCGCCGACCCACTTGTCGAACAGCCCATCGGTGATGAAGCTGGTGAAGTGCGTGTAATAGGTGATTTTGCCCTTCACCTGCGCCGGATCGATGCCCGGATCGGCAGCGAAAGACCAGCCGGTGGCGAGCAGCAGGGCGGCAGCGCCCACGCCCGCGGCGATTGCACGTTTCATGCTTGTTTCCTCCATGAGCGAGGACCGCCCAAGGTCCCCTCGCACCTCCTCCGGGTGCGGGCCAATAGGTAAGGGAGACGCTCACAAGAAGTCAATGCAAACGTTGTCATTGCGACAAATGGCCAGCCTGACCACGGTCTTAGCCTCGCCGTGTCGTCAGTCGCGCGGTACGAAAGTAGTGCGAACAACCCGTTGCAGGTCGTCGAGCGAGGCGCCTTCGGCCGCCTCGACCAGCATGCTGGAGAGCGCCCGTCCGGCCTCGATCTGCGGGTAGTAACAGCTCGAAACGTCGGGCACGAAGAAGTCGAAGAAGCTGGTGCCATCTCGGCTGACGAAGTCGATCGCCGACGGGTCGCGGCCGAGCGAGCGGCAGGCCTCGACCGCCGCCAGCGTCGACACCTCGTTGGGCAGCACGAAAGCCGTCGGCGGATCGTCAAGGCCGAGCAGCGCAACCGTTGCCGGCCCGATATGGGCTGGGACGATCTGCGTCTCGATGATCAACGCCGGATCGTAGGGCAGTCCCGCGGCCGCGAGGGCCTCGACATAGCCCGCCCGCCGCTGTGCCGAGAACAAAAAATCGACCGGCGGATCGATGAGCCCGATGCGCCGGTGGCCCCTCCGCGCCAGTTCGAGAGTTGCAACCTCTGCGGCATGCTGATTGTCGATGTCGAAGAAGGCGTGCGGCGTTTGAAGCTCGGTGCGGCCAAAGGTAACGAACGGCACCCCACTCTCGACGAGGTAGGCGACACGATCGTCTTTGGGCCGTGTCAGGTCGATGATGATGCCGCCGGCTCTTCGCGCTTCAACCGCATCGTGCAGTGCCCGCATCTGCTCGGCCTCGCCCATCACCGGCTGGATCACGAGGTTGAAATCGGTGCCCTCGACCCCGGCGATCATCCCCTGCATCAGGTGCATCGTCGCCGGATCGCCGAACTCCATGATGGGCTGCGCCGCGAGGATCGCGCAGAGCGTGTTGGTGCGGCCGGTCCTGAGGTTGACGCCGCGATAGTCACGGCGATAGCCCATTTCGCGCGCCGCTTCCTGCACGCGGAGGCTGGTGTCGGCACGAACGGCCGTGTCGCCCCGCAGCGCGCGCGACACTGTCGACGGCGACAGCGACAGCGCCTCGGCGATCGACGTTATCGTCGCCGCTGCTTTTCGCGAACCGCCATTGTCCCGCTCATCGAGCATAAGCCTACCCTCCGCCCAAGGCTCATACTCCCGAGCAATCCGGCCGCAAAGCCGAATAGACCGTGAAGTCGAGAGCCGGACAAGGGGCACCGATCTGCCTGAAATAGCAAATCGGCGGCCGGCATATTCTGCCAACCGCCGATTGTTTCTATTCAAGCAGCGCGGATTACTCGGCAGCAGCGCGCTGCGGGAGAACCCAGCCGGCCCGCGGGAAGTGGCAGGTATAGCCGTTCGGATAGTGCTGCAGGTAATCTTGGTGCTCCGGCTCGGCCTGCCAGAACGGGCCGACCGGCACGACTTCCGTCACAACTTTCCCCGGCCACAGGCCTGACGCGTTGACATCCGCAATGGTTTCCTCGGCCGTCCGCTTCTGTTCCTCGCTGCCGTAGAAGATCGCTGAACGGTAGCTCGCGCCGACGTCGTTACCCTGGCGGTTGCGCGTCGTCGGATCATGAATTTGGAAGAAGAATTCCAAGATCTTGCGGTAGCTGATCACGTCGGGATCAAAGATGATCTCGACCGCTTCAGCGTGGGACCCGTGGTTGCGGTAGGTCGCGTTCGCGACATCACCACCTGAATAGCCCGTGCGTGTCGAGATGACGCCGGGATAAGTCCGCAGCAGTTCCTGGACGCCCCAGAAACAGCCACCGGCCAATACAGCCCGTTCGGTTCTTGCGGTCATCGCATGTCTCCTTGTGTGATCTTGTTCTTCGTCATTCTGAGTGCCGGCGCTCAGGTGTCATAGCTCGCCGAAAACAGGGCCGCCGCGCGTTCGAGCCCGCCCCGATCCTCATCGTCGAACCGCGCCGGCACCGGGCTGTCGAGATCGAGCACGCCCACCACCTCGCCCGCGCGGAACAGCGGGACCACGAGTTCCGAGCGGGAAGCGGCGTCGCACGCGATGTGTCCCGGAAACGCGTGCACGTCCGGCACGAGAATCGAGTGCCGTTCGGCAACCGCGGTGCCGCAAACACCCTTTCCTACCGCGATGCGGACGCAGGCCGGCTTCCCCTGAAAGGGCCCGACCACCAGCTCGTTGCGGCCGTCTGCAAGGAAGTAAAAGCCCGCCCAGTTGAGCTCCGGCAGCATCTGGAACAGCAGCGCCGACATGTTGGCGGCGTTGGCGATCTTGTCCCGTTCACCGCCAAACAGCCCCCGGAGCTGCAGCTCGACCTCGCGGTAAAGCTCCGCCTTGCCTTCAAGCTGACTTTGCAGAACAGATGACTGAAACACAGGCGACCTCGGTCGGGAACGACTTTCGCAATATAGGAATTCGGCGCCGAGACCGCCATCCTCATCTCCGCCACGCGGACTTCACAAAGCCGCCATCGAAGAGATGACAGCCGCCACCGACCGCTCACCTCGATGGCGCTGGCGCTTCGATGGCTGTAACCAGGCGTCTCGTGATCAGGTCGGGCGCGGTGACCGCCGAGCCGGAAACGACGGCGTAGGCGCCCGCAGCGAAGCTTGCAACAACGTGCTCTGGCGTCCAGACACCTCCTTCAACGACGACTGGAACCAGGCAGTGAGCGACCAACCGCCGAACCAGCGATATCGGCGGACGGGCGCCGCCGCTGGTTGACGGCGTATAGCCGAACATGGTGGTCGCAACAGCATCCGCCCCCGCCGCAATGGCGGTCTCGGCTTCGGATAGGCCCGCGATGTCGGCCATGACCGCCGCGCCACGATCATGAGCGAGCTTGGCCAGTTCGGCGAAGCCCGGGCCGGGACGAGTGCCTTCGGTCGCCTGGATGGCGATGATATCGGCGCCCGCCTTGCACAACGCCTCGATATCTTCGGGTGAGGTCGTGATATAGTTATCGAACCCCTCGCGCGTGTCCTTGACGATGCCGATGATCGGCAGTTCTGTCGCCGGCCGAAGCGCCACGACGACGTCCGCACCGTTAACGCGAAAACCGCCAGCGCCGCCGAGTTCAGCCGCCTGCGCCATCAGCGCCAGCACGTCCGGTCGGCGCAATGGGCTGCGCTGATCCATCGCCTGCGACGAGACGACCAGCTTGCGCTCGAGGCGGGCCAGGATATTCAATTTCATTGTCCCCGTTCCGCAATGCGAAAGTTGATCTCAAAACTGCGATGCCACGGGAAGCCGACACCGCTGACGGAAGCGTCCGGTGCCAGCCATGCCAACGCCGCAACGAGTTCCGGACGGACCTCTTCAATCACGGCTGTTTCGACTTCGGCGCTGGCAAAATTCCGCGTATCGAACTCAGCGTCGAGACGCTGTTCGAGGCGTGGCCTGATTACCGATTGGTAGCAAAAATCCTCGAGCAGCCGGTGCAGCAGCATGTTGCGCTGCGCGCGCGCGTCGAGAGTGCCGACCGCGGCGCCGATCTGCGCGGCAGCGGCTGCCGCCACCACCGACCCCAGGCTGTTACCCGCCGTGTTCCAGCCGCCATAAGCCGAGAGCTGCAACGCGATGCCTCGCTCGATCAGCAGGTCGACCAGTACGGGGTCGCCCCCATTGGCGTAGCGCAGATCGGCCAGCGCGACACTACGCCCGGCGCCTATGAGGTCCCCCACGAGGTCCGCCGTTACTGTCGCGGCAGCATGATCGGCCTCGCCGAAGTCGATCGCGCTGTGGGCAAAATCGCGCTGGTTGGCTTCGGGTGTGTGGATCACGAGCACCGCCGCGGCGGCGTCCTCGGTGAGTTCGGCGCCGCAGGCTCGCAATTGCCGCTCGACCGCAATCCGGATCGACGTGTTCTCGTATTTTGCGATCCGCTCGAGGCCCGCCTCGTCGGCCGTGCGGAGTTGAAACCGGGCTACCGCTCCGGTCACCCGCGACAATTGCCGGGCCACCAGCACTGCCGCGACTTCATCAGCGCCTGGATACATCAGCACCTGCCCGGCACACGGAAGCACGCGTATCCATTGCGCCAGCCATAGCTGCTCAACTGACCCAGCCGCATGCTCAGCCGTATCATCGGCGGTGATCAGCAGCGGATCGATGACGCCAGACGAAGCAAGCGCCAAGGCGTTGAGGTTCACGTGATGATTGCGCAACCGGCGTAGCTCGAAATCGGCGAGGACATTAGCCGGAAGGCTCTGCCGTAGCCCATCGAGCCTGACGGTATCGCCGTCATCCGACGAAGCGCCAACCTGCACCAGAAAATCCCGGTGATGGAGCGCGCCGAGCTGGTGTAGCTCCTTGCCCACCTCCGCCCAGTAGAGCGGTTCTTCCTGCGGATTGTACGAGTTGCTGGCCCGCATCACGAGACTTACGGCAGCGATCGGCAGGTCCGGATGGCGCTCGTGCAAACGGGCGAGCGTCGCTAACCGCTGCAGTGCCACGGCTACGGTGTCCTGTGTCGTGCGGGCCGCAATCAGCCCGCCAAACGCCAGCGTGTCGATCGAGGCCACGACGGCGTCGACCTCCGGCGCAACGTTGATGAGCCAGGCCGCCAGCGCATCGGCATCGCCCGGCTCCCGGATAGCCGGCCACAATGCCTGTGGCGGCAGCACCAGATTGGCGCCTGCGATCGCCGCGATGCCAATCGGCAATGCGATATTGACCGGACGTTCATCGAGCGGCAGTAGGGCGATCGCCAGCCGCCGGACAACCGCGCCCTTTGGCAAAAGGTTAGTTTCCGGCATTGCGATAGATGACCATGTCATAGGAATAGCGATCACCGCGGTAGATCGAGACCGCGTATTCGATGCGCCGGCCACGGGCGTCGTAGGCAATGCGCTCGACCTGGAAGGCGGGCGAAAACTCCGGGACGGAAAGTGCCCGCGCATTGTCGCCATCTAGCACAGTGGCACGGATCGACTGTTCGGCCTTGTCGGCTCGAACCCCAAAATCGCGCCACAGCGTCTCGTAAAGCGAACCTTGCAACTCTCGCACTTCCAACCCCGGCACGAGGCTGGCTGGCATATAGCAATGCTCAAGGCACATCGGCACGCCATCGGCGATGCGCACACGAGCGATGTGGATAACGGCGTCGCGTGGGCTGATCTGCAGGCGGGCCCCAAAATCGGCGCCCGCCGAGATGCTCTCGATCTTCGTTCCAAGTGAGCCGGGCTTGAGACCGCGGGCTCGCATATCGTCGGAAAACGAGGTGAGGTCGACGGACTTGGCGATGCGCGGTTCGCTGACGAAAGTTCCAGCCCCCTGCGTGCGATAGACCCGCCCTTCATGGCCCAGTTGGTCGAGTACCCGCCTTACCGTCAGGCGCGTCGTGCCGAACTGCTCGGCCAAATCGCGCTCTGTTGGCATACGAGCATGCGGCTCCATACCGCCTTCGATCAGGCCAACGAGATACTGGCGCACCCGCGCGGACTTGCCGCCGGACAGTGCGGTGTCCTGACTTGTCAAAAGAATGCCTCCAGTCGCCGACGCATATAAGCACGAGAGTGCCGCGAAGAGCAATCGCGGTCTACTCCAATTTATACACGTCTTGATCAGATCGCCAGTTTTATCGAGGATGTGGCGTTTACAATTGACGACGTAAAAATAATTGGGCTACACCAATTGCGCGTTCAGGGACGTAAAGGCAATTGGAGATGAACATGCACACATTGTCAGCAAGGGGCGCTCTGAAGAGCGCGCTGGGGGTGGCGGCGGCTGTCGCCCTCACGGTCGGCTTGGCCGGCAACGCATATGCGCAGACTCAAATCACTTTCTCCTACCTCTGGGGCGGCGCTGAGGGAAAAGCGCTTGAGGAGATCATCGCCGACTTCAACGCCAGCCAGAAAGATATCGTGGTCAAGGGCGTCTCGAGCCCGGACATGACCAAGCAGCTCGCATCCATGTCGAGCGCCAAGGGCGCCTTCGACATCTCCGACAATTTCGCCAGCAACATTGCCTCGTGGGCGAACCAGGGCATCCTGCTGCCGCTCAACGACTACAAGATCGATGTCTCGGATTTTCCCGACAATGTCATGAAGCAGCTGACCGTCAACGGGCAGCTCTTTTCAGTGCCGATCGCGAGCCATAATTTCCAGCTCATCTACAACAAGAAGCTGCTCGATGCCACCGGGGTGAAGCCGCCGACGACGACCGCGGAACTGGCCGATGCCATCAAGAAACTGACCAAGGTCGACGCCAGCGGCAACGTTACGCAATTGGGCCTCGGCCTGACCGACGTCGCTGCTGGATTGAAAACGATCGGCTACGCTTTTGGTGGCGACTGGAACCGCGGTGACAAGCCGACGCCGACCGATGCGAAGTTCGTCAAAGGCCTGCAGTTCTACTACGACAACGTCGTCGCACCGGTTACGCCAGCCGCTTACAACAAGTTCGTCGCTGGCTTCGGCCCTTACATGTCGGACCAGGATTCGTTTGCCACCGGCAAGATGGCCATGGTCATCGACGGCGAATGGCGCTCCAAGTTCAACACCCAGGCCGGCATGAATTGGGGCGTGGTGCCGATGCCCGGTGAGACGCCGGCTTTGCTCGGCTCGACCTGGGTCGATGTCAGCACTATCTTCATCCCCACCAATTCCCCCAACAAGGAAGCGGCGGCGACCTTCATGAAGTACCTGATCAGCCCACCGGCGATGGAAAAGTTCAGCCACGTGCTCGGCAATCTTCCGGCGAGGCTGTCGCTGACCAAAAGCGCGGTCTACAACGATCTGCCGAACTTCACCGTCTGGCTCGAGGCGCTGAATAACCCCAACACGCACGGCCTGCCGCCATCGCTCTATATGTCGGAATACAACACCGACCTCGCATCGGCGTTCGATCAGATGCTGCAGGGCCTGCAAACGCCGCAGGCCGCCATGCAGTCAGTCGCCGACCGCGTCGCTTCCTACCAGCAGTAGATCTTGCGGCTCGCGACCCCAGGACGCAAAAACGGCTGGGCCCTGTTCAAGGGCTTGGCCTTCGCCTCCCCGTTCATCATCGGCTTCCTCGTTCTCTACGCCTGGCCGATCCTTGCGTCGGGCTACTACAGTCTCGCCGATTTCAGTCTCTTCAAGCCGCCAAGATTCATCGGGCTCGCCAACTACCAGCGCATGCTTGGCGACGCCAAGTTCTGGAAGAGCCTTTACAACACGCTGTTCTTCACCTGCATCGGCGTACCGGTCGATATCACGCTGTCGCTTATCGGTGCGCACATCCTCAACATGAAGCTCCGCGGCCAAGCGCTCTGGCGCGCTTTGGTCTATCTACCCTCCATCGTACCGGCGGTCGCCGCCGGCTTCCTCTGGCGCTGGCTGCTCAACAGCCAGTATGGCTTCGTCGACGAGATCGCCCGGTCGCTGCATTTGCCTCAGCCGGCTTGGCTCGCCGATCCGCTTTGGGGCAGCATCGCCGTCGTCGTCGTGCTGATGTGGACGGTAGGTGGCACGATGCTGATCTACCACGCCGCCCTCAAGGACGTGCCGCATGAACTCTACGAGGCGGCGGAGCTGGATGGCGCCAGCCACTGGCGACGCTTCCTCGACATCACCTGGCCGATGGTTTCGCCGGTGACGCTGTTCCAGATCATCGTCTTGATGATCGCCTTCCTCCAGGTCTTCACCCAGCCCTTCGTGCTCTCCAAGGACCCCGGCCTCGCGACCCAGTCGGCGGTGGGCCCCGGTGACTCGATGCTCAGCTACTCGATCTACCTGTTCCAGAACGCCTTCACTTTCCTCAAGATGGGTTACGCCTCGGCAATGGCCTGGGTGCTGCTCATCGTGACGCTGGCGATCACATTACTGCTGCTCTGGTCCGCCAAGAAATGGGTGTTCTATGGCAATCGCTGAACGGGCAGTCGCCTCACCACGCGCCGTGCTGTTGAAGCTGTGGGGCTACGTGCTCGTCATCGGCCTTGCGCTGGTCTTCGTCTTCCCGTTCATCGTCATGCTGACGACCGCCTTCAAAGTGTCGAGCGACATTTTTAGCGCGCCGCCGCAGTTGTGGCCCCACACCTGGACGCTCGACAATTTTGCCGCCGCGCTGACCGAACTGCCGTTCTGGCGCTACCTCGGCAATACAGTGCTGATCGCGGTACTGAGCGTGCTTGGCACGCTCGTCGCCTCACCGCTCGTGGCCTATTCCCTCGCCAAGCTGCATTGGCCCGGGCGCAACCTGCTGTTCATCACCGTGCTGGCCACCATGATGCTGCCACCGCAGGTGACGCTGATCCCGATCTACATGATGTGGAACGGACTCGGCGCGACCAACAGCTACATTCCGCTGGTCGTACCGGCGTTTCTCGGCACACCGTTCTTCATCTTTCTGATCCGCCAGTTCCTGATACAAGTGCCCAACGAGCTGATCGAGGCGGCCAAGATGGACGGCGGCTCCGAGCTGTTCATCTATTGGGACATCGTGCTGCCGATCGCCCGCCCCGCGCTGGTGACCTCGGCCGTCTTCCAGTTCGTGTGGACGTGGACCGATTTCCTTAACCCGCTGATCTACCTCAATGATGATGACCACTACACGCTGTCGGTTGGCCTCTACTCTTTCCTCGGCGAGCATGGGGTGCAGTGGGGCCCGCTGATGGCTGCCTGCGTGCTGTTTACCTTACCGGCCGTCGTGATCTTCATTATCGGTCAGCGCTACTTCATCGGCGGCGTCGCGGCGGGCGCGCTCAAATGAGCGGTCCGCGTGAGAAGCCTGCGCTGGCCATCGACATCGGCGGCACCAAAATCCTCGTCGCGCTCGTCGCGGGCGACAAGGTGATCGAGCGCCACCAGTTGCCGACGCCGCGCGAAGCCGGCGGCGACGCCTGGTGCGCCGCCATCGTCGGCGCCGCGCGCCCCTGGATGGGCCGCTACTCCGTGGCAGGCGCGGCTGTAACCGGGGCCATCTCCGATGGCGGCCGCTGGTCGGCCCTCAACCCGGACATCCTGCCCATCCCGACGGGATTCCCACTGCAGTCGACACTGGCGCGGCACCTGGACGTCCCGGTGCTCTGCGCCAACGACGCCCAGGCCGCCGCATGGGGCGAGTATCGCTATGGCGCCGGCGGAGGACGCGACATGGGATTCGTCACCATATCGACCGGCGTCGGTGGCGGCATCATCCTCGGCGGCAGGCTGCTCAGCGGCACTCACGGCCTCGCTGGCAGCATCGGACAGCTCCCGCTACCCGGCAGCCACGGCCGCGACGCCGCCGAAAGCGCGTGCGGCGGCCGCTGGATCGCTAAGGCTGCCGCCGGCCGAACCGACGATGCGCGCGGCGTCTTTGTTGCGGCCGATGCGGGCGCTGCCTGGGCAAACGACATCATCAACCAGTCGGTGGTGGGCACCGCCGATCTGATTGCAGCGCTGCAATGGATCGCCGACCCCGAGATCATCGTTGTCGGTGGCGGCATCGGACTGGTGCCCCGATATTTTGCGGCCCTCGAGGCACACCTTGCGGCCGGCCCAAGCCGGGCAATGCTCCGGCCGGCGCAACTGGGCGCCGATGCCGGCATCATCGGCATCGCGGACCTCGCCGCGAACGTCAACAGGATATCTTCATGAGTACTGTCGACCTGCAATCCGTCTCAAAGTCGTTCGACAAGGTGCAGGTGCTGCGCGACCTCAATATCACCGCCAAGGACGGCGAATTCCTCGTTTTCGTCGGCCCTTCGGGTTGCGGCAAATCCACTGCTCTGAGGCTAATCGCCGGCCTCGAAGATGTAAGCGCTGGCACCATCCGCATCGGCGGCCGCGCGGTCAACGATGTACCGGCAGGCCGCCGTAACGTCGCTATGGTGTTTCAAAGCTACGCCCTCTACCCGCACAAGACCGTGGCCGAAAACATCGGCTATCCCCTCAGGACCGCCCGCCGGTCGCGCGCCGAAATCGCCCAGCAGGTACATGAGGTCGCCGACACGCTGGAGCTAACGCCATACCTCGATCGCCGCCCGGCACAGCTTTCGGGCGGCCAGCGCCAGCGTGTCGCGCTCGGCCGCGCCATCATCCGCAAGCCGGAACTGTTTCTCTTCGACGAGCCGCTCTCCAATCTCGACGCCGACCTCAGGGTTTCGATGCGCGCCGAGATCGTCCGGCTGCGCAACCGCATCAAGACGACCATGATCTACGTCACCCACGATCAGACCGAAGCCATGACCATGGGCGACCGCATCGCTGTCTTCGCCCCTCTCGCCGACGGCCGCGACACCAACTTAATGCAGATCGGCACGCCCGACGAGCTCTATAGCCGCCCGGCCAACGTCTTCGTCGCCCGCTTCCTCGGTACGCCGAAAATGAACGTGCTGACGGCACGACGCGAGGACAACCGCATAACCATCGGTGGCCGCCTGCTTGCGTTGGCCGATAGCGCAGCCGTTCCCGCTGAATTCCTTGTCGGCGTCCGTCCGGAGGATTTTCGGCTCGGCGACGCGGCGGAAGGCTTTGGCGGCCGCATCGGGCTTGTCGAATCACTTGGCCACGAGCACGTAGTTCACGTCGATACCGACGCCGGCGAAGTTATCGTCCGCATTGCTGACAAGTCCATCCGCCCACGAACCGGCGACACAGTCGGCCTCTCCGCCGATCCCGCCCTGCTGCACCTCTTCGATCCCCAAACCCAGCACCGCATCGGCTGATCGGCCGTTCGCAAAGGCGGCCCGTCGGTCCTTGCGCTAGTAGTCCTGTTCGTAGAGCAGGCCGACGCCGGAATCGCCGTCGGTTCCAGTGCCGGCATTGGCCTTGAGGCCCGGCGCGAGGTCGAGGTTTACTGTCACCTTGCTTTTGCCATCGGCACCGGCCTGCACGCCGAGGTAGATATTGTCGTCAAGATAGCGGCCCGCTTTGACGGCCGTTTGGCCGCTGGCATCGGTGGTGAGATCGAGATCGTCGAGACCGGTTGAGGCGCGCAGGTCATCAAGCAGCGATGAGTTAGAACCGCCGGCGAGGCTTGCGGCGGCGCTGGCGAGCTTGGCCAATTGCAGGGCCGAGAGCTTTTCGATGCCCTGTTTGAACAGCAACCGCGAGAGAATTTCATCCTGCGCCAGGGTAGGCGTCGAGCTGAACTCGATCTGCGGATCGGAAGCATGCCCCGAAACAGTAATCTTGGCCGTGATGTCGTCGCTCGGCACCGTCGCGGCGAGAGCGATTTCTGGATCGAGGTCGCCCGTCAGCGTCACCGAACCGGAATCGAAATTCATCCGCTGCCCGAGGATGTCGAGCCGGCCACGGATCAGGTCGAAGGCGCCGACCGGGTGAACGTCGTCGAGGCTGCCAGTCAGGCGCAGCGTACCGCCGACTTCGGCATCCAGCCCGCGGCCGCGGATAAAAATCTGGTTGGGCGCACGAACGGTCAGATCGAGTCTCGGGCCAGCGCCCGCATTGGCCGATGCAGATGTTGCCGCGGCTTTGCCAATATCGCCGGCGACGCGGGCGAGACTGTCGGCAACGGGTTTGGGCGGATCGACATGCTTGACCTTGATCGCGGTCGCGCCGCCGCCGAGTTGGCTCGGTACGGCGATATCGGCCCGTTCGATATCGATCGTGCCACCAATAACGGGCGATTCCGCGAGCTTGCCTTTGACGGACAGATCGCCCGATACGGTGGTGATGAGCAGCGGCTGGTTGACATAGCGCACGTGCACGAGCTTCAGGCCGACGTTGCCGGTGTAACTGGGCGCCAGCGATACCGTGCCCTCAGCGGAAATGGTACCGCCGGTCGCGACCTGCGCGGAAAACCGGTCGAGCGTCGCGGTGTTGCCGGCGAGCGTCGCACGCATACTCATGCCGGTGAGCTTGAGGCTTGTCGCGGGATCGACATAGCTCGCACCGTCGATGCTGGCCTGGCCCGTCAGTTTAGGCGTAGCGGCGCTTCCCGCTATGTGGGCGGAGAATTTGGCCGTGCCCAAGGCCTGCCCGCCGCGCGCCGCGACTAAGCGGTTGGCAAGCGCCAAAGGCACCGCGCCCGAAGCATCGATAGCCAGACCGGACAAACCCAGCGGCACGCTGCCCCTCGCGGTGACGCTGAGGCCAGCGGGTGAGCTGGTCGTGAGTTGCGCGAGTTGAACGACGCGGCCATCGAGATTTCCTTTGGCCGCAAGGGTCAGCGGCGTGACGCCGAAGCCGGCAAGCGCCTTCGCCTCGAGGCCGCGTCCCTTGACGTCGAAATCAGCGTGCGGCGCCGCGGACGAGCCGGTGAGGTGGATCGTACCGTCGAGCGTACCGGCGAGACCAAGGCCGGGCGCCACCGCATTGGCCGCGCCGAGGGGCAGCGCGGCGAGGGTCACGGCAATATCGAGCGCCTTCCCGGCATTCCCCGTTGCGGTCAGTGAGCCATCGCCGACATTGAGGCGCACCGCGTCGAGCGCCACACTATCGCCGCTGATGGTAAGGGCGGCGGGCGAGGCAAGCGCCGCGCGCAGGCTGCCTTGCGTCAGGGACAAACTCTCGATCCCCAGCCGGTAGCCGCCCTTGATAGGTGCGAGGGCGCCCGCCGCTGCGAGGTTCGTGCCACTCGCGAGCGCCGCGGTGGACTCGAAATTCGTCGCCTGGCCGTCCCATTTCGCCTCGGCGGCAAGCGTTTTGAGGGTGACGCCGCCGGCGACGACGTCGGTGGCAGAAGCGTTGCCATTGACCATCGGAACGCCGAAGAGGTCGGCAATCCCTGCCTTTAGATCGGCGCTGGCAATTCGTATGTCACCGAGCTTCACCTGTCGCGCAGCGGCGGTAACAGTTACCGCCTGTGTGCCGTTCTGGGGTGTAAGGGTGATGTCGGCATTTGCTGCCCCGCTCGCCTCGACGAGGGCAATGGCAGCGGCAGTCGAAATGTCGCTGGCATCGAGCCGCAACCGGCCCTGCATTAGGCCTTTGTCGTCACGCGAAACATCGCCGGTGAGGGTTGTGCCACCCGCCGAAAAGCTCAGGCCCCGCAGCGCGTCGCGGCCACCGGCGGTGGAGAGGTTCGCGTTGAGCGCGACAGGCTGGCCGCCAAGCTGTGCCTGACCGTTAAGTGCGCCTGCGAGCGTGCCGCCTTGCAGCGATCCGTCGAAGCCGAAAGCCGCAGCGGTCAGCGGCCGATTGAGCAAAGCGCCGCTCGGGACATTCGCAGCCAGGTGGAATGCGATCTTTCCGCCGCTCCCCTGGGCCGTGCCGGAAACGTTCAGTGCGCCCTTGGCATGCGGCGAAATCAGGCCGAGATCGGCAAGTGCCACGCCGACGCTGAAATCGGCCGCATCGGACTTGAACGCGCCATTGGCAGTGAACCGGGCCTGCTCATTGCCGATCACAAAATTCCGGGCGGTGACGCCGTCGGCTGTCCGCGCCACCCCGCCCGTCAGTCGCACTGTGCCTTTGAGCAGATTGTCGGCGGCAACGTCGCCGATGGCAAGATTGCTGCCCGTTCCATCGAGGTCGAGATTGAAGCCGCCGATCAGGGGACTGATCGTGCCGTTCGCCTTGAGGTTGAGGGAGCCAGCAAGCGGCCGTCCGCTGAGGCTGGCGAAGACCGCCAGATCGGATGCAGAGAGCGCTACATCGCCGGTGAACACCCCCTTGTCGATGGTTCCAGCCGTTCCGATGGAGACGGCCTTGCCCAACAGGCGGAACTGAGCGAGTTGCAAGGGCTGTCCGGCCGACCAGAGGCCGGCGGCGCCGAGCCCGATGCTGTCGCCGAGGGCATCGGCGACCGCAGGATCGGTGGCGGTGACGCCCGCGACATTGCCGTCGACGTTGAACGTCAGTCGGCGGTTCGCCGCATCGTCGAGATTGGCGCCGACGCCGCTCCCGGTAATGTCGAGGCTACGCGATGCGATTGCGCCATTGGAAAAACCGCTGCCGGTAAGCCGGGCCTGCCAGTTCTGGCTGCCACCGCCGAACTGGACCTCGAGGTGACCATTCGCCAGCCGCGTGTTTTCGCCCGGCACTGGCAGCAATACGGGCTGGCCATCGGCACGGGCGATGTCGCCATTCAACGCCAGCTTGTCGAGAAACCAGTCCGGACTGGTTGCGGCGGCGCCGGTCAGTTTTAGCTGTCCCCCATTAAGCGCAAAGCTGTCGATATCCAAACCACCACCATCGCGCAGCAATGCACTAGCGGAGAGGTTGGTGTCGGTGCCAAAGAAATCGCGATAGGCGGCCGGCAGGATGGTTGCGATCGGGCCGCCAAGCTGGGCCGCAATGCCAAAGCCGCTCGGCTGCCGTTTGACCTCCGCCTTGCCACCGAGCACTTCCTTGCCGTCGGCGGCGAGCACAAGCTGCGTCGTGAGGTTGGAGACGGGCCCCGAGCCCTTGACGGTGAGGCTGATATCGGGCTGGCCCTCAATATTGAGGAGCGTCGCGACGATGCCACCATGCGGCTCCTCGAAGCCGAGATTGAGGTCAAGATTGGTGCTGTCCTTGGCGTATTTCACGGCAAGATCGAGCGCGCCGCCTGGCCCATCGAGACGCTTGATACCGAGGCCGGCATCGAGCGAGCCGCCATCGAGCGTAATATTGCCGTTGAGCGAGATGACGGAGCCGAGCCCAAAGACCGCCTCGCCGAAACTGATCTTGGGCACCGCCAGTTTTTTGACGATCACCGCGACCGGCAATTGCGGCACCGCGATGCCACCCGCCTCGGGCGCCGGCAGGGCCGGAGTGGCAGACGCCGCCGCCACCGGATTGCGAACGTAGTCGACCTCATCGGCGGTGAGGCTGTTGACCTCCAGCCGGCCGAGAAAAATCGCGGCCTGGTTCCAGTCGAGCACGATGTTCTTGAGCGTTAGGTAGACGCCCTGCTGATCCGAGACGTCGATCTCGCGGATCGAGGCGTTGGAGGAGAGCGCGCCATCGATATTGGAGATCGAAATCTGCCGGTCTGGCGTCGACAGCCGATCCTGCACGAACTTGAGGAACAGGGACTTTTCGTCCTGCTGCGCCGTTTGCGCCAACGCCACCAAAGGCACCCCGACAAGCAGGGCGAGCAGCACGAGGACGGTTGGCAGCCGTCTCAAAAGGCCTGCCCCAGACCGAGATAGAGCCCGTAACTCGGGTCCCCATCCTGGGGTTGAAGAGGAATGGCGATGTCGGCGCGCAACGGGCCGAAGCTGGTATAGTAGCGTACCCCGACACCGGCCCCGAAACGCGCATCGGCGAAGCTGGGGAGCGAGTCGGCCCCGACGGCGCCGCCATCGAGAAAGGCCACCGCCCCAAAACTATCGTTGATCCGCCAGCGCGCCTCGATCGAGCCTTCGGTGAGGTAGCGGCCACCGACGAGCTGGCCGCCCGGGCCGTTGACGCCGATCGACTTATAAGGATAGCCGCGGACCGAGCCGCCACCGCCCGCAAAGAACAGCCGATCCGGCGGAATTTCGTCGAGCGACGGCCCAACGATGGCGCCCGCCTTCAGGCGAGCGGCGATCACGAAACGGCTGGCATCGCCAAAGCCGTAATAGCCGCGCGCTTCGGCGGTGGCACGGAATTGCGGATTGCCGAAATTGAACTCGTAATAGGGCTCGGCCGTCGCATCGAGGTAGTAGCCTCGCGTCGGATCGGTGGTGGAATCGCGGGTGTCGAGCACCGCCTCCGAATAGAGCCCGGCCGTGGTGAAATGGCGCGCGCCGAACGCGTCGTCGACCTGGGCGGTGCCGGCTTCGGCGCCGCCTTTCAAGGTCAGCTGGTCGCTGTAAGCGTAGTTGAAGCCAGCCTTCCCGAGGATCGATGTCTCCTGATAGCCGGGCAGGTTGTCGCGGGCCGCGTTGAGCGAGGCGACAAAATCGGTATCCGGATTGATGACGGCCGGTTTGGTGAAGGTGCCGCCGAGCGCATAATCGAAAGTGCTCACGTCGAACGGCAGCCCGACATTGGATACTTCGGCGTCGAGGCGCAGGCGCTCTGCCTCACCGAAGAGGTTACGCGCGAGCCAATAGCCGTCGAGGCCGAGCCCATCGATCGTCGAATAGTTGGCCCCGACGCCGTAGCGATGGCCCGGCAGTTCCTGGACCGCGACTTCGATGGGCAAAACGCCGCCCGGTCCGATATCGCCTTGGTCGGCGATCCGCTGCGAGCGGAACATCTCCATCCGAGCGAGGCGCTTGTTGGCTCGCGCCACGGCGTCAGGATCGTATTCCTCACCGGGCTTTAGGCCGGTGGCCCAAGCGATGAAGTTAGAATCGACCGAGGTCGCGCCCTTTACGGCAACCGGACCGAAGACGGCATGCTTCCTTGGATCGAGGGTGATGGCCACATCCACCGTTTGCGTACGATGGTCGGCAACCACGTTGCGGCTGGCCGATCGGGCATCAGGGAAGCCTTGCTGACGCCAGGCGTTAATCGCCCCCTGTTCAGCTTTGACCACGGCGCCCGACAAGGCCGGCGCCCCCGGAATAAAGCCAACCGATGACGCGGGCGGCACCTGGTCATCGGGATCGCTCGTCGCCGGCGCCTGCCGTGCGATCGTCAATCGCCCGAACCGAAATAAGGGACCGGAATTGACCGTCACGCTGACCTGAGCCGGCTTGGGCAGGCTGGCATCGATAGGGATGCTGCCCGCCTCGCGGCCACCGATCAGCACGTGGATCGTGCCGCCGTAATAGCCCTGAGCATAAAGCGCGGCGTTGATGCTCTGATAGTCGGCACGTGCCAGGGCAAGGAGGCCCGGGACACCGGAGGCCGGCTTGTCCTGCCCGGCGAGCAGCCCCGACGCGCCGCGGATCGCTGCGTCGAGTGCTCCAGTCGCGCCCGAGGTTGAAAAGGTCACCTTATAGGGCTGAGGGTCGGACAATACGGCCGCTTCGTCGGCCTGCTGCTGCCCCTCGAAGAGTTTCAGCCCAAAAAGGTCAAAAGCTTCGGCGGGGCTGGCTGCGGCGACAAGGATCGCCGTGGCCAGGACACGATAACAACAATGCATAGGCGCCCATATGCCGCTCTTGAAGACCGCCTAACGCAAGCGATCGACCCACCCCCATCGGCAAGCTAACCCGGTGAGCGCAGCTTGTCACCCCGCAAAGGCAGCCATCGCCGCGACAGCAATCATTGACGGCAAATGTTAGTTAAAGAACAAAGGGTTGATGGCATAGAGGGAGTCAGGACCAGTGCTGCTGTTCCCGGCCTCACCGCGCTCGATGCTTGCCGGACCTACGGGTCACCTACGTTGCCAGCCTGCTCGGCTATTCCTTTCAAAATGAGCAGCTGCCAAGGGAACCTACGCCCTGATCCGCTGCGCATGATTGGCTGCTTCTGGCCCCCAAGCGGACGAGGAGAAGCACCGCTTCGGTAGCATAGCCGCTTAGCCAAACCACTCCCTCCTCAACTGAGCTCCATGCTGATGCGGTCGGCGGTGGCGAGCGCGGTGGCGCGGACAAGTTGCTCATATTCGGCGTCGCGGCCGGCGAGGAAGGGAATGCTGACGGCTGCGACGACGTCGCCCGAATGGTCCCGGATCGGGGCAGCGTAGGAATTGACCGAAGCGGCGAACTCGCCGGGGTCCCGCGCCCAGCCCTGTTGACGTACGCGCGACAGTTCCTCCTCGATCGCGTCCGGCTCGAAGATGGTGCGTTCGTTGTACTGCGTCAGCGGCCGCGAGTAGATGCGTTGGCGTTCCGCTTCGGGCAGGAAGGCGAAAAGTGCCTTGCTGCTGCCGCCGGCATGGATTGGCAGTTGCTCGCCAACCCTGGCATGCAGAGCGTGCTGCTTGGTGCCGCCGGCAACCGCGATCACCAGCACATGACCACGATCATAGATCGAGATTTTAGCCGTTTCGCCCAGCGAGCGTGCCACGAAGTCGAGATGTGGCTGCGCTGCCTTGGCGACGCGTCCGCCTGACGGCATCCCCACACCGTCGGCCAGCGACAGCAGCCGGCTGCCCAGCACGTAATCGGAGTTCTCCAGCTGACGCACCAGCCCGTGCGCTGTCAGCGAGTTGAGGATTCGGTAGACGGTAGAGCGGGTCACACCCGACTGCTCCACCAGTCGCTTGAGCCCCAACCCATTCGGCGCCCGCTCAAGCTGCTGGAGAATGGCCATCATCCGTTCGATCGCCGGATTGCGGTTTTGCGCATCGATCTCCGACGCAGGCATGACTTGACATCCCATCAGTTTGTCCGCCACGGTTATCATCTGACACCACGAGTTTCAAATAAGAAACTGCGGTGACGGACGGTTCGGGTCTTCGGGGAGGAAGCCTAGTGACCATCGTCAAATCTTTCAGGCCATTGGCTCCGCAGGACAGCCGATGACCGGTGCGGAACAGGGCGCTGCTCGCACGCCGAACCGGAGGCGACGGCTGTCGTCGCGCGACAACCTCGTGCTCATGTTGCTGGCATTGCCCGGTATCGTCTGGTTCTTGATCTTTTCGTATGGCCCGATGGCCGGCCTCGTGGTGGCCTTCAAGTCGTTCAACATCCGCGATGGCATCTTTGGTAGCCCGTGGAACGGCCTCGCCAATTTCCGCTACTTCCTGACGAGCGGCGACGCCGCGACCATCGTGTTCAACACGGTCTTCCTGAACGCGCTCTTCCTCGGCGCGTCGCTGTTTGCCGGCCTGGTTCTCGCGCTGATGCTCAACGAGATACGCGGCGGCCTTTATCGCCGTTTCGTGCAGTCGGTGATCTTCTTTCCCTATTTCGTCTCGCCGATCGTCATCAGCATCATGCTGCAGGTGATCCTGTCGGGCGTCGGCGGGCGCGGCGGGCTGCTCAACGACATGCTCAGCGTCTTCGATCTTCCCCAGGTGGCCTGGTACACGGAACCCGGGGCCTGGCCGTGGATCCTGACGATCGTCAAGGTGTGGCAGCTCGGCGGCTACACGTCGGTCATCTTCCTCGCCGCCATCACGTCGATTTCTGAGGAAGTCTACGAGGCCGCTGCCATCGATGGCGCGAGCCGCTGGCGCATGGCCCTGTCGGTCACGGTGCCGCTGCTGCTGCCCACCTTCGCGGTGCTGGTCGTGCTCGGCGTCGGCCGCATGTTCTTCGGCGATTTCGCGACCATCTACGCCATCGTACAGGACAATGGCGTTCTGTTTCCCACGACTGACGTCATCGACACCTATGTGTTCCGCTCGCTGCGCATGATCGGCGATTTCGGGACCACCGCGGCGATCGGTCTGTTCCAATCGGTTGTCGGGTTTGTCTTCGTCACAGCGGCGGTCCTGGTGCAGCGTCGCTTCCAAAAAGAGAACGGCATCCTGTGAACGCGATCGAGCAGGAGAGTTCCGTCATTAAAGCCCGCGCGCCTGCAAGCCTGGGGACACTCCAGCACACCCGCAGGGCCGCACGGCGCATGCCGGAGGCATTCCAGTCGATCAGCTACCTCACCGTCACCATTTTCGGGTTGTTCTGCCTGGTGCCTCTCTGGATGATCGTTTCAGGCTCGCTGACCGACGAGTCGGCGCTCGGTCTCAACGGCTACAGCCTCTTCCCACAGCCGTTTTCGCTGCGCGCCTACGAGTTGCTGTTCACCGGGCCGTCGCTGCTGAACGGTTACCTCGCGTCGCTGTTCATTACGGTTGTGGGCACAGTGCTATCGATTTCGTGCACGACGTCGCTTGCCTGGGTCATTGCCCGGCGGCTGCCGTTCATCAGCCGGCCACTCACCATCTTTGCTTACGTGCCGATGCTGTTCAACGGCGGCCTGGTGCCGTTCTACCTGCTGGTGACGCAGGTGTTGCACCTGACGAACAGCTGGTTCGCGATGATCCTGCCGCTCATGCTGGCGCCGTTCCTGATCTTCGTGACGGTGAGTTTCTTCCGGCAGCTACCGGAGGAAATCCTCGATGCGGCCCGCATCGACGGAGCCGGCGAGCTGCGCATCTTCTTCCAGATCGTGCTGCCGCTCTCAAAGCCGATCCTGGCGGTGCTGGCGCTGTTCTACGCAGTGACCTACTGGAACGAGTGGTTCACCGGCCTGCTGTTCCTGTCCGATCCGGACCGGTTCCCGCTGCAACTGATTTTGCAGAACCTCATCTCCAACGTCACTAATGCTGCGTCGCTTCCGAGTTCGGCAGGAGATGCAGCGGCGCCCGTCTACCAGTTGCGCTTCGCCATGACGGTGCTCACCGTCGGCCCCATTCTGCTCGCCTACCCGTTCGCACAGCGCTTCTTCGTCAAGGGCATCACCCTTGGCGCCACAAAAGGGTGACGACGGCATCCAGTCACGTCGCACAAAGCAGGAGGAGACTAGAAATGAGACTCAGTCGCAGACAGTTCATGGCCCTGAGCGGGGCCGCCGGCATCACGGCGGCCTTCCCGGGCTTGTCGCCGGCATTCGCCAGCAGCACGGGCACGTCAACTGCCCTGCTGCCATCGCAGGCGCCAACTGGTTGGAAGACCGTTCTCGACAAGGCTAATGCCAAGCTACAGGCGGAGCTCGGCTTCACTTTTGATGCCCAGTTCATCAACTGGTCCAACTACGCCCAGCAATCGCTGCTCAAGTTCACCGCTGGCGCCCAGTTCGATACAGCGCTGCAGGCCCTCTGGCTCAACATGGCCCAGTTGCAGCAGAGTGGCGCCCTGGCCGACCTGACCGGGCAGATCGACAAGTGGCCGAACCTCAAAAAGCAGATCGCCCCGAAACTGATCCAGGCCAATACCTGGGGCGGCAAGCTCTGGGGTATTCCGCAGGTCAACAGCGCCGGACGCATCCAGCACTTTGGCATCCGCCAGGATCTCGCTGAGAAGTACGGCTTCACCGAAATTAACGATTTCGGCACGCTCGAGAAGTTCCTCTACGCCGTCAAGGAAAAGGAAGCGGGGGTCACGCCGTTTGGCGTCGCATCGCAGACGGGCTGGCAGATGGCCGTGGCGACCCCCACCGGCATGTTCAATGAGGACTCGTGGGAAAATCCCTACACCATGCAGTATTCGCTCGCCGGGTCAGGACTGCGCTTCTACTTCGATAAGGACGCCGCCAAGACCGGCTCGTCGAAGCCAATTCCCTGGTGGGACGATGCCGGGACCGTGGCAGCTCTTAAGAAGATCCGCAAGTATTACCAGGACGGCATCATCAATGCCGACGCGCTCAACGTCGACCAGGCGACGATTGAGAGTCAGTTCGGCGCCGGCCGGTTCGCCAGCCTCTGGTCGATCACCGACGGCCTGCAGTCCAACCGCCTCGCGGGCCTGAAGAAGGCTGTTCCAACCGCAGCCCTGGGCCAGGTCCTGCCGTTTGGCGGGCCGCTGGGAAAGGTCAAGCCGGTTCAGACCTTCCAGGCCGACAACATGATCGTCGTCAATGCCAATGGCGGTGACGTCGACCGCGCCATGGCGCTGCAGGACTGGTTCTCCATCCAGGAGAACCACGATCTGGTTGGCCTCGGCATCGAGGGGACGGACTGGAAGGCGGTCGGCGATCACAGCTTCGAACAGCTGAGCACCTACAGCTTCCCGAGCTACGCCATCCTCTGGCGGGCAGGGCTCGAGCGGCTCACCTCGTCGATGACCGACTCCGAAAAGAAGTCGTTCGGCTGGGCCCAGGACTATGACAACTTCACCCTGGATACTTTCGCGTCGTTCATCGCCGACGTAACCCCGGTGAAAGAAGCTGCGGCCCAGATGAACAACGTGATCACCCAGTACGCCAACCCGCTGTTCTACGGCGTTGGCGACGTCGACGCTGGCCTCGACAAGCTCAAGAAGGCCGCCGACGCAGCGGGCCTCGATGTGATCATGACCGAACTGTCCAAGCAGGGCGACGCTTACCTCAAGGCCCGCGCCTGACAGCTCCGCCCGAATGCAGTAGCGGAGGCACTGATGCGCTCCCGCTACCTCCAATGTGGTTGACCTTGCAACCAGGTCAGGCCGATGCTCTTGGTCAGGCGATCACCCTTGTCCAGGCCCTCGCGGAAGCATCCGCCGTAAACTGGCGACCCGATGCGCAAATACCATGGCAGAGGACGACGACCGGACCATCGGTGAGCCCAACCTCGATAGGCGATGGCCACACCATCAGTCGTCAACAGGGTTCGCTTGATCATCCCAAGCACAATTTTCGCTCAGTCGTTGACCGACAAGACCATAATCGGATCGGCGATCCTGTCGGAAGCGATCTCCTCGGTTAGCGGCAGTACCGCGGTACCAATGGCGAAAAACTCGATTACGTGGGTCTGCCAGCCATGGCTGCCCTCGTGGATGTCGACGCCAACCACGCCTTCAGCCTTGGCCGCAGCGGCTTCCGCCTGCATGCGCTCGATGGCGATCTCGCGCGCCTCGTACATGGCAGAGGTAAAGTTTTCGAGCTCAACATTGCGATTTGCGGTGCCGAGTCCGGCCATCACGCCGCGATGTGCGACATGATAGACGCAGGAGCCCATGACCATCTCAACGGGTCTGTAACCGGAGTGCAGGAGCGACCAGAAGTCTTGACCTGAAAGGTCCGAGGTGAAGGGCCCGCCGTCGTGGGCACGAAAACCATTGTGGCCGTCGCCGTGTACGACGCCGGTACCGATGGCGATGAATTCGAGCAAGTGCTCATCCCATTCGAGCCGCTTGATTGTCAGCTTGACGCCGACAATGCCGTCGGCGCCCATCGCGCCTGCTTCCGCACGCATGCGGGCCATCGCAAGCTCGCGGGCGTGATACATCGCCTTGGAGAGCACATCCAGTTCTTGGTTCTTGCTCCAACTGCCGTACTGGATGCCCACGTGATAGACGCAGGTGCCGACGCAAAGCCCAATCGGCTCGAAGCCGGCTTTGCGAACGAGCAGGAACTCGTTGACGCTGAAATCTGACGTGAACACCCCAGTTGAGTGGGCGGAGGAGCGCAGGCCCCTGAGGCGCTCCTGGGCAAAGCCGGGAATTGCGTTGGTGTCGCTCATGGCTCAGATCGCTCCATCCTCATCGTTCGAGGCATAAGATTGGTGGTGGCGGGTGGTACCGGTCAGCGGCGTACCGCCGGCATGCATATCGACGACCATGCCGACATCGTGCGGGATAGGGGCGCCGCGCCGCGCGTCGACCGTCGTCGCAATGACGATGTGACGCGCGATAAAGCCCTCGGTGTCGTTAGGACCTTTGCGCTCATAAATCTGGCTGAAGTTGATGTGCGCGAGAACCCCATTGCCAAGGCGCTGTGCGCTCTTGCGCAGATCGGCATGTGCCGCCTGCCGAACACCCTCCCACAGGTTCGACAGCGGTCTGGACTCAACATTGCCCATCCAGCTTTTCGTAGCGTTCCAAGTGTTCGGCAGCCATTGGTAGTCCGCGCCGATAGCGATACCGGTCGGCACCACATCCGCTTCCAGCAGCCGCACGAACTCCAATGCCGGGACAGTAGCGATGAGTGGCTCGGGATTTGGCGGCAATCCCTCAATACGAACAGCCGTACCGACGAGGGTGAAGTCCATGCTGTTGGCGACGCCGAGCGGGACCGTGCGCATTTTCACGTCGAGCACGGCATTGGCGCCGGCGACCTGGGCCTCGTCGCGCAGCCGCCGCAAGGCGGCGTTCCAGCCTTCGGCGTGACCGAGGGTCCACGACCAGCCGTAGTGCAGCCAACAGGTGGCGGAGACGGTCGATATTGGCCGGATGCCGTGGGAGCGGGCAATGAGCAACTCGGCCGGCGTCAGGGTTGCGATCCAGGGTTGCGCCCCACTGCGAGCGGCCTGCAGCCGCTCGCGTGTCGACGACGGCAGGTTGCCGCCATGTACGTAAGCTGAGATTTCGGCCTGTCGCTGCGCCGTTGCTGCCTGTTCCTCGGGGCTCGCTTGCGGCGGTCGCTTGAAGACGTCGAACAGGCCCATGTCAGCTCGCCATGAAACTGGAAATGGACTGGCTCAGGCGGCGCGCATGTTCGGAGGCTTTCTGCGTCTCCTGTTCCAGCTGCGCAAACCATATGGCTGGGTCGACGCTCTTGGTGTTGAGCGTGATGCCTCGGACGACCATGCTCACGCTTGCCTGAAGGCGGCCACCGGCCAGTTGCAGGGCATAGCGGCTATCCCCCAGCTCCACCGTGAGGCCAGTGATTTTCCCGGTGCGAGCGAACAGGCCTTTGTTTTCCTGGATGACCACGCGGTCCGGCATTGCCTCGTGCAGCCGAAGCGCGAAGGCCCGGAGATTACCTTCGGCATCGGCCTGGAACCGCCGCAGCCACGCCGCCTGCAGGTCAAAATCGATCGGCTGTGGGTCGCTCATGGCACGGGCGGTTTTTCAACTGCGCGCGCATTGACGCCCTGCATACCGCTGACAAGGCGGTTACGGATATCCAGCAGCTTGGCCTCGCGCTCGCGATCGCCAGCTGCCACTTGCCGTTCGATATCGATGACTTCATGCATCGTTTTGATCGTGTCGTCCGCTACTTGGGCTAGAACATCTATGTTGCGCTGGTCGCCACCCAGACTCCGCGCGGCTGAGGTGACGGCGTCATGAGCGCCCTTTGAGGCGAGCAGGGTGATCTGGCGGTTCGCCTCCGCGAGCCGCTCAGCCTCGTCGGCAGCGTTGCGAATCTCCACCTGCACAACTGCTTGGCTTGCGACGGCCATAAGCCGAGGAATTACAACAAGCATGCCGTTGGAAATTTTCATCATGCGTGTTTCAGCAGCCTGCCGATTTTGTCCGATAATCGGGATCAGCATGGCCGAGCCGACCAAACTTTCACGCATCTCCGCAATCTTGCCGCGGAAATTGGCAATCGCACCGCGATATTCCAGAACGTCGGCCGCGTCGGCCGCATCGCCGGTAGTCACAGCGTGCTGACGCAGGACCTCGAGCTCATCTTCACCGCGATCGATAGCGATCTGGCCTGCCGCAACTTCAAGTTTTAGATCGTGCAAACTCTGCCTTATCGCCAACGCTTGCCGGTCGAGAAGGTCGATGGTGACCCCAAGGTCTGCCTTGGTCTTGCGCGCCTTGGCCTGTTCGGCGTCCATTAGTTCGAGGAACCGCTTACGATTTTCCGCGAAACCCTTAAAGGCGGTGCGAGCGTCGGCCGCCGCGCCCAGTACCCGGCCTAGCAAGCCCTTCGGTGCCGTGGATTTGCCGGAGGCCGCCTCTGCCTGCAGGTCCTCGATGCGCAAGATCTTGACGCCGTCGATGACAGCTGCCGCGATACGCCCGACCTCACCCGTTTCGCCAAGGCGCACCCCAGTCAGCAATTCGCGCGAAGCCTGAGCAATGCCGGACAGTACGCCCTCGCCATGCGCCATCAGCGTCGATGTCTTGCGGAAGTCGATGGCGCCGGCGAGCCCGCTCGCCTCCGCTAGGTCCTGTGGATTGAGGTTGGCGACGTCGACCAGCCGCTCGGGCCGTGGCTGCGGCGCCAGACCAAAATCGACCGCCGCCGCCCCCGGCAAATTGGCGGGAGCAGACTCCCCGCCTGTTTTGGGGGCTGGCAACGGGTCGAGATTGTCGAAGGCGGACAGATCGAGCGGCGTTTTCGGGGTCTCCGCCATGGCTTCCCTAAACTCCCTCGTCCCGTGACGGCCGCCCGCATTTGCTGCGTTCTGGCAGCGTAAGGCACCATGCCCGCTCACTTGGGCATAGTTGCCGACGTTCGAACGGCATTTCAACTGCCTTTGACCAGAAAGGCTCCGGGACATGAATGCTAAATTGCCGCAGCCTGTCAGGAAGCAGGCGCGCGCGACCGGCTAACTTGCAGCGCCCACGATAGTTGCGCCCGCCCGATGGTTCGGCTGCGATATGGCGTGAATGACGGGCCGTATGAGAAACGCTCGGCAACGACCCTGACTTAGGACCCACAGGGGGACCTACGGGCCGCGAAAACGGGAGAGCCGCAGAGACTGGGCGTTTGTTGCAACATTTTCGACCGGAAGCTTACCACAGCGCCGCGCTTCATCTTCTTCGCCGCGAGAAAGCCGCGGTAGCGCCTCCCGACGGCATGCTGCGAATGCAGCGGGCGCTAGAATAGTGAAGCAAGATATGACGTGATGTCCGAACGTCCCCTATTCGCGGAGCGAACCGATGCGACGGTCCGCTCCTGGCCTCTTTGCTGGGCTGCCGTGCAGTCCCAGGCGCTACGGCGACCTAGCATAGGTAGATCGACGTTTGGTGGCTTCGAACACGTGGTATCCGTCGAGCCCGTGGACGCGACAGCCGCCGAAGATTGCAGTGAGCTTGTTGCGGTACCAGTCGCGACGCCTTGTGACCATCCACAGGGTTCCGCCCAGCACCAGCCGGTTGAACCCCTTTTCGATGAAGTGTTTCGGGACGGAGAAATCGACATGGTAGGGTGGGTTCGTGATGATTTTCGTGAAGCCCGTCTCGGTCGTGCCCCTGAAGCCATCAGATAGCGTCACGGTTACACCCGGAACGCCGTTGGCGTCGGCATTGCGGCGAGCGAAGGCCACCGCTCTCGGATCGTTGTCGACCATGACTACGCGCGCAGGCGGGACGTGGTGGGCGGCGAGGAGGCCCACTAGGCCATAGCCGCACCCGAGGTCGAGTACCTTGTCCTGCGGCTCGAAGGTGATCAGGGAGAGCATCGCCAGCGTGCCAGCGTCGGCCTTTTGTGGAGAAAATAGGCCAGGTTCAGTCTGCAGTCTCAGCGCCACCGCGCCGATAGTCACGTCAAACATCGTCATCCCCTCAACTAGAATTGAGTGGGATCAGTGTTTCCAAGAGGAGGTGTCGATCGAGGCCACGGCTCGCGGCATCGCCTATGGCGGATGCCCTAGTGCCGGCGCCTGATCCACGCCAAAAGAGAACTCAGTGTGCCGCCGTGCATCTGCTGATGCTGCGAGTAACGGCGGATGCCTGCTGTACTTGAAAGCGGCGAGTCCAACCCGGAGAACATCTGATCCAAAGAGGCTTCCACGCCGAATCCAAGGCGAGCTCGAGTGCTCGTTGCCTGGTTTATGGCTGTGCCCTTTGGATCAGTTGGCTGGCATTGGGTGTTCCGGATGCGAGCAATTCGCATCACGACGATGCACTGACTTCAGGTTTGGTGCAAGCCCATGTCCTGCGCATCTGCGTTGACCAGTTGTGGCGCAAAGCGGCCTGCTGGCGAACAACTGCTTTTTGGCCCGAGGCGGACGCTCGCTCCAGGTTCCCGGCATCCGTTCAAACGTCAGACGACCACGGTGTTAAAAAGAATGATCAGCTGGCTGATCTTATCGCCGTTCAGGGTGAAATAGTATGTAAGCACGAGTGGGTTCGGGAGCTTGCTCTTGTCGAACGTACCGTCGACGTTGCACCGGACGATGATATTGCCATGGTGTTCATATGCAGCCTGGGGATCGAGGGTCACCTTATCCCCGAAGATTTCCTTTGCGGCCCATTTGCGAATGGCCTCGTGGCCGAGGAATTCGCGCTTGTTGTCGTTTAGCAATGCGTCGTCGGCAAACGTTGACATGAGCAGGTCGGGGTCGGGATTGTTGTGAGCGGCAACGTGGTCTTTGATGACCTGCGGCAGTGCGTTGAGGACGTCCTTCATCTCGATTTCCTTTCTAGGTGGCATCAGCGGCGCGGTCGCAGCGCCGATGCCGTTCTGTGTATTTCATCCCTAAACATGCTAGTAGCCGACCCGCCGGAATAGTATCCATTCCGGCCAAGGAATGGCGTGGGGTGGAAAATGGATCGTATCGACGCCATCGCGCTGTTCGTCAGAGTCGTAGAGAGCGGCAGCTTTTCCGCCACTGCCCGAGAACTCAGCGTCGGTCAGCCGGCCGTCAGCAAGCAGATTGCGGCGCTTGAGGCGCGTCTCGGGGCGCAGCTTTTGCGGCGGACCTCACGCAGCCTCACTCTGACAGAGGCCGGTCGGGATTTTTACGAGTCCGGCGTCCACTTGCTCGGTGAGCTAGAAGCAGCCGAATCTCGCGTCGGGCGGGGCAGCGTGTCGCCTTCCGGGCTCGTACGCGCCACCGTGGCACCCGTCTTTGGTCGTCTCTACATCGTCCCCCGGTTACAAGAGTTCTTTGCGCGCTATCCCCAGGTCGCAGTCGAGTTAGTGGTCGCCGATCACCTGATGAACCTGGTGGAGAACGGGATCGATGTCGGGGTCGCCAACGGCGAGCTAACAGACTCCAGCCTTGTTGCCGGCAAGGTCGCCGAGACCTCCATCGTCACGGTAGCGACCGAAGCCTACTTAGCGTCTCACGGGGAGCCTGCGACGCCGACCGACCTCGACGGGCATAGCTGCGTAATCTACGCACCAGATGGCGCGCCGCGGGTATGGGGGTTTAACGGGCGCTATGGTCCGATTAGCCATCCCCCGACGGGACCTTTTCGCACAAACGACGCCGATCAAATTCGAACCGCGGTACTGGCAGGCTTCGGGCTTGCCCATACGCCCGGGTGGTTGTTTGCTGCAGAGATCGCTTCTGGGTCCGTGCGGAAGGTGCTAACAGCGTACGAGCCCGCCAAACTGCCGATTTACGCAGTGAGGCCTGGCGGTCGGTTCCTGGCAAGCAAGGTCCGAGTCTTCATCGATTTCCTTGCCAAGATTTTCGCCGAAGAACCGGCTCTGCGACTAGATCCTTCCTGAGCCGCTGGCTCGGCAAGCGAACCTGACCAGGCAAGCTAGCGAGCGAAGGCTCAGGTCGCCAAGCACCGATGGGCGGTGATGTTGGACACATGTGTCCGTTGTAGACTTACGTCCGCTTCTGGCGCAAAGGCGACCTTGGATTCAAAGAGCTGTTCGAACGGGCATGTCGTAGTGAAGGACCGCAATGCCAACTGCCGAGCGGCCGGGCTAGGGCGACTTGAGGCATCTCACCCTAGCCCATCCCGAGCGCCTTGCCTGCGGACTCGGGATAGAATCGATCGGCAAGCGGTAGGCACGCGGCCCCGAGCGCAATCGCTTTGCGAGCATGTGAGCCTTCGCGTACGGAAAGCGCACGCGCATTCGGATCGAGGAGCTCCACAACAAATCCACGCAGCACGGCGCCAATGTACCTCAGCTCTTCAGCCGGGATGGCCCCGTCAATGACCACCGCCGAAAAGGTCACTACCGCTGATGCCGAATGCACGGCATAAGCGATTCCGCGCGCGAGAAGGTCAAGCTCCCTGGCGTTGCTCTTCTTTTGCCGTGCCCCGGCTGCCAGGGTGTGAAGGGCCACCATTTTGGCATCGGCATTGGGCACCAGCATCTTGCCCATGTTCGCCCCAACTCCATCCCGCGAAAAATGGATGCGCCCATCCTGCACGAGCCCGCCGCTTACCGACTCGTCAATGAAGACGTAGGCGAAATCCGACAGACCTGCGCCCAGCCCATAGATCAGTTCGGCACTGCATGCCGCAACGGTGTCGCTCGATACATAAGTCGCAAGGCCCAGCGTCCTGCCCAGCGCCGCAAAAGCCTCGTCGATCTGCGGCCACGGCATTTCCGTCCCGTCCGTCTCGAGGCTGCCCGAGGCAATCGAAACGCCCAAGCCCTGAATGCGGGCATTCTGGTCCCCGTTATAGCTTGCCCGGATGCGGTTCACCGTCTCGCGGGTGAATTTTATGATCTTGGCTGGGTCATTGGCCCCCAGCGCTGTGGCTTTCTCGGTAATCACCTGGCCGGCAAAATTCACCAGCGCCAGCCGCGTCTCGCCGGCGTCGATGTGAAGCCCGAAAAACATTGCGCCATCGGGATTGATGCTTAGCGGTACGAAGGGTTGCCCCACCTTCCCGCGCACCGGACTGCCGGAGAGGAGCAGGCCGGCATCGACGAGGCTCCTCGAAATTACCGAGGCTGTTTGAGCCGTAAGCCCCGAGAGCTCGGCGATCTGTGCCTTCGATAGCTGTCCGTGCGAGCGGATCAATGACAGCACGAGGCGCTCGTTGGCCGCACGCAATCCGACATGGTTTGACCCCGCGCTGACTGCCACGACCTCGAACGGCGCCCGCCGCAGCACCGTCGCTCCTGGGATATGCCCTGTCACCGTCTATCGCCTCTGGTCATGCCCGCCGACGCTATAAATAACTCTGACTGACTTATCTATTGACCGCCCGACGGGGTCAAGTTTAGCTCTGTCCTCTTTTCAAAGGTATCGCAGATTGAACATGCGTTGGATCACGTCCTGGACCGCTGCCCCCATGAATGTTTGGGGGCCGGATGCGCCGCTTTCGGGCTTTTATGGACAGACGGTGCGTGAGGTCGCTCGCCTCGCCCTCGGCGGCAGCAGTCTGGTGCTGCGCCTCACCAACGAGTTCGGCAAGACCCCAATCACCCTCGACGCGGTTGGGGTAGCGATGGCCGGTGAGGGCGGCCGGGTCGAGCCGCTGACGACCCAGCGGGTCACTTTCGGTGGCAACCAGACGGCGACCATCTACCCCGGCGCGCCTTGCGTCAGCGACCCGGTCGAGATGGTGACGACCCCGCTGTCCCGTATTGCCGTCAGCTATTTTAGCGCGGGGTTCGTTCCCGCTGATACACACCATTTCGAGGCACAGCAGACGGCCTATATCTCGACGCTAGGCAATTTTGTCGGCGCCGAACAGATGATCGTCCAACAGACCACCACCAGCCATCATCTGCTTGCCGCCATCCACACCCTTTCCACCGCGCAATCGCGCGCCGTAGTTTGCTTCGGTGATTCGATAACGGACGGCTACGGCTCGTCGATCGATGCCGACCGACGCTGGCCGGATGTGCTCGCCGAACGGCTGCAGCAGGCCCGCGAGTTCGAACATGTGGCAGTGCTCAATCAGGGTATTGGCGGCAACCGCCTGCTGCACAGTCGTCGGGGAGAACTCGCCCTTGCACGGCTTGATCGCGATACGTTGAGCCTCGCCAGCGCCACCCATCTTATCGTGCTCGAGGGCATCAACGACATCGTTTGGCCTAACACCGTGCTCGCCGCGGGCAGCGAGGTCGTGTCGGCCGGCGACATCGTCGATGGGCTGAAGCAGATTATCGCCAGGGCGAAGCTCGCCGGGTTGAAGGTTTTGCTCGGCACCATAACCCCGTTCGAAGGCACGCTCCCACAATTGCCTAATGGCGGCTACTACACCTCGGACAAGGAGCGCATCCGCCAGGCTGTAAACCGGTGGATTCGCAGTGAAACCGGCGCCGACGGCATTATCGATTTCGACGCGGCGGTGCGCGATACGGCCCGACCCACGCGGCTCGCGGTCGAATACGATTCGGGCGATCACATCCACCCCAACGATGCCGGTTATCGGACCATGGCCAACGCAATCGACCTGGCACTTCTACGTTAGGATTTTAAGTCAGAATGAATTAGTTATTGACAAAAACATCAGGGAATGAAGAAATGCTCAGGCCGCTTGGAGGAGGCGGCGAACTGTGCATCCAGCCCGGAAGATCGCAACCGATCGAGATGACGCCGTACACCTGCGCGAGTCCGAGCTTCGCCAGCGCGAGGTGGGTCTGCAGGAGCACGGCAATCGGCGGCTTGACGACGCAGCGCGCGCCGGCTGGCTCTACTACGTCGGCGGCGACAGCCAGGAGCAGATTGCCCACAAGCTCAGCGTATCGCGACAGACCGCCCAGCGCCTTGTGGCGCTCGCCGTCAGCGAAGGCTTGATAAAGGTCCGCCTCGACCACCCGATCGGCCGTTGCATGGAGCTCGCTAGCGGCCTGCGCGACCTCTACGCGCTTGAAACAATCGAAGTCCTGCCTGGTGATCCATCTTCGATCGCCGGAATTGCACAGGCTGCGGCAGCGGAAATCGAACGCTGGCTCCGTTCGGCCTTGCCGGTCGTGATGGCGATAGGGACCGGGCGAACGCTCAAAGCAGCAATCGAACAGATGAGCTCCGTCGACGCCCCCCAGCACAGCGTCGTTTCGCTCACCGGTAACATCGCGCCGGATGGCTCGGCGTCGTACTACAACGTCATTTTCAACATGGCCGATCGGGTACGGGCACGGATGTTTCCGATGCCCCTGCCGGTGATCGCCTCATCCGCCGACGAGCGCCGACAACTGCACGCCCAGCCCATGATCCGCGATACCCTTGAGCTGGCCGGCAGAGCCAACGTGGCCTTTGTCGGCATCGGCGATCTTGGACCGGATGCCCCGCTCTATCGCGATGGCTTTCTCAGCGTTGCCGAGCGCGATGCGCTCCGGAAGGCCGGAGCTGTTGGGGAGATCGTCGGTTGGGCCTTCGATACGGATGGTATCCCGCTCGAAGGGCTGACCAATGCCCGTGTGGCCAGCGCACCCATCCCATCCCGCCAGAGTTCGTCCGTTATTGCGCTGGTTGGCGGCAACGCAAAACTCCCGGCTCTGCTCGCAGCGCTGAAGGGTGGACTCGTCAACGGCCTCATCACCGACGAACTTACGGCGGCCGCACTGCTCGTCGCCCGGACCAAAGGTCCAAAACATCCTGCTGGATCATCATAACGATTGGCCGGACCGTGCGACCCAGCCGCACGACAAGTCCAGGCAAAGGAGGAAGAAAATGTCGAGCCGACCCAACCGCAGACTGCTGACCCACCTGGCGCTATCGACCGTCGCAAGCCTGGTGCTCGCCGGCACCGCGCTGATCCCGGCCTATGCCGCCCCGATCAAATCGATCCTGTTCGTCAATCCGCTCCCGCAATACCCCGCCTGGCGGCTGATCGGCGATTGCGTCGCCAAGGAAGCCAAGGCCAATAACATCCCCGAGACTGAATCCGGCCCGACTGATGGTACCCTTAACACGACTGTGATGATGCAGCAGGTGCAGCAGGGCATCGCCAACAACGCCGGCGCGATTATCACCTTCCCCGCCACCGACGGCTTCGTGCCCTTGCTGCAGCAGGCCCGCGACGCCGGTATCTCGGTCGGCACGCTCTATGGCGCCGGCGGCACGGCATCGGGCTCGCAGGTCAATGTCGGCGCGAACTTCGCCACCGTCGGCCAGATCATGGTCAAGGCGATCGCCGAACGCCCGGGTCCGCAGAATGTCGGCCTGATGATTCAAGGCCCAACCGGCGCAGGCAAGGCCTTCAGCGATGCATTTACCGCCGAGGCCGCCAAGACCAGCAACGTCAAGATCATCGCTACCGTGAACACCGGCGATGACGCCAACAAATCGCTCGACCAGGCCAATGCGCTGCTGATCGCTCATCCCGAGATCAACATTATTGCGTCCCACATGGGCACGGCAACGCAGGGCGCTGCCGCCGCCATCAAGGCGAAGGATCTGATCGGCAAGGTGGTGATGGTCGCCAATGGCGCGGCCGGCGGCGGCACCGAAGGTCTCGACGACGGCACCGTCTATAAGATCATGATGCAGGACATGTGCGGCGCCGGCACGCAGATCGTCGATGCCCTGGTCAAGATCGGCAATGGCCAGACCGTCCCGGAACAGCTTGACGTCGGCGTGCAGATGTTCGGCAAGGACGGGATCAAGGATTATCTCGCCAAGGGTTGGCAATGAGCGGCCTCAATCCCGCAATCATCGAGCACGGAGCCCGGGCTGCTGCCGGGGCTCCCTCCCTGGCGCTGTACGGCGTAGGGAAGGCCTTTGGGCAGGTGAAGGCGCTGAACAGCGTCGACCTCGCTGCCTACCCCGGTGAGATTCATTGCATCGTCGGCGACAACGGCGCCGGCAAGTCGACGACCCTAAAAGTCCTCGCGGGCATGTATCAGCCCGATAGCGGTGAACTGCGTATCAACGATGCGCCGACCAGCATGCGGGACCCCTCCGATGCCCACAGGCTTGGCATTGCCGTGGTGCACCAGGATCTGGCGCTCGTCGAGTGCCTCGACATCGCGACCAATATGGCCCTCGGCGCTATTCCCCGTCGTGGCCGCTTCCTGCTCGATCGATCGCGCATGGAGAGTGAGGCGGCGAAAGTGCTGACCGACCTCAAGGTCCGCGTCGGCTCGGTGCGCACACAGATCGGGCTGCTCTCGGGCGGGGAACGGCAGATCGTCGCCATCGCCCGAGCCGTACGGATGAACCTGCCGATCATCCTGCTCGACGAGCCGACTGCCGCGCTTGGCGTGCGCGAGACGGCCCATGTCGGGGAAATTCTGGATGAACTGCGCAGCCAGGGCAAAACCGTGATCTGCATCAGCCACGACCTCGAATTCGTCTTTGCCCATGCCGACCGCATCACCATCATGCGGCTCGGAAATTCCGTTGCGACCCGGCAACGGACCGAGACCAGCCGCGACGAAATTGTCGGCATGATTACGGGCACCATCGGGGCATGGGCGGCCGACAAGGCGGGAGTATCATGAGCACCATGACCGGCACCGACACAGCACCGAACCGTCGCTTCATATCGCCAGAGGCGTTTTTACGCCCCGAAACCACGCTGATCGTGGTGATCCTCGCCATCGGCGTCGCCACAGCACTGCGCAACCCGAATTTTCTCAATGTCGGCAACCTGACCGACATTGCCCGCGCCGCCGTCATCTACTTCGTCATGGCTTGCGGCGCCTCGCTGCTGATGATCGGTGGCGGTCTCGACTTCTCGGTCGGCTCGGTGTTCACCCTAGGTGGCATCTCTGCCGCATGGCTGATGCAAACAGCGGGCATTCCCTGGCCGCTGGCGATTCTCGGCGGCATCGCGGTCGGGGTCATTGCCGGCTATCTAAACAGCCAGGTGATTGCGCGTCTTCATGTGCCGCCAATCATCGCCACCCTCGGTACCTTTTTCATCTTCACCGGACTCTGCGTCCAGATCACGGGCGGGCAAGACATTGTCCCCCTCCCCAAGGAGTTTCAGCGTATCGGCCAGGGGGCCATATTCGGCGTACCATTCGTCGTCATCTACGCCATCGTCATCGGCCTGATCTTCTGGTTCGTGCTCGAGCGAACGCCGTTCGGCATCGAGGTTCGGGCCACTGGCGGCAACCGCAAGGCGGCGCTGGCCAACGGGATCAAGGTCGCGTGGATCGAAACGACCCTTTATGTGCTCGGCGGTGCGACCGCCGCGCTCGCGGGCATCATCTACTCGGCGCGTGTCGGCAGCGGCCAGGTCTCGGCCGGCGGTGCCGGCGTAACGCTCTCGGTCGTTACCGCGGTATTGATCGGTGGTATCAGCCTCCTGGGCGGACTTGGCAGTATCAGTGGCGTTGCCGTTGGTGCCCTGCTGTTATCCGAGATCGACAACGCACTGATCGTCGCGGCTGTCCCGCCGCAATACAACACCATCGTCGTCGGCGTGATCCTGATCGCGGCCGTGGCAATCGACCACCTCCGCCGCGAGCGGCTATACAGGGTACGCCGGTAAGCTTCAGCGGATCTTGGTCCAGCGACCGTGCTACGCCAGTGGGAAGGCCAACAGAGGCCAATGACCATACTGCCGATGCAGTCTCCGCGTTCAACACCGTCGCCGCCACCGCCACCGCCCGAGAGACCGACGACGGCTTAGTCATCGCGGGCAGGTCGACAACCGCTCAACGAGAGCGGTGCCGCTAGGCGCAGTGCCCAACGGTAGCATCGCCGCGCTGCATGGCAATTGCTACTCCGCGTCGCGAGCTCGAGCAGGAGGAGATTGATCCTCGCTTCCGGCCCTTTCGTTGCTCACTCAATCCATTTGGAATCCAAGAGTTCGCTTCTAGGACCTACGGGACAGGAAAATAGGAGAGAGCCGCAGAGACTGGGCGTTTGTTGCGCCATCACCTGCGCCGCGCTTTGCCAGCTTCCGCCAAGCTCCTAACACGACTCGGAGATAGATGGCGGAGAGGGAGTCAGGACGGAGGTGGCTGTTTCTGGGCTTCAGCGGGCACGATGCTCGCCGGACCTACGGCAGGACCTACGGAGGGACCTACGCAGTGCTTGCCAAGCGCCTATTCTACTTAATAGCGGGCATGCCAAGAACCTACGGTCGCCATACTATGGCGGATGCTAGGTCGCCAAGACGGTAAAAGGCAGTGATGTGGCACGCGCTGTAGCTGGTCGACTGACTGCGTGCGATAGCGCGGCCGTGGACACCCGAGCAAGTACCGGGCGCCTTTATCGTAGCCAACTCGGGGAGACAGCATGGCCAAAGGCATGTCGAAAACGCTGGCGACCGAAATTGCGAGTCGCACTCTTGAGGTAACAAGCCCTATGAACCGGGCAATCGCCCTGAGCGCCACGTTGCGCCGACATGGCTTTGATCCCGTAATAGCCGATCAACCCGAACATCCAATAGAACGCGCGGAGCTGATAGTTTGGCTGCTGGCGACATATGCGCGGGAAGAGTGACCGACGCCCGAGGTAGCTCCGCCCGACAGCGCGTTGCCAGCCCACATGACGTGATCGCGTCTGCCGCCCATACCCGCGAGCACGGGCGCGATCTCCGTCGACGACCTAGGCGAGCGAACTAGCTGGTAGCATCCTCGAGGATCATGTCAGCCCCCTTTTCGGCGATCATAATCGTCGGCGAGTTGGTGTTGCCCGATGTGATGGTCGGCATGATCGAGGCATCGACGACGCGAATGCCCGCCAAACCTCGCAGTCGCAGGCGTGGGTCGACGACAGCCAACTCGTCGGTGCCCATACGGCAGGTGCCGACCGGGTGGAAGATGGTGGTGCCAATGTCGCCAGCGGCGCGCTCCAGCTCGGCGTCGGTAGTCAATGTCGCGCCAGGGCGAAATTCCTCGGGCTCATAGGGGGCCAGGGCTCGGCTGCCCGTGGCGATCCGCCTGACGAGGCGGATACTGTCGACCGCCACACGCCGGTCGATCTCATCGCTGAGATAGTTCGGTTGGATAACGGGGGGCGCCAGCGGATCGGCGCTGCGCAGGCCCACAAACCCCCGGCTATACGGCCGTAGGTTGCAGGCGGTGGCAGTGAATGCATCGAAGGGGTGCAGCGGTTGGCCGAACTTATCGAGGCTTAGCGGTTGGACGTGAAACTGCACATTCGGCGTCGTGTATTCGATCGATGAGCGGGTGAAGCCGCCCAGCTGTGATGGCGCCATGGTCAGAGGCCCGCGACGGCGTAGCGCATAGTCCGCGGCCATTGCCGCCCGGCCGAACAGACTGCCGGCCTGCGTGTTCAGCGTTCGCAACCCCCTGACCTTGAAGATCATCCGCAGCTGGAGATGGTCCTGCAGGTTTTGGCCGACGGCCGGAAGCTCATGCGTCACGGGAATGCCCAGTCCGCCGAGCCCCGCGGGGTCGCCGATACCTGACAGTTGTAGCAGATGCGGCGAGTTGATGGCACCGGCGGAGAGGATGACTTCGCGACCGGCTCGGACCCTCCGGGCCTTTCCGTTCTCCTGAAATTCGATCCCAGTAACCCTGCGTCCCTCCGTGACGAGCCGGAGAACTTGCGCACCGGTGACAAGCGTCAAATTCTTGCGCGACAGCGCAGGCTTCAGGAACGCCGAGGCGGCGGACCAGCGTCGTCCGCGGTGCTGGTTCACCTCGAAATAGCCCATGCCCTCGTTGTCGCCACGGTTGAAGTCGGCGGTCGGCGGAATGCCGTGCTCGCCGGCTGCCTCGCGAAAGAGGTCCAGCACACGCCACGAGAGGCGTTGGCCGGTGACGCGCCATTCGCCTCCCTGTCCGTGGTGGTCGCTGGCTTCACCGTCATGATGTTCGCTGCCCAGGAAATGTGGGAGCACATCTGACCAGCCCCAGCCGACATTGCCGAGCTGGCGCCAGTGATCGTAGTCGGCGGACTGGCCGCGCATATAGATCATGCCATTGATGGCCGAGGAGCCGCCGATCACCTTGCCCCGCGGATAGTCGAGCTGGCGACCGTTGAGGCCCGGCACTGGCTCGGTCCTGAGACACCAGTCGGCACGCGGATTGCCCATCGCGAACAGGTAACCCACAGGCACTTGGAACCAGATCCAGTTGTCCTTGCCGCCTGCTTCGAGCAGTAGCACCGAATAGCGCCCGGAAGCGGTCAGTCGGTTGGCGAGAACGCAGCCGGCACTGCCAGCGCCCACGATGATGAAATCATAACTCGGCGCCCGCTCCTCCATCGTTCACTCCCCTGCCGCGGTTGGCCGTCTCACTGGCATGCGCCGTCGACCTGCATGTCCGGGACAACGATATCGCCGTTTACCACGATCGACACGTTGTCGAGACAACAGGTACCGTTCAACGGCGTATTGCGCCCCGCGTCCATAGCCGGAGCCAAGTACGGCGTGCTATCCAATGATTTCTGGAACGCCGTACACACACCTTAGCCGGCTAAGGCTAGCCGCTGAGTTCTGATCTTAAGGTCATGGGCTGGTCGTGGAGCAATTACAGTGGCGGCCGATCGTTGGCCGCAAACGCACGTTATGAAACTCCCATCCTCGGTATCCTCCAACGTCGCTACCGCAGTCCATTACGCTCCGAAATACCCTCTGCCGCTAAGCCGCCGACCCGGGCGTTAAGACGGCCACGGCTGGTCCCGCAGAAGAGCAGCACGACTTCATCCGCATCCGGAGTTTCCGGGGGCAGCGTGATTGACATACCGTCATAGTGCGAACGGACATAGAGCGCGTCCCTGTGCGCCATCGGCACGTCGATACTGGCGCCGGGGACGGTGCGTTTGGTGAAAGAAGGGATCCACGCCAGCGCGCCACCGATGGCATCGCGCACCGGGTTGGCGAAAGTCGTGGTGAGGAGCGCGTTAGCATGCTCCAGTTCGCCGCCCAGACCAACGACGCCGGCCTTACCGTAGCCTTCGACCGGCAGTGGTCCCATGGCAGCGACGAGCATGCTGCCCATAAGCCGGCCGAGCGGCTCGCTCGCTTCGATCATTTCGCCGAGATCCTCAACGTAGCGGCCGGCGTAAGGGTTGGCGACGACCAGCCCGCACATGACGTGCACGATTGGCACTTCATGGCGGCGGCCGGCCTCGACAGCCTTGCTATCGATCAGGCTGAAGTGGCGGCGAATGTCGATCTGCATGGGAACCTCGGGACTAAAGACTGGCGTTCTCGAACGCCGACGCCATCTCGGCGGGCGGTGTGTCGGTGGCGAGTAGCAGCGTCAGCAGGATGCGGGCTTTGCGGCCATCCAAACCAACTGCCGGGATGAGCCCGCGTGCCATGAGGTCGCCCTCCGAGCCGGGGTAGGTGCCCGTGCTCCGAAACAATTCTCCAGACCCGGTTCGCGTCGCGAACACGACGGGCATCCGCCGGGCAAGCTTTTCGAGCCTTGGCAAAGTGCGTTCTGCGACATGGCCTGCGCCGAATGCTTCAATGACGAGGCCTCGATAGCCAGCCGGTGCCACACTGTCGATCAGTCGCTCGTCATTGCCCAGCGACAGGGTCAGCAGAGCCACATCGGGCAGGTCGTCGCGTGGCGCGACAGCAAAGTGACGCGACGGATGACGTGGTTGCAACAGTAGCCGAACCCGATCCTCGACCATGTAACCGATCGGCCCCACCCGCGCCGAGGTAAACGCTCCAGTTGCCGTTGCGTGCGTCTTGCGAACGAAGCGTGCCAAGTGAATCGTGTCGTCGAGCACCACCAGCACGCCGAGGCCCAGCGCCTCTGCGCTCGCTGCCAGACGCACCGCCGCCACCAGATTGGCCGGCCCATCTTCGCCCGGAAGGCCCGGATTGCGCATCGCACCCGTGACGACGACACGCACGCCGGGTGGCAGGAGCAGGTCAAGCGCGTAGGACGTCTCCTCGAGCGTATCGGTGCCCTGCGTCACCACCACGCCGTCAATGCCGGCCGCGGACAGCCGGCTGATCTCTGCAGCAAGCTCCAGCATATCCGCCAGCGTGAGGTTAGCCGAGCCGACCATCCGGAACCGCCGCGCCTCTATCTCGGCAATCTCCCGCAGCATCGGGAGTCCAGCGAGCATGTCACCGGCATCTCGCCGCGGCGAAGCGCCGTGGCCCTGCGCGTCGACAGGCGACGCAATCGTACCACCGAGCGATAGCAGGGCAATGCGTGGCAAACCCTCGGCCATGTTCAACCCCGCGCTTCAGTCAGACCGTGAAGAATTCGCGATCGAAGGGGAACTTGCTATCCGTTTTGAATGGGTAGCGACGCTTGAAGTCGAGCACGATATTTTCGCACGTATCGAAATTGACACCTGGCTTGCCGGCCATGTATTCGATCAGCCGTTCGAGCATCAGTAGCACCTGCGGCCGGCCGGAGACGTCCGGGTGGAGGCAGATTGGGAACGTCGCATAGTCGTATTCGCGATAGGCCCAGTCAAACTGGTCGCGCCAGAGCTGCTCGATATCGCGCGGGTTGGTGAAGCCGTAGCTATTCGGGCTCTTGGTGATGAACATCATCGGCGGCAGGTCATCGAGATACCAACTGAAGGCGAGGCTCACGAGCTCGATCTCGTGGCCGCGTACCAGCGGCTTCATCCACTCGGCAGCGGTCTTCGTATAGTCGATCTTGGTCCAGCTATCACCGCTGCGGGCGTAGAAGGGTTGAAAGTCATGCAGCACGTGCGTGCGGTCGTAGATGACACCGTTTTTGAGCAGGATGTCGGCGGTGATCAGTGTCATCTCCCCCCAGGGTGCGATATAGCCGACGGGCTTTCGCCCCCAGAGCTTGGTGATCAGCTCGATCGACTTGTCCAGCACGTCCTGTTCCTGCCGCGGCGACATGGCCCGCGGACTTTCGTGCGAGTAGCCATGAATGCCGATTTCGTGGCCGGCCTTGACCACCATTTCCATGCTCTTGGGAAAGGTCTCGATGGTATGGCCGGGCGTGAAGAAGGTCGACTTTATGCCGTACTTTTCGAACAGCCGTACCAGCCGCGGCACGCCTACCTCACCGGCCCAGAGGCCCCGCTGGATATCCTGCAGGCTATCCTCGCCACCGTATGAGCCGAGCCAGCCGGCTACAGCGTCGACATCCACGCCAAAGCTGACTTTGAAATCCTTAGCCATGCCTCAAACCTTCCTACTGATCTGGTGAATGTCCCGTGTCGCGCCCTAGCGCCCGTTCTTCCCGTTGTTCTGGGCTGAAAAGGGCATGGCCTCGAGTAGCGCTTCCTGGCTGGCCCGCACGTGGTGGCGCATGAACTGTTCTGCGGTGGCCCCGTCCTTGGTCTCGATGATGTCCATCATGTGCCGGTGTTCATCCTCGCTCTTGGCAAAGCGTCCGGGGACCGAAAGCGAGGCGGTGACCAACCTCGGAAAGGCGAGCTGGTTCATAAGCATGGTGTAGTGGGCAAGGAGCTTGCTGTTGCCGGCCCCGAGCACGATGAGCTGGTGAAAGTCGCTGACGAGGTCGATATAGGTCGACACGTCATTGACCTCTAGCGCCGCGTCCGATTTGAGGATGTTCTCGCGCAACAGGTCGAGCTCCGGCACGGGACCGCGCCCCGCCAGGATCCGCGCCGCGGCACCTTCGAGAATCTCGCGCATCTGGAACAACTCGATGATCTCGCTGCGCGAGGGGATACTGACATAGGTGCCGACGCGCGGCCGGACATTCACCAGCCCCTCGGTCTGCAATTGCTTCAGGGCCTCGCGCACTGGCGTACGGCTAACGCCGAACTCGGTCGCCAGAGCGCCTTCGGAGAGCGACGCGCCCAGCTCGAACTCGCCGCTGATGATGCGGGACCGAATACTGTCGGCCACCGTCGTCTGCGCGCTTCTGATGTCGGCCGATCCGTCTTCGTCTTGCATGCATGAAACGCTACAGAGCGTTATCGAGTGGGTCAATAGCACAGCCTTGCATGCAAGATTCTTTGCCCTACACCGCCCCAACGCTTGGCAACGCGGGGATTTCGTTGCAGTATGGCAAAATCATGAATGGCATCTGCCATGCCAGTAGTACGGAACGCCGCCCGATCTGCCATGCAAGAGACATTCGCTACCTCTACTAAGACTCGCACACAGAGCGCCCCGAGGCTGGCCTACAGCCTTGACGGGCCGGACGATGCACCGTGCGTGGTCTTGCTGCATGGGGTGGGAAGTTCGTCGGATACGTGGGCCGAACTACGTCAATACCTTGGCGCCGAGTTCCGCTATCTAGCGCCCGACTACCGCGGACACGGCGCTTCTGAAGCAGGGACGACGCCCTATACGCTTGACGACTTTGTCGCAGACCACTTCCGGCTGCTCGACGAGCTCGGGATCTCCGCGGCGCACGTGGTGGGTTTTTCGATCGGAGCGATCTTCGCCCAGGCCATTGCCCGCACGCAGCCAGAGCGCACGTTGTCGCTGGTGCTGCTCAATTCGATCGGCGGCCGCACGGAGGCGGAGCAGCAGCGCGCACTAGCACGGCTCGACGTCGTCCGATCGACTGCGCCCGCCGAGATCGCAGAAGGCAGCCTGAAACGCTGGTTCACGCCCGGCTTTCTCGCCGCGCGGCCAGACCTCGCCGAGGCCGAACGCGAAATCGTCGCCGCCAATGTTCCGGCCCCCTACGCAGCGAGCTATGCGGTGCTCGCGACCACCGACGAACTCGCCGAGGCTCACCACATCGACCTGCCCACGCTGATCGTCACCGGCGAACTCGACGAGGGCTCGACGCCCGAGATGTCGCGCAAGCTGCATACCGCCATCACCGGCTCCCGACTGCATATCCTGCCCGGCCTTAAACACTATCTGCATATCGAGGATGCCGAAGCTCTCGGCGCCCTGATCACCGGCTTTCTGCGTGAGGTTGCATAAAGCCGCCACGACCAAAACGCCCCACCCTTCATGTCACAGGAGACGTCTATGACCACATCCGACGACCCTCATTCTGGCGAATTCCGGCTGAACCGACGCGTCGCCCTCGCCCTCGGTTCGGCCTTTGCGCTGGCCGGCTTGACCGGCCGAGCCAGTGCAGCGACCCTAAACATTGCCGCCCCGCTTTCCGGCCAGCTAGGCGACAAGAGCTTCATGGATTCGGCCAATGAAGGCTTCCAGAAGGCGATCAAGGACCTCAACGTCAATATCAAGGTGATCGAGGCGGGCGCCGACGACGCTCCGGCCTGGGAACGCAATCTCACCGAAGCCTCAGCGAGCGGCAATTACCCGCTGATCATTACGGGCGGCACCGTCGTCGCGTCGACCCTCAAGAAGGTAGCGCCGCAGTTCCCTGACCAGAAATATCTGATCTTCGATTCGCCGTCGGTCGGCCCGAACACCACCGGCATTTCCTACAAGCAGAACGAGGGCGCCTTCCTTGTCGGTGCGCTCGCGGGTCTCATTACCACCAACGCTTCAGCCTTCCCGCGCGCCACCGCCAGCAAGAAGATCGGCCTCGTCGGCGGCATGGATATCCCGGTCATCCGCGACTTCCTCGTCGGCTACGAGCAAGGCGCCAAATCGATCGATCCGAGCATCGCCGTCGACGTCCGCTTCATCGGTGATTTCCAGAGTGCGCAGAAGGCCTATGATCTGACGACGGCCATCTACAAAGCTGGCGCTGACGTGGTCTATCAGGTGGCCGGCGCCGCCGGTCTTGGCGTCCTGCAGGCTGGCGCCGACAGCGGCCGCTACGCCATCGGAACCGACTCCGACCAGAACTACCTGCATCCGGACTCGACACCGGCCAGCGCGATCAAGGCGGTAGGCAAGACCTGTTATGATGCCATACAGGCGTTCCTCAACAGCAAGCTCGAAATGGGTACCACGATCACCGGCAATATCGCCAATGGCGGCGTTGACATCGCCTTCAACGACAAGCTTGTGCCCAAGTCCATCCAGGACCAGCTCAACGCACAGCGCCAGAAAGTGATCTCCGGCGCGATAAAGGTCGATACGGTGCTATCGTAAGCCACCTCGCCGGCACGGGCGGGCGCTTCACGGCCCGCCCGTGCCATCGCAGCCGTTCCCAACCGACCGCTCCGGCAGCGAGCGGGGTGACCCATGACAATCAAGCCGTCGACCTCCGCGCTAGACCGCCAATCCGCTCCCGCGCTGCTGCGGCTGGAGGGCATTACCAAGCGCTTCGGTCGTATGGTCGCGGTGGAGGGCGTGCATTTCGACGTCCGTGCCGGCGAAATTCACGCACTTTTGGGTGAAAATGGCGCCGGTAAGTCGACGCTGATGAATTGCTTATTCGGCCTGACGCAGCCCGATGCGGGCCGGATCCTCGTCAACGGCAAGCCAGTCAACATTACTTCCCCCCGTCGCGCCCAGGAGCTGGGGGTCGGCATGGTCCACCAGCACTTCAAGCTGGTGCCCTCGATGACCGTAGCCGAAAATGTCTTCCTGGGCAGCGAACCACACACCGGCCCCTTTCTCCGCCACCGTGCAGCCGACGAAACGGTCGCACAATTGGCCAAAACCTATGGCCTCGACCTCAGGCCCGGCGACCGTGTCGGCTCGCTCTCTGTCGGCGCACAGCAGCGTGTAGAAATCCTTCGCGCCCTGGCCAAGCAAGTGCGCGTGCTAATCCTCGACGAGCCCACCGCCGTGCTTACACCGGTAGAGGCGGAACGCTTCTTCGCCGTTATCAAAGGCTTTGCCGCCCAGGGTCTCGCTATCGTCCTCATCAGCCATCACCTCAACGAGGTGCGCCAGGTTGCGGACCGCGTCACCGTGCTGCGGCGCGGCCGCAAGGTCGCCGACGCCCCGATCGGCACGCTGACGAACCGCGACCTCGCAACGCTCATCATCGGCGAAGAACGTCCCGTACTGAGCGAAGTGTCGATGGGCAAGCCCGGCCAGGTGCGCCTCGATGTCGCTGGCCTTACCCTGCGCAACGGCAAAGACCTCGAAATCCTGCACGGCGTCGACTTCACCGTTTCGACCGGCGAAATCGTCGGCATTCTCGGCATTGCCGGCAATGGACAGACCGAGCTCGTCGAGGCTCTGACGGGCCTGCGCCGGCCGAGCGGCGGCCGCGTCGCCATCAACGGCATCGATGTAACGGGTAGTGACCCTGGCACCATCCGCCGCGCCGGCCTCGGCCACATCCCCGAGGACCGGATCGGGCGCGGCATGGCCGGCTACTGGACGGTGAAGGACAACATCGCGGTCGGTTACCTCGACACGGAGGAGGTCGGCGGCAGACTTCTCTCAAATGCGCGTATCACGGCGCTCGTACGCCGCCTAATGCAGAAATTCGACATCCGCGCCAGCTCACCCGAGCAGCTCGCCCGCCGTCTTTCGGGCGGCAACGCCCAGAAGATGGTGCTAGCCCGCGAATTGTCTCGACAGCCATCGGTAGTGATCTGCGCCGAGCCGACTCGTGGCCTCGACATCGCGGCGACCGACTTCGTCCGGGCCGAGCTGGTGGCCCAGCGCGACGCCGGTGCGGCGGTGCTGCTGGTCTCCAGCGAAATCGAGGAAGTCACTCGCATTGCTGACCGTATCCTCGTCATTTCCTCCGGCCGCGTTATCGCCCGCTATGAAGGCCGCCGGCCAACCGAAGCCGAAGTCGGCCGTTCGATGCTCGGGGAGGCCGCGTGACCCAGCCGGCCGCTCCGGTCGAAGCGACGACCACTGGCCGCAAGCCGGGCGACTGGCTGCGCGCACCAGGCTGGCGCCTTCTGCCGATGGGGCTGCTTCAGTCGATCGTGGCGGTGGTGATCGGCATCGTCATTTGCCTCGTCATCATCTTCCTAATTGCCGATGACCCGCTGACCGCCTTCCGCGCCTTCGTGCTCGGCACCTTCTCGACGACTTACGCCTTCGGTAGCATGCTGGCCGTGGCGACGGTGCTGGTGCTGACGGCGCTCGCCGCCGCCGTGAGCTTTCGTGCGGGTGCCTTCAACATCGGCACCGAGGGCCAGCTCGTGCTCGGTGGACTCGCCGCCGCGGTGGTCGCGCAGAATACCGGCATGGGCGGGATCGGGCAGGCTGCAGCGCTTATCGCCTCGGCGCTTGTCGGGGCGCTCTGGGTGGCAATTCCCGCCTGGCTGCGGGTGCGTTACCGCACCAACGAGATTTTGACGACGCTGATGTTCAACTACATCGCCGCCGATCTCGCACTGTTTCTCGTCAATGCCTATTTCCGCGACCCCACGTCGGGTGCTGTCGAAACGCCGCCGCTCGATCCCACGCTTTGGCTGCCGAGGCTGTTGCGCACCTCGGCCGCCAATGTCGGCCTCCTTCTCGTAATCGGCCTAGCGATGGGCCTATGGCTGTTGTTCGAGCGCACGCGCACCGGCAAGCGCATGGAAGCGGCCGGGCTGCAGCCGGCCTTTGCCGAATATCTCGGCATACGATCAGGCAGCCACCTACTGCTGTCGCTGCTCGGCAGTGGCGTGCTGGCGGGCCTCGCCGGCGGTATTGCGGTGCTCGGCATCACGCATGCCTACACGACAGGCTTTTCGCCGCAATACGGCTTCCTCGGTATCACGGTAGCCTTGATCGGTCGGCTGAAACCTTTCGGCATCCTGCTTGCGGCGCTGCTCTATTCCTCGCTGATCACCGGCGCGACGGTGATGCAGTCGGCGACGGACGTGCCCTTCTCCCTCGTCTTCATCCTGCAAGGCGTGCTGATCCTGCTCATCACCAGCCGCCGGGGAGGCGTAGCATGAGTGCTGTTGGTGACTTCCTCTTTCTGGTTCTGACCAGCCTCGTGCCGATCCTGGCCACGGCGGCCGGCGGCATGTTCGCCGACCGCGCCCGCGCGCCCAACATCGCGCTCGACGGCTGCATGCTGGTGGCATCACTTACCGCCGTGGTTGTCGGTACGGTGACTGGCAATCCCTGGCTCGGCCTCCTCGCCGCCATCGTCGCCGGCGCCGCCTATTCGGCGGTGCTCGCCTTCGCGGCCTTTGCGCTGCATTGCGACCTCATCATCGCCGGCATCGCTGCCAATCTGCTTGCCACGGGGCTGACCTTGCTCATCGTGCAACACGGCCTCCACTCCGCCGGCACATATGCGCCCTTCGGCACCGCGCTGATCCCTCGCGTTCCGGCCGGTCCGTTGCAGGATGTGCCGATCCTCGGGCGCGCCGTTGGCGGCCAGAGCGCCCTGCTCTATGTCGCCGTCATCGCGACTATCGTTGCGGCGATCGTCATGAACCTCACGCGCTTTGGCGCCCACATCAAGGCGGTGGGTGAATCCGAGGAGGCGGCATTGGCGGTCGGCATCAGGCCCGTGCTGATCCGCACCATCGCCGTGCTGCTCAGCGGCGCCTTTGCCGGCATCGGCGGCGGCTATCTCTCGCTAAGCTCGGTTGCGACGTTCAACTCCGACCTGACCGGCGGCCTCGGCTTCATTGCCTTTGCCGCCGTTATCTTCGGGCGCGCCACCCCGCTCGGCATAACCTTTGCTTCGCTGCTGTTTGCCGTTGCGACATCGGTCGCGATTTACCTGCAGGGGTCGGGTGCGAATATCCAGCAACTCGTCCAGTGTCTGCCTTATGTGGTGACCGTCGTGGCGCTCGCCATCCAGGCGGTTAGCCGTTCCAGGCGCCAGCGTTTCGACGTGTCCGATACCAATTACGTTCCCGCCATCATCCCGAGAGGCTGACTATGATCGCGAGCTCCCGCCGCACCCCGGTCCTGGTGGATTGCGACACCGGTATCGACGATGCCATGGCGCTGCTCTATCTGCTTGCTCATGAGGACGTAGAGCTCGTGGGCATCACCACCGTCTTCGGCAACAACACCGCCCATCAGTGCGCCATCAACAGCCTGCGAGTACTGGAGCTAGCTGGCCGCACGGACGTGCCGGTCGCGATCGGCACCGAGAACCCGCTTGTGGGCGAAGTCACTTATCTGGCCACCCACGTCCACGGCAAGGACGGGCTGGGTGATGCCGGGCTGCCGACCGAGGTCAAGACGCAGCCGATCGCCAAGACAGCGGTCGAACTGATCGACGAGATGAGCAGGCGTTATGAAGGTGAACTGCGCATTCTCGCCGTCGGGCCGCTCACCAATCTCGCCCATGCGCTGGATCAACTGCCGGGCCTCACTAGGCGTGTCCGCGACGTCGTCATCATGGGCGGCGCCGCCGATGCGCCTGGCAACCAATCACCGGCGGCGGAGGCAAACATCATCCACGATCCGGAAGCCGCACAGCGCGTCATCAGTGCAGAGTGGGAGACGACGCTCGTACCGCTCGATGTCACTATGCGCGAGATCCTTACCGAAGGGCACCGCGATGCGCTGCTCGCCACCGGCCAGCCGATTCCTACCTTCGTCGCCGCCGCGTCCGAGTTCTACATGCGCGGCTACGGCATGGAATCCTACGGCACCTTCAGCTCCCCCTGCCACGACGCACTGGCCGCCGGCGTTCTGACTGGCGAGGTCAAGCCGCGCCTCGCCCCGGTCGTGCCTGTAGAAGTCGACACAAACTTCGGCCCGAGCCGCGGCGCCACCATCTGCGACACCCGCACGCGCTACCGCAACTTTACCGGCATTGTCGGTGGGAATTGTCGGGTCGTGCTCGAAACCGACGGCAGCTTCCCGGATGTGCTCGTTCGCCGGCTATCGGCCAAAGCGGAGAACTGACGATGAAGCGACTGCAAGGTCGGACCGCAGTAGTTACAGGAGCGGCGGCTGGCCTTGGCCGTGCGATTGCCCGCCGTTTTGCGGCCGAAGGCGCGACCGTGGTTGCCTGCGATATCAACAGTCTCCTCGAGCCGGGAAGCGACGGCACAATCTCAACTGTGGACCTGATCCGTGCCGAGGGCGGCCAGATTGTCCCCGTGATCGCGGATGTGACGAACACTGCCGACGTCGATCGCATTCTGGCTGCGGCGCTCGACGACAATGGCCGGGTCGACGTCCTCGTGAATAATGCCGGCAAGTTCGGCGGTTCGTCCTTGCTCGATGTCAGCGACGACGAGTGGAACTTCTATCTCACACTCAACCTGACTTCGGTCTTCCGCATGTGCCGCAGCTTTGTCGCCGCCATGTTGGAGCAGGCAGAAATCGAGGGCGTGCGCGGCCGCATCATCAACATGGGCTCGCAACTCGGCCTCACCGCGCCACCCGGTGCGCTCGCTTATGCGGCGACCAAGGCCGGCGTCATTCACATGACGCGGCAGATCGCCGTCGACTATGCACGCTCCGGCATTATCGCCAACGCGATTGCTCCAGGCAGGATCATCACCGGCGACCATCCGGGTGAACACGAATACCTCGAACGTGGCGAAATCGATGTGGCGACGCGTTTCTCGCTTGCTCGCACCCCCTTCTCGCGTCTCGGCCGTCCCGACGATATCGCCGGCGCCGCGCTCTACCTTGCCTCCGACGACAGCACCTTCGTTTCCGGCGCGGTGCTCTCCGTAGATGGCGGCTGGACCGCCTACTGAGGTATCCCGACCGAAAGGATTTGTATGTCCGATAGCTTCGACCTTACCGGCCGCGTGGCCATCATCACAGGAGCCTCATCGGGCATCGGTGCTGCTACGGCACGCCGCTTCGCCAAGGCCGGGGCGTCTTTAGTCCTCACCGATCTTGCCGCCGACGGCCATGACATCACCGCAGTCGTGGCCGACGTCACGACGGCCGGAGCCCAGGTCGAAGTCGTCGGTCTCGATGTACGTAGTACCGCCGCCGTCAACGGACTGGTGGATACGGCCATCCGCCGCTTCGGTAAGCTCGACATCGCCATCGCCAATGCCGCCATTGCCCGCATCGCCCCGTTCGGCGAAATGGCGGAAACCGACTTCCAAAACACTCTCGATGTCGACCTGACCGGCGTCTGGCGCCTCTTCCGCGCCTCCATAGCCCCGATGTCAGCTGCGGGGAGTGGCCGGTTGCTTGCTACAACGTCGACCGTCGGCACTCTCGAAGCCTGGCACGCCCATGCCCACTACGCCGCTGCTAAAGCTGGAATCGTCGGAATGGTGCGCTCGCTTGCCGCAGAAGTCGGCCCGGCGGGCATTACCGTCAACGCCGTTGCGCCGGGTATCATCCGCACCCCGCAGACCCTCGACCAGATCAACTCGTTGGGAGAAGATGGAATCAACGCAACTGCCAGAGAGCAACCCATCCGTCGCGTTGGTGAACCGGACGACATCGCCGCCGCCTACCAATACCTGGCAAGCGACGCTGGCGGCTTCGTCACGGGTCACATGCTGGTTGTCGACGGCGGACGGACGTTGACCCGATAGCCATCGGACCGAGGGCCCACACCACGACCGAAGCAGCCCGCGCCTGGCAGTAGACGACGGCGCTCAAAACGCCCGAACGGGCCTCTACCCGGCCTGCCGTGCCATTGAACTGACATGCGGCCCTGTCGGTTAGCGGCGTCGCATCTCGACGTAGAGCTTGTCGGTCAGCCGGCCACCTTCGAAAGTGGCTGACATGGTGCCCTTGAGCTCCCCGGCGATGCTCCAGTCGTAGGTAGTAGTCGTATTGCCAAGCAGGCTGGTCTCCATGCTC
>Ga0105237_10000123_pt1 | contig 108048 bp, 78 predicted proteins | sample KBSC24metaG_FD_81520 | JGI IMG/M metagenome (GOLD analysis project Ga0105237, IMG submission 81520) | Corn rhizosphere microbial communities from Kellogg Biological Station, Michigan, USA - KBS C2-4 metaG | ecosystem: Host-associated > Plants > Roots > Rhizosphere > Soil | place: Michigan, USA...
AGCGTCCTGACGAAGGCCATCGACGGCGTGAAGTACTTGTCGGGTACCCCGGGGGCGCCCCTTTACACCGGGCCGCTGCCGGGCCTGTTCGGGTAGCCGGTCGCGCCCGGGGATCGCCCGGGCGCACTCGGGCGCAACACGTGCAACCTGGCGCGCGCCTGGTCGGACCGGGTTCGTGGCCAGGCACACGCCCCAAGACGACGAGCTCGCTCGCCAGATAACCCGTTACATGTAAGTGCCTGGCGCTTGCCCGCCTTCAGGTGCGTCAAGGAGTGGCTGGGGTCGCGGTCAATTGAAACGCCGCAGACTCCAGTCCAACCTGGTAGTGATAACAAGTAAACGAGAAGCCACAGTACTCCGACGTCGTCCCGGCGTATCCAAGTCCGTAACCAGGGGACTTACCGTTCCAGATCTTCATTGTCCCGTCTGCAGCAACATCCGTGGACCAGTATTGGTCCGTGTGACTGGTGCCGAGGCAGTCCCAGATGACCGCATACGTACCCTGGTTACCGGAGCCGGCATAAGTGCCGAGGCATTTGTTGTTTGACGTGGTGATCGTACAGTATTTCTCCCAATTGCCATTCGCATCCTGGACCCAAAAGCAATCAGTCGGGCTCCACCACCACGCTTGCGTACTCGCGGCACTTGTAGGATGGCAAGTGGCTTCCTCCATCTGCGTGCCATTGGTGAGCCGATCGTGCTCCATGCCGAGGCAGTAGCCGTCGCTGGTTCTGAGCTGGAAATATCCCCCATTCCTCGGGTCGTCCGCCCGCGCCGCAGTCGTTGTCAACACAGCGAGAACGGAAGCGAACAAACCGACCGTCACCTTCGAGTGAAACGCCTGCATTGTGTAGCTCCTTGTTGGTCTCGACAGATTTCCGGATTGCGCAACGCGCGCAGCCGGCCGTAAGGAACCGCGATGCCCACTCGGACAGCATCCAGCATCTTCAACGATGGTCACCGATCGCGTTAGACCAGCATCCTTCTAACCCCCTCCGATGTCCCGCAACGATCCTGAAGATCGGTTACGTTCGTTGTGTATCCGCTCTTGGTCGGCCACGCAAGCGTTTTTGTGTCTCTCAGCAGAGGCGATCGACGCCGGTGTGAGGTAGCCCACTGAGGGCAGGTCGCGACCGTGCACGGCCGCCGAGAGCTACACAGATGGCCGCTTCCGGTCGCAGCGATTCATTAACAGACCTCCCGAACAACGACTGCGACAGGAGTTATGTAGATGACCCTGTCGTTGGCATGCTCGAATGTTGGAATTGCAGCTAATCACTCGCTCAGGGCTGGGGTTGCTCGAGGGATCTTTCACCGTGCACGCCGCCCGGCGCATCCCCGGCACCGGCGGTTCCTCGGGCGAGGTGCTGTACTCGGGGGCGTTCTCCGTCGGATGCCGTGACGGGCGGCCGACCTCGGATCCCTCCTGCGGCGCGCGGTCCGGCGCGCCCTGAGCACAACCGAGGCCACTCAGCGCAACGCCGCCAGGATGGCGGCGAAGGCGGCCTCCGTTCGCACCGTGTCGCGGTGGCGCTTCACCTTGATGCGCACCACCTCGGGCGTGGCTCCCGTCCAGGCGCGCGCCGCCGCGACCGTCATCGCGCCGTCGCCGCTGGCGATCGCGTCCGCCGGTAGAGCGCCCAGGCGGCCCTCGCCAGGGACCTCGGCGCGACCGTCGCGCACCACGACGCGCGTCTGGGTGGGCAGGCCGTCGCCGCAGATGCAGACCAGCTGCCGCGGCGCCGCCGCGCCGTCCAGCATGCGCCAGCTCTCGCGGGCGGCGGCCAGGCGCTTCTGCATGACGTCGATCCAGACGCGATCATCCGGGTCGTGGCGGAACACCGAGAGCCGCAGGCGGCGCCAGGTCTGCACGTCGTAGAGATCGCAGCCCCGCACGTCCTGCTCCGTGTCGGCGGGGGAGAACGCCGCCCAGCCCGGCGGGGGAAGCGCGTCGACCGCCCCCGGACACGCCATGAACTGCTCAGGCGAGACGGTCCTGCCCAGCGGCGCAAACTGAAAGCCGCGATGCATGCAGGCGAGCGTCTCGATGGTGCCGGCGTTCGGCGCGCCGGAGGTCACCACCCGCTCGACGGGAAGCGCGCGATCGGCCGCGAAGGCCGCGCGGATCACCAGCCCGCCGTTTGAAAGCCCCAGCAGGTCGATCGGCCCGCCCGCCGCCTCCGCGAAGCGACGCACTTCGCGCGCCAGCGTGGCGCCCAGATCGACCACGCGCAAGCGCCAGTCGTAGGCGAAGAAGGCCATCGTCCTGTCCGCGTGATAGCCAGCGCGGCCCAGGGCCCGCTCCAGCGAACCCAGCAGATCGTAGGCCAGCCGTCCCACGATGGGGATCCTGCGCATGATGCGCCCCGGCCGCCCCAGCGGTCGCCCCAGGCTGGCGATAGGCGGCCCGCCATACAGGTTGCTGAACCGTCCCCACAGGCACGCGCGCTCGTCGTCGTAAATCTCGGTGCTGAACAGTCCGGGCACGATCAGGAGAGGGCGCAAGCGGGCCTCCTGGGATCGACATCGACCGTTTCTCTGCCCGCCTTGACCGGATCCATCGTGACGAGGGTGAGTCGATCTCATTGCGGGTTCCAGCCGTCGCGAATGCGCCGTCGGGGCCGCAACGGATGCGGGGTGCTATCGTCCAAAGTCGTGTCGCGAGGACCGCTCGTTTCACCCGATGCCGCCGAGCGCGACCCTGCGGCCGGCGCTGCTGACGGGGCGCGGGCGCCCGCTCGAGATGACGGCGGCGACCGCCCGTCGCGGCGCCAGCGCCTCGGCGCGGCGTCTTCCGCGGCGAGGTTGCGATGCGTGCGCACGTGCCTCGGGTTGTCGCAGCGGCAGATGGCGGCGGAGCTGGATGTCGCCCATGGCGCGGTGGGGCTGTGGGAATCGGGGGCTCGGCCGATGCCTGGGCCGGTGCTGCGCCTCCTGTCACTCTACGAGCAGGAGCTGGGCCTTTCGCCGGGGCGGCCCGGAGGCGGAGCGGATGCGCTCGAGGCGCTGCCGGTGTCGCGGGCATCGCGGAATGCCAAGCTATCCCGGACGGTAGCGAGCGTCGCCGCGCGCGCCACCGTGCTGGCGTTGGGGCGCATGTTCGTGGATCGGGAGCACGCGCGCGTTCTGTCCAGGGACGCGCACGCCGCAATCGCCGCGCGCATCGCCGAAACGTTGGGTGAGATGAAGGGCCTGGCCATGAAGATCGGGCAAAGCGCCAGCTACCTCGATTTCGCCATTCCCGAGGAGGCACGCGCCGCGCTGGCGTCCTTGTGTTCGCGCAGCCGGCCCATGGCTCCTTCGGTGGTGGCGGAGATCTTCCTTCGAGAGCTGGGAGAGAGCCCGCGCCGGCTGTTCGCCGAATGGTCGCCGCAGCCTTTCGCGGCCGCCAGCATCGGGCAGGTGCACCGGGCCCGCCTCAGGTCCGGTGAGCTGGTGGCCGTCAAGGTGCAATACCCGCGGATCGTCGAGGCGATCGACGCCGACCTGAGAAACTCCGTGATGGCCGAACGAGCCAGCGCGCTGATCTTCCGCGGCGTGGAGCCGGGGGTGTTTTCGGGTGAGCTACGCGAACGCTTCCTGGAAGAGTGCGACTACAGGCACGAGGCGGCGAACCAGCAGGAGCTCCGGCGGTTGTGGGCTGGCCGCGACGGCGTCGTCATTCCACGCGTGTTCGAACAGTTGACGACGACACGCATCCTCGTGACCGAGCTCGCGCCGGGGGAAGACTTCGAGACGTTCGCGGGCCGCGCCTCCCAAGCGGAGAAGGACCGGGCCGGTGAAATCATGTACCGGTTCGCTTACGAGTCCATCTTTCGCCATGGTCTGTTCAACGCGGACCCGAACCCGGGCAACTATCTCTTCCACGAACGGGGGGTGACGTTCCTCGACTTCGGCTGCGTGAAGCGGTTTCCGGCGGACCACCTTGAACATTGGCGCAGGGTGCTGCGCGCGATCCTCGAACGCGACTTCTCGCGCGCCGCCGCGCTGCTGGTCGAGAGCGGCTACATCTCGAAGGCCGAGGGGTTCGATTTCGCGTTCCACCATCGGCTGTCACTGAACCTTCATCAGCCGTTGCTGGCGAAAGGGCCCTTCACCTTCACGCCCGAGTTCATCGAGCGGACGTGGCGCCTGTCGTGGCCCGAGAACCGGAATCGCTTCCGGATGACCACGCCCAAGCACTGGGTGTTCACGTATCGGTTGAACTGGGGCCTGTACGCCGTGCTGGCCAAGCTGGGCGCCCGTGGGGACTGGCGGTCGCCGATCCTGGACCTTCTGTACGGCGAGGGCGAAGCCCGTCCCAGCCCCTACACGGACAGCGAGCTGGCATTTCTGGCGGGCCTGCCGACCTGAGGCGAGCGGTCCCTTCTGCTCACGCTGTGAGCAAGTGCACGACCCCCTGGCGTGCGCGGGTCCAATCCCTGATTGATCGAGCCATGCCTGCGCTCCCACCCCGTCGCGCGCCACCGTTGCCCGCCGGACCGCGGAGCGCGTTCATCTCCAGCGCCCGCTACCTTCACGATCCCTTCGCGACCTTGCTCGAGTTGCCGCATCGCCACGGCGACCCCTTCACCTGGCCCACGTTCTTCGGGCCGGTCGTCGTCACGGGCGATCCGCAGGGGATACGAGAGATCCTCACCGCCGACCCCGCGACCTACGGCGCGCTTGGCGCCGAGCTTCTGGGGCCCGTCCTGGGCGCGAACAACCTCATCCTGTTGAGCGGCGAGGCCCACCGCGCCATGCGGCGGTTCTATGGCCCGCAGTTCCACGGCGAGCGACTGCCCGAGTATGGCGCGGTCATCGCCCGGATCGCCGGCGAACACGCGGCACGCTGGCCCCCCGATCGGCCGTTCGCCCTCGAGGACACGATGCGGGCGATCTCGCTGGAGGTCATTCTCGAGGTCGTGCTCGGGCTGGGCGAACGCGAAACGCGCGACGTCTTCAAGCGCGCCATCCTGCAGGCGATCCAGGCGCTGAAGCCGTCGTTCATGTTCATCCCCGGCCTGCGCCGGTCCGTGCTCGGCCTGAGCGCGTGGGCACGCTTTCGGCGCCGCGCGGCTGCGGCGGCGGCCCTGTTCGAGCGAGAAGTGTCGGCTCGGCGCGCTGGGGACCATCAGAGGCACGACCTCCTGAGCACCTTGATCGCCGCGCACAAGGAGGACGGGGCGCCATGGGATGGCGAGGAGATCCTCGAGCAGGTCATGTCGCTCATCGGCGCCGGGCATGAGACCACGGCCAGCGCGCTCACCTGGGCGTTCTTCCACATCCTCCGCAGTCCCTCCGTGAAGGAGCGGTTGCTCGACGAGGTGCGCGGGTTGGGCGAGGAGACCGACCCTGTCGCGGTGGCGCGTCTGCCCTTTCTGGACGCGGTCTGCTCCGAGACGCTGCGTCTCAACCCCATCGCGCCGCTGATCGGTCGAACCTTGCGCTCCGACCTGACCGTGAAAGGGCACCCGCTGCGGGCGGGGCTTTCCGTGGGCATCAACATCGTCGCTCTGCACAGACGCCCGGATCTGTACCCGGACCCTGACCGGTTCTCCCCCGAGCGCTTTCTCGGGAGGGACTACGGCCCTTTCGAGTACCTTCCCTTCGGCGGCGGGGCGCGCCGCTGTCTCGGCGCCGCGTTCGCGCTCTACGAAATGAAGCTCGTCCTCGCGACGGTGCTCCGCGCCCACACCCTGGAATTGACCGACCGGAGGGACGTTCGATCCGCGCTGCGAAACACCACGGCATCTCCCGCGAAGAAGATCAAAGTGATCCGGCGGCTCGGAGGCCAACAGTCGTTTGTCGCCGGTGTCGGCCCGCTCTTTTTCTGCCAAAAGCACCCCCCTGCCGACAGTTGAACCGTATGGCCCTGCCGTCACGCGTCCTGACCGTTGCCCTGCTGGCGAGCGTGCAGCTCGCCAGCGCCTCGAACGCATCGGCCACCACGAATCAGTTCAGGGGCGTGAACTGGGGTGATTCGAGAGACAATTTCCAGTCGGGGGTGCTCTATGTATCGGGGCTGTCGTCCTCCGACACCTACCAGTCGGCGCTGGCGACGGGGACGGCGGTCATGACGCAGTTCATGTCGAAGGTGGGGGCGAACGCGGTGCGGATGCCCATCAATGAGGCGACCGTCTCCGGATACTGGGACACGTACACGGGCGCGATCGACGGAGTGCTGTCGAAGGGCAGCGTCGTGCTGTGCTACTGGGACAGCGCCAAGACCAACAAGCCCGCGGACATGAACGCGTTCTGGGCCATGTGGAAGAAGGTGGTCGACAAGTACGGCGGGAACGCGAACGCCTATTTCGAGATCTTCAACGAACCGAATCCGTACAGCGCGAGCGACCTGATCGCGCTGTACACCAGCTGGCTGACCCAGTTTCCGACCGTTCCGCGGGGCAGGGTGATCCTGGACGGGACCGGCAATGCCCAGAATGTTCCCGACGTCGGGTCGTCCAGCGCGCTGGATGGCTGCCTGCTGGCCGTCCACGACTACAGCTTCTTCGGCTCTGACACCTGGAACAGCGAGTCGCAGTGGGTCAGCCACGTCAAGGGTGAGGTCGGCACCTACGCCGACCGCACGGTGTGCACGGAATGGGGCGGGCCGATGAGCCCCGGCAGCAAGAACGGCGTGAGCTATGACTCCCTGGACTACAGCAAGCCGCCCACGAACTTTTTCGAGGCGTACATCCGCGGCATGAGCAGCCAGCTGCGCGCCTGGAACATGGGCAGCTTCTACTGGGTCGGTCTGAAGGACGGAGACTGGTACAGCATGACCACGCGGAGCGGGACGGGCGCGAACCTGGTCCTATCCGTGCCGAATCAGTCGGGCCTGGCGCAGCTGCAGAATGCCTGGACGGGGCCGGCGCCGTCGGGCGGCAGCGACGGCCACGGGGGATCGAGCGGAGGCAGCGCGGGCAATCCTGCAGGTGCCGGGGGGCGTGCGGGGGGCACAGGCGGACGGGCGGGCACAGGGGGAAGCGGCACTGGCGGCGCTGCCGCAGGCAGCGGCGGAAACCCCGGCACGGGTGGCGCTGCGGCGGGCAGCGGCGGAAGTGGGAACCCCGGCACCGGTGGCGCTGCCGCAGGCAGCGGCGGAAGCCGCGGCACGGGTGGTACCCCGGCAGGCAGCGGTGGAAGCGCAATCCCGGGCACCGGTGGCGCTCCCTCCGCAGGATCCGGCGGGATCACGGGAATGTCCGCCAGCTCCGGCGGCACGACCGGTGCCTCTGGTGGCACCACCGGGAACGAAGGCCCGGGCGGCTCTGCCACGGGATCCTCGGACAGCAGCTCCGGGTGCGCCTGCGCCATGGCGCGAGACGATGTCCGAGACAGCCGCCGGCCGGGCTTCCTGCTGGGCGCGTGTGGTCTGCTGATCGCGGGCGGTCTCAGACGGCGGCGCCGCCGATAGGCAGAGAACCTGAGGCCGGGGCCGCCTTCCGGCGAGACCGAGAGAGCGCGCAGGCCAGTTGTTCCGATCTCCCAGGCGCCATGGTGGTCGTTCGTCGGGCGAGAGGCCGCACGGCGAACCGCGCTGGCGGTCAGCGCTCGTCGGCCACGAGCAGGACGGCCTTGCCTGGCTGGCCGCCCCGATGCTTCGCCTCGAACGCCGCGCGCCCATCCTCGAGCGGCCACGCCCCGCCAACGACTGGACGGAGCTCACCGGAGACGATGCGCTCGCCCAGCTCCTGAAGCTGCGCGCGGCTTGGTTCGACGACGAAGAACAGGCCGCGGCGGTCCGCGGCGACCGGCGGCGCCTCGACGACGGAGACCACGCCCGCTCCCGGCCTGACGACGGCGCACGCCCGGCGCAACATCTCGCCCCCGACGAGATCAAAGACCAGGTCCACTTTCGAGAGCGGCGCCGAGTCGAGGTCGACAAAGACCTCGGCACCCAGCGCGCGCAAGACATCGGTCGCCCAGGGCCGAGCGACGGCAACCACCCGCGCGCCAGCCGCTCGGGCGAGCTGCACCGCGAAGGTGCCAACGCCGCCCCCGGCGCCCAGAACAGCCACGGTCTGGCCGGACGCCAGGCCGCCGTGGTCGAACAGGGCCTGCTGTGAGGTCAGCGCCACCATCGGGACAACGGCGGCCGTCCGATGATCCAGCCGGTCCGTCTTTCGCGCCACGTTCCGGGCCTCCACCGCCACGTACTCGGCTGCGGCGCCGTCGCGGTACCAGTCCGTGAGTCCGTACACCGCCTCTCCCACCGTCAGTCCGGTGGTTCCGTAACCGAGAGCGGTCACCACCCCCGACACCTCGTGACCAGGGATCGAGGGCCGTCGATCCCGTCCGGCCCGATCGACCCAGGTCGACGGCCAATCCAGCTCGGTCGGGGTGAAGCTGGCAGCGTGTACGCGAACCAGCACGTCTCCGATGCCCGGCGCCGGCACCGGCGCCTCCTCCACCACGAGGTGCTCAGGGCCGCCTCGCTCGTGCGCTCGAAGGGCTCGCATCGCGAGCTGGTTTATGAAGCGGGCCAGGTCGTGGGTCAAGGCCGCGCGCTGGACTGCTCTAGCCGCAGACGGAAAATGCCCTCGCGGAGACCGTCGACCAACCCGGAGGGTGACGCGCGGCCGACGTCCAGCAGAGGGCGTCCTGGAACGCGAACGTCGTGCGCATCGCCCTCAATCAAGACTGCTGGCTAGCGGCAATTCCCCTCTACGTTCCCGGTGGCAACGGCGACGGACAAGAGGACGCCTCGCGGGCGCATCACGGCTTGATCTCGCGCCCGTCGGCGCCCAGGAACGTCAGATCGTCGATGCAGAAATCGTAGGGGACCATCATGCCCGGCAAGGCCGCGACGTAGAGCTGCAAAGTCGTGATGAGGGTGGGGTCCAGGCTGGTGTTTGAGCTGGTGCTGTCGGGCTGCGCGAAGTCGGTGAGCTTGGCAGTGAACGATCCCGGATTGGTGACAGCGCCGCCGAGCGAAAACGACGTCACGCAGCTGGGGACCTGCGTACAGTCCGCGCTGGTGAGTTGCGTGAGCGCGGCGACGACGCCCTGGGGCGGCGGGCTTTCCAGGTTGAACCGAAGCTGTGTGACGCCGAGCGAGGAGGCGTTGAACGGAGCGACCAGCTTGCCCGTCGGATCGATGTCCGCCAGGCCGGCGATGAGAATGGCGCCCCAGCCCGCGTTGTTGGCGCCCGCATCGACGGTGCCGGACAAGCACAACTTCCCGGGCGTGTACGTGACGACCGCGCTGGATGCGCCGCCCATGGCGACGTCGCGGACCGGTCCCGTCCATTTGACGAACGATCCGTCCGCGACGGGGATCTTGCACCCGGGGCCTGTGGGGTCCACACAGGCCGCCGGCGTCGTGACAGGAGGGCTGCTGCTGCTGCTTGAACCGCAAGCCGCGACCAGGCCGAGACTCCCCAGAACCACCATACCGAGATTGCTCTTCTTCATCGTTGTCCGTTCCTCCGCGCCCGGCTTCCAGCAAGGCTGGGGCCATCTGCTTCCGCCCGACCGCCGGCCGATTCGCGTCTCAGTTGCTGGGCCAATTGTGCGCAAGTGAGCAAGATCAGCTCAGCGCGGGCAACGAGGGGCCGCTCTTTTCGTCATTGCCGCGTCCCGTTGCAACGCGGACGCCGCGAGGTGATTCTACGTTGGTGCGCCGACCCATCGCCGAACCGTTCGTCCGGGCGATCCTGCAAACGGGCTTGCTGGCCGCCATGGCAGCACCCGGCGCCGGCTGCCAACCCACGTCCCACACCTCCCCGGTGGTACCGGCGAGCCGGAGCGCGAAGCAAGCGCTGGTGCCCGACGAGAACGGTCGGGTTCATGATTCAACGACCGGGACGACCGGGATCCGCGGCCAATGGTTCGCCGCCACCGACGCCGACGATTGCCAGAAGAAGGGCAAGCACCCCGCGCAGGCCTGCTCTCGGTTCGTCACGCCCGATCTCCGTTCTCCAAGCTTTCGGCCGACGGATGACCTGGGCATGTGCGTGGTGGGGGTCGCCGCCCGCACGATCGCCGGCGCCGGCGGGACGCCCGACTGGGACAACATCTGGGGGGCACGCATCGGTCTCACCCTGAACGATGGCGAGCCCTACGACGCCGCTGCTCACCGGGTGACCGGTCTGGCCTTCCACATCGATTCCGAGCCACCCGCGAACGCGGCCCTTCGCGTTCAGGTACGGGGGCACCCGGGGGGCGATCCGCCGTTGTGGGGTGGAACGACGGCCGAGACCTCACCCGTCCACGCCGGCGAGAACCAGTTTCGATGGCGAGATGTGGCGGGGCCCCCGTACGTCGAAAATCCGCCTGCGCTCGATCCCTCTCACCTGCTCTCGATCGAGTTCACCGTGCCGACGAGCCCGGGGGGAGCCAGGAGCTTCAGCTTCTGCATCCGGGCGGTCGCCGCGCTGCTGGAATGAGCTGCGCCGTGGTCGCGTCTGTCGCCGAGGCCGCGCGGGGCTCAGGGCGCGGGCGCCGCGTTCAGCAGAGAAAGCGCTGCCGGGCGGACGACGATGTTGGCCGTGGTGACCAGCTGATTCGTCTCGGCGACCCGCACGGCCACCCGTACCACGCCGGCGTCGTTGATGGGCAAGTTCACGGCGTGCGCCGACTTGGAATAGACGAAGTAGGGCGTGCTCGCGGTCTGGCCGTCGCGATCCAGCCACGTCACGACCACGCTTCTGGGGGCGGGCTGCCCGTTGCAGTCGAGCGCGAGCACGTCCACGGTCGCCCGCGTGGGATCGAACGTGGCGCCGAGCATCGACGCGCCAGGGGCGGCGTTCACCTTGGGGTCGAGCAGCTTCGTGGGGCCGATGTCCACATCGGTGGCGATCGGCGGCACGTTGAGGTGGACGAGCGTGTCCATGAAGCCGTCCTTCTTGTGCTCGACGAACACCGAAAGCGGGGGCGGGTACAACGACGTGTCGACCCTCAAAATAGCCTCGCCGTGATCGTCCGTGATGCTCTCCGCCAGCGGAGCGCCGCATTTCGGATCCGCGAGCGAGCAGAGCCGCACGGTCGTGCCGGGCAGCGGCGCGTGCCCACCGCCGGCACCGCAGGCCAGGCAGACGGCGCTGGTCTTGATGGCGATGGTCTTCGGCCTGAGGCCTGGATACCGCCACTTGACCCGCCCGACACACTCCCACGGCCCGGGCAGGCACTGGTTGGCGCAGTGGGCGGCCCGGCAGCTCTCGAGACCCTCGTGAAAGTCCGCCACGGGTCCGGCGGCGGCGTAACACCGGGAACGGCACGTCGCTTCGCCCGATTCGCAGGCGCGCAGGCAGGCCTCGAGTGCGCCGCACCCTGCCGTTCCGGAGCACGCCTCGGCCTCGGCGCAGCACGCCTGGGCCATGCAGGCACCACAGCCCTCGGTCGTCCCGACGATGGGCATCCCGCAGGCGGCCGGCTTCTTGTCGCTGCGGGTGGTGGCGACGCGTTCGGTGGTCGCTCCTGCGACGAACGCCGCGCCCATCAACGCCGTGATCAGAAGAGCCTGACGGAGGCGCCGCGGTCGCGCCGTGACAGGCGAGGAGCTCTCTAGGGCCCGCACGGTGGCCGCGTCCGCGATCCCCAGTGACCGGGCCAGCGCTTCGATCTGCTCCGACGCCGAGGTGAATCGCTTCAGCGGGTCGCGGTGACAGGCCTTCAGGAACCAGGCGTCGAACGCCGGGCCGAGCCGTCCGCCGCGTTCCGACGGCGGCTGCAGCTCGCCGTGCAACAGCTGGCCCAGGATGGCCATGACGCCGCCCTGGTAGTAGCTCTCGCCCATCAGCAGCCGGTAGGCGATCAGGCCCAGCGCGCAGCGATCGGTGGCCGGCGTGACGGCCGCGTTCGCGGTGGCCTGCTCGGGCGCCATGTACCTGGGCGTGCCCAGGATCTGCCCGGTGCTGGTGGCCCCGGTCGCTTCCTCCACCATCTTGACGATGCCGAAGTCGAGGATCTTGACCAGCGGAGTCCCGTCGTCGCGCGTGGTCAGGAACAGGTTCTCGGGCTTGAGATCCCGATGGATCATGCCCAGGTGGTGGGCCCTGTCGAGGGCCCGCGCGACCTGGCGCAGCCATTCGACCACCGTCGCCGGCGTGGGCTGCGCAGCGGCCGCGGCCCGTTCGAGATCCGCGCCCTCCAGCAGCTCCATGACGAGGAAAGGCGCCCCGCCCAGCTCCGGCGCGAGGTCGGCGTCAATCACCCGCACGACGTTCTCGCTCTTGATCCGGGCCGAGGCGCGGACCTCGTGGCGGAAGCGCACCAGCGCCTCCGCCGACGCGTTGGCGCCCGAGGCGAGCACCTTCAGCGCCAGGCGTTCAGCGGTCGCGGCGTGCTCCACCTCGTAGACGGAGCCCATGCCACCGGTGGCGATCAGACGAATCGGCCGGTAGCGAGCTGCGATGATCTCGGGAAGGGTCGCTACCGCCGTCACGCCTGCCAACCTGCCATCGTCCGTCCAGCCCCCCGCGATCCGCCGGTCAATTCTCGAGATCCGGCGCCTGCCGGCGGGTGAGCCCCATCTCGCTGAGCTTGGAAACCAGCGTTCGGCGCGGCATGCCGAGCTGCCGCGCCGCCTCGCTCTGATTTCCCCGGCAATTCGCCAGCGCCTCGATGATCTTCTGGCGTTCCAGGGACTTCATCTCGGCCTGGAGGCTGGAAGGTTGGCGCGGGCCGGTGCTTGACGAACTGGCAGACGACGAAGCGGTGGGGGCCGGCACCGGCGCTGCCACGGCCCGGGTCGCCGCCAGCAGCGATGGCGGCAGGTGTTCGGGCAGGATCGTGGCCTCGGTGCACATGACGGCCGCCCGCTCGATGGCGTTCCGCAGCTCGCGAACGTTTCCAGGCCAGGCATGCCGGCGAAGCAGCGCGAGCGCCGCCGTGGAGAAGGTGAGAGGCGCCCGCTCGAGGTCCCGGCAGGCGGCCACCAGGAACGACGCCGCCAGACCGTCGATGTCCAGCGGCCGTTCACGCAGCGGCGGGATGAGGAGAGTGACACCATTCAGCCGGAAGAACAGATCGCTACGAAAGCGCCCCTGGTGGCAGTCAGCCTCGAGGTCTCGATTGGTGGCCGCCACGAACCGCACGTCGATGGGCCGCGGCCGGGTCGCGCCCAGGCGGGTCACCACCCGTTCCTCGAGGACGCGCAGAAGCTTGGCCTGCGTTCCCAGGGACAGCTCGCCCACTTCGTCGAGGAACACGGTGCCGCCGTTCGCGGCCTCGAACAGACCGGCCCGGGAGAGCGCGCCGGTGAAGGCGCCCTTCTCGCTGCCGAAGAGCTCGCTCTCCAGCAGCGGCTCGGCGAGCGCGGCGCAGTTGATGCCCATGAACGGACCCTGCGCGCGCGGCGAGTTCGCGTGTATGGCGCGGGCCAGGACCTCCTTGCCGACCCCTGTTTCACCCGTCAACAGAACGTTGATGCTGGCCCGCGCGACGCGCGCGGCGACCGCGTGAACGTTGCGCATGGCAGGGTCGCGCACCACCGCGTTTCCTGGAGTTGCAGCGACATCGGCCGCCAGCAGCTCGGGCACCTCTGGCCGGGGCGAGTGGCGCACCACCACGCTCACGGTGCCGAAGAGCAGGCAGTCCCCGACCGCCACGTTGGCCTTGCGGCGGACGAGCTGCTGGATGTTGACGTGCGCCGTGTCGTTGCCCGCGCTGTGATGCGCCGTCCGGCGGACGAATGTCCCGTTGGCGCCGCCCAGATCCTCGATCTCCAGGCTGGTGCCGACGCGCAAGATGGCGTGCTGCCGCGACACCGACGGATCGTCGATCCGGATCTGGTTCGCTTCGTCGCGGCCGATCAACACCTCGCCGGCGGCGGGCAGAGGGAACACCTTGGCTTGGTCGTGCGAGAACACGACCAGCTGATAGGCGCTCTCAGACGGCATTGACGTTGCACTATACACCACACGCCGGGTCGGGCAGTTGCGCCACCGTTGCTCACTTGCGCGGATCTTGCTCAATGACGGGCGCGCGAATCAGGTTCGCCGGGGCCAATGAAGGCGTGTGTTTGCGGTGATCGTCACGGTGCCGGCGCTGGCCCCGACCTTGCTGGAGGTCGGCCCCGAGGAGGATCGTCATTCATGAAGAACTCGGTCAGATTGGTCGTGGGAGCGGTGGTTGTTGTCGCGTTCAGCATGGGGGGCGTCATGGCGCCTTCAGCACGGGCAGAGAATCCGTCGGAGCTGGGGGCGATCAAGGCAGCCAATACCTCCTTTTACGCTGCGCTATCGGCGCGCGACGTGGGCGCCATGATGAAGGTGTGGTCAACGAAGTCGGAGATCAGGCACATCGGCCCACGCAACACGCAGGTGGACGTGGGCCTGGAGGCCTTCAGGAAGGACATGCAAGAGACCTTCGAGATGTTCCCTGAACTGAAGGTCGTGCCCGAGCACGTTCAAATCAGGATCGTCGGAACGGTCGCGTGGATCAGCGACATCGAAAACACCGAGAGGAAGACCAAGGCGGGCGAGCGCCTCACGGGCAGCAACTTCGGGACGAGCATATTCGAGAAGGAGGGAGGCAAGTGGCTGATGGTCTATCACCACTCGTCCGTCATTCCGAAGTAGCGATGTCCGGCTTCTCGCCGGGAGCGACGTAGATCGTCGGCAGGAACCTGCAGGAGATCGTCTTCGTAGAGATCGGCAAACGCTCCGCGGGTGACGAGGGCAACTCGGGGGGGCCTGAATGCGATGCTACGCGGACCTGCCCTTGGGTGCCGCCAGCCGGCTTGGAGCACGAAGGACCAAAGCAAGGCGGGGTCGGCCGGTAGAGAAGCCTTGCTCTACCGGCCCACCCGCTTGTTCCTCTTACCTTCGTGGCCGGCGGAAGGCCGAGCCGCGCCCCGTTCGTGTCGGTCAGGGGCTGGCGGGCGGCGTCAGCACGGTGTCGATGACGTGGATGACGCCGTTCGAAGCGAGGACATCGGCCATGGTCACCGTGGCGTCGTTGATCTTCACCGTCGAGCCCGAGACGGTGACGGTGACGTCGGACCCCTGCAGGGTGGTGGCCTTGGTCAGCTTCACGACGTCCGCGGCCAGGACCTTCCCGGCGACGACGTGATACTTCAGGAGGGCCTGCAGCGTGGCCTTGTTCTCGGGCTTCAGCAGGTTGTCGAGCGTGCCGGCCGGCAGCTTCGCGAACGCGGCGTCGGTCGGGGCGAACACGGTGAATGGGCCCGTCCCCTTGAGCGCTGTGACCAGATCCGCGGCCTGAAGGGCGGCGGCCAGCTTGGTGAAGCTGCCGGCAGCGACGGCGGTGTCCACGATGTCCTCGAGCGCCGGAGCCGGCGGCATCAGCACGGTGTCGATCACGTGGATGACGCCGTTCGAAGCGAGGATGTCGACCGTGGTCACGGTGGCGTCGTTGATCGTGACCGTCGAGCCCGAGACGGTGACGGTGACGTCGGACCCCTGCAGGGTGGTGGCCTTGGTCAGCTTCACGACGTCCGCGGCCATCACCTTTCCGGCGACGACGTGGTACCCAAGGAGAGCCTGCAGCGTGGCCTTGTTCTCGGGCTTCAGCAGGGTGTCGAGCGTGCCGGCCGGCAGCTTCGCGAAGGCCGCGTCGGTGGGCGCGAACACGGTGAACGGCCCCGTCCCCTTCAGCGTGGTGACCAGGTCCGCGGCCTGGAGGGCGGCGGCCAGCTTGGTGAAGCTGCCGGCCGCCACGGCGGTGTCCACGATGTCCCTGAGCGCGGCCGAACCGCCCGATCCCCCCGCGCCGCCCGAGGACGTCCCCCCGGTGCCCACGGAAGTGCCGCCCGATCCGACCATCGCGCCGCCGCTGCCGCCGCTGCCTGGGCTATCGCTGCTGGAACTGCATCCGGCTGCCCCGGCCAGCAGGGACGTCGCCCCCAGCATCGCTGTCCACGCAGCCACTCTCACAATCGAAGCTCGTCGTTCCATGGAAGTGTGCCTTTCCGTTCTGACGTTCTTGGTGCGCCGCCCGCCCGAATACGCGGCATTCGGGTCAAGAAACGCGGCAGGCGCGCCGGCGGTTACAGCGGAACCTCGTGAAGCGCTCGATCGCGTCTGTCTGCTCACCGCCTCAGACCACGTCAGCGCCGTTATCATCACCGGATGCTGAAGCTGTCGATCAACATCGACGTCGACGACCTGGACAGGGGCGCGGCGTTTTATGAGGCGGCGGTCGGGCTCGAGCCTGCCCGTCGCTTCGGATCCTTCGCCATCGAGTTGGTCGGAGGTGAAGTGCCTGTGTACCTCTTGCTCAAGGAGCCGAGCACGCCACCCTTTCCCGGCGCCCAGAGCCGACGCAACTACGGGCGCCACTGGACTCCCGTGCACGTCGACTTCGTGGTCGACGGGATCGAGCAGGCGCTGGCACGTGCCGTGGCCGCCGGCGCCCGCGCCGAGTCCGAGATCGAGTCCTACCGCTGGGGCCGCGTCGCGCTGATGTCCGACCCCTTCGGCAATGGCTTCTGCTTCGTCGAGATCGACGGGCGCGGCTTCGACGAGCTTTCGACGCCTTACGTGCGTGCTGAAAGGCCCGGCTCTACGACAGGGCCCTGACGCCGGCCACCCTCACGAGGGGTCGCTGTGCCTTGACGCCTTCGGCGCCGCCGCTGGCAGCCCCCGTGGTCGCGCGGTGTCCTCCTGATGCTGACGCGCAATCGTCCCCTTCGACGCCGCCTTCCGCGAGGGCGAGCGGCGCCGCGGTTCGACGGCGCAGCGATCGGCCATCAGCGAGGCGCCGGACGGGCCGAGGCCGGCCCTGGTCGAGCCGGCAGCTAGAACGATCCGCTGACCAGGACCGAGACCGGTGATCCGACCGAGCCGAAGGCGATCCGGGTCAGCGAGGGGCCATCGCTGCGAGCGGTGTTGCTGGTCGACGAGGGGGTCAGCCAGAAGGCGACGCCGGCGCCGACGGCAAGCAAGCCCGCCGCGCCGTAGCCGACGAAGGTCAGGGTGCGGTGGGTGGTCATGGTGTTGTACAGGCCCTGGCAGCGCGAGTCGGTGCCGCGCATGGGGGCGGTGGCGTAGCAGCCACTCACCTTGTCGAAGTCGTCCACGGCGCCCTGCCAGGCGAGGTGCTGCCAGACCCCGAAGCCCAGGGCCACGCCTGCGCCCACCGCGAGGGTGATGGGAAGGACGTGGCTGGGCGAGCTGGTCTCGGCTTCCTTGACCGGATGAGGCTCGGGCGGGCGGGGCTCGGCCGCGGTCGGGGACACCGGTGTGGCCACGGGCTCCTTCGGCTTGGCGTCCGATTCCGTATGAAGGGGTTGCAGCGCGAAGGTCAGGCTGGTCTGGGCGCCACCGGCGATCGTCACTTGCTTGGTCTGTCCGGCGTGGCCCGCTGCCCGGACCTCGAACGTCACCCGTCCCTCGGCCAGGACCAAGCTGGACACCGGCAACTTTCCCACGGACTGGCCGTTGGCGAGGACCTCGGCGCCCGCGGGGGTTCCGTCCAGCGAGAAGGTGGCCAGGTGGGTGCGGACCTTCTTCTGCGCCTGCTCCAGCGCGGAGCGGTTCTTGGCGACCCAGGGGTGCGCGGGGGCGGCCAGCGCCTCGTCCAGATGCCGATCCGCCTCCAGCCAGTACCCGATCGCCATCTCGCAGAGGCCCAGCTGGCCGGCGGTCCGCGGCGTGGGCGCCAGATCGTACGCCTCCTTCATCAGGGGCAGGGCCTTCTGATCCTGCCCCTGACTGCGCAAGCGATTGGCCTCCTTGATCAGAGACTCCGCGTGGCTGGGATCGGAGGCCAGCACCGCGGGGGCTGGCGTCAACGAGCACAACAACACGGCGACGGAGACGGAACGCTTTCCGAAAGCTCGCCAGCGAACCGCGGTTGACTGCCCCACCGGTGAGAGAGTCGAAGGCTTCATCTTGTGACGAACTGAGCGCTGAGACATGAGGGATCGCAAGGGAACTGAGCCGGTTCGCGGGGATGGCCGCCGAGCGTTCTCAACCGCCGAACCCCGTGGACGAACCGGCATTCAAGTAGATCTGGTCGATGGAACCGCCACCACCGTTGTCGAAGCACTGGATGTCGATGCTGTGGGCGCCGGAGCCCGCGGTGGCGCTCTGTATACCCGAATCCGTCCAGCCCGCCGAGCCGGTCGGGGCGAGGTTGAAGAAGTCCGGTCCCACGCCGTTCCCCATGCAGTTCGTGTCGGTATAGAACGACCCGATACATCCCACGTTGCCCTTCCCCTTCATTCCCAGATAGTACGTGGTGCCCTCTACCGCCGATTTGTAGCAGTAGTGGATGCCACCGCCGTTGGTGAACACGACCGATCCCGACGAGCTTGTGCAGCCGTCGGCGTCGTCCTGCGAAGTCCACTGGACGCCCACGCCGCCGCTGATGGTCCCCCAGTTGCCGAAGTTGGCCTGGCTGTTGAATCCCGCCCCCGGGATCAGGTCTCGGCTCGACTGTTGCGTGCAGCATTTGCCGTTCGTGCAGGACTGGCCATTCCCCGTGTTACACGACGTCGCGCAGTTGCCGCAGTGGGAGTTGTCCGTGCTGGTGTTCGTGCAGACCGAGCCGCAGACCGTCGCGCTGCAAACACAGTTGTTGTTGACGCAGCTGGGAGTCGATCCGCCGCACGAGCCACACATATAGTTGTTCCCGCAGCCGTCGGCCGCCGTGCCGCAGGTCTTCCCCTGACATGCCGTGGCCATCGGGATGGGCGTGCAGACACACTTGTTGTTGACGCAATTGGGAGTCGAACCTCCGCACGTACCGCACGAGGGGATCGTGCCCCCGCACCCGTCGGGAACCGAGCCGCAGTTCTTTCCCGAACACGCTGTCGTCATGGACATGGGCGTGCAGACGCACTTGTTGTTGACGCAGTTGGGGGTCGAGCCGCTGCAGGTACCGCAAGAGGTTATGGTGCCGCCACAGCCGTCGGGAACCGAGCCGCAGTTCTTCCCCGAGCACGCCGTCGTCATGGACATGGGCGTGCACACGCACTTGTTGTTCACACAGTCGGGCGTCGAGCCGCTGCACCCCGCGCAGGTATAGGTGCCGCCGCAGCCGTTCGAGACGGTCCCGCACTTTCCGTTGCACGCCGTGGCCATCGGGGTGGGGACACACTGACAGGTCGAAGGCGAGCCCATGCACGCTTCGGTGTTCGCACAGGCCGTACAGCGCGCGGTATCGTCGCACCCGTTGTTGGCGTCGGTGGTGACGCACTTGTCGCCGCACTTCTTGGTGCCGGCGCCGCAGGTCCCGACGACACAGGCACCCGCCTGGCAGACCAGGGTGCCGGTGCCGGCCGCGGGACAGCTGGTGGCGTCGCAGGTGGTCGCGCCACAGCCGTACGCCGGATCAGCCAGCGAGACGCACTTGTTGCCACACTTCTTGGTGTTGGTCGGACACGTTCCGACGACGCAGCTGCCCGCCTGACAGATGACCGTGCCCCCCGTGCCGGGGTTCGGGCAGGTGGTCGCGTCGCACGTGGTGGCGCCGCAGCCGTACGCGGGATCGGTGGTGGACACGCAGGTTCCGCCGCAGTTCTTGGTCCCCGTGCCGCAGCTGCCCACCACACACTGGCCTGCCTGGCAGACCAGGGTGGCACCGGCGCCGGCCGTGGGGCAGGACGAGGCGTCGCAGCTGGTCGTGCCGCAGCCATATTTCGGATCGCTGATCGCGACACAGACGCCGCCGCACAGCTTCTCCGGCGCGGAGCAGGTCAGCGGGGCATCCACGGGCCCATCAGGGACGGCAGCGTCGATTGGCATCGTCATGCCCCCGGAACCTGGCGAGCCGCCGGCTGGGCCGCCGCCGCCGCCGTGGGCCGCTCCGCCCGATCCGGTCACGCCACCGGATCCCGACACGCCGCCGGACGCCGTCGCGCCACCCGAGCCGATCGCGCCGCCGCTCGCCACCACGCCGCCACCGGCGCCGCCCGTGGCACTTCCCGCGTGGCCGCCGCTGCCCTTGGCGTCGGTCGCGGAGTCGACCGGCGCATCGAGCCCACCGTCGGATCCGGGAGCGTTCTGACGGACGTCGCGACAGGAGACGGACATCAGGACCACGACGGTCAGACCGACGAGGCGGGTGAAGAAAGTCGAGTCCATTTTGTTGTTCATCCTTCGTCTCCAACTTCGCGATTCAACCGAGCAGCGGAGGATCGCCATGAATACCGTTGCATATCCTTACGCGATCGGCGCACGAGCTAGCAAGACGATCCAGCCTTCGAATGCGCCGTAAATGACGGCCGTAATCGGCCGTCGAATCACAGACGCGCGTCGCTCAAACACGCGCTGCTGCGATCAGAACCATCGCGAACCATCAGTGCTCGGTGAACGCACGGCGGTCCTTCTTCTGGTCGAGCGGGTGAGATCGGCGCCGCCAGCGGAGGGCCCGTTCGCTGCCTGGCGCAGCGCGGCGGCCAGCACGCAAGTCCGCTTAGCCGCAGGCTGATAGTTATGGTAGTTAACTATTCATCGCTACGCGCTTCGACGGCCCCTCGCGCGAACACGCCCGGGGCGCCTCGGCTTCCACGGGAGGATCGCATGAGCACGAAATGGCTACCGACACTAGTTTTCGGATTGTCGATAGGGATGGTCGGTTGCGGGGGGGCCACCTCGGGGTCGCCGAGTCCGGAGGGCTCCGGAGGATCGACCTCTTCCACGGGCGGAAAGTCGGGCGGGGCGACGGGCGGCTCGTCGACGGGGGGCTCGGCCACCGGCGGTAGCGCCAGCGCCACGGGCGGGAGCTCGACCGGCGGAACGGCCAGCGGTGGACACGCGAGCGGCGGCAGCTCGACGGGCGGGTCCGCCAGCGGCGGGCATGCGAGCGGCGGAAGCGCCGCGGGCGGCAGCGCCACCGGCGGTAGCGCGAGTGGCGGCGCGGCCGGGGGCTCGACGGGCGGCGGGGGCAGGGGGACCGGCGGTGCGGCCGGTGGTAGCGCGAGTGGCGGCGCGGCCGGCGGCAGCACGGGCAGCGGCGGCGCGGGCGGCGCCGGAAATGGCAGCGCGCCCGTCCCCAGCAAGGGCTGCGGCGTCGCCGACGGCATGAAGAAGGTGACGATGGGCGGCTCGTCCGTCATGAGCGGCCTTCCCACGTCGACGAAGCTGAACATCACCAGCGGCGGCATGAAGCGCGAGTTCATCATCGACATTCCGGCGAACTACGATCCGAATCACGCCTACCGTCTGATCTTCTCGTGGCACCAGGCCTACGGTTCGGACGTCGGCAATGCCAACGGGCTGCATCCGGCAAACGACGGTCAGAACTTCAACGCGACGAACTATGCGTTCTTCGGGCTGCACCGCGAGATGACCGCGGCGAACGACACCGCCATCTTCATTGCGCCCGAGGGGATCGGCGACCTTCCCTGGGACTACGATCGCGACGTCGTGCTGTTCGACGACCTGCTGGCCCTCGCGGACGCCAACCTGTGCATCGACGACAGCCGGGTCTTCACCACCGGCTTCAGCTTCGGGGCAATGATGAGCTACGCCCTGACGCTGGGGCGCCCGAACAAGCTGCGCGGCGCCGTCACGATGGCGGCCGCCAATTACCACTTCACGCAGCCGACCAATGGGCATGTGCCGATCGCGTACATGGGGACCACCGGCATGGGCGACACCACCTGTCCCTGGGGCGACGACAACATGGGCGGGAAGGCCTGCGACCTTCAGCATGCCAAGGACAATGGCTGCACCCTTCCGGCGGGGAACGCCATTCCGACGGCGTCGCCCGGGAGCAAGAAGTACATGTGCTACGACTTCGCAGGCTGCAAAGCCGGCTATCCCGTCAAGGTGTGCACCTTCGACGGCTACCACAGCCCGTCGCAAATCGATGACGGGACGTCGACCGCGGACGATGGGCTGAAGGCCTTCATTCCCCCGCTCGCCTGGAAGTTCATCACGCAGTTCTGAGACCCGCCGCGCGCATGGGCCGGGGGCCGCTCGATGCCTCGTGGACGAGCATCAGCGGCCTCGACTCATGCCGGGCGGTCGGCTTCCGCCGCGAAGGCGATCTTCCATGTTTCCAGCGATAGGTCGATCGGCGGCTGGGCCGCGGCCGACGCGATCAGCTCGTCCATGAAGGACAGGAAGCGGCCCGCGAAGTTGGGGCGGGCCAGCTTCCAGGTGGCGCGCCAGCCGGGGCTTCTCGCGGACAGGCGGATGCCGGCCACCACGGTGGCGAAGGCGTCGTCGTTCAGCAGGCCTTCTTCGCGCTGGTAGAACGAGTCCTCGAAATGGAAGAACAGGGCTCGGCACAGGTTGATGTACTGGCTCAGCTCGGTCTGCGTCAGCTCCAGCGGGCTGCTGGAACCGTGCAGCCAGGCGGCCGCCACGCCAGAGTCCGCGAGCGCGCGCTGTAGCTCGACGATGCGGGTGGCGCGGCTGTGCCGGATCGCGATCTGCTGGTTCCGCTTCGTCTGCCTGACCTGAAGCGAGAGGTACACCAGGGAGGCCAGCACCGCGAACCCGCTGACGAAGCTGCCCAAGGACGCCAGATCCGAAAGTGACATTCAGGCCCCCACCGCCGTGTTGAGCGGCGAGACTAACACCGGTCCCAAGATCAGCTCGAAGACCAGCTCGAAGATCGGCTGGAAGACCCGCTGGACGACCGGCCCGGGGACGGCCTAGCCACCGACCGAGACGGCGAAGAGCCGCGCCGCTGCTCAGGTTCTGGTCGCGCTGCCCGTCGCGACCCGCGGAGGGCGTCGCGCCCGTCCGTCGCGCGCCCTCGATTTGTTACTTGAACCCTGTGCGCCGGTGGTCTACTACTATCCATATACAACTACATTGGGTGTGGCTGTAGGGGTGAACTACAAGAAAGGGCTGACGGTACTAGTTCCATGAAGAATTCGATGGTTATGGTGGTTCTGGGGGTGGGGTTGGCGATGGTGGCGGGTTGCGTCGGGCCGGCGACGACGGTTCGACCGGATGGGCGGGGGGCCGAGGTCAGGGGCAGCGCGACGGTGGCGGCGGGTGAGGCGCGTCCTCTGGTGGCGGGGCCGATGCGGCTGCTGCACGCCAACGCGGACGGGCGCGCGGTGCCAAAGTTCTCGCGGGTCCTGGTCATCAGCGGCGCGGAAGACTGCCGCAACGGCACCCCGCTGAACTGGGACGGCAACAGCGCCGTCCAGATCCAGAAGGACGAGCTGCTGTGCGTGCAGACCGCTCGCTCGGCGCGCGTCTCGTGGCACGGTCGTCCCTTGCAGGCGACCGGCCCGGCGATGCTTCGCCAGGCCAGCCTGCGCTGAGCCTCGGCGCGGCCGGCGATCGACGAACGGCGTCCGCGACGCGCCGGGGGATTTCCCCGACGGCGCGTCGCGATGCCGGGATCTCGGCGTGCGTCTCCACCGAGCGCCGGGGACCGGACGGATCCGCGACATATTGCGGTGATCGAGGCTGACGGTCCCTGCGGCACCGGCCCGCCCGTGCGCGGGTGAACCGTGGTCCCTGCAGGAGCGACCCGCACCTATTCGCGCGAACCAACTTGGCTGTAGTCGCCCGGCGGCCGGGGGCTCACGTCCTACGGCGAGGATGGAAGCGGTTCCACACGCTGGCGCGCAACGCCTCGCCGAGGTTGCTGGCCGCGGGCGCTTCGCTGGCCGGCGGCGGTGCGCGTCGCCAGGCGGCCTCCGGGGCGGCCGACAGCAGCGCGCCCCGGCCCATGCGCTCGAGCTCGTAGTCGACGGCCTCGACGGCGGCCTCCAGCTGCGAGAACCGCTCCTTGGGGCGCCCGTCGATGACGACCTCCCAGCACTTGCCGCGGCCGGGCCGGCGGAGGACCAGCGCCTCGCTGACGCGGCCGCCGCGCTGGAAGTGCAGGCCGACGCCGTGCCGGCCCAGCGAGAACCAGGCGTGACTGGAGATGGCGCGGACGTCTTCGTGAATGCGCAGGGTGAGAGGATCGAAGGCGGCGGCCCGATCCTGGATCTCCGCCAGCGTGACGGCGCCGGCCTCCAGCTCGAACCCGGGGCGATCGAACTGGATGGCCATCCAGAGGCGGCGGGCCTCGCTGGCGTCGCCGCCCCGCAGGTCCAGGTCCCGCGGCGTGCCGAACAAAGAGGGCAGGGTGCACAGGCTTAGCGTGGTCAGGTCGACGAAGTCCAGGATCAGGCAGTCGGCCTTGCCGGGGTGAAGGCGCGTGCCGCGGCCCACGCACTGGGCGTACATCCCCTCGCTGCGGGTGGGGCGCGCCATGGCCACGCACGACACGCCTGGATCGTCGAAGCCTTCCGTCAGGACGCCGACGTTCGTCAGGACCTGGACGCGTCCGTCGCGAAAATCAGCCAGGGCCTGGGCGCGCACCGCCGCCGGCATCGCGCCATGAACGATACCGGCGGGGACGCCCAGCGCGTTCAGGGCGTGGGCCAGGTGGCGCGCGTGGTTCACCGTCACACAGAAGGCGATGGTCCGCCGGTCACGCGCCAGCTCCTGGATGGACCGCGCCACCAGCGCGTTGCGCTCCTCGATGTCGACGGCCTCGGCCAGCTGCTCCTCGTCGAAGTCCATTCCTGTGGCCGACAGCTGCCGCAGGTCGGCCGTGGTGGCGATGCGGTAGCCGCGCAGGGGCGCCAGGAAGCCGTCGTCGATCAGTTCGGGCAGGCTGCGCGAGTACACGATCTGCTCGAACACCTGGTCCAGCCCCTGGCCGTCGCCACGCCCCGTGGTGGCGGTGAAGCCGAGCAGCGTGCCCGTGAAGGTCGGCTCGAACACGCCCAGCTGGCGCAGCACGCGCAGGTTGTCCTCGGCGGCGGCGTGGTGACATTCGTCGTAGACGATCAGCCCCACGTCGCGCCCGCGCATCAGGTTCGCCAGGCGCGCCTCGTGCAGCGAGCGGATCGAGCAGACCAGGACCCGCGCCTCCGCCGGTGCGCGTGAAGCGCCGCGCTCGATCGCCACCACCGGTGCGGCCGCCGCGCCACCCAGCGCCCGTTGCAGCTTGTCGCGGGCCTGCGTCAGCAGCTCCTCGCGATGCGCGAGCACCAGCACCTGCCGCCGGGCCAGCCGCGCCAGGTGCGAGAAGATGACGGTCTTGCCCGCGCCGGTGGGCAGATGGACGAGCAACCGCTGCTTGCCGGCCCGCCGCGCCGCCAGCACGGCCTCCACGGCGGCGAGCTGGTAAGGGCGAAGGCCGGGGCCCGCGTCCGGGGGAACATCCGAACGACCATCCGCGCGACCATCCGAACGACGGTCGAGACCGACAGCGGCGCCGGCACCGGCCCGGCCCTCCCCGGCGCCAGAAGGGTGGCCAAGAGCGCGTTCGGCATCGAGGGGTGGATGGGACGACACGGTGACTTCGTCATGATCGCTCACGCGGCCAAGTTCGGCCACGTCCGCGTTCGGCGATGCGCGGGGCCACGCACCGCCGCCTTGCTGGACCGGTCCTATGTCCCCCGAATTTCAGCCGGGGGTCTCGCGCTGTCTTTGGCTCCCATTCCCAGATATCGCTACCCGCGCTGCCCGAGTTGCGTGTTTACGGCTGGGAGACAGCGATGAGCCAATCGAAGCAAAGGCGCGCCCGCCGCCTGGTCCAGGCCCTTGCCATGGCAGCGGCGCTGACGGCTGGCCCGGCCTGGGCGGCCGGCGAAGGCGGCCCGGGACCCGCCGCGCCCCCTTCGGTGGCCGTGGTGATCGGCACCAATCACGGCGGTCCGGGCCAGGGCGAGCTGCGCTTCGCCGAGGACGACGCGCGGGCCGTGGTGGCGTTGCTGACGGGCCTGGGCGGTTATCGACGGGACCAGGTGCAGCTGTTGCTGAGGCCGTCGCTGAAGGAGGCGCAACAGGCGCTGGAGACGCTGGCGACACGCGCGTCGCAGGCGGCCCGGCGCGGGGCGCCCGTGCAGGCCCTGTTCTATTACTCGGGGCACGCCCGCGCGAACGCGCTGAACCTGGGTGAGGAGGAGTTTCCCCTGGATGTGCTGCGGGCGCGCCTGCAGGCCTTGCCGGCGACGGTGACGGTGGTGCTGCTGGACGCCTGTCAAAGCGGCGCCATCTCGCGCGTGAAAGGCGCCGAGCCCACCGCAGACTTCTCGTTCAACTCGGTCAACCGTCTGGACAGCGCGGGCATCGCCGTGATGGCGTCTTCGACGGGCACCGAGCTGTCGCAGGAATCCGAGGCGCTGCGTTCGTCGTTCTTCACTCATCACCTGCTGGTCGGGCTTCGCGGCGCCGGCGACGTCGACGGCGACGGGCGCGTCACCCTGGGCGAGGCCTACCGCTATGCCTACAACCAGACGCTGGTCGCCACGGCGGCCACGGCCGTGGGCAGCCAGCACGCCACGCTGGAGACGGGGATGCGGGGCAAAGGCGAGGTGGTCCTGTCCTATCCCGCCGCGGCCAGCGCGCAGCTCGAGCTGCCGGCCTCCCTCGACGGCGAGCTGCTGGTCAGCAACGAGCCGTCCGGCGCCGTCACCGTCGAGCTGCACAAGGCGGCGGGACGACCGCTGCGGCTGGCGCTGCCGCCCGGGCGGTACGTCGCCATCCATCGCGCCGGCAATCGCGCGCGCCGCTGCGACCTGGCCCTGGCGGACGGCCGCGTCGAGGTGTTGCGCGCCAGCGGCTGCAGTGACGTCCAGCCGGCGGAGGTGGCCCTCAAGGGCGAGGGCGCCGCGCCGGCGCGCGATCGCTGGATCTTCCTGGCCGGCGTCGGCGGCGCCCGGGCGCGCGACGATCGCTTCGTCAGCCGGCTGGGCGACTTTGGCTTCGCCGATCAGGTGTACTTCGGCCTGCCCCGGCTGTCCGTGGCCGTGGCGCGTGGCCTGCGACGGCACCTGGCCGTGGGCGTCGAGGCGGCCACCCTGGACGAGCGCGTCTTCCGCCGCCAGTCGTCGGTGACCCTGACCGGGGAGGACGAGCGTTTTCGGTGGGCGACGTACACGCTGTGGGCCTTCGTCGAGACCGACTACCCGCTGTGGCGGGAACGGCTGATCCCTTACCTGCGCGGAGGCCTGGGCGTGACGTTCGCGCGCAGCAGTTACCAGGAGCTGGACGCGGCCACGCACGCGGTGCTGAGCGACGACGGCTCCTCGGACTTCGGCTTCGCCTTGCGCGGCGCCGCCGGCGTGGCCCTGCTGCCCTGGCGACACTTCGGCTTCTACCTGGAGGGGAACGTGACCTACGCCCCCACCGTCGACGACCTGCTGGGAGACACCCACGACAGCGGCGGGCTGGGCCTGCTGCTGGGCTTGCGAGGTGGCCTGTGAAGTTCGTGACCACGAACCGTCTGCTGGCGAATGGCAGCGTGATGGCGAAGCGTGTGACGCAGCGACCGGCGCTGCGGGCGCTGGCCATGGTGCTGGCGCTGCCGCTGTTGATGGCGGGCGAATGCGAAGCCCCGCTGGTGAAGGACTCCAGCTTCGACCTGTGGTGCGGCGACACGCTGTGCGCCTGGCAGGTGGACGCGGGGACCGTGGCGAAGGCGCCCACCTGGCACCAGCGGGACTACGGCGTCGAGCTGGTGGGGCCTGACACCACCATCTCACAGCTTCTGCCGTACGGCAGCGCGGACGTGAGCTGCATCCACTTCGACCTGCTGGCGAAGGTCGACGCCAGCGCCAGCGTCACCCTCGCCCTGGACTTCGACGACGACGGGGTCACCGACGCCACGCAAGCGCTGTCCACGGGGGCGTGGACACCCGTCCAATATCGCTGGGTGACGCCCACGTACTTTCAGTCGGTGCGCATGTCCATCCGCAAGAGCGGTGACGGGCAGGTGATCCTGGCCCGCATCCAGGCCTCGAAGGCGACGGACTGTCCCGGAGCGCCGCCCGTCGGCGCGCTCCAGCGCCCGCCGGGGGCGACGTGCGAGAGCGCGCTTCAGTGCGCGGCGGGGACCTGTCGCGCGCGTCCCCTGGGCGCCGAGCTGATCGGGGATCCCGCCACGCCGCGACAGGTCTGCGCGGCCTGTGCCGCGGACGCTGACTGCGGTGCGGGACTGCTGTGCGGCCTGGCGTTCAGCCCCTCGTTCCCCGAGCCCTACCCGGCTTGCGTGGCGCCGCCCGCGGCGACGCTGGGGGCGCGGTGCCTGGAGGCAGCGGAGTGCGCCACCGGCGTCTGCTGTCAGGGCGTCTGCTCCACCTGCTGCGCGGACGCGGGCGGCCCGGCCTGCGGTCCCGGGGAGACTTGCGCCGAGCGGCCGCGCGACGCGAACGGCGATCCGCTGCGCGCCCCCTTCCAGTGCAGCCCAGCGGGCGGGCGGGCCGCGGCGCAGGCGCCTTGCCTGGCCGATGACGACTGCGCCAGCGGACATTGCACGGGGCCGGCGCAGCTGAACGTGTGCGCCGCCGACGGGCGCTGGTGCGCGACGGTCGCGGATTGTCCGACCCCCGAACAGAATCCGTGCATCGCTCTGGGCGTCGCGGGTGGAAGATGCGACTAGCCCGTTCATGGAGCCGCTCGCGCGCTACACACCCGCGTTGTGCCGCAAGGCGCGCCGGTTGCTGGGCAACACCGCCGATGCCGAGGACGTGGTGCAGAGCTTGTTCGCCGAGCTGGTGCAGCGCGGGCGCACCGACGTCGACCTGCCCTATCTGTTTCGCGCGGTCACGTCCCGTTGCCTCAACCTGGTGCGCGACGGCGGCAACCGGCGTCGCCTGCTGGAGCGGCAGGAACCGGCGCTGCGCGGCCCGGTGCGCACGCGCTTCGACGACCAGGTCATCGGCATGGACCTGATGTTGAAGGTCCTCGATCGTCTGGACGGGCCCTGCGCGGAGGCGTTGATCTATCGCTACTTCGACGACATGACCCAGGAGGAGATCGCCGAGGTGCAGGACGTCACGCGCAAGACGGTGGCGGCGCGGCTGGCGCGCGTGCACGACGCGGTCGCGGCGCTGCTGGGGGACGGCAGCGAGAGCAGCGGTGGGGCAAGCGGAGGCGGCAGGTGACCGGGGCGGCGCGCCCGCCGGCCTGCACGGGCCGGCCGCTGTCGTGGTTGCTGCTGGAACGTCATGCGCTGGGCGACCTGCCCGCACGGCAGGCGAGACGCGTCCGCGCCCACCTGGCGAGCTGCGCCGTGTGCGCGTCCTGCGCGGCGGAGGCCGGCGCGACGTCCGCGCCGGTGCCGGGGCAGGGGGGGACGCCGCGACGGTCGTGGTGGCGGCGCTACGCGGTGGGGTGGGCCACCACGGCAACACTGGCCTGCGCCGCCGGCGGCTTCTTGCTGATGGCACGGGGCCGCGAGCCATCAGTCCGGGCCCCCGGGGGCACGCTGCCTGGCGTGAAAGGGGGCGAGGTGGCGCTGGAGTTGGTGCGAGAGCGCGAGGGGACGATCAGCCACGGCGCGGAGCGCTTCACGCCCGGAGATCGCTGGAAGGCGCTGGTGACCTGTCCCGCGGGCCACGTCCTGTTCTGGGACGTGACGGTGCGTGAAGGGCAGGGCGGGCCCACGCAGTTCCCGCTGGCGCCGTCAGGGCCGATCGCCTGCGGCAATCACGTCGCGTTGCCGGGCGCGTTCCGGCTGTCGGGCTCCGCGCCCGTCCAGGTGTGCGTGCGCCTGACCGCCGATCCGCTGCCCCGCGAATCTTCCACGCACGTCGTCCCGGTGACCGCCCAGAACCTCTGCGCCACCGTCCATCCCGAACCCTGAGGCCGCGCGCCGCATCGCAGTCGAACGACCTTCACCAGCGGAAGCTTTTGATCGCCACGGCTGATAGGGTCGGCGCTGACCCCGACCGTGTCGCCGATGCCCCGTCCCAAACCAGCGCCGACCACCGACGACAGTGAGGAGGGGCGCGCGTTCCTGCAGGCGCGGGTGGCGTTGTTCTGGAAGGTGCTGTTCTTCTTCAACCTGGCGGGTGGCATCCTGGGGCTGGCCGGCGGGGGGATGGTCAAGCAGGGCCCGGACACCGTCATCACCTTCGGCAGCATCGCCTTGACGGGCGCCTTCTGGTCCGTGTGCCGGCGGGGACGGCGATCGATCCGCTTCTGCCGGAGCGTGGACGCCGGCGGCATGTTCTTGATCGCGGTGGTGGGCAGCTTCCTCACGCGCTTCATCCTGGTGTCGTTCGTGCGCGAGCACGCCGTGGTCACGGCCGAAGGGTCGGTCTTCGCCGACGCGTACGTGGTGATGATCGATCTGTTCCCGGCGGCGATGTTCCTGGCCATCCGGGCGGCGCTGATTCCCTCCTCGCCTCGTCGCACGGTGGCGGTGACCTCGCTGGCGGGGATTCCGAAGATCGTTCTGTCCAGCCTGCTGGTCCCCGGGGCTGCCGGGGGGCTGGTGTGGCGGGCGGCCCACTCCGGCATCTACCCCTGGTTGCCGATCACCTCGGTCATGGAGTGGACCATCGCCACCATCACCTGCACGGTCATCTCGCGTGTCATCTATGGCTTGCGGGCGGAGGTGCGCGAGGCGCGGCGGTTCGGTCAATACGTGCTGGAGCGCAAGATCGGCGAGGGGGCGATGGGCATCGTCTATCGCGCGACGCACGCGATGCTGCGGCGCCCGGCGGCGATCAAGCTGCTCTCGAAAGAGGGCGCCAACGAGGCGGATCTGGCGCGCTTCGAGCGCGAGGTGCAGCTGACCAGCCGGCTGGTGCACCCGAACACCATCTCGATCTTCGACTACGGGCGCACGGCCGAGGGCGTCTTCTATTACGTGATGGAGTATCTGGACGGCCTGGACCTGCAGAGCCTGATCGATCGCTACGGACCGGTCGAGCCGTCGCGGGCCATCCACATCGTGGCGCAGGTCAGCGCCGCGCTGGCCGAGGCGCACGCCCTGGGCCTGATCCACCGCGACATCAAGCCGGCCAACATCGTGCTGACCGAACGGCCCGACGAGCCCGACGTGGTCAAGGTGGTCGACTTCGGTCTGGTGAAGACGTTCGGGGGCAACATGGCCGAGTCGGCGGCAGGCGACGCCATCGTCGGTACGCCGCTGTACATGGCGCCCGAGGCCATCTCGCACCCGGACACGGTCGACAGCCGCTCGGATCTCTATGCCGTGGGCGCGGTCGCGTACTTCCTGTTGACGGGGCAGCACGTTTTCCAGGGCGCCACCGTCATCGAGGTCTGCAGCAAGCACATGCTCGAGAAGCCGGTGCCTCCCTCGCAGCGGGCGGGCAGAACGGTCCCCGCGGATCTGGAGGCCGTGGTGCTGGGGTGCCTGGCCAAGGATCGGGACGCCCGGCCCGCCTCGGCGGCGGCCCTGCGCGCGGCGTTGCTGGGCTGCGCGAGCGCCGCCGACATCGACCTGCCGGCGGCGCGGGCCTGGTGGCGGGCCCACCGGGCGGCGCCGAAAGGCAGGCCCACCGGCGCAGAGCCCCCCGGCCGAGCGGACGCGGGGCCCGCCACGATGGCGATTGATCTCGGCGGGCGCAGCACGGTGGCCCTCCGCGACGCCCGGTGACCGGCGGTCAGCGCCCGCCCGGAAGCAGCGCCCCGGCCGCGCAGGCCGCCAGGAACATCCCCACCCCGAACACGGCGTGCGTGACCAGGCTCTTCAGCGTGTTGAACAACGGTGCGGGGGTCTTGGACCACGCCACGCCGGCCCCCAGCGCGGGCTGCAGGACGACGAGCGGCGCCACCACGGTCACCACCCCGATCAGCAGCGCTGGTGGCAGGGTGGGCGATCGCGCCCACGACAGACCAAAGACGGCCAGCAGCAGCGTGGCGAAGCTGATCCCGATCCCGTAGTGCGCGCACCAGCCCAGCGCGCGCTCTCCACGAACGGGCGCCGCCCTGGCGATGCTGTCGTGATGCCACTGCCCATGAGGCAGATGACCGAGCCACCGGCCCAGCAGGCCGAAGTTCAGCGAAGGGACGCCGAGACGGCGTAGCAGCGCCGCCCACAGATCCATCACCACCGTGGCCCCCGCGCCGATCACGATGCTGCGCACGATGAATTCGATCTTCCCGTTCATGGTTTCACCTCACGACCTTTTCGCCTGGACGGCTGCGCCCGGGGCCAGCACGGACCGTGCCACGATTTCGCGGACACCGGGCCGTCGTTGCGCGCAACCTAGGATCGCGTCAGCGTCAGCCGGGCGCGGCTGGCGGCCAGCACCGCGGCCGGCGGGCCTTCGGCGTCGGGCAACCAGAGGCTGACCGACATGCCGCCGCCCTCGCGGCGGGCCAGGCCCAGGCGCCCGTGGTGCAGCTCGACGATCTCGCGCGACAGCGCCAGCCCCAGCCCGCTGCCGGTCGGCTTCGTCGTGAAGAAGGGGACGAACACGCTCTCCATCACGTCGTCTGGGATCCCCGGCCCGCGGTCCAGCACGGTGATGCGGCACCCGCCTTCCGGCGCCACCTCGCCCACCACCCGCACCTGATCGGCAGGACCGCCGGCCTCGTGGGCGTTCTTGATCAGGTTGATCAGCACCTGCTGGATCTGCGCGCGGTCGAAGAAGCCGGGGCGGGCCGGCACGTCGCCGAGCTGCAGCTGGGGCCAGAAGCCGCGCAGGCCTTCGAAGAACGGTCCCCAGGCCACGGTGTCCGGCCGGGGCGGCGGCAGCTTCGTCAACCTGGCGTACCCGTCCAGGAAGCCCTGCAGGTGCAGCGCGCGTTCCTGGACCCGGTCCAGCATGGCGGGCAGCTTCGGCAGGTGCTCGGGGCGTTGCAGGATCGCCCGCGCCGAGCTGACCAGCGAGGCGATGGGCCCCAGCGAGTTGTTGATCTCGTGTCCCATGATGCGAATGACCTTCTTCAGGCTGGCCACCTCGTGTCGGGTCAGCTCCTGCGTGACGCTCCTGACCGCGATCAGCGTCTGGCCGTCATCCAGGTGCCGCCGCGACAGGTGAAACGTCTCGCGCCCGGCCGCGCCCTCGACGCTGAAAAGCTCGTCGCCCTCCGACAGCAGGGCCTGGCGTAGCGAGGCCGGCGCCCGCTGGATCATCGACAGGAAGTTCTCGCCTTCCACGGCCGTCTCGTCGAAGAACAGCTCGCGCGCCGAGCGGTTCGTGAACGCGATGCGCCCCGCCTCGCCGAACAGCACGATGGCGACGGGCGTCGTCTCGACCACGGTGCGCAGCAGGCCCTCCCGCCGCTCGCCGGTGCCCCGCTGCTCCTCCAGCTGCCGGGTCAAGGCCGAGATGCGCTTCGTCGCGCTGGCTCGCGCCCACCAGGACCAGACCCCGAAGGCGAGCGCGGCGGTCATCGCGACGCCCTCCGCCACCACTGCCAGGTTCGACACGCCGGCCACCGTAGCGGATCCGGCGGCGCGGAACCAGACGCCAGACGCGGACAGTGACGGACAGTGTCCGCGGACGAGGGCGCGGGCCGGCGACGGGAAAGGCGCGCCGTTCGGCCTTCCCACGACGGGCATGGCGGCTGCACAGGGGCGGCTCGCCTTTCGCCTTCGCAACCAAGGAGCCCGTCATGATCTCCCGTCTTCCCCGCGCCCTCAGCATCGCCGCCGCTCTGCTGGCGACGATGCTCGCCCCGTCCGCCCATGGACAGGGCCCGCCCGCCGCCCCCCTCACGCCGCCCCGTCTGGCGACCTTCGTGGAGGCCATCTACCCGGCGGCGGCCAGGACCGCCGGCCTGCAGGCCCAGGTCGATCTGGAGCTGACGATCGACGCGGCCGGGAAGGTGACGGCCGCCGTGGTGGCCGAACCGGCCGGCGACGGGTTCGACGAGGCCGCCGTCGCCGCCGCCCGCCAGTTCGTCTTCACGCCGGCGCGACGCGGGGACCAGGCGATCGACGCGCGCATCCGCTATCGCTACGTGTTCGAGCTGCCAGCCGAGCCCGCGCCGCCCCCCACCACGGCGGAGTTGCAGGGTTGGGTGATGACCCGGGAACAGGATCGGGCCATCACGGCCGCGACCGTCACGTTGCTGTCGGCTGACGGCCGGGTCATCGGCACGGCCACCACCGACGGCGCGGGCAGCTTCGGCTTCGTCGCGCTGTCCCCGGCGCGTTATCGCGTCACCGTGGTCGCGCCGGGGCGCGCCCCGCTGGCGGTCGAGGAAGACGTCGCGGCAGGGGAGCTGACGTCCGTGACCTACCGGATGGACCCCCAGCATCCGGCGAACGAGCCGGCCGCGCTGGAGTTCGGCGCCACCGCCACCGTCGAGGCGCCACCCCGCGAGGTGACGAAGCGCAGCCTGAGCGGAGCCGATCTGGTGCGCATGGCGGGAACGCGGGGCGACCCCTTGCGCGCCATCGAGTACATGCCGGGCGTGGGGCGCTCGGCGCAGGCCGACATCATAATCCGCGGCTCGTCACCGGCCGACTCGGAGGTCGAGTTCGAGGGCGCGCCGGTGTATCGGCTGTACCACTTCGGCGGGCTGACCAGCTTCGTGCAGCCGCGCCTGCTGGACAAGATCGATCTGTACCCCGGCAACTTCTCGGCGCGATTCGGGCGAAAGATGGGCGGCATCGTCGACGTCGGGCTGCGCGACCCCAGGACCGACGGGCTGCACGGCCTGATCGACGTCAACATCGTCGACGCCTCGTTCCTGGTGGAGGGCCCCATCACCCCGCGCTGGTCGTTCGCGGTGGCCGCGAAGCGCAGCTACTTCGATCTGTTCATCGACAAGCTGGTGCCGAAGGACACGGCGCAGCTGACGGCGGCGCCGGTGTACTGGGATTACCAGGCGATGCTGACGTACAAGCCCAGCGCCGCCGATCGGTTCCGCGTCATGGTCTACGGTTCGTACGACGACCTGAAGCTGATCCTGGCGCATCCGGCCGACAGCGATCCCACCGTGCGCGGCGGCCTGGGGCAGAAGACGGCCTTTCACCGGGCGCAGGTCACCTGGCAACACCGCTACAGCGACGCCTTCGAGCATCAGGTCGACGTGTCGGCCGGCCCGTTCGCCTTCGATGTGAACCTGGGCCCGGACGTCAGGCTGCAGGTTCCCGGGTACGAAGGCTTCCTGCGCGCGGAGTGGCGAGCGCGTGTGGCGCGGCAGCTCCGGCTGCTGGGCGGGCTGGACGTCGCCTACAACTGGTTCGACTTCGCCTTCAAGGGACCGCCGGCCAGCGAGGTGGACGGAGATCCCGCGGCGACGGCACCGCTGACCGGCCGCCCCAACGTCCAGCTGCACGACACGTTCGGGCTGTTGCGACCGGCCGCCTACCTCGAGGCGCTGTGGCAGCCCGCCCCCCGGCTGACCGTGGTGCCCGGCGCGCGGGTCGACTACCTGAGCGACGTCGAAGTCTGGACCTTCGATCCCCGTCTCACGGCGCGCTTTCAGCTGGGTCCGGCGACCATCCTGAAAGGCGGGGTGGGGCTGTTCTCCCAGGCGCCGAGCGGCTCCGAGAGCCTGCCGGTGCTCGGCAATCCGCACCTGCGCCCGGCGCGGGCCCAGCACTACAGCTTCGGCCTCGAGCAGGAGGTGGGCACGCGATGGAAGCTGACGGTGGAGGGGTTCTACAAGCGCCTGGAGCACGTGATCGTGAACAGCGCCCTGCCGGGCGAGAACCTGAACAACGACGGCATCGGGCGCATCTACGGCGCCGAGGCGTCGGCGAAGCTGCGGCCCACCGCGAAGTCCAGCGGCTTCCTGTCGTACACGCTGTCGCGCAGCGAGCGCAACGACCACGGGGAAGGGTGGCGGCCGTTCAACTGGGACCAGACGCACATCCTCACCGTCGCGGGCGCGTATCGGCTGGGGGCCAGCTGGGATCTCTCGGCCACGTTTCGCTACGTGACCGGCAATCCGACCACCCCGGTGGTGGGCGGCGTCTACAACGCGCGCACCGACCTGTACACGCCCGTGTACGGCGCCATCAACAGCGCGCGCAGCAACGCCTTCAACCGGCTGGACCTGCGCGTCGAGAAGAGCTGGCAGGTTGGCGCGGGCAGGCTGGCCACCTACGTCGACGTGCAGAACGCGCTGAACCGCAAGAACGAGGAAGGCCGCGCCTACAACTACGACTACAGCCAGGCCGGCGTGGTCTCGGGTCTGCCGCTGATCCCCAGCGTCGGGCTCCGCGGGGAGCTGTGAACATGACGACCGACGAAAGCACGAGGATGACGATGACCACGACCAGCATCAAGACGATAGCGCCGACCATGACGACCAGCGGCGTGACGGGCCGCGACCAGCGGACACTTCCGCGCGCGGCCGTGGAGGTTGTCGTCGTCGCGGTTCTCTTCCTGGCCGCCTGTGGACCCACGTTCGATCCGGCGTCGCTGATCGAGACCACACGCGTCGTCGGGGCACGGATCGAGGTCGAGGGCGCCCCTGACCGGGCCTCGCCCCAGCCCGGCGAGACGGTTGACGTGACCTGGCTGGTGACGTCGCCCCACGACACGCCGCCGCTGGATTGGACCTTCGCGCTCTGTGCCCCGGGGATTGGCGCGGCCGCCTGCCTGGCGGCCCCGCTCGCCCGCTACGACGGGACGGCCAGCCCGCCGCGCGTCGTGGTGGCCATCCCCGCCGCGGCAGCGCTGTATGGCGCCACCAGCGTGACCCTGTACGGCGCCATCTGCGCCGGCGACGATGGGCCGCCACGGTTCGACGCGCAGACCGCGCTGGCCCTCTGCAACGGCGGGGCGCGGGCCGCCACGGTGTCGCTGGACCTCGCCTTGCAGCAGGGGACCGAAGCCAATCACAACCCCGTCGCCGAGCGCGGGTTCACGCTCGACGGCGCGGCCTGGCCCGCGCTGGCCGCCGGGGACGATGCCTGCGCGCAGGGCCCGCGCGTGGCGGCCGGGGCGAAGGGCCACCTCATCGGGCAAGTCACACAGGGCAGCGATCGCGAGGCCTACACGACGGTGGCCGGCGATCCGCCCGTCGCGACGGCCACCCGCGAACGCCTGCAGCTCTCGCGCTTCACCACTGCCGGCAAGTTGAAGAGCCAGTTCTCGTTCGTCGAGGCGAGCGACGACAGCACCACCAGCACCGCCGCCGTCACCTGGGACGCCCCCGCGGCCTCCGAGGTCCCGCCGGCGGGAATGGCGGTGACCTTCACGTTCGTGGTGCGCGACGATCGCGGGGGCACGGACTGGACGACCCGCCAGCTCTGCGTGGCCCCGTAGCGACGCCCGCCGGGCTTCTATATGTTCGCGCCAGTGAAGGTTCTCATCGTCGATGATCAGGCGGGGGTGCGGGAGTCGCTTCAGGTGCTGTTCGAGCTGCACGGGCTCGAGTCGCTGGCCGCCACCAACCCCGACGAGGCGCTGGACCTGGTGGCCAGCGAGGACGTCGGCGTCGTGGTGCAGGACATGAACTTCGCCCATCACGCCACGACGGGCGAGAGCGGCGTGGCCTTGTTCCGCGCGCTGCGGAAGCTGGACGCCGATCTGCCGGTCGTCATCCTCACCGCCTGGGGTTCCTTCGAGACGGCCGTGCAGCTGGTGAAGGAGGGGGCCAGCGACTACATGGAGAAGCCCTGGGACGAGGAGAAGCTGGTCCGCATCGTCAAGAAGCTGCTTCATCTGCGCGGGCTCGAGCACGAGAACATCCGCTTCCGCGCCCAGGGCGCCCGCATGCGCCGGGCGCTGGCCACCCGGTACGACCTCTGCGGCCTCATCTACGCCAGCGCGCAGATGCAGAACGTCGTCAGCCTGGCCACCACCGTGGCCAGCTCGGACGTGCCGGTCCTCATCACCGGCCCCAACGGGGCCGGCAAGGAGAAGCTCGCCGAGATCATCCAGGCGAACTCGCGCCGCAAGGACCGCCCCTTCGTGAAGGTGAACGCCGGCGCCTTGCCCGACCAGTTGCTGGAGGCAGAGCTGTTCGGCGCCGAGGCGGGCGCGTTCACGGGCGCGGCCCGGCTGCGCGTGGGTCGCTTCGAAGCCGCCGCCGGGGGGACGCTGTTCCTCGACGAGATCGGAAACCTGTCCGCGCCCGGGCAGGCCAAGCTGCTGCGCGTGCTGCAGACCGGTGAGTTCGAGCGGCTGGGCTCCAGCGTCACGCGGAAGGTCGACGTCCGCATCGTCAGCGCCACGAACGTCGACCTGGCGCGCGCCATCGCTGCCGGGACGTTCCGCGAAGATCTCTTCTTCCGGCTGAACGTCATCGAGCTGCACGTCCCGCCGCTGGCCGATCGCCCCGACGACATCCTGCCGCTGGCCGAGCACTTCCTGGCCACCTTGCCCCGCCCGGATGAGGCGGCGCCGCCTCTCCTCAGCGAGCAGGCCCGCGCGGTGCTGACGCAGTACGAGTGGCCCGGCAACGTGCGCGAGCTGCAGAACCGGCTGCAGCGGGCGACGCTTCTCTGTGGCGGCGGCCCGATCACACCCGAGCACCTGGGCTTCGCGGGGCAGGAGACGCGGGTCCGCCCGGCAGCCCGGCCGGCCGGGGCACCGGGCGCCGGTCCCGATCGGACGATGGGCGAGCCTCCGCCGACGCCAGGCGCCCTTCCCGACCGGGCCGTCATCGAGGACGCGCTCACCCGCTCGGGCGGGGTCGTCTCGAAGGCGGCCGCCGAGCTGGGCATCTCGCGTCAGGCCTTCTATCGCCGCATGGATCAAGCGGGCATGGTGTTCGAGCGCCGCCTGAAGCTTCCCCTCTGAGGCCGGCCTCGTCGCCAGACAGCGGTTGCCGGTGCAGCGCGGCGGACGGCGCGCTCGGAGGATCGCCAAGCGGCGCGGGCGCGCTCTATCCGGCAGCCGCGGGGGGTGGGGGCGCGTGCTCTTGCAGCGCCTCGAACTCGGCGGCGAACCTGGGGCCCATGGCGGCGCGAATCAGGCGCGCCGCCTCCTGCTCGTTCGGCGCCGCCAGCGCTTGCTTCGCCAGGACCTCGGCCTCCGCCATCGAGGAGCGGCGAATGATCGCCTTCACGGCGGGGATGGCGTGGGCTTCCATGGACAGGTCGCGCAGCCCCAAACCCAGGAGCAGCCAGGTCAGCAGGGGATTGCCCGCCATGTCGCCGCAGATCGAGATGGGTATGCCCGCGCGCGCCGCCGCGTCGATGGTCTGCTTCAACAGGCGCAGCACCGCCGGCTGCAACGGGTCTTGCAGATGGGCCACGTCGGCGTTGTCACGATCCGCCGCGCAGGTGTACTGGATCAGATCGTTGCTGCCCAGGCTGAAGAACTGGGCGTGTTGCGCCAGCAGGTCGGCGGTCACGGCGGCGCTGGGCGTCTCGATCATGATGCCGACCGGCAGGCGCGTGTCGTAGGCGATCCCCTCGGCCGCCAGCGACGCGCGCACGCCGGCGCAGATCGCCAGGGCCCGCTGCAACTCGACGGCGCTGGTGACCAGCGGCAGCATGATCCGCATCGGTCCGGACGCGGACGCCCGGTACAGCGCCCGTAGCTGCGTGCGGAAGATGTCGGGCCGCTCCAGCGAGAACCGCAGCGATCGAACGCCCAGGGCGGGATTGGGGCCTCGGGGCATCGTGATCGACAGGGGCAGCTTGTCGCCGCCCAGATCCAGCGTCCGGAAGGTCACCGGCCGGCCGGCCACGGCGCTGAGCACGGACACGGCGTCGCGATACTGCTCCTCCTCCGTCGGCAGATCGACGCGCTCCAGGTACAGGAACTCCGTGCGGAACAGGCCGATGCCGTCGCCGCCGGCCTCGGCCACGGCCGCGACGCCCAGCAGGGACTCGACGTTCGTGCTCAGGCCGATCGACACGCCGTCCGTCGTGACGGCGGGCTGGTCCTTGTCCGCCAGCAGCCGTTCGTCTCGCAGACGCTGCGCGGCCGCGCGCTCCCGGTAGACCCCTTGCACCTCGGCGGAAGGGTCGACCACCACGTCGCCCCGCGCACCGTCCACGATGATGATCGTCCCCGGGTGAATGCGGCCGGACAGCCCCTTCAGGCCGGCCACGTAGGGAAGATCCAGGGCCCGCGCGATGATGGCGGTGTGCGAGCTCTTGCCCCCGTTCTCGCTGACGAGGCCGATCACGCCGGCGCCTTGCATGCGAAACGGATCGAAGGGGGCGAGATCGATCCCCACGGCGATGGCCCCCGGCCTGGCGCCGATGTTCGCTCGCAGCTCGGGCAGGCCCAGCAGGGCGCGGATCAGGCGCTCGCCCACCGCCTCGAAGTCGACGCCCCGTTCGCGGAAGTAGGGATCCCGGATCTGGGAGAAGACCAGGCGGACATTGTCCAGGGCCCGCGTGACCGCCCACTCCGCGGCATGGCACTCGTCCAGGATCAGCCGGCGCGACTCTCCGGCGATCTCCGGACTGCGAAGCATCAGGCGATGGGCCTGCACCAGCTCGGCGCCCGCGACGTTTCCCTGGGGCAGCTGTCGCTGCAACCGCTGCAGCTGTTCGTCGGCGGCGTTGATGCCCTCCTCCAGGTGCGCGACCTCCGCCGCGCGATCCAGGCGCAGCACCCGGCGCTCGGCGACGGCCACCTTCGCGTCGAGCAGGAACGCCGGTCCTATCGCTATGCCCTGGGAAGCGCCCTCGCCGCGAAACGACGTCATGATGGGTCCTGCCGGGAGGGGCGCCGCCTCACCGGAGCGACGCGGGAAGCGACGACAGGGTCCGGGGCGGGGCGGCGTCGAGCAGACGGCGCGCGCTGGTCACCCGCAGGATCAACGCTGTCAGGTCATCGTTGATCATGACGGTATCGCCGGCCACCGCCGTCAGGGATCGCACGGCCGCGTCCAGGTCGCTGAGCGCGGCGTCGAGCGACGCCCGCGCGCTCGACGACGAAGCTCCCTCTCCCGTCTTCATCGACGCGCCGCCGCGCTTCGCAGCACCGGGGACCGAAACCTCACGCCCCACAGCATCAGGGTGAACATGGCCAGTCCGACGAGCGCAATCATCTGAAATCCTCTTCTTCGCGTCTGAACATGGAGACGCGTCCATTTGAGGTTTCGACGTCGCGCCGCGAGGTCGACCCACCCACCCACCCGTTCCGCCACGTTTGTTGTGCGCGCGGAAGCGAAGATATGCAAGGAATGCCGTCCGGCACCAACGGATTCCCGGCTACGGCCCTTCTTCTACCACGGTTGGCGCGGCCGGCCCGGGTGCCCGCTCATTGGTCCTCGGCCTTGCCCTCCAGCCAGGCGTCGATCGACGCCACCTGCCCCTGGTGCGCGGGCACGGTCCGGTAGCCATCGCGCGCCGCCCGCGCCAGCGCCAGGGCGCGGCCATGATCTTGTCCGGCGGCCCACAGCGCGCGTGCCAGGGCGAAGCGTGTCTCCGCCGTGTCGTCGGGGCTGCGCTCCAGCCGTTCCCGCACGTGCAACGCCTTCTCCAGGATCGGAATCGCCTCGCGCGGGCGCTCCTCGTTCACCAGCACCTGTCCCAGGTCATTCAGCGCGTACGCCGTCCAGGCATGATCATCGCCGTACAGGCCGCTGGAACGGCGGGCCGCGTCCCGGAAGTCTCGCTCGGCCTCCTGATACCGGTGCAGCATGTTCAGCGCTTCCCCACGGACGTCGAGGGGAGCGCCCACCAGCGGGTTGTCCGGCCCGTAGGCCGCCCGGTAGATGGCGACCGCCTTGTCGGCGTCGGCGTACGCGGCCGCGGCGTCGCCCTGGGACATCTCGACGTTCGCGCGCGAGTAGTAGGTCTTGGCGATGTCGGGATGATTGGCGGGCAGCGCCTTCATCTTGAAGGCCAGCGCCTGATCGTACTCGCGCTTCGCCGTCGGATAGTCACCGCTTCGCTCGGCGAGCGCGCCGCGCGCCTGATAATACCAGCTGGTGATGCGCTCGTGCCCGGCACCCAGTCGGGCCAGCAGCGCCTCGGCGGGCTGGATCCAGCGCCGCGCGGCCTCGATCTTCGCCAGGTAGTAGCCGTTGATCGCCACCAGCTGGGCGGCCATCTCGGCGGCGATGTCGTCACGATGCGCCGCCACGCTCATCCACAGCGCCTCTTCCATGGTGGGCACGGCGCTGGGGGAGTCACCGGATTCGTGCTCCAGCCAGGACCGTAGCGCCAGCACCTCGGCCAGCAGCGGCTGGTAGCCCACGGCGCGGGCCTGATCGGCCAGGGCGCGGGTCTGCGCCAGGGCCGCCCGCCACTGCCCGGTGTCCCGCAACGCCCGGACCTCGGCCAGGCGCGTGGTCAGCGCCGCCACGCGCGCCCGGGCCGCGCCCGCCGGCGGGGGGACCACCGAACGCAGGCCGGCTACGTCGGAACAGCGCTCGATCGGCGGCAAGGCCTGCACCGCGTTCACCGCCTCGGCCAGCACCGCGCCGTCGGCCCGCGTGAACAGCTCGGTCAAGGCCCCCAGCGCGCCGCGCGGACCTTCCAGGCAACTGGTCCGCAGGTCCAGCACCTCGGCCGACTGATCACCGCGCACGTGTGTGGCCTGGCAGTTGTCGGTGTACATGGTCGTCCAGCGATGGGCGTACTGGTCCAGCATGGTGGAGACGCGGGTCCAGGTCTGCTCGGCGAAATCGCGTCCCGTTCCCAGGAATGCCCCCTGGACCGCGTGGCGGCGCGCGCCGTCCCCGACCTCCCAGATTCCTTCCAGCTTGGTGGCCGCGCCACTGCACAGCCGCTGGCCCCGGGTGACGACCCGGTGCACGCCGGCGCCGCCCGCCAGGAACGCCACCGCCACCAGCGCCGCGGCCGCCACGGTGCGCCGGCGCCGGGCCGGATCGGCGCGCAGCTGGTCCAGCAGGGCCCGCATCGAGGGAAAGCGCGCCGCGGGATCCGGGGACAGCCCGCGCAGCAGCAAGCGCCGCAAGAACGAGGGGATGCGGGGGATGCGCGTGCGGGCCGAGGGCTCGCGAACCCGTCCCGCCAGCACGGCCTCCATCAGCTGGGGCAGGGTGTCCGACGGAAAAGGACGCTCGCCATGAACGGCCTCGAACAGCGCCACGCAGAAGCTGAACTGGTCACTGCGCGCGTCCGCCGCCTGCCCGCGGAACTGCTCGGGCGCCATGTAGATGGGCGTGCCCAGCAGCACGCCGGTGCGGGTCAGGGCGACTGTCTCCGGCGTCGGTGCCACCGCCACGTGGCGCAGGTCGGACGGGCCCGCGCCGGTGTCGCCGTCCGCGCCCGAGATGTCGCTGGCCAGGCCGAAGTCCATCACGCGCACGCCACCGTCGCGCGCCACCATCACGTTCTGCGGCTTGAAGTCGCGGTGAACCAGGCCGGCCTCGTGCGCGGCCGCCAGGCCTTCGCCGGCGGCCAGGAAGACGTCCCGCACCGCCCGCCAGGAACGCGGCGCGGCCTCGAGCCAGGCCGACAGCGTCTCGCCCTCGATGAACTCCATGGCGAGAAACACGCGCTCGCCGTGGACCGGGTCCCCGATGGCGCCGGCGTCGTGAACCACCACCACGTTGGGGTGGGACAGCCGGGCGATCGCCTTCGCCTCGCGCAGCAATCGCTTGCTGGCGGCCTGCGCGGACGTCTCCCGAAGGACACCGTCGTGCAACAGCTTCAACGCGATCCGGCGGTCCAGCTGCGGATCGTAGGCCGCGTACACCTCGCCCATCCCCCCGCGCCCGATCAGGTTCAGGATGACGTAGCGGCCGATGGTCTGGCCGCCGGTGAGGCCGGCGCTGTCGGACAGGGCGTGGGTCAGGGGGCGCGGCGCCCACCCGGTCTGGTGGCCCGCACTGGCGGCCACCAGCTCGGCGCACGAGGGACATCCCGCCAGGTGGGCGGCGATGGCGGCGCGCCGGTCCTCCGGGGCCCTGCCGTCCACGAACGTCAGGACGGTGTCTTCATCGAGGCAGTTCAACGGCCGGAGACTATTGGATCGGCTTTGGGTCGACAAACGCCCGTGGTACCGTCACCGTCGGTGGGCAGATCTCTCCTCGACGCTTTTCGGGCGTCGGCGGACCCCGGTGTGACCGAGGCTGCAGGATTTCCGGACGAGGGCGCTTTACAGGCGAGCCTCACGGCGGCCTGCGCCCGTGGCCGGTCAGCGCATCCGCAGCTTGCCCTCGCCGAGGACCTGTTCGCCGAACACCTGGGACGTGTGATGCGGCTGGGAGGGGCCGAGCCCGCCGCGCTCGCCGAGCTGGTCATCGAGGACCTCTATCTCGCCTGCGCCTGCTTGCACGGCGTCGGCGGGGCCGCCGCCCTGTTCGCGGCGCGGTACGGTGCCACCCTGCGCGGCGCCGTGACCCGCATCGTCGGCGTCGCGGACACCGACGAGGTGCACCAGCAGCTGCAGCAGTCGCTGCTGGTGGGAAGCGAGACGTCGCCGCCGAAGATTGGCGGCTACGCGGGCAGGGCGCCGCTGGAAAGGTGGGTCGGCGTGTCGGCGCGGCGGGCGGCTCTCATGTGGCTGCGGGAGAACCGGACGGAGCACAACGCCCGGGCGGCCGCGGGGGCAGAGCCGGCGCTGGGGTCACCCCTGCATCCCGAGACGTCGTACATGAAGGAGAAGTATCGGCGCGAGTTCGAGGTGGCGCTGACCCAGGCGCTGGAGCGCTTGCCCGAGCAGGAGCGCGCCCTGCTGCGGCTGCACCTGGTGAACGGCGTCAGCCTGGAGAAGATCGGAACGATGTTCTCGGTCAGTCAGCCGACGGCGTCGCGCTGGCTGGCGGCGGCGCGCACGAAGCTGCTGGACGACGTGAAGCAGACGCTGGCGCCTCGGCTGGGCGCCTCGTCGGCCGAGCTGGCCTCGCTGGCTGGCATGGTGGCGAGCCGGATCGATCTCAGCCTCTCGACGCTGCTGAAGGTTCGCTGAAAGGAGCTTCGTAGACGGGTCGCGTCATCAAATGTGAATGGAGTTCCGGTGAGCCGCATCAGCTGGGTGGAAGCAAGAAGCCACCTCGAAATCACCGGAGCCAAGACCATGAAGACCCTCGTCAAGATCGCCCTCGCCCACACCTTCGCCGCCGCCCTGACCCTGGGCGCGCTGATATCTCCCGCCCACGCCGGCTTCAACACGTTGAACGGTCTGTCGACCTCGAACGGTCTGTCCACCTCCAATGGCCTGTCGACGTCGAACGGCCTGTCTACGTCGAACGGCCTGTCGACGTCGAACGGCCTGTCGACGTCGAACGGCCTGTACGCCATCAACGGCCTGTCTACGTCGAACGGCCTGTCGACCTCGAACGGGCTCCAAGGCGTCAACGGTCTGTCGACGTCGAACGGCCTCGCCGCGGCGAACGGCCTCGCCGCGGCGAACGGCCTCGCCAGCACCAACGGGTTGTCGACGTCGAACGGCCTCGCCGGGGCGAACGGCCTCTCCAGCACCAACGGATTGTCGACGTCGAACGGCCTCGCCGGGGCGAACGGCCTCGCCGGCATGAACGGCCTCGCCGCAGCGAACGGCCTCTCCGGGACCAACGGCCTGTCCACCTCGGGTGATCTGTGGATGGTCATGGGGATCGACCCCTCCCGCTCCCTGTCCGCCTCCTTCGCGGCGGCCACGAAGTAGTCCCCGCCCGAACCCCGGCGCCGCTTCCCGCGGCGCCGGCTGACCAGGTCATGACGGAAAGATGACCGTGCCCTGACGCCGGAACCGTCATAAAAGACAACATGTCCGTCATCGATTCCCTGTCCCTGCCCCTTCTCGACGACCATCCCGCCGCCAAGCCGGCCGTCCTGCCCGCGAAGTCGACCTGGAAAGACTACGTTCGCGTGACCACCGTCGGGTTCGCCGGCGTGCACCTGGCCGCCCTGGTCTGCGCGATCATCTGGTTCTCGTGGGCCGGCGTCGCCATCGCGCTCGCCAGCTACTTCGTCCGCATGATCGTCGTGACCGGCGCCTATCACCGCTACTTCTCACACCGCGCCTTCAAGACCTCCCGCGCCTTCCAGCTGGTGCTGGCCGTGCTGGCCCAGACGGCAGGGCAGAAGGGCGTCATCTGGTGGGCCAGCCACCACCGCTGGCACCACAAGACCTCCGACACGCCCCGTGACGTCCACTCGCCGAAGCAGCGCGGTCTCTGGTATTCGCACGTCGGCTGGATCCTGGGCAGCTCGTGGAACGAGACCGAGCCGGGCCTGGTGAAGGATCTGGAGCGATTCCCCGAGCTGCGCTTCCTGAACCGCAGCGGCATGGAGATCATCCCCATGACGGTGCTGGGCACGGCCCTGTTCTTCACGGTCGGCATCCACGCCTGGGTCTGGGGCTTCCTGGTCTCGTCGGTGCTGGTGTGGCACGGCTCGTTCTGCATCAACTCGCTGGCCCACCTGATCGGCCGGCGCCGCTACCAGACCACGGACGATTCGCGCAACAGCATGATCCTGGCGCTGATCACCACCGGCGAGGGCTGGCACAACAACCACCACCACTACCCCAGCGCCGCGCGCCAGGGTTTCCGCTGGTGGGAGATCGACGTGACCTACTACGTGCTGTGTCTGCTGGAGAAGGTGGGCCTGGTGTGGGATCTGCGCCAGCCGACCGCGGCCGCCCTGGCGGGCCCCCTGGCGACAACAGTCGACGAGGGCCCGGCTTCTGGCAGACTTGCGGCAGGTTGACCCACCGCTCCCCGACCACTCTCTTCCTTTACCGTGCGCGCCTCATCTTCATGCTGGCGTCGCTGGTCCCGACGTTGTTGATCACCGCCATCGGCGTCATCCTGGTGGCCTCTGGTGAGCCGAGGTCCCTGACCATCGCCACCGGGATCCTGGTGCTGGCGTTCGGGGCCACGGCGCTGGCCGGTTATTTCTTCGGCACCTATTTCGTCACCCGCGGCGCTAACCTGGCCCGGGTGCAGAACGAGTTCCTGTCGTCGGTGTCGCACGAGCTGCGCACGCCACTGACGTCGATCCTGATGTTCATCGAGACGCTGCGCGACGATCGCGTGACCTCGGCGGACGAGCGGCGGCGCTGCCTGAACGTCGCCCACCGCGAGCTGACCCGGCTGGACGGCCTGGTGGGCGACCTGATCCAGCTCTCCAAGATCGAGGCGGGCCGGACGGCGATGGTCAGGGAGCCGGTCGAGATCTCCGATGTCGTGTCGGACGCGCTGGCCGCCTTCGAGGCGACCCGGCTGGCCGGCAACGCCGACGTGGACACCACCGTCGAGCCGGGGCTGACCGTGCTCGGCAACCGGTCGGCGCTGGCCCAGGCTGTGGGCAACCTGCTGAGCAACGCCTGGAAGTTCACCGGGCCGACGGAGAAGAAGATCGACGTCCGGGTGGAGGGTGACGCCAACACGGTCTCCATCGCGGTGTGCGACAACGGCCTAGGCGTGGCCCGGGCCGAGCGCGAGGCGATCTTCGAGAAGTTCGAGCGCGGTTCGGCCGCGGCGGTGGGGGGCAGCCCCGGCTCGGGCCTGGGCCTGGCCATCGTGCGCGCGGTCGTCGAGGCGCACCGGGGACGCGTCGAGGTCCAATCGCGCGGCGATCACGGCACCTGTTTTCGGATCGTGCTGCCCCGCCATCGGATGGCGGCATGAATCCGGGCGACGGCGCGCTGGTGGCGGTCGTCGAGGACGACACCGCCATCGCTGAAGGGCTGGCCCTGAACCTGAAGCTGCTGGGCTATCGCTCCGAGGTGATCGCCGACGGGGAGACGGCGCTGGAGTGGGTGCTGGAGGCGGGCCCCGATCTGGTGCTGCTGGACATCACGCTGCCCAAGCGCAGCGGCCTGTGGGTGCTGGAGCAGCTGCGCCAGCGCGACAACCATGTCCCTGTGATCGTGCTGTCGGCGCGGCAGGACGAGGCGGACAAGGTGGCCGCGCTGAGCCTGGGGGCCGACGACTACATCACCAAGCCGTTCGCGCTGGCCGAGCTGTTCGCCCGCGTGGCCGCCGTGCTGCGACGCGCCCGGCTGACCAGCGCGCCTGCCGCCGCGCCGGCCGCCGCGCCGCAGACCGAGCCCCTGTTGCGCTTCGGCGACGTGGTGGTCGACGTCCAGGGGCGCACGGCAAGGCGGAACGACCGGCCCATGTCGCTGACCCACCTCGAGTTCGAGCTGCTGAGCTTCTTTTGCCGCAACCCCGGCCGCGTGTACGCGCGCGAGGAGCTGCTGCGGCGGGTGTGGGGCTTGCCGCAGGGGCAGCTGAGGACCGTCGACAACTTCGTGGCCCAGCTGCGCGCCAAGATCGAGAAGGATCCCAACCGGCCCCGCCACCTGCTGACCGTGCGGGGGAGCGGCTACCGGTTCGCGCCGAGCTGAGCCTGGCCGCTGGCCGTTTCAGAAGGCCGCGTTTCCGAGCGGCGCGCCCTGGCCTCAGACGTCGAGGCGACGTTGGCGTGGCCCGGCGTTCTCGCCTCGCAACGTCGGCCTCGACCGTCAGTTCAGGGAACGGTGGTCAGCCACAGGCCGGACCAGGGCGACGCGTACCGGGCGCGGAACTGGTAGACGAGGCGGGCACCGGAGGGGAGCTGATCATCGTTGATCGTGTTGCCTTCCACGATGGCGGCCATGGCGTCCTCGGCGGCCAGGATGGTCCGCCGGCCGGTGGCGAAGTCGACGGCGGTCAGGTCACCGCGTTCGAAGACGTAGTCGAAGATGCCCACCAGGCGGTCCTGCCCCAGCGCCGAGAGATAGCCGCGCAGCCCCACGGTGTTCATGGCGCCGTTGCGTGGATCGACGATCAGGTAGTCGTCGTTGCGGAAGGTCTCCACGCTGGTGTACGACTCGACCAGCAGGCGGCCGTCAGCCAGCGTCTGAGCGAGGCCCAGCCCGCTCCCCTCCGGCACGGCGTGGTAGCGGGGGCCGGTGGGATCGTCGGCGTCGCCCACCAGGTCCGACGCCAGCAGCTGATCGGGGGGCGTGCCCCGCGAGAACCAGTAACGCCCGTCCTCGTTGAAGCCGGACGGATAGACGCCGGGGATCGTCACCGGAGGCTGCCCGGGCTTCTTGATGTTCAGGCTCGCCCCCTCCAGACCGGGCTTGCTGTCGTCCATGGCGGCCAGCCAGAGCTCGTCGTGCCCCGGGCGCCAGCTGCCGTAACCGAGGCCGGGATCTAGCGGTTCGGTGCTGCCCGTCGTCAGGTCGACGATCAGCAGCTGGCTGCGGAACGTCATCGGGTCGAAGTGGTACGCGGTGGTCCAGCGGCCGTCCGACGACATGTTGCCCGGCGTGAACTGCAGATCTGCGGGAAGGGGCGTCTCTTGCAAAGTGACGAGATCCAGCAGCGCTTGCGGCCCGCTGGGGGGAGTGATGAAGTCCGTGGCGCCGCACATCATCAGGCCCAGGTGCCGGACGTACATCGTGGTCCCCCGCATCAGGGAGAAACTGCCGACGCTGCTGGCCACTTGCTCGGGGGCGCCGCCGGCGACCACGCGCATGAGAGTGCAGTCGGGGGAGATGTAGAACAACGTCTCGCCGATGAACTGGGCCTGCGAACCTTCCACGGTGACGGTGCGATCGTCCGCTTCGTACAAGATGTAGGGGCCCGACGCCCCGCGGGTCAGGATACGTTGGCCGCTGGGCGACAGGACGGCGAATTGATCCGGACCGACGTCCAGCCTGTCGCCGGTCGCCGGATCGATGCGGAACAGGTCATCCCCCTCGTCCGTGAAGACGTAGACCCGCCCGTGCGCGTCGACGGGGAACCCGGTGCTGCCGGCGGCGGGGCGATAGGACAGCTCCAGCCCCGAGGCGATGCCCGAGGCCAGCAACCGCTCTGGCGAGGGTTGATCGTCCGGATCCAGCGTCAACGCCCACAGGTCGACCAGGTCGGGGTCCTGGCGCTGGCTGGGTCGGAAGAAGAGCACGTGGCGCAGGCCGTCGGTGCCCGACGGGATCAGCTGCAGCAGGGACGCCGTCGGGTCGGCCAGGATCTGATGTCCCGCCGGCGGCTCGCCGCGCGGCAGGCATGCCCCGACGGCCAGCGACGTGAGGGCCAGGAGCCCGGGCAGGTGGAGACGTTGGCGCACCATGGAGTTCGGTTCCGGCTGCTTTCTGGTGTCGGCCGGGCGGCCGATCCATCGCAAAATCGACACCCGGGCTGGGTGGCCCCGGCGCTCCCCGTTGCGGGAGGAGCAGTTTGTCGCGCCGGGGGGCCGTACCCTACAGTTGCGGCCATGGCGTTGAAGGTCATTGGCACGGGCTTCGGGCGGACCGGGACGGATTCGATGCGTGAGGCGCTCGAGATCCTGGGCTTCGGGCCCTGTCACCACATGCTGGAGGTCAACCGCAGCGACGAGCAGAAGCGCCTGTGGCGCGCGCACGCCCGCGGCGACAGCCCAGGATGGGAGCAGCTGTTCGCCGGCTACCGGTCGTGCGTCGACTGGCCGTCCGCGCACTACTGGCGCGAGCTGATCCAGGTCTATCCGGATGCCAAGGTCCTGCTGACGTATCGCTCACCCGACAGCTGGTGGGAGAGCTTCTCGAAGACGATCGGCGAGGGGATCGCACGAAGCACCGAGCCCGAGTCGCTGGGCGTGGCGCTGGTCGCCAATCAGGTCTTCGGCGGCAAGTTCGCCGACCGCGCGCACGCCATCGCCGTCTACCAGGCGAACGTCGACGCCGTGAAGGCGACCGTGCCGGCCCATCGCTTGCTGGTCCACAACCTGGGCGACGGATGGGATCCGCTGTGCAAGCACCTGGGCGTGCCGGTGCCAGCGGTGCCGTATCCCAGACGCAACTCCACCACCGATTTCCGCCGCGTTATCCTGGAAGAGCCGACCCGCTGACGATCCGCAGGCCCTGACGGGAGCGCCGGCTCGTCGCGGACTCAGAGACCGCAGGCGCGCCAAAGGGTGTGTTTGCTCGTGACGAACAGACAGCCCTGGGCGAACGACAGCGAAGGGATCGCCGTCAGTCCTTTCTCGGGGGGCGGCACGATCCGCCGCCAGCGCTCGCCCTCCGTCTTCCACAATGTCGCGTACGCGCACGACGCGTACAGCACGCCCTCGTTCTCGACCAGCGTGTCCGGGGCCGCCCCACACGATCTGGGCAGGTTGCCTCTCGCGACGACGGCGCCGGCGTCCCAGATGAACAGCCGTCCGTCGTGACAGGTGAAGGCCCCGCGGCGCGGGGCTAGCCAGCGCCAGGCCGCGCGCGCGCAGCCGGCCGGCGGCCCGAAGGAGGGCCCCAGCAATCCCCGGTCGTCGAGAGGCTGCCGCTCGGCGGGCGCTGGCGACGCCCAGCTGCCGTCGTCCTGCCGGACCAGCGCCAGCTCCAGGCCGACCGCCACCAGGCGGGGGGTGGCCGCCGCCGGATCGACGTACCCGACGTACAGCATGTGCGCGGCAAAGGGCCCGCGTCCCGGTCCCGGGCGAGGCGCCACGTGCTGCTCGTCCCAGGTCTTGCCGTCGAAGTGCCAGATCAGCTCGCCTTCCCCGAGGGCATACAAGCTGCCGGGACGGTCCTGGAAGAAGCCCAGCACGCCATGGTCGTGCGTGTCCTCGCTCGCCACTTCGCCCCCGCGCGCCGTCACCAACCCGAGGCGTCCGCGCGCCACCGACCAGTCGTCGCGTCCCATGGCGTGGACGGGACCCACCACGGCCTCGTCGTCGACGTGGACCCTCTCCCACGACGGGCGCAGCGGACCGGGTCCGCCGGCAGCGGTGACCGCCGTCAGCAGAAGGCAGAACAGGTTCATGAGCAAGCGTCCCTCCGGGGCGCTGAAGCGGGCCGTGGCGCCATGGCGACCTCATCGGACCGTCGTGCCGGCGGTTGCGTGGGCCCCTGGCGACCCGGATTCGATGGCGGCGCTGCCCGGCGCCGGCCGGCCCCGTCGACGGGACGCGACCGGCACGGCCGCCCGCTGCCTACGCCTACTGGCAGGTCATCGTGATGGTGTTCGCGACGGGCGGGATCGCCAGCAGGTAGCTGGCGATGTCGCTGGCGTCGCTGGGGGTCATGTTCGCCAGCGCGCGCATGCCACACAGGGCGACACCGTTCTTGTCCTTTGCCGTCGTGATGGCGTTCGCCACCTGGGTGACGTTCCAGCTCATCAGACCACTGGCGTCGGGGGTCAGGTTGGCCGACTGCAGTGTTTTGCTGCTGCCGCCGACGGTGGTCGTGATGCTGCGGCCGCCCTGGAACGCCTTGCTGGCGTCGATGATCTTGGGGGTCGAGTTGGCGAGGTCGACGGTATGACAGGTCACGCAGACCAGCGTGGCCAGGTACTTTCCGTTCATCGGCCCGGCCACCGCGCTGGCGGCGGGCAGCGTGTTGGGGCTGATCGCCGCGTTCTCCGGCGCCGTGGGCCGGACGTTGTAGGGGGCGGTGTTCGCTTGCACGGTGTGCGCGACCGCGGGCAGCGTGCGCAGGTATGCGACGATGGCGTCGGCATCGCTGTCGCTGAGGTTCGCGAACTGGTAGTAGGGCATGTTCGCGAACAGGTATTTCGTCGGATCGTTCGGGTACTTGCCCAGGCGGAAGGCGTCCTCGATCTGCTGCTTGGTGAAGTTCTTGATGCCGGTGGCGTCGTTCGTCAGGTTGGCGCTGCTGAGGCAGCTGCCGTTGCTGTTCACGAAGCAGTCAATCCCCGAGAACGCCAACGTCGGTCCACCCTGCGGGCTATGGCAGCCCGCGCATCCGAGCACCTTATTCGCCAGATAATCGCCCCGCGCGACGACGGGATCACCGGCGCCACCGCCGCCGCCCGCGCTGCCGCCGGCCATGCCGCCGGGGGCCCCGGCCGACTGACCGGCACCACCGCCGGCCGCCTGACCGGCGCCACCGCCTGCCGCGCCCGCGACGCCGATGCCACCGGCCATGCCTCCCGCGGCGGCACCACCCGCACCACCGCCCTTGTCGCCTGAACCGGCGCCACCACCGGTGGCGCCACCGCCAGCGCCGCCCGTGCTGCCGCCGGTACCGGCGCCGCCCGTGGCGCTGCCGCCCGTGGCGCTGCCGCCGGTGGCGCTACCGCCCGTGCCATTGCCGCCGGTGGCGCTGCCGCCCGAGCCGAGCGCGCCGCCCGTGGCGTGCGCACCGCCGGTGCCAGCGATTCCGCCGCTGCCGACAGCGCCGCCAGAGCCGACGGCGCCACCGGAGCCGACGTGCCCGCCCGTCGCGGTCGCGCCGCCGCTGCCGTGCCCGCCCGCGCCGCCGCTCCCCGGAGTGCCGCCCGAGCCACCGCAAGCCGACAGCATCAGGGCGCCCGTGAACAGCACCGCGAAACCGACCTTTGCAGCACCCGCACCCGCATAACCCACCGTCGCAGAACCCACCTTCGGTCGTGACATCGATTCCCCCTTGGTCTGTCGTCGGCGCCGCAGCCCGGCGCTCATGGCGCGGCCAATATAACCTCGTCCCCGACGCAGGACAGCCCGCCATCTGGCTGTGTTCGGCGTCACATCACGAAACGGTCCGCGCCGCCGGCTGTCGGCTATCGTTGGCGCGATGGGCGCGTCGTTGATGAAGGCGGTGGTGATCTCGCGCTTCGGGGGGCCCGAGGTGCTGGAGCTGCGCGAGGTGGCGAGGCCGGTGGTCCAGCGGGGCGAGATCCGCGTGCGCGTGCGAGCGACCGGCGTCAATCGGGCCGACTTGCTCCAGCGCGCGGGCGCTTACCCGGCGCCGCCGGGCGCGCCCAAAGACATCCCCGGTCTGGAGTTCGCGGGCGAGGTCGACGCGGTCGGTGAGGACGTCACCGAGGTCGAGGTGGGGGCGCGGGTGATGGGGCTGTGCGGGGGTGGCTCGTACGCCGAAGCGGTGGTGGTACCGGCCCGCGCGGTGGCGCGGATCCCGGCGGGCCTTTCGTTCACGGAGGCCGCCGCCGTGCCGGAGGCGTTCATCACCGCCTGGGACGCGCTGGTCGATCGCGCGGCGCTGGCGGCCGGCGAGACGGTGCTGATCCCGGCCGTCGGGAGCGGCGTGGGGCTGGCCGGATTGCAGATCGCCGCGGCCATCGGCGCGCGGGCCATCGGGACGGCCCGCACCGCGGACAAGCTGGATCGCGCGCGCGCGTTCGGCCTGGCCGACGGCGATGACATCGTGGTCACGCACGGGGGGTTCGCGCCCGAGGTGTTGCAGGCGACCGGCGGCCGCGGTGTCGATGTGGTGCTCGAGCTGGTGGGGGGCGACTACGTGGCCGAGGATCTGGCCTGCCTCGCCGAGAAGGGGCGCATCGTGCTGGTGGGATTGATGGCGGGCCATCGCGCCGAGATCGATCTCGGCCAGTTGCTGCGCAAGCGCGCCCAGCTGACGGGGACGATGCTGCGGTCCCGGCCCGTCGAGGAGAAGATCGCGGCGGTCCAGAAGCTGGTGCGCCACATCGTGCCGCTGCTGGCGCGCGGGTCGCTGAAGCCGGTCGTCGATCGGACGTTTCCGCTGGCCAGCGCTGGCGAGGCGCACGCCCACATGGCCTCGAATGGCAGCTTCGGCAAAATCGTGCTGACGGTCTGACATTACCATCCGGTGACCGGCAACGGCACAAAATCGTAACAATCTTGACGAGTTAGCCACGTCGTCGGATTGTTGCTGGCCCGCTGGGCTCGGCCTGCGCCGGTCCTTGCGCCCCCCGTCCGCCAACCGCCCCCCGGAGGTTTCATGAAGCGTCTGTTCGTTAGCCTGTGCTTGCTGGCGTCGCCGTCCGCGGTCCTGGCGAAGCCCTCTTCGCCGCGCGCGCTGGCCTCCGCCATCGCTCCCAAGAACCTGGCCGTGGCCGCGGCGGACGCCTGCTTTCCCGCGTGCCTGGAAACTCTGAAGGCCATGTGCACGCCCGCGGGGACGTGCACGAAGACCGAGCCCGCGGTCCAGACGGCCTCCTCGTCTTCGTATTACTGCTTCACGAACGGCGTGAACATCGCGTCCACCGCCTCCGGCGAGACGCGGACCAAGCCGGACGGCACCACCTGCTATCAGGTTGACGTCGTCACGTCCTCGACTGGCACGATGATCCAGTACCTGTGGAAGAACGGCGCGGGCACGCTGGTGGCGACGGAGAGCTTCGACTACGCCGACATGGGCGGCCGTTATCACATGGTCACCTGCGCGGGCGGCACGACCACCACCGTCGACACGAACAGCGCCGCCTGCCAGGCCGAGAGCGCGCAACAGCCGGACGTCGAGACGGTGTGCGCGCCCAGCAGCACCTGCAGCCTCTCCAGCCGTCCCGCGGGCGCCGGCGGCGCGGGAGGGGCACCAGGGGGCGTCGGCGGTGCTCCCGGTACGGGCGGGCAGGGCGGCATCGTCGCTCCCGCCGGTGGGGCCTCGGGGTCTGCCGGGGGCGCCGGCGGCAACAAGGGCATCAGCTGCGCAACGGGGCAGATGCTGTGCGACGGGGTCTGCGTCGACCCGATGATCAACTCGGCCCACTGCGGGGGCTGCGATGCCGCCTGCGGCGCTGGCTACACCTGCATGCAGGGCGCCTGCGCGGCCATCAACCCCTGCCCCATCAGCGGTGAGAAGCTGTGCAACGGAGCCTGCGCGGACGTGACGTCCGACGCGAAGAACTGCGGCGGGTGTGGCCTGGCCTGCCCGGCCGGGCAACTGTGCGTGTCGACGGTGGCCAACGGCACGCTGGTCACCCAGTGCGCCCCCTCGTGTGAGGCTGGCATGTTGATGTGCGGCGCCGACTGCAAGCAGGCGCGCGACGTGCGCAGCTGCGGCTCGTGCAACACGACCTGTGGCGCAGGACAGATCTGCTGCAGTCAACCCCTGTCGGGGGGCATCGGTTGCCCCGACGAGACGACGACGCTGACGCCGACCACCCCGTATTCCTGTCAGCCCTGCAAGGCGCCGTGGGGCGCGTGCGGCAACAGATGCGTGGACCTGACCAGCGACGCCGCGAACTGCGGCCTGTGCGGCGTCCAGTGCGAGCACTCCTGCGAGAACGGCAAGTGCACGCAGACGCCCCGGGGCGAGGGCAGCTGCGCGGTGGGCGCCACAGCGGGACCGGGCGGGTGGTATGGCCTGGGCGCGGCCGCTCTGGTGGCGATGACGGCCGTCCTTCGCCGCCGGCGCCGCGCGAGGCGGCCGGCGATCAAGTAGGTCTGCTAGTTCGGGTCCGGCGAACGCGACAGCACGTCTCCCTTCAGCGTGCTGAAGGGAGGGTTGAGAAACTCCGTCACGGTGTGCGCGGCCTGGTGTCCCCAGCGAACGGGGCGCGAGGCCGCGCCCTCGAGCAGCAGGTCCGACATCGCCTGCAGATCGACGGTCAGCCCGACGAACAGCTCCTGCTCGCGGTGCCGCGGCTCGGTCGCTGGGGGCGCGGGCTGGTAGCCCCGCGTCTGGAAACCGACCACGGGATTCACCAGTTGCAGCCAGCGGACCGACCAGCGCCCCTCGCGCACGGCCCGCAGCGCGCGTGGCTTCAGCGCGAACAGGTACGACTGACCGGAGTAGTCCTCGACGAAGAAGGTGTGGCTGCCCTCGCGGCGGTAATCCTGGCTGCGAAACCACTGCACGCGCACGTCCAGCGCCCCGTCCAGCGCGGGAAAGTTCTCCATCATGGCGCCCAGCAGGGCCCCGGCCGCGTTCCCCGCCAGGTCGCTGTACGAGAAGACGTGGAACAGACCGTCCTTCACCTCGACCAGGAAGAAGAACGCGAACGACAGACCGGCGCTGGACAGGCTGGCGGGCAGCGTGTCCCAGCCGCCCCGCCGCAGCAGGTCCGTGCCCAGCCGCGTGCAGACCAGGTTGCCCCACAGATGGCCCAGCTTGTCGGCGCCCCCGGCGTAGCTGCGGTCGCTGAACCAGCCCTCGCCGCCGGCCGCGAAGGGATACCGCGGGCGGTCTCGGTAGACGATCAGCCACTGGGCGGTGGCCCAGCCGGCGTAGACCCCGCCCAGCGCCAGCGCCGCCGCCAGCCGGTGCGGGGGCTCGGGCTCGGACACCGTGAGGGCCGGCTCGGCCGCGAAGGCGGCCCCGCGGGCGAGCAGTGCCCCGAGCGCCAGCGCGACCACCAGCCTCTTCATCGCGGCGCAATCTACGTGCGGCGCGCCGATCCACAAGGGCGGGTGGCGCGCCGCCTGTCATTTCTTCTGCGCGGCCAACCGGCGCAGCCCGCCTGCTACGAGTCCTTGGCGAACCGCTTCTCGGGCGGGATCGCCTCCAGGCGATCACGGTCTTGCAAGGCGACCATCCACCCCGGGTACTCGGGCGGCAGGGCGCTGGCGGCGCGGATCAGGTCCAGCTGCGCGGGCGTCAGGCGCAGGTCCGCGGCGGCCAGATTGTCGCGGAGTTGCTGTTCGTTGCGGGCGCCGATGATCACGCTGGTGGTGATCGGCTGGTGCAGCAGCCAGGCCAGCGCCACGCGCGCCACCGAGGCGCCCTGCTCCTTGGCGACGGCGCCCAGCGCGTCCAGCGACGACCAGCCGCGGGTCTCGTCGACGGGCGGAAAGTTGAAGCTGGATCGGCGCGTGTCCTGCGGCTGCTTGTTGTCGCGCGTGAATTTCCCGCTCAGGAAGCCGCCGGCCAGCGGGCTCCACACCAGCAGGCCGACCTTCTCGGCCTCCAGCAGCGGGGCCAGCTCACGCTCCAGGTCGCGCCCGGCCACCGAGTAGTAGGCCTGCAGTGTCTCGAACCGCGCCAGGTGCTCGCGCTCGCTGATGCCCAGCGCCTTCATCAGCTGCCAGGCCGCCAGGTTCGAGGCCCCGATGTACCGGACCTTCCCCAGGCGCACCAGATCATCCAGCGCGCGCAGCGTCTCCTCGAGCGGGGTGTGCCGATCGAACCCGTGAATCTGGTAGAGGTCGATGTAGTCCGTGCCCAGACGGCGCAGGCTGTTGTCGATGCCGTCCATGATGTGACCGCGGGACAGGCCCACCTCGTTCGGCCCCTTCCCCACGCGGCCCCGGACCTTGGTCGCCAGGATCACCTGCTTGCGGCGGGCGCCCAGCGCCTTGCCCAGGATCTCCTCGGCCATCCCGAAGGAATACGTGTCGGCCGTGTCGAAGAAGTTGATGCCGGCGTCCAGGCACAGGTTGACCTGCCGATCGGCCTCCTGCTGGGCCGTCTGCCCGATCGCCTTGTAGATGCCGTCCCCGCCAAACGTCATCGTTCCGAAGCAGAGCTCGGACACGCGCAGTCCGGTCCGCCCCAACGCGCGATAATTCATGGTGCCTCCTTCAGGTGACTTCGATTGGTTCTCCCGCGACGCCCGGTGACAGCGGCCCGAATCTGGATCGCCGCCGGCGGCTGCGCATCAGGAAAGCGCGTCTTTGACGATGCCGGGCACGCTCACTATCGTCGAGCCATGATCACGGCGCCGTACGAGCTGTATTACTGGCCGACCATCCAGGGGCGCGGCGAGCCGATCCGGCTGGCCTTCGAGGAGTCGGGGACCCCCTACGTGGACGTGGCGCGCCGGCCCGAGGCCGGAGGAACGGCGGCGATCATGCGCTTCATCAAGGGCGAGGAGCCCGGCGTGATGCCGCTCGCGCCCCCCTTCCTGAAGCACGGGGAGCTGATCATCGCGCAGACCGCGAACATCTTGCAGTACCTGGCGCCCCGGCTGGGCCTGGTGCCCGACGACGAGCCCAGCCGCCTGCGCGCCAACCAGCTGATGCTGACCATCATGGACATGGTCGTCGAGACGCACGACGTCCATCATCCCATCGGGCCCGGCCTTTACTACGACGATCAGAAGGACGTGGCGCTGCGCACGGCGCCGCTGTTCCTGCGCGAGCGCCTGCCCAAGTTCCTGGGCTACTTCGAGCGGCTGCTGGCCAGGGATGGCTATCTGGTCTCGCCGGCGCTGTCGTACGTTGACCTGGCGGCGTTCCAGCTGATCGAGGGGCTGCGCTATGCCTTTCCCAAGACCATGTTCGCGTTCGAGCCGCGCGTGCCGCTGCTGGCGGCCCTGCACGCGCACGTGGCCGGGCGGCCGCGGGTGGCGGCGTACCTGAGGTCGGCGCGGCGCGTCCGCTTCAACGAGCGGGGCATCTTCCGGAACTACCCGGAGCTGGATGTGGCGCCCGATCCGGACATCCGCTTCTAGGACGGGGCGATGCCGCGAAACAAGTCGACGGTCAGCGGCGGCGCCGATCGTTGTTGCCGCGATCGCCGGGGCGGTGGCAGGATGAAGCGGTGAGCGCACGACGGTCTTCCCACGCCGAGCTTTCGCTCGCAGATCTGCGCCGCCGCTATGTCGACGGCGAGCGCCCGCTGCCCGCCGCCGTCGAGGCCGCCCTGCGCGCGGACGGCCGCGCCGGGGCCCGCGCCATCCTCGAGGCGGTCGAGCGCCGCCGCTTCGCCAACCGCGCCGAAGGGCAGCGGCTGCGCACCATGCTGAAGTACGAGATGACGCTGTGGGAAGGGGGCACGGCGCACGTGGCAGGCGTGGACGAGGCGGGGATGAGCCCGCTGGCGGGACCGGTCGCCGCCGCCGCCGTGATCTTCCCGCGCGGGGCCCGGCTGCCCGGGGTCGACGACTCGAAGAAGCTGGACGCCCGCGAGCGCGAGCGTCTGGCCCCCGTGATCCGGGAGACGGCGCTGGCCTGGGCGGTCGCCTTCGCCGAGGTCGAGGAGATAGACCGGCTGAACATCTACTGGGCCGGGCTGCTGGCCATGCGCCGCGCCATCGCCGCCCTGGCGCGCGCGCCCGAGCACGTGCTGGTCGATGGCCGGCGGCTGCGCGGCTTGAGCATCCCCCAGCAGCCGATCGTCAAGGGCGATGCCAAGAGCCTGTCGATCGCCGCGGCGTCGATCCTGGCCAAGACGGCCCGCGACGCGCGCATGACCGAGCTGGACTGCGCCTACCCCGGCTACGGATTTGCCCAGCACAAGGGCTACCCGGTGCGCGCGCACGTGGTGGCCCTGCGGAAGCTGGGCGCGTCGGACATCCACCGCCGCTCGTTTGCGCCGGTGCGGGAGACGCTGGGCCTGCCGCCCCTGCCGCCCTGGCCCGAGCCGGACGACGCCCGCGCCGATCCGGACGGCTGCCTGCCCGCCTGAGGTAAGTCTAGGGCGCGGGGTCCAGCGCGGAGACCAGGGCGCCGATGTCGACCGGCTTCACCAGGTGCACGTCGAAGCCGGCGGCGCGGCTCTCGGCGACGTCGCGATCGCGGCCGTAGCCCGTGACCGCGATCAGGCGGGGCCGCTTGCCGCGCCCTTCGCTGGGCTTGGCTTCGTGCTGGGCACGGACCTGGCGGGCCAGCTCGAATCCGTCCATGACCGGCAGGCCCAGATCCAGGATGGCGACCTCCGCCGGAAAGCCGCGCAGGTGGCGCAAGGCGGTGGGCCCGTCGGGCGCCACCTGCACCTCGTGCCCCATCGACCGCAGCAGCTCGGCCAGCATCTCGCCGGCGTCCTCGTTGTCGTCGACCACCAGGATGCGCTCGCTGGATGAAGGGGGCGCGTCCCAGGGCGCATGCGGCGCGGCCGGCACCTCGGCCGCCGCCAGCGCCGGCATCCGCACCACGAACTCGCTGCCCCGGCCCCGGCCCTCGCTGGCGGCAGACACGGTGCCGCCGTGCAGGCCGACGAAGCTCTTCACCAGCGCCAGGCCCAGCCCCAGGCCCCCCTCGGGCCGGGCCACGGACTGGGCCCCTTGCACGAACAGATCGAACACGTTCGGCAGCAACTCGGCGGTGATGCCGCTGCCGTCGTCGCGCACCTTGATCACGACCAGGTCGCCCTCGCGCGCGGCGGTCACCCAGACGTGCCCCCCCTCCATCGTGTACTTGGCGGCGTTGTCCAGCAGGTTGGCGATCACCTGGGCCAGGCGCAGCGGGTCGGCGTTCATGCGCAAGCCGGTCCGGGGCACCTGCACGTCCAGGTGCTGCGCCCGCTGGGTCAACAGGGGCGTGACCATCTCCACCGCCTTGTCGATGATCTCGGCCGCCTCGAGGGGTTGCTTCGACAGCGAGATCATGCCGCGCGCCACGCGCGAGACGTCCAGCAGGTCGTCGACCAGCCGCCCCAGGTGCGCCACCTGCCGCTCGATGACGTCGCGCTCGCGCGCCGACGAGGTGTCGCCCCGCAGCTTCATCAGCTGCACGGCCGTGCGAATGGGCGCCAGCGGGTTGCGCAGCTCGTGGCCCAGCATGGCCAGAAACTCGTCCTTCGAACGGTTGGCCGTCTCGGCGGCGGCGCGGGCCGCACGTTCGGTACGGAACAGACCTGCCCGATCCAGCGCCTGCGAGCAGAGATCGGCCACCGTCGCCAGCAGGGAGCGGTCGGTGGCGTCGAACGCGCGCCGCTCGGCGAAGCGCAGCCCCAGCACGCCCACCATCGCCGCGCGCGACACCAGGGGCAGCACCGCCGACGCCTCGAAGCTCCCCCGCTTCAGCTTGTCGCCCACCGCCGGGTAGTGGCGGAGGATGTCCTCGAAGCTCTCGAAGTAGAAGGCGGTGCGCCGGCGGACGGCGTCCGTGTGAGGAAGGTGAAGGTCCAGGCTCAGGCTCCGCAGCTCGAACGCCAGCCCCTGGCCGCCCGGGCTGCGATGTTCCAGCGCCTCCAGCTCGCGGCCGTTCTCGCTCAGCAGGAAGACGGTGCCTCCGATGGCCTCCAGCGCGTTCGACGCCTCCCGCAGCACCACCGTCGCCACGTCCTCGGGGGTGGCCGCCTGCGACAGCGCCGCCGTCATGTGCTGCAGGCGTCGCATTCGCTCCTGGCTGGCACGCAGCCGGTGCTCGGCAGCCTGCGCGGCCTCCCGCGCTGCCCGCTCGGCGATCAGGCGGCGCTCGTTCTCCTCGGCGTGGCGCTGCACGGTGAGATCGCGCGTCACCTTCGCGAACCCCTCGACCGCGCCGTCGGGGCCACGCAGCACCGTCAGCGAGCCTTGCATCCAGAAGCGGGTGCCGTCCTTGCGCATGCGCCAGCCCGTGACCTGGCGGGCGCCGTCGCGGAGCGCGTCGCCCAGCAACGACCGGGGCACGCCGGCCGATCGATCCTCGGGCGTGAAGAAGATCTCGTAAGGCTGGCCGATGATCTCGCTGGTGCTCCATCCCTTGATGCGGGCGGCCCCGGTGTTCCAGCTGGAGACGCGCCCCTCCCGGTCGAGCATGAAGATGGCGCAGTCGCGCACGCTGTTGATCAGCAGCTGGAACTTCTGCTCGCTGGCCCGCAGCGCATCGAGGGCCCGGTCCAGCTCCAGGCGATCGCGAACCGTCATCACGAACGCCGCCGCCGCGCCGGTGCGCGTCGCGCCGAAGCACCATTCGATCGTTCGCTCCTGCCCGTCGCGCATCAACCCGGGCATCTCGACCTGCACCAGGTCGTCGGTGACCCGCAGGGGCGGCGCGTCCGGCTGGCGGAAACGTCCCGGGATCAGCGCCTCGGTCGAGCGGCCGTGTAACTCGCCGGGCTGGTAGCCGAACACGGCAGCGGCCCGCGCGTTGGCGTGAAGGATGTTGCGGGCTGCGTCGAACGCGATCAGCGCCTCGGGCGTCTCGTCCAGCAGCGCCCCAAGCCGCGCCGGCTGCGCCTGGATCTGGGCCAGGACGCGCTGCAGGGTCTCGCGGACGCTTCCGCGAGACGTGGACCGCCCGGGGGCGTTTGCTTCATCGCTCACGGTCACCTCTGTTGTGACGTGCCCAGCTGGTATCTGTCAATCGCCATACGAAGATTTGATTGGTCGACCCCACCAGCAATCCAACGTCGGCGCATTGGGCGGACCGGTGGGGTCGGGTTGCCTGCATTGCCCGCGATGCTTAGAGGATCAGGCATGCGGAAGTTTAAGTGTGGCTTAGTTGGTTTGTTATTGCTGGCGTTTGCCGCGCCGTCCGCCCAGGCGGCCGTGGTGATCGTGCACAATGGTCCTCGCGATGCGCCCCCGCCGCTGGTGGAAGAGCACCCGGCGCCCCGGCGCGGCTACGTGTGGGTCGGTGGCCATCACCGCTGGCACCACCACCGTTACCTGTGGACGCGCGGCCACTACGTCCGCGAGCGGCGCGGCTACGAGTACGTGCCAGGTCGCTGGGAACACCACGACGATCATTACGACTGGTACGACGGCGAGTGGCATCCGCACCGTTGATGAGGCGCGGTCCGGCCTGACCTTCACAGGAGGTGCGGAGGGCACGCTGGCGGCAAGGCCGCGCGCGCCGCGGCGGGTCCGGTCGCGGCGTCGGATCGACCACGTCCTCCTCGCCGGCGTGACCCTGCGCGCTCGCTCGGCGGGCCGACTGCGCCTATTCTCCCGTTCGTGATGCACGCCGGTCATGGCGACGGGCGTCGGTAGAGGACGTCGCTGCGACCAGGACGGCGCCGCGACCACGGAAACCACAACGGGGGATCAGGGATGCAGCTGCGAGGGATTGCCTGGGTCGGGACGTGCTTGCTTGGGCCGATGATGTTCGTCGCCGCGTGCGGTTCGTCCGTGGGCATCAAGACCGGGGGCACCGGTGGCGCCGCCGGAATGGCGGCGAATGGCAGCGGGGGCCAGGGGACGGGGGGACAGGCCAGCGGAGGCTCGGGAGGCGCCGCGGCCAGCGGGGGCACCGCCGGCGGAGGGCAGGGCGGTGGCGCGGGCGGCGAGGCCGCCACGGGCGGCGCCGCTGGCGGAAACGGAGGAACGGCCGGTAACGGCGGCGAAGCTGCGGGCGCAGGCGGTGGCCCGGCGGGGGCCGCGGGCAGCATGGCGGGCGCTGCGGGCGGACTGGGCGCCGCCGCGGGCGGCAGCGCGGGAGCGGGCGCCGGTGGCAGGGCAGGCGGCGGCGGTGCGGCGGGCGCGCCCGCCAGCGGGGGTGGCGGTGGCGGCGCGGGAACGGCGGGCAGCGAAGGTGGCGCGGCGGGTCAGGGCGGCGCCGTCACGAACGAGCTCGACCTGCTGTTCATGATCGACGACTCCAGCTCGATGCATCCGCTACAGCAAAAGCTGGTCAGCGCGTTTCCCTCGATCCTGGACACCTTCAAGACGAATCCGCGCACCGGTCGACCCGTGGATCTGCACGTCGCGATCGTTTCGTCGTCCCTGGGCGGCGGTGCCTGGACCAACGTCAATCAGTGCGGGAACGGCCTGCATCCGGGCGACGACGGGGGCACCTTCCAGCAAGGCCCCGGCGGCGCGCGCAGCGGGGCATGCCCGGCGCTGAACACGGGTGAGACCTATCTGATGACGGGCGACGGCAGCACCACCTCGCCGAACTTCACCGGTTCGCTGGGCGACGTCTTTTCCTGCATGGCGCTGCTGGGAGACACCGGCTGCGGCTTCGAGAGCCAGTTCCGGTCCGTGCAGGTGGCCCTGACGCGCGCGGCGCTACCCCGGGGGCTGGCGCCAGGTGGCGATCCCGACAACGGCGGCTTCCTGCGCCCCGAGGCGCGCCTGGCCGTGGTGATGCTGACGAACGAGGACGACTGCTCGATCCCGCCGGCCTCCTTGCTGCTCGATACACGCTCCAACTCCACGCAGGACCCGTCGGGCCTGGGCGCGCTGCAGTCCTATCGCTGCAACGAGTTCGGCCACCTGTGCGCCGATCCCGCCGGCGGCAACGGCCCCAAGGTGCCGCCCCCGCACACGGTGGCGCTCGGCGCATCCGTCACGCTGAACGCGTGCGTGTCCGCCGAAGATCAGGGCAAGGTCGACCAGGTCACCGATCCGAACGGGAACCCGGACCCCACGATGGGACACCTGGTCACCGTGGCGTCGTTCGTGGCGTTTCTGAAGGGGCTGAAGGCCGATCCGCGGGACGTGTTCGTGGCGGCGCTGGACGGTCCGTCCACGCCCTACGTGGTGACCGGATACATGAACGCGGCCGCCAGCGACGAGGTGGATCCCCAGGTCTCTCACTCGTGCACGCAGATGCTGGGGGCCGACGTGGTGTACGCGGATCCTGCCGTGCGCATCAATCAATGGGTGACGGCCTTCGGCGCCAACGGATTCACACAAAGCATCTGTGACCCCGATCTGCACGGCGTCTTCAACATGCTGGCGGCGGCCGCGCTGGGGAACTGAGCTCGATCCGGCGGCGACCCGCCGATCCGGTAAGAAGAGCGGCATGCACCGACGGGTGGCCGTGCTGTTGTTCGCCGCGGGGTGGGGCGCCAACCACTTTTCGACGTTGCTGGTGGTCTACCGGCGCGACCTGGGATTGCCGCCGGCCGCGCTGGGCATCCTGTTCGGCGCGTACGCGCTGGGCCTGGTGCCGGGGCTCATTCTGGCGGGGCGCGCCTCCGATCGTCTGGGCCGGCGCGCGCTGGTGCTGCCGGCCAGCGCCGTGGCCCTGCTGGGCAGCGCGATCCTCGCGTTCGGCACCCGCGGCTTCGCCGTGCTGCTGGCAGGCCGGCTGATCTACGGTCTGGGCATGGGCGCCGCGATGAGCCCGGGCAGCGTGTGGCTGCAAGAGCTCTCGCCCCCCGGGTCCGGACCGCGGCGCGCGACGCTGGCGCTCTCGGCGGGCTTCGGTCTGGGGCCCGTGGTCTCGGGCGCGATCGCCGAGCTGGCGCCGGCGCCGATGGTGCTGCCTTACCTGATTTGCGGGCTGGTCATGCTGGCCGCCCTGGCGGGTGCGCGGGGCGTGCCCGAGACGGTCCCCGGCGCGCTGGCCACGACGGCCCCGCGGCCCGGGATTCGCCCCGGCGACCTGCGCGTGCTGCTGGAGTTGCTGCCGATCGCCCCCTGGGCGTTCGGGGTGGTGTCCGTCACCCTGGCCATCCTGCCCGGGTTGATGCGACCGCTGGTGGCGCGGCCGGTGCTGTATTCGGGCTTCGTCATCTTCGTGTCCCTGGCGACCAGTGTTCTGGTGCAGCCGTTCGTGCGCCGGCTGGGCCGCTGCGCCGATCTGTGGGGCCTGAGCGTCGCCGCGCTGGGCATCCTGCTGGGCGCGCACGCCGTGGCGGCGGCCTCCCCCGCGCTGGTGTTCGCCGTCGCGCCCCTGGTCGGCTTCGGATACGGCGTGGTGATGACGGCCGGCTTGGGCGAGGTGGCGTCGCGCGTCCCGCGGCAGGCGCGCGGGACGGCGGTGGGGATCTATTACGTGTTGACCTACCTGGGCTTCGCGCTGCCGTTCGTGCATGCGAAGCTGGCGAAGGGATGGGGCGATGGTGCCACGCTGCGCGCGACGGCCGGCCTGGCCGCGGCCTGCCTGGTGGCGCGCGCCGCCGTCGAGCTGGGCGCGCGCCGGCGCGCCTGATCCGCCGGGACGGGCCTCAGCGCAGCGTGCGCGCCAGCTGGGCCGCTTCCTTCTTGGCCCGGCGCTCGTCCGGGGGGTCGTAGCGATTGCCCGGGGCGGCCTCGATCTCCGCCAGCAGCGCCTTGGCGGCGGCGGGCCGGTCTTCGTCGATGGCGATGCGCGCCTGGTACAGCCTGGCGCGCAGGTTCGCCGGGTTGATCTGCAGCGCACGGTCCAGCTCGCGCGAGGCGCGCGCCCGATCGCGCTTCGGCCAGGGCAGCTCCAGGTAATACGCGGCCCACACCACGGGGATGTTGCCGTGGTCGTACCGGACATCGAGGGCGGTGGCCCGCTCCAGCGGTCGCTTGAACTTGCCCTCGATGCCGTTCGCCAGCGCGCGCATCACGCCCATTCCCTCGGCGTAGCTGCCGATGCTCAGCGCCGCCCAGTAGTGCCCCGCCACGTCGTTGGGGTTGGCGGCGATGGCGCGCTCGGCCAGGTCGTAGGCCTGCTTGCCCAGGCGCGAGCGCTCCTCGGCGGGGCGTGCGGGATCGTCGCTGTCCGTGAACAGCACCCGCGCCGCCCGCCACAGGACGGCGTAGTCGCCGGGCGCGGCCGCCAGGGCCGTCTCGGCCAGGTGGCGCGCCTCCCGCTGGGCCTGCGGGTCGTCACGCCGCACGTGCAGCTCGTCCAGGCGCGCCAGGGTATCGGCAGCGCGCGCGCTCGGGGCGGTGGGGGGCGTGGGTGGTGGGGTCACGGCGACAGGGGTCGAGACCAGCCATAGCAGCAACAAGGGCGCGACCGTCATGGAACGTGCGCATTCTATCCCCGCCGCGGCCGAGGTGGCGCAGCGCCTGGGCGGCGCGGGCGCCGCCGCCGCGCTAGCGTGCCGTCCATGCCGACGCCCTTGCCGACGCCCGTGACCGATCGCCCCGCCACGCTGGATGACGTGATCGCGGCGCTGCGCCAATTCGTCGCCGAGCGCGAGTGGCAGCAGTTCCACGATCCCAAGAACCTGGCCATGCTGGTGGCCTCGGAGGCAGGCGAGCTGGTGGCCGAATACCGCTGGGTGAAAGGCGAGGCGGCGGACGCCCACTCGGCGGAGCCCGCGGCGCGCGCCCGCATCGCGGCCGAGATCGCCGACGTGGGGATCGCCCTGGTGCTGTTGTGCGACCGCATCGGCCTGGACCTGCCCGGGGCCATGGCGCGGAAGCTGGCCCGGAACGGCGAGCGCTACCCTGTCGCCTCCTCGCGCGGCCGCGCCGAGCGCCCCGACCCCAGCTGAGCAAGGCGTGGCCGGGCGCCAGCTACGGCTCGCGCGACGGCTACGGCTTGATGGACAGCAGCTCGATGTCGAACACCAGCGGACCGGCGGGCGCGCCCGCGCGGGCCGGCTTGTCGCCGTAGGCCAGGTTCCCCGGGATCCAGAACCTGGCCTTGTCGCCGACCACCATCAGCTGCACGCCCTCGGTCCAGCCCTTGATCACGCCGTCCAGGGGGAACGACGTCGGCTGCCCCCGCGTCACCGAGCTGTCGAACATCTTGCCGTCGGGCGTCCAGCCACTGTAGTGGACCTCGACGGTGTTCTCCGCCTTCGGGTGCTCCTTGCCCTTGCCGTGCTTCAGGATCTTGTAGGCCAGGCCCGAGGCCGTCTTCTTGGCGTCCTTGGGCGGCGCCTCCACGTCCTCCGGCACATGGGGCGGCTCGGGCATGCTGACGAAGTCGATCAGCTTCACGTCGAACACCAGCATGCCGGCGGGCGCGCCGGGCCGGCTGGGATGCTCGCCGTAAGCGAGCTCGGCGGGGATCCAGAAGCGGCGCTTCTCCCCCTTCACCATCAGCTGCACGCCTTCCGTCCAGCCCTTGATGACCTGATCCAGCGGGAACTTTGCGGGAACACCCCGCGTGACCGAGCTGTCGAACATCTTCCCGTCCGGCGTCCAGCCCGTGTAGTCGACGGTGACGTGGTCGAACGGTCCGGGGTGGGCGGTGCCCTTGCCCTTCACCAGCACGCGCGAAGCCAGTCCACTGGGCGTCTTCTTCGCGCTGGCGGGGACCTCCGCCACGTCGCTGGGCACGGCCGGGGCGGCCGGGGGTGGCGCCGCAGGCAGCGGTTCGATGGGCTCGGGCGTGGCGGGTGCATCCGCGGCCCGGGCCAGCTCGCCGGTCCACATGAAGCACGCCACCGCGATCATGGTCACGACGGCGCGCGTGGCGGGCGAGCCGGTTGGACGGGGAGATGCCGTGGGACGCGGGCTCATGGCGAGCCCCATACCACAACCTTCGAACCCTCGGAACTGCCCGTCCCGCCGTGCAACTACAGCCGAAAGGCGTTCTTGCGAACGACCTGCGCGTTCAGGTACGTGGCGAACGCGCTCCAGGCCAGGTAGGGCAACATCAGCGCGGCGGCCGGTCGGTCGAGCTTCCGCGCGGTCAGGCTGTAGGCGGCGATGGTGGGGACCATCGCCCCCGCGACCAGGGCCGAGGCCTTGGGCCGGTGGGCGCTGAAGAACAAGGGGGACCACGAGGCGTTCAGCGCCATCTGCGCCGCCCACAGTCCCAGCGCGCGCGAGCGTTCGGGCGACGGCGGCTGAGCCCAGACCCGGTAGCCCGACACGGCGATGCAGCCATACAGGAACGTCCACACCGGCGCGAAGACCGCCGCCGGCGGATTCGCTTTCGACTTTCTCAGCGTCCGGTACCAGACCTTCCTCTTCGAGGCGCCCGAACCCAGGGCGCTGGCCCCGAACGTGAGCCCCACGAAGATGGCGGCGCCCAGGATCCGGCTTGCCCGCGACCGGGGCTGGGCTGCCGGGGGACCAGCCTGGTCACCGCGCGATGGCGACGGCGCAGGATCCGTCATCGAGCTGCGCGAGCGCGGAGAGTGAGGACCCCGCTGCGCGTCCTGGACCCCGTTCTGCGTGGTGAACTGCGCACCGTCCATCGTCCAAGTGTTCATGTCGGACGGACCTTCAAGGGGCATGCCCCGGGCGAATCCGCGGAATCCCAACGATTTCAACGGGGGCTGGCCTGCCCCGTTACGGACGGCAGGCGCCCCCCCATCGCGCGTCACTCTGGACGGCGGGGGCCTGTCCGGCTACGCTCCCGCGCCCGATACAACGACCGGGTCGAACGGGAAACAACTTCTTGACGCCCATGTCGCCTCTGATGCGTTAAAGTGCTCCACGCTCTCACAGGCGGGCCGCCCCCCGTCCCTCACGAAACACAACATCTCCTAGCTCGAAAGGATTCTCACGTGTTCAAAAAATTCGCCGGTTCTTTGGTGGTGGTCTCGGTTGCTGCGGTGTCGCTCGTCTTCTTCGCGAACGGTTGCAGTGACGACAACAACGGCAACCCGGGTACGGGCGGCGCTGGTGGTCATGCGACTGGCGGCGCGGGCGGACACGGCACCGGTGGCGTGGGCGGAACGGGCGGCGTAGCCGTCGGTGGCGCCGGTGGTCACGCCACGGGCGGCGCTGGCGGTCATGCGACGGGCGGCGCCGGCGGCACCGCGACGGGCGGCGCTGGCGGCACCGCGACGGGCGGCGCTGGCGGTGGCACCGGTGGAACGGCCGGCGCGGGCGGTCACGCGACGGGCGGCGCTGGTGGTCACGCCACGGGCGGCGCTGGCGGTCACGCGACGGGCGGCGCTGGTGGTCACGCGACGGGCGGCGCCGGTGGTGGCGCAGGTGGCAGGGCGGCGGGTGGCGCCGGCGGAGAGGCGGCCGGTGGCACGGCGGGTTCGTCTGCGGGCGGCGAGGCGGGCAGCTCGGCCGGTTCGTCAGGCACGGCGGGCGCTGCCGGTGGTAACGGCGGCGAGGGCGGCGGCGGCGGAGCTGGCGGCGCGTAAGCCGAAGCTCGTTTCCATCCAAAGAAGAAGGGGCCCCATGCGAATGGGAGCCCCTTTTTCATTTGGGCCTCATCTCGTCGGCGGCAGCGTCTGCCTGCCGCTAGATTTCGTGCCGTGAGCTCTGCGCAACCGGGCGGGCTGAAGGACGTCACCGTTCGCGGGGGCCCGCGCCTGCTGCTGGTCGGCATCAACCCGGGCCGGCGTTCGGGCGAGCTCGGACACCACTTCGCCGGCAACGGAAATCCGTTCTGGCGGCTTCTGCACGCCGCTGGCCTGACGCCGTCGCTGCTGACGTACGCGGAAGATCGCCGCCTGGCGGAGTTCGGGATCGCGCTGACGAACCTGTGCCCGCGCACCACCCGCACCGCCGCCGAGCTGACCCGGGCCGAGCTGCTGCGGGGGCGCGTGATGCTGGCGGGCAAGATTGCGCGCTGGCGGCCGGCGGTGGTCGCCTTCGTGGGCGTCAGCCTGTACCGGTTCTATTTCGGCGTGACCACGGGGCCGGGCCCCGGCGCCAAACCCGAGACGATCGCCGGGGCCCGTGTGTTCGTGGTGCCGAACCCCAGCGGGCTGAATGCCAGCTTTCCGGGATTCCAACACAAGCTGCCCTGGTACCGGCAGCTGTCGGCCTTCGTGGACGAGATTGCCCCGGCGCGAACCAGCCCCCGTTGACGTTACACTCGTCATGAGATGGTCACCGAGACGCGCGAGCTGACCGTCTTCCACTGCGTGATCCGCCACGGCAGCTACGCCAGGGCCGCCGAGGAGCTGGGGCTCACCCCCTCGGGGGTCAGCCGCCTGGTCTCGCGCCTGGAAGGGCGGCTGGGCGCCCGGCTGGTGAATCGCACCACGCGCAAGCTGTCGCTGACCGAGGCGGGCGCCACCTTCCATGCGCGCACCGCGCAGGTGCTGGTCGACCTGGCCGACGCCGAGGCCGAGGTGCAGGAGGTCACGTTGAAGCCGCGCGGGCGGCTGCGCATGACCGCGCCGGTGGTGTTCGGGCAAGCGTACGTGGCACCCCTGCTGCCGCAGCTGTTCTCCCGCTATCCGGAGCTGACGCTGGAGCTGTCGCTGGCCGATCGGTTCGTGGACCTGATCGACGAGGGGATGGACCTGGCCCTGCGCATCGGCACGCTGGGCGACTCGCGGCTTATCGCGCGGCGGTTGTGTACCAGCCGGCGCGTGCTGGTGGCGTCCGAGTCCTACCTGAAGAAGCGTGGCGCGCCGAAGACCCTGGCCGACATCGCCAGCAAGCACGACTGCATCCTGTTCAACGGGCTGCCCCGACCGCGGGAGTGGAACCTGCGGGGACCCGAGGGGCCGGCCAGCATCGCGGTGTCGGGCCGCTTCGCCTCGAACAACATCGACGCGATCGTGCGCGCCGCGAAGGATGGCCTGGGCATCGCGCTGGGGTCGACCATGGCGGTCGACGGCGCCCTGCTGTCGGGCGAGCTGGTGCGGGTGCTGCCCGAGTACGAGTTCGAGCCGACGGCGCTGTTCGCGGTCTATCCGTCCGCGCGCCAGCTCTCGTCGAAGGTGCGCGCCGCCGTCGATTTCTTCACCGAGCGCCTGCGCGATCCGCCCCCCTGGGACGTTCGTCTGGACGGCCGCGTCCCGGGCTTTCACGTCCCGCCGCAGGCCCCGCCGGCCCGCACGGGCGGGCGGTAGCGAACGGCTCTGCCGGCGGGGCGCTGGCGTAAGCTGCCCCCATGAGCGCGGGTTCCGACGTTCGGGTGCGCGACCTGGTGGTCCGCTTCGGCGACGCCATGGCGGTCGATCACGTCGACCTGACGGTGGCCGCGGGCGAGCTGTTCCTGCTGCTGGGGCCCAGCGGCTGCGGGAAGACGACGCTGCTGCGCTCGATCGCGGGCTTCAACATGCCCTCGTCCGGGACCATCCACTTCGGCACCGAGGACGTGACCCGCCTGCCCGCCCACGCGCGCAACGCCGGGATGGTCTTCCAGAGCTTCGCGCTGTGGCCGCACCTGACCGTCGCCGAGAACGTCGCCTTCGGTCTGCGCGAGCGCAAGGTGCCGCGCGGCCAGCTGGAGGCGCAGGTGGCCGCCGCGCTGGCCTCGACGAAGCTGGAGGGGTTCGGTCCGCGGCGCATCGATCAGCTGTCGGGCGGCGAGCAGCAGCGGGTGGCGCTGGCGCGCGCGCTGGTGGTGCGGCCGCGTTGCCTGTTGCTGGACGAGCCCCTGTCCAACCTGGACGCGAAGCTGCGGCACTCGATGCGCGACGAGATCCGCAGGATCTGCAAGGAGCACGGCCTGACGGCGCTGTATGTGACGCACGATCAGAAAGAGGCGCTGGCCGTCGCCGATCGCATCGGCGTGATGCGGGCCGGGAAGATCCTGCAGGTGGGCACCCCCCGTGAGATCTACCGCCGCCCGCGCTCGGCGGCGGTGGCGACGTTCGTGGGGGCGACGAACCTGATCGAAGGGCGCGTGGCCCAGGTGAACGGGGAGGGCGCCACCGTCGACACGCCGCTGGGGCGATGGGTGGCGGCGCCCGACGACGCCTTCGCGCCGGCGGTGGGCGCGACGGTGTGGCTGTCGGTCCGGCCCGAGACCTTCCGCTGGCGCGTCGACGCCGGCCGACCCAACGTGCTGCGCGGGACCCGCGAGAGCGTCGTCTATCTGGGCGAGCTGGCCGAGCATCGGGTGCGGGTCGGCGCGCGGGAGCTCTCGGTGTTCGAGCTGAACCCGACCGCGGGCGGTTCGGCCACCGACGGGGGCGGCGAGGTGGCGCTGCAGGTGGATAGCAGCGACGTGGTGTTGCTGCCCCACCACGACGGCGAGGTGGCAGGCCGGTGAGGCGCGCCGTCCCTCCCTGGTTGGTGGCGCTGGCGGGTCTGCTGGCCATCCTGGCGTTGCCTTTCCTTGCCAAGTACCGGGCCACGCACTCGGCGGCGGCCAGCCGGGCCAGCGCGCCCGCGGGCTCAGCCGGCGAGACGCTGGTGATCATCACGCCCCACAACGAGGCCATCCGCCACGAGTTCACCGAGGCCTTCACGGCCTTCATGGCGCGGCAGGGCCGTCAGGTGCAGATCGATTGGCGCAGCCCCGGCGGCGGCAGCGAGATCAACCGCCTGCTGGCCGCCGAGTACGCGGCATCGTTCCAGCGCTACTGGACGGGCGCGCTGGGCCGCCGCTGGTCGGGCCCGGTCAGCGCGGGCTTCGCGGCCGATGCGCCTGCGGATCCCGACGCGGTCCAGGCGCGGCGCGCCTTCCTCGACTCCAGCGTCGGCTGCGGGATGGATCTGCTGTTCGGCGGCGGCAGCGTGGACGCGCAGATGCACGCCAGCGCGGGCCGGCTGGTCGACGCGGGCGTGATCCGGGCGCACCCGGCGCTGTTCGGCGACGCGGGGATCCCCGCCGTGGTGGGGGGCGAGGCGTTCTGGGATCGCGCCGGCCGCTGGCTGGGCGTCTGCCTGTCGGGCTTCGGCATCTGCGTGAACCGCGACGTGCTGGCGAGGCTGGGCGTCACGACCTTGCCCTCCTCCTGGGCGGCGCTGGCCGATCCCCTGTACTTCGGTCAGCTGGGCCTGGCCGACCCGGGCAAGAGCGGCACGGCCGTGAAGACGTTCGAGATGATCATCCAGGAGCAGATGCAGCAGGTCCGTCAGCGCGCCGAGGCGGCCGGCGTGCCGCCGGCGCGGCTGGACGACGTGGCCATCCACGACGGCTGGCTGGCCGGGCTGCGCCTGATCCGCCGCCTGGCCGCGAACGCCCGCTACTTCAGCGACGCGGCCTCGCGCGTGCCCGTCGACGTGGCGACCGGCGACGCGGCGGCCGGCATGTGCATCGACTTCTACGGGCGCTTCCAGAGCGAGGTCACCGCCGCCGCGCAGGGCGCCGAACGAGCCCACCAAGCGCCGCGCATGGACTTCGTGATGCCGAAGACCGGCACCTCGATCGGCGCCGACACCATCGGCCTGCTGCGCGGGGCGCCGCACCGGGCGCTGGCCGTGGCCTTCATCGAGTTCGTGCTGTCCGAGGAGGGGCAGAAGATCTGGAGCTTCCGCAAAGGCGCGCCCGGCGGGCCGCGGACGTACGCCTTGCAGCGCTTGCCGATCTTGCCGGCGCTTTACGCCCCGGAATACGACGACTACCGGGCCGACCGCGACACCAACCCCTACGCGCCCACCCACCCCTTCGTCTATCACGAGGCGTGGACGGGGCCGCTGTTCCGCGCCATCGCGTTCGTGGTGCGCGTGATGTGCGTCGATCCCGCGCCCGAGCTGCGCGACGCCTATCAGGCCCTGGCGCAGGCCGGCTTTCCCGCCCAGGCCACGGCGCTGTTCGACGACGTCTCGGCCGTCGACTACGACACGGTGAAGGGGCCGCTGCGGGCGGCGCTGCGCGCGCCGAACGCGCTGGACGAGGTGACCTGGTCCAACCGCCTGGTGCGCCAGTTCCGCGATCAATATCGCCAGGTGGCGGTGCTGGCCCGGCACAGTCAGGCGGGGCGCGCGCCGGCAGGGGACGGTCGCTGATGCGCCGCGGATGGGTGTCGCAGCTGTTCCCCAGCCTGTTCGCGCTGCTGCTGGCGCTGTTTCTGTTCTGGCCGCTGCTGGAGAGCGTGCGGGGCGCCTTCTTCGACGCGCGTGACACCGCCAGCTTCGGCTACGTGGTGGGGGTGTTCCGGAACCCGGTGCTGGTCGAAGGTTTCGGGAACGCGCTGCTGGTCGCCGTGGGCAGCACGGCGGTGGCGGCCACGCTGGGCGTGGCAGCAGCCTGGCTGTGCGATCGCTACGACTTCCCGGCCAGGCGGCTGTTCGTCACCCTGGTGCCCCTGCCGCTGATCGTGCCGCCCTTCGTGGGCGCCATCGGGATCAAGCAGCTGTTCGGGCAAGCGGGCGCGCTGAACGCCTTGCTGGCCCACCTGCACCTGGTGGACCCGGTGCACGCCGTGGACTGGCTGCGCCGGGGCCGGCTGGCCACGGTGGTCGCGCTGACCGCGCTGCACCTGTACCCCATCGTGTACTTCAACGTGTCGGCGTCGCTGGCCAGCCTGAACGTCGAGATGGAGGAGGCGGCGCGCAGCCTGGGTTGCCGGGGCGGGCGCACCTTCTGGAAGATCACGCTCCCGCTGCTGACCCCCAGCCTGTTCGGCGCCTGCAGCATCGTCTTCATCGGCGGCCTGACCGAGCTGGGCGTGCCGCTGGTGTGCGACTTCACGCGCATCACCTCGGTGCAGATCTTCTCGGGGCTGAAGGATCTGGGACGGAACCCCACAGTGCACGCGCTGGTGATGATCGTGCTGGTGGGGACCGTGGCCCTGTACGCGGGGGCGCGCCTGCTGGTGCGCGAGCGCAACGCGGTCACGCAGAAGGGGGCGCGCCTGCGCCAGCCGCAGCGCCTGAAGCCGGTGGGCGCCGCCGCGGCGGTGATCGGGCTGGCCGCGCTGGTGGGCACGGCGGCGCTGCCGAACATCAGCGTGGTGCTGGTGGCGTTCGCGCGCGACTGGTACGGCACCGTGCTGCCCTCGCACTTGACGCTGGACCACTTCCGCGCGGCGCTGGGCCACGAGATGGTGGTCTCGTCCATCGGCAACAGCTTGCGCTACGTGCTGCTGTCGACGGCCGCCGATCTGTTGCTGGGCACGGGGATCGCCTGGGTGGTGGTGCGCCGGCGCACGCGCGCGGCGCGGCTGCTCGACGCCGCCGCGATGCTGCCCCTGGCCGTACCGGGCCTGGTGATGGCGTTCGGTTACCTGGCCCTCACGCGCGAGGGGCGTCCCCTGGCGTTCCTGAACCCGGTGCGGGATCCCACAGCCTTGCTGGTCATCGCCTACACCATCCGCCGCTTGCCGTTCATCGTCCGCTCGGCGGTGGCCGGGCTGGAGCAGATCGACGTGGCGCTGGAGGATGCCGCGGCCAGTCTGGGAGCGGGGCGCGCCCGGGTGGTGCTGCGCGTGACCCTTCCCCTGTTGCTGTCGCACCTGCTGGCGGGCGGCATCTTCGCGTTCGCGCTGTCGATGCTGGAGGTCTCGGATTCGTTGATCCTGGCGCAGCGGCAGGCGACGTTCCCCATCACCAAGGCCATCTACGAGCTGTTCCAGTTGCTGGGCGACGGCCGGCAGGTGGCGGCGGCGCTGGGGGTGTGGGCGATGCTGTTCCTGGCCGCCGCCATCGCCTTCGCGCGCGCCGTCCTGGGCCGTCGCGTGGGCGGCATCTTCCGTCTGTGAACGGCACCGGCGCGCGGGGGACGTTCAGGGTCCACTCGGCTGGCCGGCGAACCCTCGGTTGACATCGGCGCCTGCCCTCCCTTACCTTCTAGTCATCGTGACCCTGGTGTCCTCGCGTCTGTCTCGCCGCTGGTGGTGGCCGCTCGATAGCGGCTCTCCCAGCATGCGTTCGCGATAACCAAGGTCGACCACGCAAGCAGAGCCGCCCCGGAGGTGGCTCTCGAGATGCGTGGTGCGTTTCCGGGGTCGCCTCCCTACCGTTCGAAGGAGACGACACGATGGAGACGAGATCGGCATTCATGACCGCGGGGGGCGTGGGCATCGCCCGCGCCGTGACCGAGCTGCCCTACGGGGACGCGACGGCGGACGTGCTGGCGGCGCTGGATCAGCGGCGCGGCGTGCTGCTGGGCTCTTCCTACGAATACCCGGGCCGCTACGCGCGCTACGACCTGGCCTTCGTGGACCCGCCGGTGGTGATCGAGGCGCGCGGGCGGCGGACCCGGGTGGCCGCTTTGAACGAGCGCGGCCGCGTCTTGCTGCCGGCGCTGTCGGCCGCGCTGGGGCCCTTGCCGGAGGTCGCGGGCCTGGACCGGGACGAGGGGGCAGGGACCCTGGACGTGCACCTGAACCCTGCGTCCGAGGCGTTCGCGGAGGAGGAGCGCAGCCGGCAGCCCAGCGTGTTCTCGCTGCTGCGGGCCATCCTGAAGCTGTTCGCCTGCGACGACGCCCACCTGGGTCTGTACGGCGCGTTCGGCTACGATCTGGCGCTGCAGTTCGAGCCCTTGCGGCTGCGCGCGGCCCGCCCGGACGACGCACGCGATCTGGTGCTGTACCTGCCCGACGAGGTGATCGCGGTCGATCACCGGCGCGAGACCGCGCAGCGCATCCGCTATGAGTTTTCTTACGCGGGCCGCAGCACGGCCTCGCTGCCGCGGGGGGCCGTTCCGGGCGAGCGTTTCGCCGCCGCCTTCGCATCACCCGAACCGCCGCCGCCGGTCCCCGGCGCGTTCGCGGACATCGTGCGCCAGGCCCTGGAACAGTTCCGGCGCGGCGAGCTGTTCGAGGTGACGCCCAGCTACACCATGCGCGAGCGGTGTCTCACGGCCCCGTCGGAGCTGTACCGCCGCCTGCGGGCCCGCAACCCGGCACCGTACGGCTTCTTCATGAACCTGGGCCAGGGCGAGCATCTGATCGGCGCCTCGCCCGAGATGTACGTGCGCGTTCAGGGCGATCGCGTCGAGACCTGTCCGATCGCCGGCACCATCGCGCGGGGGAGCAGTCCACTGGGCGACGCCGAGCAGATCCGGCGCCTGCTGGACTCGCGCAAGGACGAGGCCGAGTTGACCATGTGCACCGACGTCGACCGGAACGACAAGTCACGCGTCTGCGTCCCCGGCTCGGTGCGCGTGCTGGGCCGCCGCCAGATCGAGGTCTACTCGCGCCTGATCCACACCGTCGATCACGTGGAGGGACGACTGCGTCCGGGGTTCGATGCGCTGGACGCCTTCCTGACGCACACCTGGGCCGTGACGGTGACCGGCGCGCCGAAGATCGCCGCGATGCAGTTCATCGAGGATCACGAGGCGGACGCGCGCCGCTGGTACGGGGGCGCCGTGGGGCGCCTGGGCGTGAACGGCCAGCTGAGCACCGGCATCACCTTGCGCACCATCCGCCTGCAGGACGGCATCGCCGAGGTGCGGGTGGGGGCCACGCTGCTCAGCGATTCGGAGCCCCACGAGGAGGAGCGCGAGACGGAGCTGAAGGCCTCCGCGCTGCTGGACGTGCTGCGCCGGCCCGCCACCGCCGACCACGGCGAGCCCACCGGTGCGATCGTGCCCGGGGAGGCCCGACCGCGCGTGCTGGTCATCGACCACGCCGACTCGTTCGTGCACACGCTGGGCAGCTACTTTCGCCAGGCGGGCGCCGACGTCACCACCAGGCGCGCCGGCATGCCGACGGCGGCCCTGGCGCGGCTGCTGGACGGCGGCCGGCCCGACCTGCTGGTGCTGTCGCCGGGACCAGGCCGGCCCAGCGACTTCGCCATGTCCGCCTTGCTGGACCAGGCCATCGCGCGGGGGATACCGGTCTTCGGCGTGTGCCTGGGCCTGCAGGGGATGGTCGAGCACTTCGGTGGCCGCCTGCACGTGCTGGACGAGCCGATGCACGGCAAGCCTTCGCCCATCCTGGCGCGCGAGGGCCGGCTGTTCAGTGGCTTGCCACCCTGCTTCCAGGCGGGCCGCTACCACTCGCTGCACGCGCGCGTCGGTGAGGTGCCGGCGGCCCTGGCGGTCACCGCCGCGACGGAGGACGGCGTGGTCATGGCGATCGAGCACCGCACGCTGCCGCTGTCGGCGGTGCAGTTTCACCCGGAGTCGATCCTGACCAGCGAGGGCGAGGTGGGGCTGGCGCTGATCGGGAACGTGCTGGCGATGGCGCGCGGCCCGGGGCGCATCGCGGCCTGATGGCGTCTCAGCGACGTTCGCCGGCAGCGCCGGTCAGGGCGCTGCCGGCGAGCGCCACGGCGGCCAGGACGATGACCGCCGCGCCGTACTCGCGGGCGGCCGCCAGCAACCCGTGGCCGTACACGACGCGCAGCCCGCCGAACACCGCGGGCACGCCCATGGCCAGGTAGCAGACGACGTAAAGCGCCGACAGCACCCCGGCGCGCTCGGTGGGGCCGGCCAGCGGGACCACCAGGCGAATGGCGCCCTGGAAGCCCGCGCCGAAGCCGACGCCCGCCAGCGTGGCGCCCGTGAAGAAGATCGCCGCCGAGCCGAGCGTGATCGACGCCAGCGTCAGCGCCACGCCCGCGATCAGCGCCACGGTGCCCACCGCCATCACGGCCCGGGCAGGACGGGACCGCACCACGAACACCGTCAGCGCGCCGCTGCCCGCGAGCACGAACACCGCCAGGCCGCCCAGCGCCAGCGACTGCGAATGCAGGATCTTGCGCACCAGCGTCGGACCCAGTGACCCGTAAAAACCGGCCAGCGCCCAGGTGGCCACCAGCGCCGGGATCGCCAGCAGCATGGGGCGGCGCAGGGCCGCCGGCACCCGGATGTGCGGCCGCAGCGAGGCGAGCGCGCCAGGCCGTGGCGTCGCCGTCTCGGCCATCAGCACCACGCCCGCCGCCTGCGCCAGGAACACGCCCAGCAGCAGCAGGTAGACCAGGTGGGTGGGCGCGGGCAGATACTGGATCATCAGGCCGGACAGCAGGCCGCCCGTCGCGGTGCCGGTCATGGGACCGACGGCGTTCGCGATCGTCCCCTTCTGGCGATCGATGTCCAGCAGCCCGGCGCCCAGGGCCCCCATCGCCGCGCCGGTGGCCAGACCTTGAACCACGCGCGCCACCACCAGCGCGGGTACGCCGCCGGCGGTCGCGAACAGCAGCATGGTCAGCGCCTGGGTCAGGGTCGCTGCCAGCAGCACGGGCCGGCGGCCGATGTGATCGGAGAGGGCGCCCGCCGTCAGCAGCGCGCCCAGCACAGCCACCGCGTAGATCCCGAACACCACGGTGACGGTGATCGGAGAGAAACCCCAGGCCGCCTGATAGACGCCATACAGCGGGGTGGGCGCGATCGACCCCGCGAGAAAAGACACGATGATCGATACCTGCAAAGAGAAGGCGGCGTTCGCCGACAGGCGCGCCCGCCGGGGCAGAGCGACCGAGGCGGCCAGAGGAAACGAGGGAATCGAAGTCACGGGCTCTCCTTTTCAAGGCCGGTCCCGGCCCGCGGCGCCGAAACTCGGTGATGCGCGCCGCACAGTCAGACAGGTCTGTCTAGTCGACGCCTTGATATAGACAGACCGGTCTGTTAAGGTCAAGGCTCATGACGACGAAATCTCCTGCCGGCGTGTCTTCCGGCTCGTCGGCGCGTGCACGGTTGCTGTCCGCCGCCAACGACCTGTTCTATGACGAGGGCGTGCGCGCCGTCGGCATCGACCGCGTGATCGAGCGGGCTGGTGTCGCAAAAGCCTCTCTTTACAGCAGCTTCGGAAGCAAGGAGGAGCTGATCCGCGGCTACCTGGGGATGCGCCACGAGGCCCGCCGGGCCCGGCTGGAGGCCAAGCTGGCGGGGTACCCGACCGCGCGTGAGAAGCTGCTGGGCGTGTTCGACCTGCTGGCCGAGCTGACGGCCGACCCCGGCTTTCGGGGCTGCGCTTTCCTGCGCGCCGACGCCGAGGTCCTGCCCGGCAGCGCCGTGAAGGAGATGTGCGATCTGTCGCGTGGCTGGTTTCGCGCCGTCTTGCTGGACCTGGCCCGGCAGGCCGGGGCCGCCGAGCCGGAACGTCTGGTCCGGCAGCTGGTGCTGCTGTACGACGGCGTGACCGTCGCCGCGCAGATGGATCGCAATCGCACCGCCGGCGCCGAGGCGCGCGCCCTGGCGGCCGACCTGATCGCCGCAGCCATCCCGCGCTGAGCGCCGCTACTCGCCAGCCGGGGGGCGGTAGCCCAGGAACCGGCGCGCCTTGATCATCTGCCCGACCTCGGCGGGGACCATGCTCTCCCAGCTGCGGTCCCCCGCGCGAATCTTCGCCAGCACCTCGCGCGAGAAGATGTTCAGATAATCGCGGTTGAAGGTCTCGAGCGGCTTGATGAAACCGTTGTCGACCAGATACCCGAACAGCTTCCGCAGGGGCGGGGCGACCTGCAGGTTCTCGACGGTGATCAGCTCGCCGGAGTTCTCGAGCAAGGGGTAGATGTACAGGCGCAGGTCGTTCTTGAACAGGCGCCCGAAGGACTCGAGGATGCCGCCCTCCAGGCCGGAGTAGTACTTCTCCTCGAAGAGATCGCGCAGGCTGGGGACCCCCATCGTCAGCGCGATCTTCATCTTCGTGTAACGGCCCAGGTAGGCGGCCAGGCGGTAGTACTCGAAGTAGTCCGAGATCAGCACGGTCTTCCCCAGCGCGGCCAGCATGTCGGCGCGCGCCAGGAAGTCGCGCCGGTCGACCATGCCCCCCTCGTCGCGCAGGTTGCGCGTGGTCAGCTCCAGCAGCTCGATGATGCCGCCCTTCTCGTCGCCGGGCGAAGCGGCCAGGTCGCGCTCGAAGGTGGCGCGGGCGTTGTTCAACATGTCGATGTTGACGTGGCAGACCGGCCGGAAGCTGCCCCGTTCCACCAGCACGTTCTTCTTGTACAGGACCTCGGACGGCTGCAGCACCGTTCCGCGCGGATCGAACATGGCGGCCCCGGACAGGCCCACCTGCACCAGCTTCAGGCTCATCAACCGGTTGTCGACCTGCCGGAACTCGATGCCCGAGAACTCGATCATGTCGACCTCGATCCGCTGCGTGGTCAGGCCATCCAGCAGCGACTCGATCAGCAGCTCGGGCTCGCTGCTGAGGAAGAAGGCCCCGTACAGCAGGTTCACGCCCACGATGCCCAGCGCCTCCTGTTGCAGGGCGTTCTCGCTGTCGAGCATGCGCACGTGAATGATGATCTGGCTGTCCTGATCACGAGGACGCGACTGGAACTTCACGCCCATCCAGCCGTGGCACTCGCTGGAGCCCCGGTAGCTGCGCGCCGACACGGTGTCGGCAAAGGCGAAGAACGCCGTCGATTCGCCGCGCGAGTCGGCCAGGCGGGCCAGGTTCAGGCCGTGCTCGTGATCGAGCATCGACTGCAGGCGGGGCCGGCACACGTAGCGCTCGGCCTTGCCGTAGATCGCGTCGCTGACGGCCATGTCGTAGGCCGACATGCTCTTGGCGATCGTGGCCGATGCGCCGCGAGCCCGGAAGAACCAGCGGACGACCTCCTGTCCGGCCCCGATCTCCGCGAACGTGCCGTAACGGCGGGCGTCCTGGTTGATCAACAAGGACTTGGTGTGCGTATCGACGACGCGATCCTGCACCTTGGATGGGATCATCGCCGCCCCACTCTAAACCCGCGCGGCGCTGGCCGTGAAACGATTCGAGGGCGAGGCGCGTCCCAGCGGCTGCCGTGCCGTCGCGACCTCGTCAGCGGCAGGAGGGACCATTCCCCCCTGCCGCCGGTCGAAGAACAATGCAGTTTTGCTGCCATGCAAATAGGTAATTTAAATTACCAAAAACGGTCCGTGCGAAGGCAGGTCCGTGCCTCGTTGTTGCCGCGGGGACAACTGGATGTTGTCGCGCGCACACGCTGGGGCGGCGGCCGCGACCGAAAACCGCGCCGAGCGGACACATAGGCGCACCTTTTCCTCAATTCGGTCCGGCGAATTGTCGATGTCCGAGGCCGCTTGACCGCCTCTTCGTCGCCCATTCAGGAGAGTGACACGCCGCCCGCGCTCGAGCGCGGTTCGTCATTGGGCCGCTACGTCATCCTCGGGCTGGTGGGCCGGGGCGGGATGGGCGAGGTGTATGCGGCCTACGATCCCGAGCTGGATCGGAAGGTGGCCATCAAGCTGCTGCGCATGGGACGGACCGGCGACGACGGCCGGATGCGGCTGCTGCGCGAGGCGCAGGCGATCGCGAAGCTGTCGGATCCCAACGTCGTCGTGGTCTACGACGTGGGCACGCTGGGCGAGCAGATCTTCATCGCCATGGAGTTCGTCGAGGGGCACACCCTGAACTACTGGATGCTGGCCGGCGAACGGGCCTGGTCCGAGGTCCTGAAGATCTTCGCGGAGGCGGGGCGCGGTCTGGTGGCCGCCCATGAGAAGGGGCTGGTGCACCGCGACTTCAAGCCCGACAACGTGATGGTGGGCTTCGACGGCCACGTGCGCGTCATGGACTTCGGTCTGGCGCGCAGCGTGAAGGACGACAAGGGGGACAAGGGGGACAAAGCCGACCAGCCGGACACGCCGGACAGATTCGAAAAGACGCTGGTGGGGATGGAGATCTCGCGCGCGCCCGAGGGCCGGCCCGAGGCGACGCCGCCGGCCGGCGGTCCGGCGCCGGCGAGCGGGCGGCGCACCCCCCCGGTGTTCGATGTCGTCGACATGGATTCGACGATGGCGCTGTCCTCGCCCGCGCCGCAGACACCGCGCGCCGGCGTGCCGCTGTCACTGGACCTCACGCTGACCGGCGAGATGCTGGGCACGCCCGCCTACATGGCGCCGGAGCAGTTTCGCGGGCGCGCCACCGACGCCAAGACCGACCAGTTCAGCTTCTGCGTGGCGCTGTACGAGGCGCTGTACGGGGAGCGGCCCTTTCACGGGTCGTCGTTCGGCGCGCTGTCCGACGCGGTGCTGAAGGGCGCCGTGCGCGAGCCGCCCCCCGGCCGCGACGTGCCCGCCGGAATCCGGCAGGCCGTGCTGCGGGGGCTTAGCCCGGACCCCAACGACCGCTGGCCCACGATGAAGGCGTTGCTGGCCGAGCTGGAGAACGATCGGCTGGTGGCCGGCCGGGATCGCTTCGTGAGCGGAGCCGCCGCCAAGCTGGCCGACGTCTGGGAGGCGCCGGCGCTGGGTCATCCCCTCGATACGGCAGCCAAGGCGGAGACCAGGCGCGCCTTTCTGGGCACCGGCAAAGCGTACGCGGCCAACGCCTTCGAGACCGTGAGCCGGTTGCTGAACGACTACGCCCGCGCCTGGTCCGACACGTACATCGAGGCCTGCGAGGCCACCCACCTGCGTGGCGAGCAGTCGTCCGAGGTCCTGGATCTGAAGATGGCGTTCCTGAACGAGCGCCTGGAAGACCTGCGCGCCCTGTGCCGGGTCTTCCGCAACGCCACGCCCGACGTGGTGGAGAACGCCGTCACCGCCGCCGGCGCGCTGCGCGGTCTGGACCGCGCCATGGACGTGAAGCTGCTGCGCGCGGTGGTGAGGCCGCCCGAGGACGCGCGCACGCAGGCGGCCGTCGAGGAGCAGCGAACCCGTCTGGCGGAGGGGCGCGTGCTGGGGCAGGTCGGACGCTCGCTGGACGCGCTGGGGCTGATGACGAAGGTCGAGACGGTGGCGCGCGAGCTCGCGTATGGACCGCTGCTGGCCGAGGTCCTGCTGGAGATCGGGAAACAGCACGCGGATCGGCTGGAGGGAGAAGAAGCCGCCCGGGCCCTGGAAGAGGCCCTGTGGACCGCCGAGATCAACCGCCACGACGAGGTGGCCGCCGAGGCGGCGGTCTGCCTGGTCTACATGACGGGCGATACGCTGATGCGCTTCGAGGCGGGCGAGATCTGGGCCCGCCATGCCGAGGCGGTGTTGCGCCGCATGGGGGGCCACGACCGCCTGTGGGGCTGGCTGTACAACAACCGCAGCGCCATGCGCCAGCGCCAGGGGCGGATGCTGGACGCGCTGGCCGACGCCCGCGCCGCCGTGGCCATCAAGGAGAAGTCGGAGGGACCGGACAGCCCCGACACGGGACAGTCGCTGACGAACATCGCGCTTTACCTGGCCGAGCTGGACAATCTGGACGAGGCCGAGCAGCACGCGCGGCGGGCCGTCCAGATCGCCGAGGTGGGGCTGGGCCCGGCCCACCCCCGGACCGCCATCCTGCTGTTCAACTACGGCGAGGTGCTGAACCGGTTGAAGCGGTATGCGGCAGCCCGGGTGGTCGCGCAGCGGGCGCTGGAGATCCTGGAGGGCAACGTGGCCTCGGACGGGTTGATCCTGGCTTACCCGCTGATGGTGCTGGGCCTGGGCTACCTGAACGACGACATGCCGGACAAAGCCCTGCCCTTGCTGGAGCGGGCGGTGCGCATCCGCGACGCCGGGGAGACCGAGCCGGCGCTGCGGGGGGAGTCGCATTTCGCGCTGGCGTGCGCGCTGCGGTCGACCGGCGCCCCGGGCAAGCGCGCCGTGGCGCTCGCCCAGACGGCGCTGGGCGAGTTCTCGCGCGCGTTGCGGGCCCCGGGCGCGCGTCGCGAGATCGTACGTTTGCAGCAGTGGCTGGACGAGGTGCGCGTCGACGACGCGCTGGCGCCGCCGTTGTCGGCCGGGCAACGGCAGATGCCGCGCTGACAACGGGCCGGGCGGGCGCGAACCGCCGAATTGTTAGCCAGTGCACCAAAAATGACGTAATTCGCGATACAGTTCCTGGCGTGATTAATGCTTGGGATGGGAGCAATGCCCATCACCGCCCTCGCGACGAAGAAATCGCCAACCTCCCCCATCTTCGTCGCCTCCCTCGGTCTGCTGCTGGCCGCGCCCCTGTTCGCGGCCGGCTGTGACGGCGCCTCCCCGTCCGACCAGCTACCCCCGAACGTGTCGGACGACGCCATCACCTCCGAGAATGGCCTGGCGGCGATCAACGGGCTGGCGGCGATCAACGGGCTGGCGGCGATCAATGGGCTGGCGGCCATCAACGGGCTGGCGGCCATCAACGGCCTGACCAGCACCGCGCCGCTGATCGACACGGCCGACGGCCGCGTCACCATGTCCTACCTGGTTCGCTGCGCCCTGCCCGAAGGCCACAGCGTGACCTTGTCGGATCACAACGGCATCCCCTACACGTTCAATGGACGTATCGGCCTGACGCCGCAGTGGGAGACGGGCAGCTGCAACACCGACTGCCAGGAGCAGATCTCGGCTTGCCTGATGGCGCACGTGAACACGACGGGGCGCCACATCGGCCTGTGGCTGGTGGGCGACAACAGCGCGCTGGGCTGGGGCCTGTCGCCCAGCTACCCGTACCAGGAGGGCTCGTTCTTCGGGAACATCTTCACCTCGCCCCCCCAGGCCTACTACTGCAACGGTGAGGACTACGATCTGGCGGTCGTCCCGGGGCGCCTGGGAGCCAACCAGAGCGGCGCGCCCTACACCGATCCGTTCACCAACGGCGCGTGCAAGATGAACTGCATGGCCGCGCCGCCGCCGGGTGGAGCCAGCGGCTACGCCACCTGCAAGGCCTTCAAGCACGTCGTGACGGTGTACCGCGATTGGGACTCCCACACGCCCTACAAGATCTGCTCGCGTGTCACCGGGGCTTGCCTGACCGCCCCCGCGACCAGCGGCGCCAAGTTCACGCTGACCGCGGCCACGGCAGCGCTGAATCAGCAGTTCTACGTCAGCCGGGTGAACCCGGGACAGTACAGCGTCTGCTCGGCGCAGACCGGGTTGTGCGTGTCACAAGCGCCTGGACCCGCGGCGGCCCTGCAGCAGGCGGCCTTCAGCGGCGCAGCCAATCAGACCTGGATCATCACGCCTCACAAGGGCGGGGATGGCTACTACTACGCGTGCGCGGCACAGCTGGGGGGCCTGTGCGTGGCGGAGGCCGGCGTCGCCCCGGGCACCGTGCAGAGCGAGGTCTTCCATGACGTCAGCGCGCAGCAGTGGCGGATCGACCCGGTGCTGTAGCCGGGCGGAATAAGCTTCCCTTATTCTGAACGACAAAGTTATTTATTGGAATTATAGTTGAGGTAGCCCCAAGATCGGACGAAGTCTCTTTCAAGGAGCTTCGTCCGATGTCCATGAGCCCGCGTCCCGCCTCGAAGTACCGGCCGTCTGCCACGGTCGCGCTGCCCGATCGCACCTGGCCCTCCCGCGTCATCAGCCACCCCCCCCTGTGGTGCAGCTCGGACCTGCGTGACGGCAACCAGGCGCTGATCGAGCCGATGGACCGCGGCCGCAAGCAGCGCATGTTCGACCTGCTGGTGCAGATCGGCTTCAAGGAGATCGAGGTGGCTTTCCCCTCCGCCTCCCAGACCGACTTCGACTTCGTGCGCGCCCTGATCGAGGAGGGCCGCATTCCGGACGACGTGACCATCCAGGTGCTGACGCCCGGGCGGGAGGATCTGATCGCGCGCACGTTCGAGGCGGTGCGCGGCGCCCGCCGCTGCACGATGCACTTCTACAACGCCATCTCGCCGCTGTTCCGGCGGGTGGTGTTTCGAAAGGATCGCGCCGGCACGCTGGAGATCGCCACGGCCGCGGCGCGACAGATCAAGCAGCTGGCCGACGGTCAGCCGCAGACGGACTGGACCTTCGAGTATAGCCCCGAGACGTTCACCGCCACCGAGCTGGACTTCTCGAAGGCCGTCTGCGACGCCGTCATCGACATCTGGCAGCCGACCCCCGAGCACAAGGCGATCTTGAACCTGCCGGCCACCGTCGAGATCGCCACGCCCAACGTCTACGCCGACCAGATCGAGTGGATGCATCGCCACCTGCAGCGGCGCGATTCGATCATCCTCAGCGTTCACCCGCACAACGATCGCGGCACGGGGGTGGCCGCGGCCGAGCTGGCCGTCATGGCGGGCGCCGATCGGGTCGAGGGCTGCCTGTTCGGCAACGGCGAGCGCACCGGCAACGTCGACCTGGTGACGCTGGCGCTGAACCTCTACAGCCAGGGGATCCATCCCGGGCTGGACTTCTCGGACATCGATCGGGTGCGGCGCGAGGTCGAGGTGTGCAACCAGCTGCCCGTTCATCCGCGGCATCCTTATGTCGGCGATCTGGTGTTCACGGCGTTCTCGGGCTCGCACCAGGACGCCATCAAGAAGGGCTTCGCCGAGGCGGCGGCCGCCGGCGACGCCGCCGGGACGCAGCACTGGGACATCCCCTATCTGCCCATCGACCCCGCGGACCTGGGGCGCAGCTACGACGCCGTGATTCGCGTGAACAGCCAGTCGGGCAAGGGCGGCGTGGCCTACCTGCTGGCCGCCGAGTACGGCTTCGAGCTGCCGCGCCGGCTGCAGATCGAGCTGGCGCGCCTGGTCCAGGAGGTCACGGATGCCTCGGGCAAGGAGATCGGGGCGGCCGAGATCCACGCCATCTTGCAACGCGAGTACCTGGCCCCCACCGCGCCCTACCGTTACGTGGCGCACCAGACGGCCGCCGCCCAGCTGGGCGGGGCGGTGAACCTGACATTGGAGCTGGAGATGGACGGCGCGCGACGGGTGGCGCGCGGCAGCGGCGCCGACGCGCTGGCGGCCGCGGTGGACGCGCTGAAGGTGGCCGCCGGGAAGCTGATCCCGCTGGACCAGAGCCAGCACGTGCGGACGGGGCGGGGGGGCGGCGCCGGTGACGTCGTCTCCTACGTCGAGCTGCGCGTCGACGGGGAGGGGGGGCCGGCGGTGCAGGGCGTGGGGACGGATCGCGACGCCACGGCGGCCATCATCAGGTCGGTTCTGAGCGCGTTGAATCGTGCGTCGGCGGCGCGGCGGGCGCACGCCGCGGCCTCGTGAACCGGCGCCTCCCGCGCTTCAACTGGTTCGCGGCGCTGTGGTAGTTTGCGGCCCCACGCCATGGCACGGATCAACACCAACTATCAGAAGCTGCAAGCCGGTTACCTGTTCCCCGAGATCGGCAAGCGCGTGCGCGCGTTTGCCGCGCAGAACCCGGCCGCGAAGATCATCCGGCTGGGCATCGGGGACGTCGTGTTGCCCCTGCCGCCGCCCATCGTCGACGCGCTGAAGGCGGGCGCCGACGAGCTGGCCCACAAGGAGTCGTTCAAGGGCTACGGGCCCGAGCAGGGGTACGACTTCCTGCTGTCGGCCATCGCCGCGCACTACCAGGAGCAGGGTGCCGAGGTGCAGCCGGACGAGGTGTTCGTGTCGGACGGCTCGAAATGCGACACCGCCAACATCCAGGAGATCTTCGCCGCCGACAGCCTGATCGCCGTGACCGACCCCGTGTACCCGGTCTACGTCGACACCAACGTCATGGCGGGTCGAACGGGCGCGGCCGACGCCAGCGGGCGCTACGCGGGGTTGACCTATCTGCCGACCACGGCCGAGAACGGCTTCGATCCGCCGCTGCCGTCGAGCCGCGTCGATCTGGTGTACCTGTGCTCGCCCAACAATCCGACCGGCGCCGTGATGTCACGGGAGAGCCTGGCCCGCTGGGTGTCGTGGGCCAAGGCGAACAGCGCGGTCATCCTGTTCGACGCCGCCTACGAGGCCTTCATCCGCGAGCCCGGCCTGCCCCATTCCATCTACGAGATTCCCGGCGCCCGCGAGGTGGCCATCGAGTTCCGCAGCCTGTCGAAGACGGCCGGCTTCACCGGCACGCGCTGCGCGTACATCGTGGTGCCCAAGCAGCTGAAAGGTTTCGATGCCTCGGGCGCCGAGGTGCCCCTGCACGGGCTGTGGAATCGCCGGCACAGCACGAAGTTCAACGGCGTGTCGTATCCGATCCAGCGGGCGGCAGCCGCCGTGTTCACGCCGGCCGGACGGGCGGCCGTGCAGGCGAACATCGATGCCTACATGGAGAACGCCCGCATCATTCGAGAGGGGCTGACCTCCGCCGGCTACACGGTTCACGGCGGCAAGAACGCCCCCTACGTGTGGCTGAAGGTTCCCGGCGGTCTGACCTCGTGGCAGTTCTTCGACAAGCTGCTGGGTGAGGCCCACGTCGTGGGCACGCCAGGCTCGGGCTTCGGTTCGTGCGGGGAGGGTTACTTCCGGCTGTCCGCCTTCGGCTTCCGCGAGAACGTCGAGGAAGCCGTGGCCCGCATCGCCACCAAGCTGCCGGCCCGCTGAGCGACCCGGCGGCGGCAGTCCGCCGCATCCGATCCGGTCGAACGACCGAACCAACTGGCGCGCCAGCGCACCGAGCGATGAGGGGGTGGTGAGCCCCCTTCATCGCCCGGCCGGCGCGGCCTGACCGCTACTGGCAGCGCGCCTGGAAGGTCAGGAACTTGTTCGGGCCCGGGCAGGGGTCCGTGATGAACGTCGAGTTCGCCGAAAGCACGGAGCAGGACTGCTGGCCCACACAGGCGGCCTCGACCACGGTGCGCGAGTTCGGCGAGTCACAGGACGACAGCGCGAAGTTGCCGCAGGTTCCGGTGGCCGTTCCGAAGCTGACGAAGTCGAACGACGAGATGACCTGACCCGCCGGGCAGCTGATCATCGCCCGGTCGCCTTCCTGCACCACGCCGCAGATCGAGCAATCGACGGCCACGTTGCTGACGTTCGCGCCTGCCACGGTCCCACTGGGGTTGGCGGTGACCGAGCAGACCTGATCGGCTGGCGACGCCAACACGCTGACTGCGTAGGTGTTGCCGTTCGTCAGCGGGGTGGCGAACGTGAACGTGGTGCTCATCGCCGGCACGGCCAGATCGTCGGCCAGGTTGTTCTGCAGGACCAGGCCGGTGCCCACCAGACCGGTCACCGTGCCGCCGATGGTGTGCGGACCGGCGCAATCCACCAGGACGGTGACGTTCGCCGTGACCGTCCCCATGGCCGGCGTCACCACGCAGGTCTGGGCGGGCCCCGTCGGCTGCGTCATCACCGAGATGTTGAACATCTGATTGGTCGACAGCTGCGTCGGGAACGGCGCCGTCATGTTACCGCTGATGGGCAGGGTGCCGGCGATGGCGTCTTGCAGCACCAGCCCGGTGCCCATCAGGCCGACCACCTGCGCGCTGACGGTATACAGCGACGTCGTGCAGGTGATGACCACCGTCGTGATGTCGGCGTTGCTCACCGGACCCATGTTCGCGGACGGCGTGCAGACCTGAACCGGACCGGTCGGCTGCGTCAGGACCGACACGTTGTACATGCCGCCGCTGGCCACAGGCGTGTTGAACATGAAGGTCGTGTCGGGACCGTTGACGGTGACGTCGTCGCCCCCGTTGTTTTGCAGGACCAGGCCGCTGCCGGTCAGCCCGACGATCGTCCCCCTGACCTGGAACGAACTGGTGGAGCAGGCCACCGCCACGGTCACATCGCCGCCGCCCACGGTCGCCGGAGTGGACGGCATGACCGTACAGGTCTGGCTGGGTGCGGAGGGTTGCTGCGCCACCGTCACCCGGTAGGTCGACCCGCTGGCCACCTTCGTCGGCATGTTGAACGTGCTGTTCATGGTGACCGGCACGACGTCGGCGCCGCTGTTCAGGATCAGCCCCGTGCCCAGCAGGCCGGTGACCGTGACGCGAACGTTGTACGTGTTGGTCACGCAGGTGACCGCGACGCTGACGTCACTGCCGGCCACGACGCCCGTCGCGTTCTGGCCGACCGTGCAGGTCTGGCTGGGCGTGGTGGGCTGGATGGCGACGCCGACCGCGTAGCTGCCGCCACTGAGGACGGCGGCCGGGAACACGACCGTGCCAGGGGCCGTGACCAGCGTCGAGTTGCCGTTGTTTCGCAACACCAGGCCGTTTCCGGTCAGACCGGTGACGACCGCCTGAACGTGGAAGGCGTTCGTCGCGCACGAGATCATCACGTTCGTGATGTTGGCGTTCGTCACGGTGCCCGAGCCGTTGGTCACCAGGCAGGTCTGGCTGGGGGCCGTGGGCTGGGTGGCCACGGTGACCGCGTAGGAGGTCCCGATCGCCAGCGGCGTGGGGAAGGCGAACATGCCGTCGGCCGTCACCGTCTGGTTCTCGTTGCCGTTGTGCAACACCACCGGACCGCGCAGGCCGGTGATCTGCCCGCCGATGGTGAACTTGTCAGCGGCGCAGTTGATGACGACGCTGGTGACCGGCGAGGCCCCGATGGTGCCGGTCCCGCCGCTGACCACGCAGGTCTGGGTCGGGGGCTGGGTCAGCACGGTCACCGCGAAGGCGGCGCCGCTGGCCAGCGGGGTGGCGAACGTGAACGAGGTGGCGTTGGCGGGGACGGTCAGGTTGTCCCCCGCGTTGTCCTGCAGCACCAGGCCGGCCGTGGTCAGGCCCGAGATGGTGCCGCCCACCGCGAAGGTCTTCGTGGTGCAGGTGATGGCGACCGAGTTGACGTCGGCCGCGCCGACGGTGCCAGTGCCGGTGCCGGTGGTGACCGTGCAGGTCTGCGCAGGGCCGGTCGGCTGCGCCAGGACGGTGACCGCATAAGGGCTGCCACTGTCGACGGGCGTCGAGAAGGCGAACGTGGTGGCGCCCGCCGCGACGGTCAGGTTGTCACCGGCGTTGTCCTGCAGCACCAGCCCGCCGCCCGTGAGGCCGGTGATCGTTCCACCGACCGTGAACGTCTTGGCGACGCAAGTGATGGCGACGTTCGTGATGCCGGCCGTCGTGACCGTGCCGGTGCCCGCCTCGACCGTGCAGATCTGGGTGGGGGACGCCGGTTGCGTCAGCACCGTGACCGCGTACGGCGCCCCGGACGGGACGGCGGTGGCGAACGTGAACGTGGTGGCGCCCGCGGGGACGGTCAGGTTGTCCCCCGCGTTGTCCTGCAGCACCAGGCCGGTGCCGGTGAGGCCGGTGATCGTTCCGCCGACCGTGAAGGCGTCGTACACGCAGGTGATGGCCACCGTGGTGACGTTGGACGCGCCGACCGTGCCGCTGCCGCCCGTGACCGTGCAGACCTGGGTCGGTGCGGACGGCTGCGTCAGCACCGTGACGGAGTAGGCGCTGCCCGTGGCCAGCGGTGTGGCGAAGGCGAAGGTGGTGGCGCCGGCGGGGATCGCCAGATCGTCACCCGCGTTGTTGCGCAGGACCAGGCCGGTGCCGGACAGGCCCGCGATGGTGCCGCCGACCGTGTAGGTCGCTGCCGGCGTATCGGTGCTGGGCGCGTCGGGGATACCACCGTCGGTCGTGGTGCCGCCCCCGTGGCCTCCGCCACCGCTCGCGCCTCCGGCGGCGCCGCCGTGGCCGGCCGCGCCTGCATCGGGCTTCGAGCTGTTGCTGTCACAGCCAGCGGCCACACTCATGACCAAAGCAAGTACAAAACTAGTCTTTTTCATCGGCGCCCCCAGGAAGATGGAATCGACAGGGTAACCAATCTCACGGGTTTGGAAAGGATCTGCGGGTCCAAAGGTCTCGCCGCGCGTCAGCCGGCGAAGCCGAGGAACGAGAAAACGTGACCGGGGACGCGCCAGCGACGACTGGGCCGCCCGTCAGTCGGTCGAACGAGGGTCGGTCGCCGGGCGCGGCTCCGGCGGCGTTGGCGGCTGCGTTTCCTTGTGCTCGGCGCTGTCGCCGGCCTTTCCGCCGATGCCGTGCTCTTCCAGCTTCGCGTACAGCAGGGGGCGGCCGATGCCCAGCAGCCGCGCCGCCGCCGAGCGGTTCCCCTTCGCCTGTTCCAGGGCTTGCAAGATGAGGGAGCGTTCCAGGCGCGCCACGGAGGGGCGCAGCGACAGGTCCACGGGCCCGCTGGGCGGGGCCCCCCGGGCGCCAGCCCCCTCGGGGGGCGCGGCCGGGGCGTTGCGGATCGCTTCAGGCAGGTTCCCGGCGTCTATCACCTCGCCCCCGGTCAGGACCGCGGCCCGCTCGATGACGTGGAACAGCTCGCGGACGTTCCCCGGCCAGCCGTACGCCACCAGCCGTTCCATCGCCTCCTCCGAGACGGCGCGCGCCGGCGTGCCCCGCAAGGCGTGCGCGACCAGCAAGGGGATGTCGCTGCGCCGGGCCCGCAACGGCGGCACCTCGATCTCGATGACCGCCAGCCGGTAGTACAGGTCGTCGCGCAGCGCCGCCCCGGTGACGCCGGGCCGCACCGGCCGGCTGGTGGCGGCGATGATGCGGACCTGACTGGTCACCACGTCGTCGCCGCCCACCCGCTCGTACGTGCCCTCCTGCACCACGCGCAGCAGCTTCGTTTGCAGCGGCAGGTCCAGATCTCCGATCTCATCCAGGAAAAGCGTGCCCTGGGCGGCCGCCTCGAAGCGGCCGGCGCGGCGCGCCGCCGCGCCCGTGAAGGCGCCCCGCTCGTGCCCGAACAGCTCGCTCTCGATCAGGGTGGGGGGCAGGGCGGCCAGGTTCACCGCCACGAAGGGGTGGCGGGCCCGCGCCGAATGTCCATGGATGGCGCGGGCCACCACCTCTTTTCCGGTGCCTGTCTCGCCGGTGATCAGCACGGGCGCCGACGAGGACGCCGCCCGGCCGATGAGCTTCCAGACCGCCAGCATCGCGGCGCTGGTCCCCACCAGCTCGCCGCGCTGTTCCCCTGGCGTCACCACGGTCGCGGTGGCGCGGGTCAGCACGCGCTGGCGAATGGCCCGGTCGACCGTGGCGCGTAGGGCGGCCAGGTCGAACGGCTTCGTCAGGTAGTCGAAGGCGCCGTCACGCATGGCGCGGATGGTCCGCTCGCTGTCGCCGTAGGCGGTGGCGATGATGACCGGCACGTCCGGCGCGGCGCCCTCGCGCAGCTCCTCGAGGTAGGCCAGGCCGTCGCCGTCGCGCAGGCGGATGTCCAGCAGCACGCAGTCTATCGGGTGCGCCGCCAGGGCCGCCCGCGCTTCGCCGATGCCGGCGGCGGGCCACGCTTCGTGGCCCATCGCGCCCACCACCTCGACCAGGCCCTGGCGCAGACCGGGCTCATCTTCGACGATCAGGACTCCGCTCATGCTGCTCCTCGTGCGGCTTCGCCAGCGCGCTGTCCGTCGGTCAGCGCGGGCAGGGTCAACTCGAAACGGGTCACCTCGGCGCCCCGCGCGTAGGTCAGATCGCCGCCGTGCGCGCGGGCGATGCCGCGGGAGATGGCCAGGCCCAGGCCCGTGCCGTCCGCCTTCGTGGTGAAGAAGGGCTCGAACAGCTCGACCGCGCGGGTGGGGGCCACGCCCGCCCCGCGGTCCTCGACGGCGATGCGCAGGGAGGACGCGCCCTGGGGGCCGGCGCCCTGGGCGAGGCCGCGGGGGCCCTCCTCCACGGTCGCCACCACGACGGCACCGGGCTTCGATGCCTCCACCGCGTTCCGCAGCAGGTTGTCGATGGCCCGTCCCAGGGCATCGGGATCGGCGTTCACCCGGCCCTCTCCGGCGGCCCGCAGGGTCACGCCCTTCTCGGCCGCCCACGGCGTCATCACCTCGATGCGGGCGCGCAGCAGCTCGTCGACCGCCACCGTCCGGCGCGGACCCAGCGGCCGGCCCGAGACGATCAGCAGGTCCGCCACCAGCCGATCCAGGCGGGCGATCTCCGACGAGGCGTGTTCGATGGCGCGCTTCAGATCGCTCGAGAGCGCGCCCGCGTTCATCATGGCCAGGTCCAGGCGCAGCTTGATGGAGGCCAGCGGGTTGCGGACCTCGTGCGCCACGCCGGCGACCACCCGGCCCAGCGCCGCCAGCCGCTCCTGCCGCGCCAGATCGCGGCCCAGCTGCTCCTGGATGCGGCGCGCCTCGGCCAGATGGCCCGCCAGCTGGGCGATGCCGTCGGCGATGTCGCCGAACTCCTGCACGGACGTGGCCGGGATGGACGCCGAGAGATCGCGCGCCAGCGCGTTCAACGCGCCTTGCAGCGCCCCGGTGCCGCGTTTCACGGTGATCAGCGCGTCGGCGGCGCACAGCACCAGCAACAGCGCCGAGACGGTCAGCGCCCCCACCAGCCAGCGCCACACCTGCAGCGTCGGTGAGGGCTTCACCGCCATGGCCGCCCAGGCGTAGCGGCCCTGCGGCGCGCGCTCGATGCGGGCCACCAGGTGGCCGCCGGGGACGCTGATCTCGCCGTCGGCCGTGCCGGTCGCGGCGCGGGCCACCACGGCGTTCATGAAAGGTTGCCAGATGCCGGGGACGTGCGGCGCGATGTCGGCCAGGCTATCGGTCACGCCCGCACGCATGCCGACGACGTACGACGCGCCTGGCGGTCCGGCGTCGGGGCCACCGGACTTCAGGTGGGCCAGCTCTTCCTGGATCGCCTCGTGCGCGCGCTCGATCCGCTGGAACGTGGTGGTGTTGATGGCCCGGTACAGGGCGGCCGCCGACAGCGCGGCGGTCCCCACGCCGAGCGCGGCGACCAGCAACAGGCGCGAGCGTATGGGGCGTCGGGTGGTCACAGGAATTCCGGCCTCCGCCTGTCCAGCAAGGGCGGTGCCGCTGCAGAAGCCCTTTCAGCGGTCCAAACGCCCGCGAATTCGGCTGCAAACATGCCACGCTTCGCGACAGTTGTCTCGATTCGCGACAGATGAGACGCTTCGGCAGACCGCGGGCGCGGCGTCGCTGTCGGGGACCGTGGTGGCCCAGGACTTGCGGCGGGCGCGATTCGCGTTCCCCAACCCCATGGCGAGATCGATGCCCCATTCTCCCTCGCGACCTTCGTCCAGCCACCCCTGCCGTCTTGCGCGCGATCGCCTTCTGGTCTGCCCTCGGGACGCCACCAGGCGCCTGGTCGCGCTGATCGCCGTGGCTGGCATCCCCGTCGTGATGACGGCCCGGGCCGGCGCCGACGAGGCGCCCGGCGACAAGCTGTCGCTGTCCCGGGCCGAGACGCTGGCGTTGCAGCACCAGCCGAACGTGGCGGTGGCGGCGGGCCAGACCGAGGCCTCCGAGGGGCGCGTCGAGGAGGCGCGCGCCGGGTACCTGCCCCAGGCCACCATCACCGGGGTCTATCAGCGGACGACGGGGAACTTCGCGCCGCGGCCCGGGGGCTTGCCCTCCAGCGCGGTCAACACCATGACCGGCATGCCGATCGTCGAGGCCTCGCCCACCTGGTCGTCGAAGACGTACAACTACTTCAACCTGGGCGCGAGCGCGTCGCAGCTGATCTACGACTTCGGCCAGACGAACGGAAAGTGGCACGCCGCCCAGGCCAGCCGGGACGCGGCGCGGGAGAACGAGCGGACCGTGCGGGTGCAGACGCTGTTCGCCGTGCGGCGCGCCTTCCTGCAGGCGCGCGCCCAGGCCCAGCTGCTGACCGTCGCGCAGGACACGGTGAAGAATCAGGAGAGGCACGTCGCGCAGACGCAGAGCTTCGTGCGCGCCGGCATGCGGCCCGACATCGACCTGGCCACGGTGCGGACCGACCTGGCGAACGCCAAGGTGCAGCTGGTCACCGCGAACAACAACCTGGTGCTGGCGCGGGCCACGCTGAACCAGTCGATGGGGCTGGCGGCCACGGCCCGGTACCAGCTGGCGGACGACGACCTGGCGCCCATCGACGGCGAGGATCGGTCGATCGACGAGCTGATGAATCAGGCCATCAAGAATCGCCCGGAGCTGGCGAACCTGACCGACCAGCGGCGCGCCCAGGAGCTGACGGTGCGGGCGCTGAAGGGGGGCTACGGCCCCGCGCTCGGCGCCACGGCGGGCGGGACCGAGGCGGGCACCCAGGTCGACAACATGGTCCCCAACTGGTACGTGGGCCTGGCCCTGACCTGGCCCATCCTGCAGGGCGGGCTGACGCGCGGGCAGGTGCGCGAGGCGAACGGCACGCTGGCCACCCTGACGGCGACCGAGCAGGCCCAGTTGCTGCAGATCCGCGTCGACGTCGAGCAGGCGCAGCTGGCCGTGACGGCGGCGAAGTCGACCATCGAGGCCGCCCAGGAGGCGCTGGCGAACGCGCGCGAGCAGCTGCGCCTGGCGGAGCGACGTTACGAGACGGGCCTGGGCAGCGCGATCGAGCTCGGTGATGCGCAGGTCGCGGCCACGGCAGCCGCGGCGCAGGAGGTGACCGCTCGCTTCAGTCTGGGCACGGCGCGCGCGCAGCTTCTTGCCGCGCTGGGGGTCGCATGAGCACGAAGTCGCCCGAGGAAGCCAGTCGCGAGCAGAGGGACCGGTCCCCGGCCGCGAGCCGGGACGTCAACGGGGACGGCAGCCCCCGCGAGGTGCGCAAAGAGAAGGGGACGGCGCCGGGGAGCGGGCCGGCCCGGGCGCCGCGACCCGAGCGGGAGCCCGCTGCGACCTCGTCGCCGGCCCCGCGCGGCCGCCATCGGGTTCGTTGGATCCTGGGCCTCATCGTGGTGGCCCTGCTGGCGCTGGGCGTCCATCGCTGGCGCGCCCGGGACGCGGCCGAGAAGGCGGCGGGGGGCGCGGCCGCGAAGAACGCCGCCGACCGCCCGGTGCCCGTGCTGGTGGCGGCCGTCCAGCAGCGCGATGTCCCCATCTATCTGGAAGGGCTGGGCAGCGTCGTCGCCTACAAGACGGTCAACGTGCACACGCTGGTCGACGGCCGTCTGATGCGGGTCGCCTTCAAGGAAGGCCAGACCGTGAAGCACGGCGACCTGCTGGCCGAGGTGGATGCCCGGCCCTTCACCATCCAGCTGCACCAGGCCGAGGCGGCGCTGGCGCGCGACGACGCGCAGCTGAAGGGCGCCGAGAAGAACCTGGAGCGTTACGCGGCGGTCAGCGCCGAGCGGCTGATCCCGCAGCAGCAGACGGACGATCAGCGGGCGCTGGTCGAACAGCTGCGCGCCACCACGGCGAATGATCGGGCCCAGATCGAGAACGCCCGGCTGATGCTGGACTACGCGCGCATCACCTCGCCCATCGACGGCGTCGTGGGCGTGCGCCAGGTCGACCCGGGCAACATCGTCCACGTGGCCGACGCCAGCGGCATCGTGGTGGTGACCCAGATGGATCCCATCGCCGTGATCTTCACGCTGCCGCAGGACGATCTGCCCCAGGTGGTGAAGCAGCAGGCGAAGGGACCGCTGGAGGTGGAGGCCCTGGGCCGGGACGGCGACCAGGCGCTGGCCAGGGGCAAGCTGGCGGTCATCGACAACCAGATCAACCAGGCCACCGCCACCATGCGCCTGAAGGCGGTGTTCGACAATCCGGACCGCACGCTGTGGCCCAACCAGTTCGTGAAGACGCGGCTGCTGGTCGACGTGCGCAAGAACGTGCTGGTGGTGCCGGCGGTGGCCGTCCAGCGCGGCCCGCAGGGGACGTTCGTCTATGTCGTGACGCGGGAGGGACGCGCCGAGCAGCAGAACGTGGTGCTGGAAGCGACGGAGGGCGATCAGGCCATCCTCACCAGCGGCCTGACCGCCGGCGCCCGGGTGGTGATCGAGGGACAGGCGCAGCTGCGCGCCGGCGCCAAGGTCACGCTGCGCGATGGCGCCAAGGGCGGCCCGGGCGGCGGCCCGACCCACGGGGGCCAGGGCGACGGCAACCGCGGCGCGGGCGGCAGCGGCGGCCGTCGCCAGGGCGGCACCGGTGACGCCAGCGGATTCCGGGGCGCGGGGGCGCCCTGAGTGAACATCTCCGAGCCGTTCATCCGCCGTCCCGTCGGCACGTCGCTGCTGATGGCGGGCGTGCTGCTGGGCGGGGTAGCGGCCTTCCGGCTGCTGCCGGTGTCGGCGTTGCCCCAGGTCGACTATCCGACCATCGTGGTGTCGACCTCGCTGCCGGGCGCCAGCGCCGAGACGATGGTGTCGGCGGTGACGACCCCGCTGGAACGGCAACTGGGCCAGATCCCGTCGCTGGGTGAGATCACCTCGGTCAGCAGCGCCTCCACCTCGCAGATCACGCTGCAGTTCAACCTGGACCGCGACATCGACTCGGCCGAGCAGGACGTGCAGGCGTCGCTGAACGCCGCCTCGAACCTGCTGCCGCGCACGCTGCCCACGCCGCCCACCTACAGCAAGAGCAACCCGGCCGACGTCCCCGTGATCTCGCTGTCGATCAGCTCGGACACGGTGCCCCTGAACGTGGTCGACGACTACGCGGACTCGATCCTGGCCCAGAAGCTGTCGCAGGTGACGGGCGTGGGCCTGGTGACGCTGGCGGGCGGACAGCGGCCGGCGGTGCGGGTGCAGGTCGACCCGGTGGCCCTGGCGGGCCGTGGTCTGTCCCTGGAGGACGTCCGCGCCATCCTGGCCCAGGCCAACGTGAATCAGCCCAAGGGCAACCTGGACGGCGCCCGGCAGAACTACACGCTGGCCACCAACGATCAGCTAGAGGACGCCGCGCAGTACGGGCCGCTGGTGGTGGCCTACCAGAACGGCGCGCAGGTGCGCCTGTCGGACGTCGCCAAGATCGTGCCGGGCGTCGAGAACGCCGAGCTGGCCGGCTGGTCCAACGATCACCGCGCCGTCATCCTGAACGTCCAGCGGCAGCCGGGCGCGAACCTGATCCAGGTCGCCGATCGCATCCGCACGCTGTTGCCCGAGCTGAGCGCGTCGTTGCCCAAGGGCATCGACGTGCGGGTCCTCAGCGACCGCACCGAGACGGTGCGCGCCTCGGTCGAGGACGTGGAGATGACGCTGGCCCTCACCATCCTGCTGGTGGTGGGTGTCATCTACTTCTTCCTGCGCAACCTGCGCGCCACCCTCATCCCCGGCGTGGCCGTGCCGCTGTCGCTGCTGGCCACCTTCGGGGTGATGCTGTTCCTGGGCTACAGCCTGAACAACCTGACCCTGATGGCGCTGACCATCAGCACCGGCTTCGTGGTCGACGACGCGATCGTCATGATCGAGAACGTCTCGCGCTACATCGAGCACGGCGAACACCCGTTCGAGGCCGCGCTGAAGGGCGCCAAGCAGATCGGCTTCACCATCGTGTCGCTGACGGTGTCGCTGGTGGCGGTGCTGATCCCGCTGCTGTTCATGGGCGGCATCATCGGCCGGCTGTTCCGCGAGTTCGCCGTCACGCTGAGCACCGCCATCGTGGTCTCCGCCATCGTGTCGCTGACGCTGACCGCGATGATGTGCGCCCACATCCTGCGCCCCCACGAGGCGGAGAGGGAGAGCGCGGCGGCGCGGGTGTTCGGGCGCTGGCTGGACCGGGCCATCGCCGCCTACGACCGCTCGCTGGGGGTGGTGCTGCGCCACCAGACGCTGACCTTGCTGATCACGCTGGGGACCGTGGCGCTGACGGCCATCCTGGCCTTTTGGATCCCGAAGGGGCTGTTCCCCCAGCAGGACACGGGCCTGCTGCTAGGCGTGACGCAGGCGCCGCCCGACGTGTCGTTCGACTCGATGATGGACCGGCAGCGGGCGGTGGCGCAGACGATCCAGCGGGACCCGGGCGTCCAGGCGGTGTCTTCCTTCATCGGCGCCGACGGCAGCAACCCCACCCTGAACAGCGGGCGGCTCTCGATCACCCTGAAGCCGCGCAGCGGGGACGGCGCGCGGAAGGACAGCGCCGACGACATCATCGCCCGCCTGCAGCCCGAGCTGCAGAAGATCGCGGGCGTCGAGGTGTATCTGCGCGCGGTGCAGGATCTGCAGCTCGACAGCCGTCAGAGCCGCACCCAGTACCAGTATTCTCTCGAGGACGCCGACCCCACCGAGCTGGCCGAGTGGGCGCCCCGCGTGCTGGCGCGCCTGCGCCAGCTGCCCCAGCTGGCGGACGTCGCCACCGACGAGCAACAAGGGTCGCTGCAGCTATCGCTGGCGGTGGACCGCGACACCGCCTCGCGGCTGGGCGTCACCGCCCAGACCATCGATGACACGCTGTACGACGCCTTCGGCCAGCGTCCGGTCTCGATCATCTTCACCCAGCTGAACCTCTACCGCGTCATCCTCGAGGTCTCGCCCGAGTATCGCGACAACCCCTCGGCGCTGAACCAGATCTACGTACGGGCCACCAGCGGCGGGCAGGTGCCGCTGACCGCGTTCGCCCACTACGAGAAGTCCTACTCGGCGCTGTCCATCGCGCACGAGGGGCAGTTTCCGGCCGTCACGCTGTCGTTCAATCTGGCCGGACGCGCCTCCCTGGGGGACGCGGTTCGCGCCGTGAGCGAGGCGGTGGCCGCCATGGGCCCGCCGGCCGGCCTGCACGGCGCCTTCCAGGGCGCCGCGGCCGCCTTCGGCGACTCGCTGAGCACCGAGCCCATCCTGATCCTGGCCGCCATCGTGATGGTCTACATCGTGCTGGGCGTGCTGTACGAGAGCTACATCCACCCCATCACCATCCTGTCCACGCTGCCCTCGGCCGGCGTGGGGGCGTTTCTGGCCCTGATCGTCTGCCGCTCGGAGTTCAGCATCATCGCCCTGATCGGCATCGTGCTGCTGATCGGCATCGTGAAGAAGAACGCCATCATGATGATCGACTTCGCGCTGGAGGCCGAGCGCGACCGCGGCCTGTCGCCGGTCGACTCGATCCGCGAGGCCTGCCGGCTGCGCTTCCGCCCCATCATGATGACGACGCTGGCGGCGCTGCTGGGCGGCCTGCCGCTGGCGCTGGGCACGGGCACCGGCTCCGAGATGCGCCGCCCCCTGGGCATCTCGATCGTGGGCGGCCTGCTGGTGTCGCAGGTGCTGACGCTGTACACGACGCCCGTCATCTACCTGTTCATGGAGCGGATCGCGGTGCGCTTCCGGGGCAAGCCGGCGCCGGAGCAGGGCCCGCCTCCCAGCGCCGCGGCGTCGGATCCGGCGCCCCCGAAGGGGGCTACAAGGACCGTCCCTCTGGTGCCGGTGCGGGACGCCGAATGAACATCTCCGCGCCGTTCATCCGCCACCCGGTGGCGACCTCGCTGCTGGCGGCGGCGGTGCTGCTGGCGGGCGTGGCCGCCTACTTCGAGCTGCCCATCGCGCCGCTGCCCAGGATGGATTTTCCCACCATCTCGGTGTCGGCCTCCCTGCCGGGCGCCAGCCCCGAGACGATGGCGTCCTCGGTGGCCACGCCGCTCGAGCGTCGCTTCGGCCGCATCGCCGGCCTCACCGAGCTGACCTCGGCCAGCGCGCTGGGCTCGACCACCATCACCATGCAGTTCGATCTGGACCGCGACGTGACCGGCGCCGCCCGCGACGTGCAGGCCGCCATCAACGCCGCGGCCGGCGAGCTGCCCCCGAACCTGCCCAGCCTGCCCAACTATCGCAAGGTCAACCCGGCCGACTCGCCCATCCTGATCCTGTCGCTCAGCTCGAAGACGTTGCCGCTGGCGCAGGTGTTCGACGCCGCGAACAGCGTGCTGGCCCAGAAGTTCTCGCGCATCGAGGGGGTCGGTCAGGTGTTCGTGGGCGGCGGGCAGCAGCCGGCCGTGCGCGTGCAGGTCGATCCCGAGACGCTGGCGGGCCGCAATCTGTCCCTGGAAGACGTGCGGGGCGCGCTGGCCACGGCCACGTCGAACCAGCCCAAGGGCGCCGTGGCCGACGGCCGCCGCTCGTACGTCATCGACGCCAACAACCAGCTGTTCACCGCCGATCCCTACAAGAAGCTGGTCATCTCCTACCAGGCCGGGGCGCCGGTGCGCCTGGGCGACGTGGCCAACGTGTTCGACGACGTGGAGAACAACCGGCTGGCCGCCTGGATCGACGGCCGGCGTTCGGTGCTGATGATCATCCGCCGCGCCCCCGGCGCGAACATCCTGGAGACGATCGCCCGCGTGAAGGCGGCGTTGCCCACCCTGACCCAGTCCATCTCGCCGGCCATCGACGTGGCGGTGGCCGTCGATCGCACCCAGACCATCCGCGCCTCGGTGCGCGACGTGGAGATCACCCTGCTGCTGGGCGTGGCGCTGGTCACCTTCGTGGTGTTCCTGTTCCTGCGCAACGGCCGGGCCACCCTCATCCCCAGCGTGGCGGTGCCGCTGTCGCTGCTGGGCACGTTCGGCGTCATGTACCTGCTGGGCTACAGCCTGGACAACCTGTCGCTGATGGCCCTGACCATCTCCACCGGATTCGTCATCGACGACGCCATCGTCGTCACCGAGAACATCGCCCGGTTGATCGAGGGCGGGATGCCTCCGCTGAAGGCGGCGCTCGAAGGCTCGCGCCAGATCGGCTTCACCATTCTCTCGATCACCACGTCCCTCATCGCCGTGTTCATACCGATCTTGTTGATGGGCGGCGTGATCGGGCGGCTGTTCCGCGAGTTCTCGGTCACGCTGGCCATCGCCATCGCCATCTCGGCCCTGGTGTCGCTGACCCTGACGCCGACCATGGCGGCCAAGGTGTTGCGACCGCAGGATCCCGCCCGTCACGGCCGGTTCTACCGCTGGTCAGAGGGCGCCTTCGAGGCGCTGTCGCGCGGGTACGACCGCGCGCTGCGGGTGACGTTGCGGTACGCGAAGCTGACGGCCCTGGTGACGGTGGTCTTGACCGTGGGGCTGACGGTCCTGCTGGCCATCCGCATCCCCAAGGGGCTGTTTCCTCAGCAGGACACCGGACTGCTGTCCGGCTTCGCCCAGGCGTCACAGGACATCTCGTCGCCGGCCATGCGGGGCCGGCAAGAGGCGGTCAACGCCATCGTCAACGCGGATCCCGACGTCGACCACGCCGTGTCGTTCGTGGGCGCCGCGAACGGCTCCACGGGCAACACGGGCACGGTGTTCGTGGCGCTGAAGCCCTACGCCCACCGCAAGGCGACCCCCGATGAGGTGATCGCGCGCCTGCGGCCCAAGCTGGCCCAGGTGCCGGGCGTGACGCTGTTCCTGCAGTCGGTGCAGGACCTGCGCCTGGGCGGCCGCAGCTCGCGCACGCAGTACCAGTACACCATCGAGGGGCCGCGCCTGGACGAGCTGCAGCTATGGGTGCCGCGCCTGCTCGAGCGGATGCGCAAGGTGCCTCTGTTGAAGGATGTGAACACCGATCAGCAGACCTCCGGCCTGCAGCTGTCCGTGATCATCGATCGCGACACGGCCTCGCGGCTGGGGGTGACCGCGCAGGCGATCGACGACACGCTGTACGACGCCTATGGGCAGCGGCAGGTGTCGACCTCGTTCACGGCGCTGAACTACTACCGCGTGGTGCTGGAGGCGACGCCCGAGCGCCAGTCCGGTCCCGAACAGCTGGCGCACCTGTACGTGCGCGACAAGCTGGGCGGCCTGGTGCCGCTGTCGCAGCTGGCCCGCTTCGACGTGTCGTCCACCCCGCTGGCCATCAACCACCAGGGACAGTTTCCCTCGATCACGCTGTCGTTCAACCTGGCGCCGGGCGGTTCGCTGGGGCAGGCGGTGCAGGCGATTGAGAAGATCGAGCAGGAGATCGGGCTGCCGGCCAGCCTGCACGCGGGCTTCAAGGGCACGGCCCAGGCCTTCGGCGACTCGCTGAAGAGCGAACCCCTGTTGATCCTGGCGGCGCTGATCACCGTCTACATCGTGCTGGGCGTCCTGTACGAGAGCCTGATCCACCCCATCACCATCCTCAGCACCCTGCCGTCGGCGGCGCTGGGGGCGCTGATCGCGCTGTTCCTGCTGGGCTTCGACTTCAGCATCATCGCGCTGATCGGGGTGGTGCTGCTGCTGGGCATCGTCAAGAAGAACGCCATCATGATGATCGACTTCGCGCTGGAGGCGGAGCGGGCCGAGGATCTGGACCCGCGCGAGGCCATCCGCCGCGCCTGCCTGCTGCGGCTGCGGCCCATCCTGATGACCACGGTGGCGGCGCTGTTCGGCGCGCTGCCGCTGGCGGTGGGCATGGGCGCGGGGTCCGAGCTGCGCCAGCCGCTGGGCATCGCCATCGTGGGCGGCCTGGGCGTCTCGCAGCTGCTGAACCTGTTCTCCACGCCGGCCGTGTACGTCTGCCTGGACGGGCTGCGCAGTCGCCAAAAGGAGCAGCTGTTCAGGCGCGCGCACGGCGCGGCCACCCCGGCCACCGGCTGAGCCTCACGAGCTGCAGGAGAGCATCGAGCAGCCGACACGGTGGCGCGCCCACTCGGGACGGCGCGCCGCGAAGTGGGCGTGGGCCGGCTGCTCGTCGTAGGGGTGGCGCAGCGCCTCCAGCAGCTGGTGAATCACCGTGGGATCGCCTTTCGCGGCGGCGTCGATCGCTTGCTGCGCCAGGTAGTTGCGCAGCACGAAGCGCGGGTTCAACGCGTCCATCTGCCGACGGCGCTCGCCCTCGCTCAGGCCGCCCTCGATGGCGCGCCGGCTCCAGGCCCGTAGCCACTCCAGGTACGCGGCGCGCACCTCTCCCGTCACCTCCTCCGGCTGGTACCAGGCGACGGCCAGCGGTGCCAGCAGCTGGTCGTCGGCGACGCGACCCCCGGGATCGACGGGCACGCGGGCCAGCTCGCGGAAGAACAGCACCTGATCCGTCTCGGTGCGGCCCAGCAGGCGGAAGAGATCGCCGATCAGGCGCTCGTCAGCGTCGTCGCGCGGCGTTCCCCAGCCCAGCCGCCGCACCATCGCGGCGTGGAAGCTCTCGAAGTACGTCTCGCCGTAGCGGTCCAGGCCCGCCTGAAACGGCGCCGGATCGCTGGTCAACGGCAGCAGCGCGCGCGCCAGCTGCATCAGGTTCCAGCCGGCCACCTCGGGCTGGGCGCCGTAGCGATAGCGGCGCGTGCCGGCGTCGGTGGTGTTCGGCGTCCAGCCCGCGTCGAAGCTCTCCAGCCAGCCGTACGGGCCGTAGTCGATGGTCAGGCCCAGGATCGACATGTTGTCGGTGTTCAGCACGCCGTGGACGAAGCCGACGCGCATCCAGTCCACCAGCAGGCGGGCGGTGCGCAGGCAGACCTCTTCGAAGAATCTCCCCAGCGTCGCGTTCGACAGCGGTCCCGCGTCCTGGGCCGCCTCGGCTGCCGTCAACAGCTCGGGAAAGTCGGCGCGAACCGTGAAATCGACCAGCCGTCGCAGCAGCGCCTCATCGGCTCGCGCGGCGGGCAGCTCGAACGTGCCGAAGCGCGTGAACGAAGGCGCCACCCGGCACACCACCGCGCCCGGTTCGGCCGCGGCGTTCCCGTCGTACAGCATGTCGCGCACGACGGCGTCGCCCGTCACCACCAGCGACAGCGCGCGCGTGGTGGGAACGCCCAGGTGGTGCATGGCCTCGCTGCACAGGAACTCGCGCACCGACGACCGCAGCACCGCCCGCCCGTCGGCGTGGCGCGAGTACGGCGTCAGGCCGGCGCCCTTCAGCTGCAACGTCTGGTGCTGGCCCGCGCGGTCGATCACCTCGCCCAGGGCGATGGCGCGCCCGTCGCCGAGCTGGCCGGCCCAGCTTCCGAACTGGTGGCCGCCGTAGCAGGCGGCGAAGGGGTCGGCCCCCGCGGGGATGCGGTTGCCGGCGAACACCTGCGCGAAGTCGTCCGACCGGCAGGTCTCCTCGTCGATCCCCAGCAGCGCCGCCACCTCTGGCGAGTGGGCGAGGGTGACAGGGCGCGCCACCGGCGTGGGCGCCACGCGGCTGAAGGCCGCGCGATGCACCTGCCGTATCCGGTTCGCCGGCTCGACGTCGCAGGGCATGGCCCGCGTGAAGCGGTGGTCGAAGCGCAACTGGTCCAGGGGCAAGGCGGGAACGGCGACTGTGCTCACGCCCATGGCTTAGGGCATCCCCGCCGAAAGGCAAACCAAGAAGAGGCGGGCGGCTGTGTCGTCGCCGGACGGTGCACTAGAAGAGGTCGCCGCCGCAGACGGCATCGCTCGCCAGCGAAGCGGCGCTGCAAACGTCGTTCACGCAGTAGAGATGATTCACCTGCGAACATTCTTGATCTTGCAGGCAGGGTTGCCCCGCGAGCTTGCGCGGCGTGCAGGTCGTCGCGCAGTAGGACTCGGTGCCGCACTGGGGATTGGCCGTGCAGGGCGCGCCGGCGGGCAGGAGGGGCGCGCAGGCGGCCGATTCGCAGTACAGCCCATCCTGCGTGTAGCAGATGGCCATGGGGCTGGAAGGGGCGGCGTAAAGGGCTTGCGAACAGGTGAGACCGGGGCCGCAGCTGGCCACGCACGGGGTTCCCACCGTTCCGCGCATGGCGGGCTGACAGACACCGGTGAACGTCGCGGGCATGGCGCTGGCGGCCCGGTAACACAGGACATCCCCGGCGTCGGTGCGGCACTGCAGGGCCTGCAGGCTCTGCGTGCACGACGCGCCGAGCGCCCTCGTTCCCTGCCAGAGGTCCTGGCAGGCATCGGGCACCAGACAGGTGTTCGTCGCTTGCTGAAGGGCCGCCGTGCAGGCGGGAAGCCTCGTCAGATCGGGAACGACGGTGCCGTCGAGGACGGCGGCGTACCGCATGGAGGTGGACGGCAGCGTCGTCTCGCAATCGGCAAGCAACCCCTCCGCGCCGGGCACCGGCGCGCAGCAGGTGCGCGCCGCCGCGCAAAACGCCTTCGTGAAGTCGCCGAGGGCCTTCGTGGCCGCCAGCGCGCCTGCGTCGCCACCCGCGCCCGCTGCGCCACTGCCGCCAGCGGCGCCTGCACCAGCGGTCCCGCCCGCGCTTTGCCCGGCGGCGCCTCCCGTTCCGGTCGCCGGCGTGGTGGAGCTGCACGAAACCGCGGCGATGGAAGCACCAGCGAGCAGCGCCATCGCCATCAGCCGACCAGACCCGACTGACCGCCTGACCGGCGAACGGGAGGGCATGACGGCGGAGGGTAGCACCATTTCTGTCGCAACCCGGAGGAGGTCTGCGGGCACAGTACGGGTTCGTTCCACGCGACCAACCAGGGCCAGAACTCCCCCGCTGGCTCTGGTTGGTCGCTCCCCCGACGACGCGCGTCCTACCTGCCCGGCGTTTGTCGCACATCGCCCGGTCGCGCCCCGGACCCATGGCGTGGCGCCGGTGCCCGGAGGGCAAAGATTCGTCCGTCCTCATTGAAGGATCGGGAACGAAATTCCCATACCCAGCAGTCCGAGGAGCCCCCGCCTCCTCACGACGACGCCCCGGAGGCGCCGTCACGACCTGACCCATTCGATCGTTGCGCCGCCGGCAGAAGGGCAAATGCACATGACGCGCTCTATTCCCAGGAGTCTCGTAAACTTCGGTCTCGTCGGAGCTCTGGTCGCCGGCCTGGCCGGCTGCACCGGGTCCATGGGCAGCACGGAGGGGTCCTCCGGCTCCGGGGGAAACAAGGCAGGCTCGGGCGGTAACAACGCCAGCTCGGGTTCGGGCGGTGGCAACGGTTCCGGCTCGTCTTCGGGCGGCACGAACGGGTCGGGGTCGGGCGGCAAGTCCGGGTCCGGGTCGGGGTCGGGCGGCAGCAACGGCTCCGGCTCGGGGGGCAGCAATGGCTCGGGCGGCAGCGACGGCTCCGGGTCGGGAGGAGATAGCGGAGGCCTGGCGTGCTCGCCGGGGATCCCGGCGACGACGCAGCTGCGCCGCATGCTGAACCGGGAGTACGACGCCACGGTGCGCGACCTGCTGGGGCTCACCTCGGTGAACGCGGGCGGGATGCTGGGCGCTCCCTCGACGATGCTGTACGCGGACTTCGACGGGCCGATGGTGCCGGACGCGTGGCGCATCTATCAGGACGTGGGGGCGGCGATCGCGAAGACGGTGATGGCGGACGCGACGATGAAGGCGAAG